>Ga0209918_1000875_pt1 | contig 18030 bp, 15 predicted proteins | sample SalPonD_shore_MG_FD_185712 | JGI IMG/M metagenome (GOLD analysis project Ga0209918, IMG submission 185712) | Salt pond soil microbial communities from South San Francisco under conditions of wetland restoration - Salt Pond MetaG... | ecosystem: Environmental > Aquatic > Marine > Intertidal zone...
TAGTCGGACACGACGCCGATGTTGGCGCTGGCGTCGGCCAGGGCGGCCGTGCTCGCCACCATGGAGGCCGCCAGAACCGAGGTCATCGCGAATGTTTTCACCTTGCTCATCGTTATATATCTCCCGTAATACAGTGGGTGTGGAACGTTGCTAACGCCTAGCCTTAGTGCACGGCTCGTGCCAACCCGATAAGTGATTGAGTTATAAAGAGTTAGTTGCCGCACCCCGCGCCGCCCGCACTATTGCGGGGCGCCGGAACGGGCATTGAGAGCGCGTGCGCACCAAATCAGAGCGGGTTGTGACCGACTGCGCAAAACACGCTAGACTCCCCGTATTGATCAACCTGTATAGACCGAATTGCCATGGATACAAGCACACTCGACGATCTGGCCAAACGCCTGGCCGGGGCCCTGCCGCCCGGGGCCGAACAATTGAAATCGGATCTGGACAAGAACCTGCACGCCGCCCTGCGCGCCGGGCTGGCCAAGCTGGATCTGGTCACCCGCGAGGAGTTCGAGGTCCAGCGCGGGGTGCTGGCGCGTACCCGCGCCAAGGTCGACGCGCTGGAGAAGCAGGTGCGGGAATTGGAAGCGGAACTGAACAGACGTGAGGAGTAAGGTGTGAGGAGTGAGGCGAGCGCCGCCCTGCGGGCGGCGCGGATCAGGCAATCACGCGAACCGCGAACATACGAATAACGTCCGCCTCACGCCCAACCCCTCACACCTCACCGGCAGTCGCTGCCAACTGCCGACTGTAAACTGCCAACTTGATAAGCATGGAAGGGATGCCATGTCACTCGCGGTCGTCAACAGCCGGGCGCTGGCCGGCGTAACGGCGCTGCCGGTCAGCGTCGAGGCCCACCTCGCCAACGGCCTGCCCTCGCTGTCGGTGGTCGGGCTGCCCGAGGCGGCGGTCAAGGAGGCCAAGGACCGGGTCCGCGCGGCCCTGCTCAACGCCCGCTTCGAATTCCCCACCCGGCGCATCACCATCAACCTCGCCCCCGCGGACCTGCCCAAGGAGGGCGGGCGCTTCGATTTGCCGATCGCGCTCGGGATCCTCGCCGCCTCCGGCCAAGTGCCGGCCGATGCGCTGGAACGGTACGAGTTCCTCGGCGAGCTGGCCCTGTCCGGTGAGCTGCGCCCGATACGCGGCGCCTTGCCCGCGGCCGTGCAGGCGCGCGAAGCCGGTCGGGCGCTGGTGCTGCCGCGCGCAAACGCCGCCGAGGCCGCGCTGGTCGGCGGGCTGGAGATCCTGCCGGCCGAACACCTGCTCGAGGTCTGCGCCCACCTGCACGGCCAGCGCCCCCTGCCGGTGCAGCCCGAGGCGGCGCCGCCCGCGCCCGAGTCGAACGCGGGCGTGGACCTCGCCGATGTCCACGGCCAGGCGCGCGCCAAGCGGGCCCTGGAGATCGCCGCGGCCGGCGGCCACAGCCTGCTGATGATTGGACCGCCCGGCACGGGCAAGACCATGCTCGCCAGCCGCCTGCCCGGCATCCTGCCGCCGATGTCCGAGACCGAGGCCCTGCAAAGCGCCGCGGTCCAGTCCATCAGCCAGGGCGGTTTCGATCTGGGGCGCTGGCGCCGGCGCCCGTTCCGCGCCCCGCACCACACCGCCTCGGGTGTCGCCCTGGTCGGCGGCGGCAGTCACCCGCGTCCCGGGGAGATCTCGCTGGCCCACCACGGCGTGCTGTTCCTGGACGAGCTGCCCGAGTTCGACCGGCGGGTGCTCGAAGTGCTGCGCGAGCCGCTGGAGTCGGGCCGGATCACCATCTCGCGCGCCGCGCGCCAGGCGGAGTTTCCCGCCCGCTTTCAACTGCTCGGCGCCATGAATCCCTGCCCCTGCGGTTACCTGGGACACCCCAGCGGACGCTGCCGCTGCAGCCCGGATCAGGTCCAGCGCTATCGCGCCCGCCTGTCCGGCCCGCTGCTCGACCGCATCGACATGCACGTGGAAGTCCCGAGCCTGCCTCGCGAGGACCGCCAGGGTCAAAACGGGGACGTGGCCATCGAGACCAGCGCCGCGGTGCGCGAGCGGGTGGTCGGGGCCTTCGAACGTGCCCGTGCCCGCGCGGGTGTGGCGAACGCGGCGCTCGAGACAGCCGCCGTCAACCAGCATTGCCGCCTCGGGGCCGAGCAGGCCGACCTGCTGGATGGGGCGATCGAGCGCCTGGGCCTGTCGGCCCGGGCCCGCCACCGCGTGCTCAAGGTGGCGCGCACCATCGCCGACCTGGCCGGCTCCGAGGCCATTGCCGCACCCCATCTGATGGAGGCCCTGAGCTACCGCCGCCTGGACCGTCCGTTGTCCAACTAGCCACGCCCTCGGCCTTGCGCCGCGACGCGGACCGGCCTATAGTCGTCATTAATTAAACAGACGATTAATTTAACCCTCGCACCCATCATGCCCGCCAAGGCCGACACGACGCGCAAGCCCACGCCCCGGGGCCCCGGACGCCCCCAGCGCGGGGAGGGCGAGGCCGTGCGGCGGGCCCTGCTGGAGGCGGCCCGCGAGCTGTTCGCCGAACGCGGCTTCGAGGCCGTCACCCTGCGCGAGATCGCCGCCGCCGCCGGGGTGAACGCGGCCATGGTCCATTATTACTTCGGCAACAAGCAGGGGCTGTACCTGGCCATCCTGAGCGAGGGCGCCGCGCCCCTGCTGGCGCACCTGGAACGGGCCCTGGAGCGGCCCGATGCCGACGGCGAACAGGTGGTGCGTGAGTTCCTGACCCGGTTCGCCGCCACCATGGCCCGTGAGCCCTGGCTTCCCCAGCTGTTCATGCGCGAGGTACTCTCAGCGGACGGCCCGCTGCGCGAGCAGTTCGTCGAGCGCTTCGCCGCCCGGGGCGCGCGCGCCCTGCGGGCCCTGCTGCGCCGCGACCGGCGCCGAGGGCGCCTGGGCGAGGGGGTCGAACCCCGACTCGGCGCCATCGCCCTCATGAGCCTGGCCTGGTTCCCGTTCATCGCCCGGCCCCTGGTCGAGGCGGTCCTGGAGGCACCGCTCGATGCGCGCCTGGCCGGGCGCCTGGCCAGCCAAAGCGCGGCCCTGCTTTACCCGCCCCGCTAGGCGAGGCCCTTTCGGACAAGGACACGACCATGGCCCTGAAAAAACGCCTGCTGTTGATTCCCCTCATCGTGGTCCTCGCCGGGGCCGGTGGGATCGCCTGGTGGGTACTCCACCGCGGGGGCGGCGACGACCACGGCCTGACCCTCTACGGCAACGTGGACATCCGCCAGGTCAATCTCGCCTTCAACGGCTCCGAGCGCATCGCGACCATGGCGGCCACCGAAGGCCAGCACGTCCACAAGGGCGATGTGCTGGCCCGGCTCGACAGCCACCGCCTGCGGCTCGCGGTGGACAACGCCAAGGCCCAGGTCGCCGCCCAGCGGCAGGTGGTCCAGCGCATGACCGCCGGCACCCGCCCCGAGGAGATCCGCCAGGCCCGGGCCCAGCGCGATGCCGCGGCCGCCCAGCTGCGCAATGCCAAGGCCAACGCGCACCGGGTGGAGACCCTGGCGGCGCGCCAACTCGCCTCGCCCCAGCAGCGCGACGACGCGCGCACCGCGGTCGACGCCGCCGCCGCCCAGCTCAAGGCCGCCCGGGAATCGCTCAAGCTCGCCCTGGCCGGCCCGCGCGCCGAGGACATCGCAGCGGCGCGCGAACAGCTCAAGGCCTACCAGGCCCAGCTCGCCCTGGCCCGGCGCAACCTCGCCGATGCGACCCTGACCGCCCCGTCCGACGGCGTCATCCAGAACCGCATCCTCGAGCCCGGCGATATGGCCTCGCCGCAGGCCCCGGTCTATACCCTGGCCCTGACCGATCCCATCTGGGTGCGCGCCTATGTCGACGAGCCCAACCTGGGCCGCGTCAAACCCGGCATGCGGGCCTGGGTGAGCACGGACACCTTCCCCGACAAGCGCTACCGCGCCTGGGTGGGCTATATCTCACCGACGGCCGAGTTCACCCCGAAGGCGGTGGAGACCGAGCGCGTGCGGACGGACCTGGTCTACCAGGTGCGGGTCTACGTCTGCGCCCCGCACGACGAGCTGCGCCTGGGCATGCCGGCGACCGTGCACCTGCGGCCCGACTCGCCGGCCAACACGGCCGCCGACGCCAGCTCCAACACCGGCACCGACCCCTGCACCGGGTCCTGAACCGAACCGTGGGTCCATGACCGCCACCGCCCAGCGCGCCCAGCCCGACCCCGCCAGCGCGCCCGCGACCACGCTCGCGCTGACCGAGGTCAGCAAGACCTTTCGAAGCGGCAAGCGCCGCATCCAGGCGCTGCGCGAGGTCAGCGTGGAACTGCGCCCGGGGACGGTCACCGGGCTCATCGGCCCCGACGGGGCGGGCAAGACCACCCTGATGCGTCTGGCGGCGGGGTTGCTCGCGCCCGACAGCGGGACTATCACCGTGCTGGACCACGATGCCACCCGCGACTCGCTGATCGTCCAGGCGAGCATCGGCTACATGCCGCAGAGGTTCGGCCTGTATGAAGACCTGTCGGTCCAGGAAAACCTCGACCTCTATGCCGATCTGCAAGGCGTGCCGGCGCAGCTGCGCACCGAGCGCTACACCGAGCTGATGCACATGACCGGCCTGGGGCCGTTCACGCGCCGATTGGCCGGCCAACTGTCGGGCGGCATGAAACAAAAGCTCGGCCTGGCCTGCACCCTGGTCCAGCCCCCGCGCCTGCTGCTGCTCGACGAGCCGACCGTGGGCGTCGACCCGGTCTCGCGCCGCGAGCTGTGGTCGATCGTCTACCGCCTGGTCGACCAGGAGGGCATGACCGTGCTGCTGTCCACGGCCTACCTCGACGAGGCCGAGCGCTGCGGCGAGGTCATCCTGCTCAACGACGGCCAGCTGCTCGGCCACGGCCCACCGGCGCAGTTCAGCGCCGAGCTCGCCGGGCGGACCTTCACCGTCGCCGCCGGCGAAGGCCCGGCCCGGCGCACCCTGCAGTCGGCGCTGGCCAAACAAGCCGGGGTGGACGATGCCATCATCCAGGGCGATGACATCCGCCTGGTCCTGGACGAGGGCATGGCGGCCGAGGCGGTCCTGCGCGGCGTGGACAACGGGCGCGCACTGCAGGCCCGCGCCGTGGAGCCGCGCTTCGAGGATGCCTTCATCACCCGGGTGCGCGCCGCGCGCGCGCACGCCGAGCCCGCCGGGGACCGCAACGCCGGCCCGTCCCCGGGCGAGGCCGAGCCCGGCGCGGGCCCGGCCGGCGAGGCGGTCATCCGGGTCGACGACCTGGAGCGGCGATTCGGGGATTTCTATGCCGTGCACCACGTCAGCTTCGCGGTGCAGCCCGGCGAGGTCTTCGGCCTGCTCGGGGCCAATGGCGCGGGCAAGACCACGACCTTTCGCATGCTGTGCGGACTGCTGCCCCCCAGCGGCGGGCATGTGTCGGTGGCGGGCGTGGACCTGCGCCAGGCCGCGGCCAAGGCGCGCGCGCGCATCGGCTATATGTCGCAGAAGTTCTCGCTCTACGGCCACTTGAGCGTGCTGCAGAACCTGCGCTTTTTCAGCGGGGCCTACGGGCTGCGCGGGGCGCGGCGCGAGCGGCGTATCCGCTGGGCCCTGGAGGAGTTCGAGCTCGCACCCGTCGCCGAGGCCATGAGCCAGGAACTCTCGCTCGGTTTCAAACAGCGCCTGGCCCTGGCCTGCGCCCTGATGCACGAGCCGGAGATCCTGTTTCTCGACGAGCCGACCTCCGGCGTCGACCCACTGGCCCGGCGCGAGTTCTGGAGCCGCATCAACGAGCTCGCCCACGCCGGCGTCACCGTCCTGGTGACCACCCACTTCATGGAGGAGGCCGAATACTGCGACCGGCTGGCGATCATGGTGGCCGGGGAGATCCTGGCCATCGGCACGCCCAAGGACATACGCCAGCGGGCCGGCTCGACCGACAAGGGCGGGGCGCCCACCATGGAGGACGCCTTTATCCGCCTCATCGAGCGGGCCGGCGCCGCCGGCCCGGAGGCGGGCGCGTGAGCGGCGCGGATCGGGCGGCGCGCGGCGGCGGGCGCATGCGCCTGCGCGGTCTGATGCGCAAGGAGGCGCTGCAGATCCTGCGCGACCCCAGCAGCCTGGCCATCGCCTTCGTCATGCCCGTGGTGCTGCTGCTGTTGTTCGGCTACGGCGTGTCGCTCGATGCCAAGCACGTGCCCATTGCCCTGGTGGTCGAGCAGCCCAGCGCAGCCAGCGCCGACTTCACGGCCAGCTTTCGCCGCTCGCCCTATTTCGCACCGGTCCGAATGGCCAGCCTGCCCGCGGCCGAACGCGCGCTGCTCGCCGGGCAGGTCAACGGCATCGTCCACCTGCGCGCCGACTTCGAAACGCGCCTCGAGGGGCCGGGCCAGGCGCCGATCCAGGTCATCGTCAATGGCGTGGACGCCAACACGGCCGGCATCGTCAAGGGCTATGTCCAGGGCGTGTGGAGCAACTGGCTGCAGCGCCGCGCCGAGGCGGCCGGCCGCGAGCTGGTCAGCCCCGCGAGACTGGAGCCGCGCGTGTGGTTCAACCCCGACATGCGCAGCCGCGACTACCTCGTCCCCGGCCTGGTGGTGGTCATCATGACGCTCATCGGCGCGATGCTCACCGCGCTGGTGATGGCGCGTGAGTGGGAACGCGGCACCCTGGAGGCCTTGATGGTCACCCCGGTGACCATTCGCGAGATCCTGCTCGGCAAACTGGTGCCCTACTTCGTGCTCGGCATGGGCAGCATGGCCCTGTCGGTGGCCATGGCGGTGTGGCTGTTCGACGTGCCCCTGCGCGGCTCGTTCGCGGTGCTGGCCGCGACCTCGGCCCTGTTCCTCCTCGTGGCCCTGGGCATGGGCCTGCTGATCTCGGTGATCGCCAAGAATCAGTTCGTCGCCGGCATGATCGCCCTGGTGGCGACCTTTCTGCCGGCCTTCATCCTCTCGGGCTTCATCTTCGACATCAACAGCATGCCGGGCGCGATCCAGGTGCTCACCCACGTCGTCGCCGCCCGCTACTTCGTGGCCATTCTGCAGACGCTGTTCCTCGCGGGGGACGTCTGGGGGGTGATCCTGCCCAACGCCGCCGCGCTTGTCGTCATGGCGGCCATATTCCTCGGCCTGAGCCGGCGCAAGTCGCGCAAGCGCCTGGAGTGAACCGGATTGGAGGCGCTGTCATGTGGGCCCGCATACTGACCCTCGTCATCAAGGAATTCCTGGCGCTGCTCAAGGACAAGCGCAGCCGCATCGTCATCATCGTCCCGCCCCTGGCCCAGCTGATCGTCTTCGGCTACGCCGCGACCTTCGATCTCAACCGCGCCCCGTTCGCCGTCTACGACGAGGACGGCGGGGCGGCCGCGCGCGCGCTGGTCGCCCGGTTCCAGGGCTCGTCGCACTTCCAGCGCGTGGCCACCCTGCGCCGCGAGTCGCAGGTGCGCCCCCTGCTCGACGATCGCAACGCCCTGCTGGTCATCCATATACCGCGCCACTTCGAGGCCGACCTGCTGGCCGGCCGGGGGGCGCCGGTGCAAGTCCTGCTCGACGGGCGCAACTCCAACACCGCCATGCTCGCGTTGAACTACTCGCGCGAGATCGTCGAGCAATTCAACCAGCACTGGAGCGCCGAGCACGGGCTGCCGCCCCCGCCGGCGCGCCTGGAGATGCGCGCCTGGTTCAACCCCAACCTCGAGAGCCGGTGGTTCATCATCTCCGGCATCGTCGGCCTGCTGACTCTGGTGGTCACCATGCTGGTGACCTCGCTGTCGGTCGCGCGCGAGCGCGAACAGGGGACCTTCGATCAGCTGCTGGTCACCCCGCTGCGCCCGGTGGAGATCCTCATCGGCAAGGCACTGCCGGGGCTGGTCATCGGCACGCTGGAGGCCTCGATCATCATTGTCCTGGCCGTCGTCTGGTTCGGGGTGCCGCTGCGCGGCGACCTGGTCACCTTATACACGGGGCTCGTCCTGTTCCTGCTCTCGGGCATCGGCGTGGGCCTGATGATCTCCTCCCTGGCCGTGACCCTGCAGCAGGGGCTGCTCGGGGCGTTTTTGTTCATGGTCCCGGCGATCATCCTGTCGGGCTTCGCCACGCCGATCGCCAACATGCCCGCGCTCGTCCAGGACATCACCTATATCAACCCGGCCCGTTATTTCATGACCGTGCTGCGCGGGGTGTTTCTGGAGGGGACCTCATTCCAGGTCCTGATCCCGCAATTCTGGCCGATGCTGGTCATCGGCCTGGTGGCCCTCACCCTGGCCGGGTGGCTGTTCCGCCACAGAATGTATTGAGGGGGCCTTGAGCGGGTGCCCGCCGCTCAAAGTTCACGCCCAGCGGTCGATAAACCTGGTGTAGAGCGCCCCGCCTCGGGGCGATGCCGGCCAACGCTCGACCGCCCATGACGCCAGGAAACACAAAAGCGATGATTCGCCCTCGATCGCGGGCCCGGCGGCTCGGCGCCGCGGCGCTCCTGTTGTTCGCGGTGGGATCGGTCCAGGCCGACGAGGTCTATTTATACCTCCTGCCCGACGGCAGCCGTATGCTCACCGACCACGCCGTTCACGAGCCGGGCTATCGGCTGCTGCGCTCCAGCGGCACGGTCAAGGGCATGGGCCGGCTGGCGGCCGGTGGAGCGCCGCGCGGCGGTCTGGACCCGCGGCACCTCAATCGCATGATTGCCGATATCGCCCAACGCAACGGCGTGGACGCCGCGCTGGTCAAGGCGGTGATCCGGGTCGAGTCCCGGTTCGATCCCTACGCCACGTCCAACAAGGGCGCCTCCGGCCTGATGCAGCTGATGCCCGCGACGGCCGAACGCTACGGCGTCGACGACCTGTACGACCCGCGCGCCAATATCGAGGCCGGCGTGCGCTATCTCAAATACCTGCTGGACAAATACCGCCACCACCCACAAAACGCCCTGGCCGCCTATAACGCCGGCGAGCAGGCGGTCGCGACCTACGACGGCATCCCACCCTATCGCGAAACCATGGAGTACGTGCGCAAGGTGCTTCACTACCGCGCGCTGTACGCGAGGCAATAGACCGGCGCGGCGGGCCGGCTATTCGGCGCTGGTCCAGAGCAGATCGACCGTCTCGTAAAACGAGTCGTATTCGATATAGTGCGAGCCGTCACAGGAGAAGGTCATGCCAATGATGCCATTCATGCGGTTGATCGAGGCACTGCGCAGGTAGACCGATTCGTCCTGAAAGCGCAGACGCTTGAATACGGCCAGGATGCCGGCCACCTCCTCGGAGGGGATCACCGGGCGCTCGATGGGCACGGCCTTCTCGAAGCGGTCGAGAAAATCGTCTTCGAAGACTTCCTCACCGACGAAAACGCGATACCGGTAGGGGTCGTTGTACGGCCAGCAGGTCAGTTGATTCGAGGAAAAGTGGATCTTGGCATGAAAGATACCGCGCATACACAACAGTTCCTCGACGATGCGCATGACATCGTCCGAACGGGTATCGAACAGACTCTCCGCCCGTGACTGCTGGAAGACAAAGCTGCGCACGGACGGGTCGCCCTTGACCTGCAGCCAACTCTTGTTTTCGCTGTGCATCTGTGTAATGACTCCCTGCCGATGTCCTTTCGATATGGCTCATAGACAGCCTAATCAACCCTGGGTTTCCGCTGCGTGATCCAGTTGGGGATATGCCCACCGCGACCTGCAACGCGCGCCATTCAAACCATCGCGCCGACCCGTGCGGTAATTTTGCCGCACGGGGTCTGTTCAACCGGGGCGCCCGGGGCGTAGAGTGGTGGCATGAGCACGGTCCACGTCCTGCCCGACCTCGATACCATCGCCCGCACCATTGCCGAGCGCTGGCGGGACATATCACGCGAGGCCATCGCCGCGCATAACCGGTTCCATGTGGCCCTGGCCGGCGGCTCCACGCCGCGCCGCCTTTACGAGACCCTCGCCGCGATGGACCCAGCGGCGGCACCCGATTGGGCGAACACCTGCATCTATTTCGGTGACGAACGGGCGGTCCCCCCGAACCACCCTGACAGTAATTATCGCATGGCACGCGAGGCCCTGCTCAACCACGTGCCGATCCCGGCCGAGCAAATCCACCGCATGAAGGCGGAGGACGCCGACCGCGCCCACGCGGCCCGGGCCTACGCCGAGCTGCTCAACCGCGAGCTGCCGCTGGACGGGGAGGCCATGCCCGCCTTCGACCTGATCCTGCTGGGTCTGGGCGAGGACGGCCATACCGCCTCGCTGTTTCCGGACACCGATATCCTCAGCGAGCACGAACGCCTCGTCGCGCCGGTCTACGTGGACCGGCTCAATACCTGGCGTATGAGCCTGACGCTGCCGGTCATCAACCGGGCGCGCCGTGTCATGGTCCTGGTCGCCGGCCAGGCCAAGGCGGCCATCGCACACCGCGTGCTCGAGCTGACCCCATCCACCCCCGCGCTGCCGGCCCAGATGCTCGCCCCGGTCGGCGCGCTGGAGTGGTTCCTGGACGAGGCGGCGGCCAGTGAGCTCCAGGCGCGCTCGGCATGAGCGCGAACGGCAAAGGGGACAGACAATGAAGGTGGTTACCGGCGACATCGGCGGAACCAAGACGCTGCTGCGCATGGTGGAGACACAGCCGGAAGACGGCGGCGAGGACTTCCCGGTCCTGGAGGAGAGGCGCTACGCAAGCGGCGAGTACGACAGCTTTGGCCCGCTGCTCGAGGATTTCCTCGCCGGCCGGGGCGCGGAGATCGCCGCCGCCTGCCTGGCCGTGGCCGGACCGGTCGACGGGCGCCGGGCACACACGACCAACCTGCCCTGGGAACTCGACGCCGGCGCGCTCGAGCAGTCCTCGGGTATACCGCGCATCGAGCTCATCAACGACTTCCAGGCCGTGGGCCTGGGCCTGGACTCGCTGGCCCCCGAGGACCTGCTGACCCTGCAGTCCGGCGAGCCCCGCGAGCGCGGCGTGCGCGCCCTCATCGGGGCGGGGACGGGCCTGGGCGAGGGACTGCTCCTGTGGCGTGCCGGGGACGGCGGCGGGCACTACTACGAGGCCTTGGCCACCGAGGGCGGGCATGCGGGCTTCGCCCCGGGCGATCCCCTGCAAGTGGCCCTGTGGCAGTGGCTGGCCGCACGCCATGAGCATGTCAGCAATGAACTGGTGCTCTCCGGGCCCGGGCTGGTCAATATCTATCGCTTCATGCACGAACACGAGGAGGGGCCCGCGAACGTCCTGTCGCGCGTGCTGGCCGAACAAGACCCGGCGGCGACCATCAGCGGCCTGGCCCTGGGCGAGGCCGAGCCGCTGGCCATACGGGCCCTGGACCTGTTCTGCCGCGCCTACGGCTCGCGCGCCGGGGACCTGGCGCTGAGTGGACTGGCCCGCGGCGGAGTATACGTGGCCGGGGGCATCGCCCCCCAGATCCAGACGAAACTGCGCGATGGCAGCTTCGTCGAGGCCTTCTGCCGGAAAGGCAAGATGAGCGATCTGATGCGCACCATCCCGCTCAACGTCGTGCTCAATGCCGATGTCGGCAGCCTCGGCGCGGCGGCGGTGGCCGCCCGCGCCGCCGGCTGAGAGTCGAGCGGAATACGCCGCGCCCAGCCGGGCTCAGTCCTCGCCCGGCTCCAGCGAGTGGCGCCAGAACTGATCCTCGCTCTCGAACAGGCGCTGCGTCTCGCGCGGGCCCCAGGTGCCGGCAGGGTAGGTGTGGATGTAGTCGCGCTCCATGGCCCAGACCCGCAGGACGGGGTCGACCACGCGCCAGGCCCACTCGACCTCGTCGTAGCGCAGAAACAGGCTGTGGTCGCCCTCGATGACGTCCAGCAGCAGCCCTTCATAGGCATCGACGGAGATGTCGCCCTCCTTGTTGAAACTGGCGTCCAGGCTCGTGGTGCGCGAGCGCATCTCCAGGCCCGGCTCCTTGACCTGCATCTCCAGGCGCACGCACTCCACGGGCTGGATGCCCAACAAGAGCCAGTCGGGCATCATGCGCTCGACCGGCGTGTCGCGAAACAACTGCTGGGGCGGGCGCTTGAAGCGGATGGAGATCGCCGACTTGGCCTCGGCCATACGCTTGCCCGTGCGCAAATAGAAAGGCACGCCGCGCCAGCGCCAATTGTCGATGAACAGCTTGAGCGCCGCGTAGGTCTCGGTCGTGCTGTGGGGCGGGATACCTTCCTCTTCCAGATAGCCGCTCACCTTCTGCCCGTCGTACAGCCCGCTGGCGTACTGGGCCCGGAAGGCATGGGCGTGGACCGCGCTTTGCGGTATCGGACGGATCGAGCGCAGGACCTTGACCTTCTCGTCGCGCAGCGACTCGGCCTGCATCGAGGCGGGCGGCTCCATGGCCACGAGCGTGAGCAGCTGCAGCAGGTGGCTTTGGATCATGTCGCGCAACGCGCCGGCGTGATCGAAATACTCCGCGCGTCCGGCGACCCCCACGGTCTCGGAATGGGTGATCTGCACGTGGTCGATGTAGTTGCGGTTCCACAGCGGCTCCATCATCACGTTGGCGAAACGAAATACCAACACGTTCTGCACCGTCGCCTTGCCGAGGTAGTGATCGATGCGATAGACCTGGTCCTCGCGCAGGTAGCGCTGGAGCTGCTGCTGCAGGATATGAGCGCTTTCCAGGTCGTAGCCGAAGGGCTTTTCCACCACGACGCGCCGCCAGCCGCCATCGTCGACGTGCAGGCCCGAGGCGGACAGGTTGTGATTGACCACACTGTACTCGCCGGGGCGGATCGCCATGTAGAAGACCACGTTCTGCGAATAGGTCTCACTGCCCTCGATGTTCTGGCGCAGATGATGAAAGGACTCCAGCTCTTCGAGATCGCCTTCGAAGAAATGCAGGCGCTCGCGCAAGCGCGCGAAGATTTGCTCGTCCAACCCCTGGCGGACCTTGGGCTCGAGGATCGCGCGAACTTCCTCGCGCCAATGCTCGTCGTTCCAATGGCGCCGGCCGAAACCGATAATATGCATGCCCTCGGGCAGCTTGTCGGCGGCCTCGAGGTGATACAGCGCCGGCAGGAGCTTGAGCTTGGACAGGCTGCCGGTCGCGCCGAAGATGACGAAGGTGCACGGCTCAAGCATGGTCGCCCTCCGCCTTGGCCATGGCATGTCCGCCGAAGGCATGGCGCATCATCGACAACAGCCGGTTGGCGTAACCCTCCTCGTCCTGGCTGGCAAAGCGCATGAACAGCGCCTGGGCCATCACCGGTGCGGCCACCCCCTGTTCGATGGCCTCGATGGCCGTCCAGCGCCCCTCGCCCGAATCGGCGACGACCGGCGCGATATCGGCGAGCGCCTGGTCCGCCTCCAGCCCCTCGGCGATGAGGTCGAGCAGCCAGCTGCGCACGACCGAGGCGTGGCGCCAGGTCTCGGTCAGTTGGGCCAGATCGACGTCGAACTCGGCCTTGCCCCGGATGAGGGCGAGCCCCTCGGCAAAGGCCTGCATCATCCCGTACTCGATGCCGTTGTGCACCATCTTGGTGAAATGCCCGGCGCCGGTGGGGCCGACGCGCGCCCAGCCGCGCTCGGGCCCGGGCGCCAGCACCCGCAGGGCCGGGGCCAGGGTGTCGACCGCCGCCGGCTCGCCGCCCACCATCATGCAATAACCATTGTCCAGGCCCCAGACGCCGCCGGAGGTGCCCACGTCGACGAAGTGCAGGTCGTGCTCGGCGAGCATCTGGCCGCGGCGCTGGGTGTCGTGGTAGTTCGAATTGCCGCCGTCGACGACGATATCGCCGGCCTCGAGCATCGGCAGCAACTCGCGCAGGGTCTGCTCGGTGGGCTCGCCGGCCGGCAGCATGAGCCAGACGATGCGCGGGGCGCGCAGCGGCGCGACGGCCTCGCGCAGACTGGCCGCGCCGCGCATGCCCTCCTCGGAGGCGAGTTGTTCGACAATCGCCGGCGAGCGGTTATAACCGACGACCTCGATGCCGCCGCGGCACAAGCGCCGCGCCATGTTACCACCCATCTTGCCCAGTCCAATCAATGCCAGTCGCATGATCCACATCCTTTCACTAGGGGAATTGCCGGCGGGCGCCGCACGGCCCGATGAACATCCTACGCACAGTGTAGCAGGGCCTCGGTGCACGGCCGATCGGGGCGCGGCGCCCGTCCCCCCGTTAGAGTACGAAGCGCGCCGAGATATCCATAAAGACAACGGACGGGTGTCAAGTGGCAATGGCGAAATTTCGCCATCTCCGGCGGACAATTTTGTCGGCGCCGTCCTGGCCGGCGGGATCGGCGCTCGCTACAATAACGCCAGTCGTATCATGCAGGACTGGAATCCCCCGCGTGTCAGATCTCAACCCACGCCAACGCGCCGCGGTTCGTTACATCGACGGCCCGCTACTCGTGCTCGCCGGCGCGGGCAGCGGCAAGACGCGCGTGATCACCCAAAAGATCGCCTACCTGATCCGTGAGTGCGGCTTCGGTCCCCGCCACATCGCGGCCGTGACCTTCACCAACAAGGCCGCGCGCGAGATGAAGGCCCGCGTTGGCCAACTGCTCAAGGGCGGCGACAGCCGCGGGCTGCGCGTGTCCACCTTCCATACCCTGGGCCTGGACATCATCCGCCAGGAGCTCAAGCTGCTCGGCTACAAACCGGGCTTTTCGATCTACGACAACCAGGACAGCGTCGCCCTGCTCAAGGAACTGATGCACCGGGCCTTCGGCGATGACGGCAACCAGGGCGAACGGATGCTGTGGCGGATCTCGCGCTGGAAGAACGCCTTCATCACGCCCGAGGGCGCCCTGCAAGAGGCGCAGGGCGGCGGGGGCGACGCCGACGTGCAGGCGCAGACCGCCGCGCGGCTCTATGCCGAGTACAACCACCACCTCAAGACCTACAACGCGGTGGACTTCGACGATCTCATCATGCTGCCGGTGCTGTTGTTTCGTGAACAACCCGAGGTGCTCGAGCGCTGGCAGAACCGGCTGCGCTACCTGCTGGTCGACGAATATCAGGACACCAACACGACGCAGTACCAACTGGTGCGCCTGCTGGTCGGGGCCCGGGGCGCGCTCACCGTGGTCGGCGACGACGACCAATCGATCTACGCCTGGCGCGGGGCGCAGCCGGAAAACCTCTCTCTGCTGGCCGACGACTACCCGGGTCTGAAGGTCATCAAGCTCGAACAGAACTACCGCTCCATGGGGCGCATCCTCAAGGTCGCCAACCAGCTCATCGGCAACAACCCGCATGTGTTCGACAAGGCGCTGTGGAGCGAGCTCGGCTACGGCGATCCCATCCGCGTGCTGCGCGCGGCCACCGACGAGGACGAGGCCGAGAAGGTCGTCACGCGCCTGCGCCACCACAAGTTCACCAAGGGCGGGCGCTATTCGGATTACGCCATTCTCTATCGCGGCAATCATCAGTCGCGCCTGTTCGAGCGCGCCCTGCGCGAGAACGACATCCCCTATCATCTGAGTGGGGGAACCTCGTTCTTCGCCTACAGCGAGGTCAAGGACATCATGGCCTACCTGCGCCTGCTGGTGAACCCCGACGACGACAACGCCTTCCTGCGCATCGTCAACACACCGCGCCGGGAGATCGGCCCGGCCACGATCGAAAAGCTGGCCGCCTATGCGCGCGAGCGCGCCGTGAGCCTGTTCGAGGCGAGCTTCGAGCTCGGCCTGGAACAACACTTGAACGGCCGCCCGCTGGCGCGCCTGCGCGAGTTCACCGACTGGGTCAACCGCCTGGCCGAGCGCGCCGCGGGCGGCGAGGTCATGGCGACGGTACACGATGTGATCCGCGACATCCGCTACGAGGCCTGGCTGGCCGACAACGCGCGCGACGACAAGGCCGCGGCCCGGCGCATGGAGAACGTGCTGGAGCTGGTGGCCTGGATGGAGCGCATGGGCGGACGCGAGGACGAGGCCGAATCCGGCGCGGGCGCCGCGCTGAACGGCGTCGGCCAGGAGGCGGGCGGGCCGGATCTCGCCGCGCGCGTGGCCAAGCTCACGCTGATGGACGTGCTCGAGCGCCAGGAAGAGGAGGACAAGGAATCGCGCGAGGGCGTGCACCTGATGACCCTGCACGCGGCCAAGGGCCTGGAGTTCCCGCACGTGTTCATGGTCGGCATGGAGGAGGAGCTGCTGCCCCACCGCACCGCCATGGCCGAGGACACCATCGAGGAAGAGCGGCGCCTGTGCTATGTGGGCATCACCCGCGCCCAGCGCACGCTCACCTTCAGCCTGGTCAGCCGGCGCCGGCGCTATGGCGAGACCATCGACTGCGAGCCGAGCCGCTTCCTCGACGAGTTGCCCGAGGACGACCTGGACTGGGAGGGCGCCCAGCGCGATCCGGAAAAACGCCGCGAGGAAGGTGAGAGCGCCCTGGCGGGGCTGCGGGGATTGCTGCTGGGCAACGGGCCGGCGGGCGGATAGTCCGCCAACCAGCCCGGATGCAAAGAAAAAGGGGCTGCCCGCAGGCAGCCCCTTTCCTTATTCAGGGTCACCCGGGGACGGGGCCCCGGCGACCGCCTCGCCTATTTGCTCTGCGAGATCATGTACTCGATGGCGTCCTTGACCTGCTGGTCCGACAGGCTCGCCTTGCCGCCCTTGGCGGGCATCTGCTTGAAGCCGTGCAGGGCGTGCTTCTCGAGCGTGGCCAGGCCCTTCTTGATGCGCGGGGCCCAGTCGGCCTTGTTGCCGATCTTCGGCGCGCCGAGCACGCCGCTGCCGTGACAGGCCGCGCAGGTACCCTCGACGACCTGCTTGCCCTTGGCCAGGTCGGCGCTGCTGGCGCTGCCCGAGGCCGCCGGCTTGGACTCGGACTGGGAGGCCGAGGCGCTGCCCGATCCGCTCTGGGATCCACCCTTCGACTCGCCGGCGAAGGCGTCCTTCACACCGACCTTGGAGAGCATGTAGGCGATGGCATGCTTGAGGTCCTCGTTGCTGAGCGAGGACTTGCCGCCGCGGGCCGGCATTTTGTTGAAACCGTTCTCGGCATGCTTGAGCAGGGTGGCCACGCCCTTCTTGATGCGCGGCTCCCAGTCGCCCTTGTTGCCGATCTTCGGCGCGCCCATGACGCCGCTGCCGTGGCAGGCCGCGCAGGTCTGATCGACGATCTGCTTGCCGCTCAGCGAGGAGCCGCCGGAGGCCGCGGCCTGCGCCTGAGCGCCGTTGCCGCCCTCACCGGGCTTGCCGACATTGACCACGCCGATAGGCTTGATGCGCTGCTCGATGGCCGCCTGAACCATCGGGTCCTTGGTGTGGTCCGGCGTCTCGACGCCGCGGGTGATGATATTGGCCGAGACGATGAGGATCAGCATCAGCACGAACAAACCGATCAAAATGCTGAAGAACTTCTTGAGGAAGGTACTATCCTGTTGAATCACAACGTTTCTCCCACGACTCGTTGCACCCGCGAGCGGGCGGTGGATTGAGATTTCACACAAGCGAATTCCGTCCGGGCGGCGCGCTTTGTCGTGGGGCCGAGGTCGGCCGCGCTGCCTGCGCCGGGGGGCGACTCTAGGATCGGGATATCCATCCGGAAAACGGCCGCTTTGGCCCGTGGACGGCTGTCTCGCGTCTTTTCGGGCGGCGTAGAGTATAGCCGGAACGGGGCCCCGTTGAAACCGCTCACCCTTTGGATCGCGGGGGAGGCCGGGATGGGCTCCGAACCGCTGGAACGGTGTACTTGGCGGGCCTCACCGTCGAATTGACGGATTGTTGACGAACCGATGCCCAGGGTCGACACGCTGGCCCGTGGGAGGTCTTATATAATGGTAAGCGCGGGCCGCTGAGCCGCGCTCGATCTTCGACCGGCGCCCTCCGGGTAGGGCTCGAAGTACCGCAGCAGCAAACCTTCATTTCCTGTTAGAATCCGCAGCACGCGCCCGTAGCTCAGCTGGATAGAGCGCTGCCCTCCGGAGGCAGAGGTCAGAGGTTCGAATCCTCTCGGGCGCGCCAAATGGAAAAGGCCACCCTCCGCGGTGGCCTTTTGCATTTGTGGTCGGATGGGGCTTCGAACCTCTGACCGATATATATCAGCCGGTTCGACCCTCGCGCGCCGGTGTTCCGGGGGCGCGCGTGGGGACAGCGCGCAGCGCTGCCCCGCAGGGGCGAGG
>Ga0209918_1000876_pt1 | contig 18024 bp, 22 predicted proteins | sample SalPonD_shore_MG_FD_185712 | JGI IMG/M metagenome (GOLD analysis project Ga0209918, IMG submission 185712) | Salt pond soil microbial communities from South San Francisco under conditions of wetland restoration - Salt Pond MetaG... | ecosystem: Environmental > Aquatic > Marine > Intertidal zone...
CGCCGGGGACGGAGTTCGACGCGCTGGTGTCGGCGGTCTACGACCGCGGCGACGAGGCGGGCATTCCGGTCGCCTACTGCCGGCCGGAGCTCTACGCCCACCTCTACGGCGCGGTCGAGGCCCACACCGACCGGAACCAGCTGGTGGCCGAGATCGAGGTCGGACTCACGAGCGACGGGGACGTGCGAATCTACACGGACGCGCCCGGCGCCGGGGCCTAGGCGGTCGGGAGGACGAACCGGGCGAGCCGTTCGCCGCGTCGTCGGGGCGCGCGGTCGCTCCACGTGGACCGCCCGGCGCGTTCGATTCAGTCCGGTGGCCGCTCTACCCCTGCACGCGATGGTCTCGTACCCACCCAGACGAGCACCGCAGCGGCGGCCACGAGGAGCCCGACGGCGACGCCCGGCGCGTGGCCGGTCGCTCCCGCCGCGGCCGATCGCGTCACCCGCAGGTCGGACGTTACGTCGTTGGGAGCCCCCGACCACACGGTCCACGACAGGAAGCCGACGAGCAGCCCCCCGAGCCCCAGCGTCGCCCGGGCGGCGATGGGCCACCGGACGACGTGCCGGAGCGCGACGCCGAACGCGGCCGGGAGACCGCCGAGGACGAGGCTGGTGACGAGGGTCGCCCTCACGCCGATCGGCTAGGCTGCCGCGAGCTCGAGGGCGGCGCCCGCTCCGACGCCGAAGAGGACCACCGCGACCGGCGGATCTCGGCGGTACACCGGCTCCACGTTGGTCGGGGCGTGGGTAAAGCGCTCGTGCGGTCGAGCGCCACGCCGGTGGGGTGCAGGGTGGGTCGACCACGGTGTGGGGGCCCGTCGTCGCGTGTCCGTCCCCGCTCGGTCGAGGTCGCGACCCGAGGGACGGCTCCCCCACGGGCGAATGCCCTCCGGGCGCGTACCGGCGGAAATCAACGTTCAAGTACGAGGCCCCCCTCGATACGGCGATGACCCACCGACGCGAGGCCCCCGGCGCATGACGCGACTCGCTTACGACGCGATTCGCGCTTACTGAGCGTATCTTAATAATACGATAACGACACCAATAATCGCAACGAGCGTTCCGACCGTTGAAGCTACATTTCCGAGGTGGAATGCTAATATCATGGCGTGATGGGTGGAATTTTGAGCTTGTGCCAACTGACCGTTTCCACTTATTCTAGTCGCTGATTCTACAGATTTCACCATCTTGAGTAATGCCCATACCGCGATAGCGGAGATCGGTGCGGCTATGAGCATGAACAGAAGCGAACTGATGTCATTGCCAATCCCATTATGTCATAATTCGTGTTGAACGACTATGAACGTTACGCCGATTTGAGATTATCCGTAGTTAATCATTGTCACGAGGTAATGCATATCGCGACCATCCTTCATCGAGATGGAGGGACCGACGTTTCGCGCGTTACAGCGCGAAAGACATCGAAGCATCCACGCCCGGCGTGCGGATGAAGCTCAAACTTCCTCTGTCGTTGTCCCAGCGACAGAGGAGGGCTACGAACAATGGTCTGCCTCGCCAGGCGAGACAGATTTTCCGTACGTTGATACCGGTCCCGAATACGGACGTACTAATGACGAAGACATCAGCGAGACGATGGCGCGTCAGGCGTCGATTCATCACCTGACAGATCACCATCTCGACCCAGTAACCAGCATCTGGGATATTGCATACCTCGCCGGCTATGGATCTGGCGGGTATGACACCTTCCAGGGCGTGGACGACATGGTCCTCGGTCACGTCGACGCCATGCACGAACTCGACGTCGGAAAAGGTCCCTCTGACGCAAATCATCCTCTATCGTTAGCCCCCGAGGAATCGATCTTCGCCGATGACCTCATGTTCGGCGACATGGGGGCCTATCGTCACCCAGATGACGATAGATTCGACTGGACGGGGTGGCTGTGATGGTCTCGAAACAGAACAAGAAGCGCCTGCAATCTGCTGCATCTGCTGCGAACAAAGCCGTCAGGAAGGCGGGCAAGGCGTACTGGAATTATTCGGAAAAGATGGCTCAATCGGCTGCGAACGACACCGAGAAATCCGCGACGACAGCGACGAAGATCCTGCAGAATCCGGAGCCGAATCAGCCCGACGACATCGCGTTGGCCAATGAGATCCACGCGAACCACCAGGAGGTGATGAGGCTTCTACAGCAGATTCGGGACGACTTGAGTCATCCTGTCGATTCAACTGCTAAACACGAGCAGTTGACGAACGAGTTCGATTGGATGGGATGGCTGTGATTCTAGAAATCATAGTCCTCGCTTGGTGTCTCGCGGTGGCGTTCTTCGTCGCATCCCGCGTCGTCCGAACGGCGTTTCAATTCGTCATCGGAGGTGAGTCGTTTTGAAAGTCGGCGATCTAGATCCTGAAACTACGATATATCGGAGCGTCAGGGGAAAAATAGCGCATCTCGATACAGATTGCTTCGGTCTTTCGGAAGCACGGAAACTTCGACGGCGCGAAGCGCGGGAGGAATTCAACGACCGAGAGGTCTGCAAATATTGCACGGGTGACGTCTCGCGGCAAAAACGAACAACGCTTCAGCCAGATCACGTCATCTCGGCGTTGACGCCGAATGGCAAAAACTCGTTGATCTTAACGATCCCACAGCACTTCTGGCAGACGCTTGATGTCGACCGGCAGGATCCGCCGAGCGTCAATATTTACTTTTCCGAGGATGACCGAAAGGCTGTCGTCGAGTTTCCTCCTCGATGACATCGAGGATCGTCTACGTCACGCCGACCGGAAACACCGTCCACCTTCACCGTGACTGCACACACATTCGCGGCGTAGCTGAAGCGACGACATATGACCAGGTCGAAGACCTGAAGACGTGCAAATTCTGCGAGAATCGCGATGGGGACAACTGGGCATTTGACGTTGTCCGGTCCGCTTACGATGCTTTCGGTCAGTTGTGATCTGACTCCGTCCTTCGACGTTTTAGTCGAAGGATGTAACCATCCGACTGTCACGCGATCGCGTGACAGACGCGGTCTGCTTGTGTCAATTCTACCCCCACAGGAGGAAGTCCTCTGCCTCTTTGTATGCTGCCTTTTCTGCCTTCGTGAACGACGGCAGTAAGCTGAATTCGCCATATCGACTCTTCTGACTGCGAAGTTCACTCTGCGTCGTTCTGTTGAACGCTGTACCGACATCGATCCCCGCGAACTGACCCACCTGTTCACTGAGCCAGTTGGGGTTCAGGAGATCCTCGCGACCCTTTCCTTTACGAGGTTTCGAAGAGGAAGGTTTCCACATCCCGAGTTCGAAGTCATCAAACCCGTGTCTTCGACCGAGTGGCGTCGGTTCCCTCGGCGGGTTTGGCTCTTCCGGCACGGCGACTTCAATCGGCGGGACAGGCGTCTCAGTGATCTGCGTCGTGACCGGGGAATTGACCTGGGTCGTTTCCTCGATATACGTTTGAGGTGTCCGATACGTCTGCGTCTCCTCCACCCGGGGTTCAACCTTGATCTTCGGGACCTCGATGCTGAATCCGGTTTCAGTCGGTGACAGCCACTCCTTCTGCCAAGAGTACGGCGATTGAACGGTGTCAAGGGATGGCCCTATCCCGGCCAGATGAGTTTGTCCAAAGAACGGTATCGTCTTCGGAAGCTCGATCGCCCGAGCCAATGAATCGGTCCCGAGTCCAACGGCTTCCTCGGCCGTAGTCCTGGGTGACGGTATCGTCTTCGGAAGCTCGATCGCCCGAGCCAATGAATCGGTCCCGAGTCCAACGGCTTCCTCGGCCGTAGTCCTGGGTGCCTGTCTGAATCTCAGAAGTCCGCCGCTGGTACGGACTGGCTCGGCTCCCGACCCAGACCCAGACGAAGACGTCTGGGAATCGATTCCTTCGACATCGACCGGTTCCTCGAAGAATGTCGCACCTGACGTCGGACGACCATTGAGCCGGATGCCATAGTCCCGGTAGAAGTTGATGTCGTTTTTCAAGCTCTTCGCAGCTTCGAGGGCATTGTAGAGAGCGACGTTCGCTTCGACGTTCGCATTCCGTGCACCGACTTTGACTGATTCGGACGCTCTATCGAGAGCGTCCGACAAGTCAGGAACTTCGAAACCTGTTTTCGCATTGTAGTACCGAAGATACGTATTGAAGTGCGCAGAGGTCAGGGAATCGACACCGCCCTTCACAGCAGATGCGACCGGTGCTGCCTCACCGGATACACCTTCTGCATATCCGATGCCGAACTCGTTGGGTGCAGATTTCAGGTTGTACGCTCGGATCGCGGCGTTCGCTCTCGCTGAAGCGATCGGGGCAGCTTCGCCCTTCACCCCCTCGGTCAGACCAGTCCCGAATTCACCTATCGCGGAATACGCGACGGGTGCACCGACCAATGCCAATGCTATTGGATTGGTTGCAATCCCTTTCAGGGTCCTGTAGCCCCCGCGAGAAAAGTCACCAGCTACCTCTGACACCGACGGAGCCGTGCCATGTTCATGCTGGTATGCAGCAACCGCCGGAGCTTCGAGCGTGGCACCGATTCCGAGGAACGGAAGTTCCGCGAGTCCCCCGACTGCGGCCGTAGCCCAACCAGCGTACTGGCTTTGCCAATGACTCGGTACCGGAAGCGTCTTGGACTGTTTTCTGAATTCAGCACCGATGTCGTTCTTCAGTTTCTTTCCGATCATCTCCGTGTCGTGGCCGATCCCCCACCACGCGGGGACCATATCGCCCCAAGTCAGGTCATGGAACTCGTGACCGCCTGGTCCGTAATGCGTCGGACGGGTCCTGATCTCGTTCACCTTGAACTGAAGGTCGGACTCCATCCCGAGGCGGTCATTGATCTGCTTCTGATTTCCGACCCAGGCGACATGAGGCGAAAGCAGATTCATCTCGTTCTGCCACGCTTCGTTGTACAGCCTCACGTCACCGCCTTCGACCGATGTTTCCGGATACCCGGTAGTTGAACTGGTTGCAGTCGCCCCCGAAAGTGGATTCCGATGCGACTCGACGTAGTTACGGGCGTTCTTGGAAGATTCTTCTTTCAGCGCCTTCTTCGATTGGTATCCCCTCTCCGTCTTGACGACATCAGATGTCGGGACGCCCAGTATCGATCCAGCGACCTTCTTTCGCCCGGATTCGGAGAGCACGTAATACCCTTGAGAAGGAGCGCCTAACTGTGTCCCGAGGACAGAGTTCGGTTTCCCACCGGTAGTCCCTGAAACGTCTTGTTGACCAGTGGTGATGTCAGAATTGCGGAGATTGACAGCAGCACCGATGCTTTCGTAGATCTGGTTCTGCAGGTCCTGACGGGCGAGGTCCTTCGGCGAACTTATCGCAGACTGGTATGCCTCGACGTCTTTCGTAGCAGCGACCGACGTTTTTGGCGACCCAGTGATCTGGGTCCGAAGCTCTCCTGCGGGTTTTCCGGCGACGGTTCCAGTTAACGTATCGCTGGTACTAGTAGACGAAGTACTAGTAGACGTATCGCTGGTACCGCTAGACGTATCGCTGGTACTAGTAGACGAAGTACTAGTAGACGTATCGCTGCTAGACGAAGTCGAAGTCGTCGGGGTAGTATCAGGCGTTGACGAAGACGTCGAAGTGCCCCCCGAGAACGGGTCGCGAGTGTAATCGTAAGAATACGTATCCGTCGTCGATGCTCCTCCGACGTCAGTCCCTCCGCCGGTATCGAAAGTGTACACGAAGAAGGATTGTAGGGAAAATCCTAATACATTAACAAAAATTAACTACGGTTCATCAGCCCCTCGCTGATCTTCCGACGATGCTCCTTCGAAAGAGATTTGCCTTTACGCGCCTCACTCATCTTCCGTCGAGTTTCTTTCGATCGCGTTCCGCCTTTATTCCCCTCGCTGATCTTCCGACGATGCTCCTTCGAAAGAGATGTATCTATGTCTTCTGGAAAGTCATCCTCGAGATGATCGTCACGCCGAATCCAATGAACCTGAAGTCCGTGTCCGTTCTTAGCTTCGAATCCGCATTGCGGACATTCAACCATCACGTTAGTTCTTAGTCATGATAAGCAATAATAGTTACCACTAATCCGACAGAAGATTCACCATAGAATATGTTCGTGTGTTCCGAATGCGGCGAAAGAATCGACGATGACCATCTCAGTGAAAGTAATTCTCGGTTCAGATGCCCGAAAAACGGAAGATTCACCAGACAGATTCATCAAAAACGAACACCATTCGTCGACAGAGGAAGTGTTTACGAACTCCGTTCGCGCGTGAGATCTGAAAAAACGTCGACAGACGTCTAAAAACGATAAACAATAGAAAGAGAAGTCGTCATAGGAACCTTACGCACGTAGTAATAATCCACATGTGAACAAAGAGCGAGCGATCGTCGAATCGATGAAGAGGAAGGAACGAATTTTCACGCGGACGAAACACCGAGCGTTGATCTATGAGGGTTACATCCGATGCACGCGATCGCGTATGTCAGCTGTCTGTGTCACTCAAGGGCTTCCGTTCGTTGTCCCTCTGCAAATCGACACTGACCCGCTGAGGTGATGTAAAATCGTTATGGTTAACCATATTTGGTTTATTTTTCTCTAAAATACAGCAAATGTTAACCGTCGGTAGTGAAATTAATTTTTGTGATTTTTTAATCCGATCGCGGACCATTCTTCTCTCGGGAAGTGAGTAACCACTGATCGGTTGAGAACAGGAGAAGGCTGAAAGCCTAACTCTGTCCCTAAGAGACAGATTTCAGTTAGGTTTCGAAGTCCATTAAACCTGTTCTCGGCCGGCAGTGGCATTTCCTCATTATGAACGCAAAAACAGAGTTCCCGACAGAAATGTATGTCGCGACGAACGTTCGGAAGAAGGTCGCTCACGTCAACGACTCATGCGTCTCGGTCAAGAGCGCGAACGCTTGGTGGAGATCATACGAGTACCTTCGCCGGGATGGTCGATTCACCGTTTGCGAAAAATGCGGCGGAGATCTCGCGGGGAGGCCGGTTGAATGAGTCACTGCGTGATGATTGCGGAGTGCGACTCCGAGGTCATTCGACCCCGGATTGCTTACGACCCCGACCGGGACCCACACCTCATCGAGATGATTGCAACCCTTGTCGAGACCGTTGCCGAGATGTCGAACGCATCGGTCGATGAAACGCTCGATGCAGTCAGGGAGGAGCTCGCATGACTTTCGAGGACTACTGGATGAAACGCCAAGAGGACATTGTCCGTGACAAAGAGCATGGAATTCCTGCGACGTTCCATGCTTACGATGGCGAGTATTTCGACTGGGACGACGTCGGACAGGTCGACCTCAAGGCCGAGCCCCAGCCATACCTCGTCAAGGTCCCGTCGGCCATCCTCGATGAAAAACGACCCTTCCCCGAGTTAACGAGGGAGGAATTTGAACGAGCGGACATCGATATCCTTCCACGCCGGACGCTCCCGCGGGCGAACCGACAGACGAACCGCCGGGATCGGAAGGTGGTGAACAGCATGAGGCGGGAACTACGTCAGAAGCTGACCCAACCTCAAGCGCAATCAGCGATATACGACTACCCAAATGGGCTCGGCAAATCAACGTTCACTGCCAAAGGAGCGCGGAACGAACAGCGTCTAGTCATCACACCGACGAAGGCTGAAGCGAGAGAGAAGTATCGCGAGATGCTGGCCGACGATGAGTACTGGGAGATCGTCCCATACACAGACGGATGGGACCTCAGCGATGCCAACCCCCTGGCTGACCAGGCAAGAGATCTATACTTCAATAAAGGATTCATGCCCGAAGCGATCACGCGTTGGCTTTCGTCAAAGGGCATCGAGCCTCCAGAGAGTGCAGATACGCCATATCGCGACCAGATGCAGGAGGACCTCTCGGAGTACCCGCTCTTGCTCGGCTCATTGGGTCACGAGAACGTCAAGCATTTCCGCGAGGGTCGGACGATATTCTTCGACGACTGCAAACCGATCGACGAAGTGCTCGCCAACACCTTCACGTACGGGGACTTCATCGACGGTGCGAATGAATTCTGCCGTGTCGTCATGGAGATTTCGGGATACGACGAGTTGACCGCGGACAAACATCAACAGGAACGTTTCAAGCGATACCACACCGGGTTCGATGACGATGACGAGTATCAAGACGAGCTGACACGCAGAACGCATGAGGACCCGTACAAGATTGACATCGTCGACCTATCCCTGAACAGCAAGCACATCGACGCGTCGACGTTCAAACGGATGCAGGTCGTCCTCCAAGTCGACCATGACGTGTTTGCCACGGACTACGGCACGAAGCCCTACAAGACGACCAATGAATACTCCTTCTTCGATGACCCGTTGTATGAGGCAGGCCAGAAAATTGTACTCCTGGGTCGAGACCCGATCCCCATATTAACGTACTGGTACTTCAGAGTCACCGGGCGAGATTCGCCAATCGTCTGGAAGCCATCCCTGGAAGACATGCAGGCGTACTGGAGGGCGCAAAACCTCTACGTACTGGTCGGTTACGACCTGGAACGCACGCTATCGTCCGGGAAAGGCGGTTACAAATCGCGCGAACTCACGCGATTCGCGGATGAAGCGTTCAGTTCAGTCGTCGGTGAAGAACCGGTCGTCTTCGGCCCGAAGAAGGCGCTCGAGGAACTCGACACCCGGTTCGATAGCCAGAATTTCGCGAGAGTGCCAAGCGATCCTCAATACGACGGAAGACACCTCGGGGTCGTCCTCGGGGCTGAATCGTACGGAAGTGACTGGATCGAGATGATGTGCTCGCTCGTGGGCGAGCGAGTCAGGATTGTTCAACAAGGTGTGGAACCTCTGATGGCTGTTTATTCCGACGGGTCGACGTCATCCATCGGCCAAAAAATCATCGAGTGGAACAAGCGACACCGTGTCGACCAGGCAATCGGCCGCATCGGTCGAGGCGACGATGACCTATCCATCGTCGTCGTGGGAACGAAGCACGTCGGGAGGGAGTTCCCCGCATACGACGTGACGGACCACTTCGTGTACCTGTCACCGAGGCAGCGACAAGTGTACGACCTCATCGACGATGGTCATACCATCGCGTCGTCGATAGCTGACGCGATGGACTGCACGCCACAGAACGTCAATGCAGCCCTTCGAGAACTCGAAGAGATGGACCTCATCAAGCGGGATGAGTACTCCGGTCCTTACGGCGCTCACATCTCGGAAACAGTCCATATTGAGTATTCAATTAGGTTTGTTTCCGATATTTGTCCAGCCTTTGAGCGATCATCGTTTTACGAGGTGGATGACCAGATTCTCATCAGCGACGTAACAGAACAATTACATTTGGCATCGTTCGACACCGCTCCAGCGGATTAGCCTGACGGAAACGTGGGATGTTTCCGCCCCACTCGTTACCGGATGGACCGTTCCAGTCGCTGGAACGGAAGCATGTTCTCCTTTTTGTGGCACATAGACTTATTATCCTGACAATCATCGATGGCGGTAACGACAAAGGAGGCAACATGGGACTATTAAGCGACGACCGTACGCCAAAGGAACGATGCATCATCGAGACTGCACGGACTTATCCGAACTGGAGCAAGAAGCAGATTGCGACGCACTGTGATACCAGTTCAGGATACGTCACGCAGACATTACGCCGATATGGCGATCCATGGGATCTTTCTCTCTAATGTCACGCGATGTCCTAAACGATCTGCTCTCCCTTGACCCAGAGCGTTTTGAGGAGTTTATCGCCGATGTTTGGCAGGAGCGTCAGGGTTGGATCACGGCAGTAACGAAATCATCTGATGACCATGGCGTAGACGTCATCGGGCAACCTCCAGGTCGACCATATCAAAAGACTGCAGTTCAGTGTAAGCGGTATTCGCCTCCACTGACCGTTGGACGGCCCGAAATCCAGCAGTACAACTCCCTGAAATACTCGCATGATGACATTGTCGGAGTTACGATTGTCACGACCAGTTCGTTTAGCTCAAGAGCGATTGATGAAGCTGAACGTCTTGATGTCAAGTGCATCGATGGAAGCGACCTCGTCGAGATAATTGAACGTCAGGATGCATATGAGATTCTAGACCGGTACCTCTCTGGCTGGAGGCGTACGGAGGTTGTTGATGCCGGGTAAAGACTCACTCACCTTTGGCAACCTCGGAGGCGGAAGCGCTGGAGGAGCCCCACCAGGAGAGGTGTTATTAGATTGGTTCAAGGCGCTCTTCATCATTCTAGTATTCGGCTACATTTTGCTTTCTGTAGCACACACTCTTTACGGAACACCTGATCCATCTGGATTGCTACACCTATTCTAACAGGATGGACCGTTCCAGTCGCTGGATCGGATACGTCTAACGTATCTGACGACCATTTTCGACCGAACCTGTTGGAGGCGGACATGACGAACGTATCCCTATGGTTATTTTCGACAACATGTCTCGATGTATCTTCGTTTGGATACAGATCTAGGACTAAAAACGGCTTTTTCATCGATACCTATCGATGAAATGCTACGCTTCCTCGAACCACGCCTCCGCGCGATGGAGTACATACAGACTTGGGGCGAGGATCAACATCATCCCGACGACAGCCAGCAGTTGAAGGGCGAAGTTCATGCCGATGAACGGTCTCACGAGATTGCCAGCGAATGCGGCGATGAGGATGCTCGCGGACTGGACGACTGCTGTAATCGCGGTTGAACCCATGCCGTATTTGACGTTTCCGTGACCTAAAACGCCTATATACGCAGTGAAAGTGAACTACTTCAGCACCTCTGGGACGTATCCGTCGTTCTTGATGAGGTTGAGGTATTGCATCGTCATGTCGGGGTTGACGTGCCTCGCCCTCGCGGATACCTTGTCGAGGGGTTCACCGTCACCCAGGCGGATTGTGATGGGCGTGTGACGCGCGAATGCATGGAACCCAGGTCCCCAGTGACAGCCCCTGAAGTGCCGCGACCAAGCCGCCGCTGACCACTTTTTGTTCCACATCCAGTCATTCGAGAAGCGATAGAACATCCACTGAGGATCATCGAATCGCTGTTTGACGAGATCGCGATAGTCGTTCAGGACTTTATCCGCCCGTGGCGAAAGCTGGATCCACGTCGAATTGCCGCCTTTTGCCCCGTTGACGAACAATCGACCGTTCTTGTAGTCGTCCCATTTGAGGTTGACGACTTCGACGCAGCGCATGATGCAATCGAACCCGACGACTGTCATCGCGTGGCAGGCATCTGCTTTGCATCGTTTCGTCAGGTCGAAGATCTCGGCTATCTTCTGACTGCTGGCAATCTCGGGGTCGAACACCGGATAGTCTCCTTGGCAGATGTAGTGGACGTTCGTCTGTCGATTCTTCGGATAGTCCTCCTCACGACGGAATTCTAGCCAGGATTTCGCTGCGGAGATGGCTTGGATGCGACTCCGATACGAGTATCCATGCCTGGGAGGTCGCGCCTTGTTCCAGGGCGTATCTTCGTCGCGGACCTCGTTTTTGAATTCACGGAGTGCCTTTCCATCGCGGAGGAATGCGTCGTAATCTCTGACAGTATCGAGAACGGCCGGGAGGTGGTTTCGTGCTCGCCAATCCTCGAACCTCCGGACGTGCATGCCGTAATGATAAACGGTTCCATCAGTATTGTTTTGTGACATCAAAGATTCGTAGTCTTCAACGTCTTTATGCTGTGTTTTTGACGTCATCTGCTTTGGTAATCTAACTTATCTGACAATAAATCTTTTAATGTGCAATAATCAACGTTCAAGTACGAGGCCCCCCTCGATACGGCGATGACCCACCGACGCGAGGCCCCCGGCGCATGACCGCCGACGCCTCCGCCGCCGCGGCCCGCTACGACGGCTCGAACGTCTTCCTCGCCGAGGTCGACCCCGACCGGTTCGGGGCCACGCTGGCCGAGCCGGTGGACCTCGCCTCGCTGTCGGACGTCCCCGAGGCCCTGGCCGACCTCGAGACGGCCCGCGTCGGCGCCGTCGAGCCCGGGGACCGGAACGAGTCGATGTTCGAGCGGATGGCGCCGGGCGACCTCGTCCTCTGCTACGCCGACGGCGAGTACCTGGGGGCGGGCCGGGTGGCGGCGACGTTCGACGACGCCGACTGGGCGGCGTCGGCCCTGTGGGACGGCGCCGAGGTCGCCGGCGGCTACGCCCTCGACGACTTCGTCGCGGTCTCGGTGCCGTCGCGGGCCGTCAACGCGCTGTTCGACTACGGGGCGGCCTACGCCCCCGGCGGCCTCATCCGGGTCGCCGACAGCCGGGTGGGGAGCTCGCTGGCCGCCATCCGGCTCGCGGTCGCGCGCTACTCGGACGCGCGCTGAGGCCGGTTCGCCGGCCGTGGGGCGTCAGAACACGCCGAGGAGCCCGAGCAGCGCGAGGGCGAGCGCGACGAGGACGGGCAGGACGATGGTGAGCGCGGCCTCCCGGAGGGTCAGCGACCGGGCGTAGCGCACGGCGAAGGTCCAGAGGACCGCCCGCCAGGCCAGGAACGCGATGCCGAGGACGCTCGCGACCACGAACAGCGGTTCGTGGCGGAGCCCCTGGATGGTGCCCTGGAGCCGGTTCGGGTCCGACGGCAGCGTGGCGCCGGTGAAGACCACGGCGGTGACGGCCGCCGAGATGACCGCCTGGGGGATGCTCGGGACGAACCCCCAGCCGACGAGCGCGAACGTCGTGCGGAACCGACCCGACGCCCCGAAGACGACGGCCGAGATGACGTGGAAGGCGGCGGCGTAGAGCAGCCAGCTCACGAGCACCCCCACGAGGCCACCGACGACGCCGATGGCCGCGATGACCGGGACGAACGGCCCCGCCTGCGCCGGCAGGGCCGCGGTCGTCAGCCGGAGGACCGGGATCGACCCCAGGATGCCGATGACGGCGACGAGGAGGACGACGACGACCGGCCCGCGGAACGACGGGTCGGCGGCCCGCTCGCGGAAGAACGCGTCCGGGTCGACGAGGAGCTCGCGGTACATGTCAACGGGCGCCTTCGACCGCCCGGGTCGTCATCCCTTCGGTTCGGATGCCTGTCACGTCTTCGGTTCGGATGCCTGTCACGTCTTCGGTTCGCATGTCCGTCACTTCCGGAGCGCGTCGACGGGCCGCTCGTTCGCCGACTTGTACGCCGGGTACAGGCCGCTGAGTACGCTCGTGACCACGCCGAAGGCGAGGGCCACCAGGATGTAGAACAGGTTCCCGACCGTGAACACCGCCGACCAGTCGCCGACGATGAACTGGTTGATGACCAGGCCGCCGGCGACGCTCAACACGGCGCCGATGCCCCCGCCGATGACGCCCAGGAGGAGCGCCTCGGCCAGCATGATGCGGAGGACGTCCGTCCGCTGGTAGCCCACGGCCCGGAGCACGCCGATCTCCTCGCGGCGCTCGATGGCGCTCATGAGCATCACGTTGAGGATGGAGACGCCGGCGACGACCAGCGAGATGGAGCCGATGCCGATGAGGAAGAGGTTCACGGCGTTGAAGACCGACCGTATCTGCTGGACGATGTTGCCGAACTCGAAGATGGTGACCCGCTTCTCGCGCTCGTTGAGGGCCGCGCGGATGGCGATGGCCGTCTCGTTCGCCGCCGGGCCGGTGTCGGCGGTGACCACCACCGACGAGTAGCCCGTCCCCTCGACGTCCCGGAGCGGGAGGATGACCGCCCCGTCGGGGTTGATGGGGGAGAAGGCCTGCTGGGACTCGAGGACGGCCCGGACGCGGTAGGTCTTGCCGTCGACGGCGATGGAGTCGCCGGCCTGGAGGTTCTGGTTGTCGGCGAGCGTGGCCCCCACGAGGGCGCCGCTGCGCAGCGGGTCCGGGATGCGCCCCTCGGAGGCGTTGTAGGCGCCCGCCGGGCGCTCCATGCCGTAGACCGTCACCCGCTGGGACGTCCCGTGGACGTCGAGCGTCGCCACCCCCTGGCGGACGGGGATGACGCTCGCGTCGCCGGCCACGCGGGTGATGTCGCGGACGTCCTGGTCGGTCAGGTAGGTGACGTTGTTCTGGCCCGACGGCGAGACGACCAGCTGGTTGCCGATGTCGCCGAGCGAGCCGGTGACCGAGGTCTGCAGCGTCGAGCCGAAGACGCCGAGCGAGGCGATGGCCAGGACGCCGATGACGATGCCGAGCATCGCCAGCAGCGAGCGTAGCCGGGTCCGGGTCAGGTTCCGGCGCGCGATGAGCAGCGTCGGGAACCGGTGCCAGAGGCTACCGGCCATCGCCAGGTCCCCGCGGGCCGGGGTCGTGGCCGTCGGCCCGCCGTCGACCCGCCGAGGGCTCGTCGCTGCGGACCAGCCCGTCGATGAGGGTCACGGTGCGGTCGGTGTGCTCGGTGACCATCTCGTCGTGGGTGACGGCGATGACGGCGACGCCCTCGCGACAGATGGCGGCGAAGTCCTCGAGGACCGACGCGCCGGTCTCCTGGTCGAGGTTCCCGGTCGGCTCGTCGGCCAGGAGCACCCGCGGGTCGTTGATGAGGGCCCGCGCGATGGCGACGCGCTGCTTCTGGCCGCCGCTCAGCTCGCCCGGCTTGTGGGTGAGGCGCTCGCCGAGGCCGACCCGCTCGAGGAGCTCGGCGGCGCGGTCCTCGCGGTCGGGGTCGTGGTCGAGCAGCCGGGGGATCTCCACGTTCTCGAGGGCCGAGAGCGTCGGGATGAGGTAGAAGTTCTGGAAGACGAAGCCGATGGTCTGCTTCCGGGCCGTCGTCCGCGCCCGCTCGGTGAGCGTGGAGGTGTCCTCGCCGTCGAGGTAGACCGCGCCCTCGGTGGGCTCGTCGAGCAGGCCGAGCAGGTTGAGCAGCGTCGACTTGCCGCTGCCGCTCGGGCCCATGACGGCGATGAACTCGCCGGGGTGGGCGGCGAGGGAGACGCCCTTCAGCGCCTCGATGGTCTCGCCGCCCGTCTCGTAGCGCTTGACGACGTCACGGGCCTCGAGGACGGGCCCGGTCCAGCTGCCCCCGCCGGCCGTCGCGTCCCCGTCCGCCGCGCCCTCGTCGGCCTCACTCGCCCCCACGGTTCCTCCAGCCGACGAAGATGATGACGGCGACGACGAGGACGACGAGCGCCCCGCCGATGACGGCCGGCCAGAGGCCGACGTGGAGGGGCTGGCCCGGCCCCGCGTTCGTCGCCGGCGGCTGGTCGATCGGGACGTCGACCCGCTCGGTGCGCTGGACGCCGCCCGACAGGTAGGTGACCTCGACGGGCACCGACGTGACGTCGGCGTTCGCGTAGGCCGTCAGGTCGAACGAGACGAAGTCGCTGGCCTGGACGCGGCCCACGAAGTACTCCCGGTTGGGCGGGGCCGGGGTGACGCCCGGCCCGGACTGGACGCTGAGGACGACGCTGTCCACCGAGCCGAGGCCGACGTTGCTGGCGCTCCCGGAGATCTTCACGAGCCGGCCCTCGCGCGACGCGTCGATCCCCGTGAGCTCGATGCGGCCCGGGTTCGACGTGTAGCGCACGGTCGTGCTCGCCTCGCCGGCGACGTCGCCGAGGGTGTAGCTCGCCGTCACGTCCAGCGTCGTGTCGTTCTGGCCGCTCACGTTGACGACGACCGTTCGCGTCGACTGGGCCGGCACGTCGCCGACCAGATGTCTCGCCACGGTCCGGCCGCCGTCGGCCAGCCGCACGCTGGCGTCGGTCAGCGGCGCGTTCCCGAAGTTCGAGACGGTCACCGCGACGCCGGGGTCGACTGACCCCTCGTTCGCGAGCGACGCCGAGACGGCGACGTCGCGGCGGAGCTGGTCGACGGAGACGACGAGCCGGTCGCTCGCCGTCCGGCGCTCCCCGTCGGCCGTCACGTACTGGAGCGTCGCGGTGATGGGCTGCGCGCCGCCGGCGCCGAACCGGCCGACGAAGGCGAAGTTGCGGTCCTGACCCGCCTCGAGCCGGGCCGCGATGCGCCGTGGCTCGTCGATGGAGACGTTCGGGCCGCCGACGGTGAGCTCGAGCTGGCTGACCGCCGCGCTCTCGCCGTTCGCGACGGTGACGTTGATGGGCGTGTCGACGCCCACGACGGCCGACCCGACGTCGAGGCTGACCTGCGGCCCGCCGCGACGGACGATGACCGAGACCGGATACTGCAAGGTGACGACCCCGCCGGAGGCCGACTGGGCCACGACGTAGAGGCGGAGGTTCTTGACGCCCTCGCTGGGGAACGCGACGGAGAGGGGGACCTGGATGCTGCCGCCGACGGGGACGGTGCCGAGGTCCTCGACCCGGGCGAGGTCCTGGCTGGACCCAGCCGTCCGGAGGTAGACGTCGGTGACCGTGGCCGCCTCGGCGCTCGACTGGGCGTTCGAGATGGTCGTCGTGATGGTGACCCGCTGGCCGGGGGCCGGCTGGGCGGGCGAGACCGTCACGTTCGAGACGGAGAGCTGGGCGTTCTGGGCCGAGCCGACCCCGACGGCGACGCCGAGGCTGGCGACGATGAGCGCGACGAGGGCGAGCGGGAGGAGCCGCGAACGCCCGGCGGCTGGGCGGGTCACGTGCGGCACCTCGACGGGCGGCTCGTGGGGCGGTCGGCCGGCCGGAACGCCACGTGGAGGCGAGCTCGCCGTCGGCTCACGGGGCCGTCCTCGGCGTCGCTCGCGAACGGAGTCGGGAACACTGAATGAACATTCAGTCGAACGTATTTAGCTATTGTTACGATACTCGTTCCGCTGGAATCGGGCGGGACCCGACGCGACGTCCCGGCCCGCTCACGCGAGCGTCGACTGGGAGAGCACGACCGCCCCGCAGGCGGGACACCCGAGGCGGAGCCGGGTGGCGGATACCTCGCGGTGCCAGTCGCCGTCGATGCCGCTCTCGTGGTCACACGCGGGGCAGAACAGGGTCCCCTTCGGTCGGCTCGTCCGGCCGGGCGCTCGCCCGCGGCTCGTCGTCGAGCCGAGCTCGGCGGGGGGGCTCACCGGTCTACCCGCGGCACTCGGCCGTCGGTGTCGATGTGGTGGTTCGTCAATGGTGGTGCCGTCCCGAACTCAGACCCGGACGAGGTTGGCCGCTCGCGGCCCCTTGGGGGCCTGCTGGATGTCGAACTCGACCGCCTGCCCCTCCTCGAGGTCCGGCCCGTCGACGTCGTCCATGTGGAAGAAGACGTCGTCGTCCGCGTCGTCGGTCGTGATGAAGCCGTAGCCGCCCGTCTGGTTGAAGAACTCGACCGTGCCTTGTGCCATGACCCCGACGTACCTGGCCGCCACGGATAGCCCTTCCGTGAGCGGCGATACCACGAGTGTGGGGTCAACCGGTCGCACGACGTCCCGTCGTCCCTCGGAACGCTTATTCGACGCCCGCCCACTGTTGCGAGGGTGAACCTGTCCCCCGGAGCGGCAGCCGACGAGGGCTCGCGTGGTCGGTCCGTCGGCGACGAGCGACGGAGACGGCCGGCCCGGGGGGCCGACCGATGAACGCCGACGAGGTCCGTCGGGGCTGGGCGACCCGGTCGCGGGAGTTCTCCCCGGCGTACTACGCCTACTACGGGCCGAACGAGGCGAGCGAGCAGGTCCGGCTGACGCTCGACCGGCTCGTCGGTCCCGACGCCGCCGTGCTCGAGCTGGGCTGCAGCGCCGGGCGCCACCTGGCGCACCTCCACGACCACGGCTACACGAACCTCTCCGGGGTCGACATCAACGACGACGCCATCGACGTGCTCACCGAGTCGTACCCCGCGCTCGCGGCCGACGGGACGTTCTACCACGACGCCATCGAGCGCGTCGTCGACCGGTTCGACGACGGCGGGTTCGACGCGGTGTTCACGGTCGAGACGCTCCAGCACGTCCACCGCGACGACGCGTGGGTGTTCGAGGCCATCGCGCGGCTGACCGACGACGTCCTCGTCACGGTGGAGGCCGAGGAGCCCGATGGCGGGTCGGATGGCGAGGGGCGGGTCGACGGCGAGTCGGCCGGTGAGGGGCCGAGCGACGGCGGGTCGGATGGCGAGAGGTCGAGCGACGGCGGGTCGGGTGAGACGGCGGCCGATTCGGCGGCCCCGCCGGCCGGTTGGGAGACCTCGGTCCACACCCACAGCGGCGACTTCCCGCTCTATTACCGGCCGTGGGGGCGCATCTTCACGGGGTTCGGGATGGAGGCGGT
>Ga0209918_1000877_pt1 | contig 18017 bp, 15 predicted proteins | sample SalPonD_shore_MG_FD_185712 | JGI IMG/M metagenome (GOLD analysis project Ga0209918, IMG submission 185712) | Salt pond soil microbial communities from South San Francisco under conditions of wetland restoration - Salt Pond MetaG... | ecosystem: Environmental > Aquatic > Marine > Intertidal zone...
TACTATAAAACACGAAGAGTCTCGATTCCGATGGTATTGCATTGTCTTAATAATTTTCTGTTTATACAGACTATGTTTTTTATTTAATAATGAAGATTGTCGAGAATGCAACTATTGGATTCTTATTCATAAAGTGAAAGGTAATAATTTCAAAATTCGTGTTATTAACTATAGAAAAAAATATGGAGAAGTTAGAAAAATTAAATGTAAATCCAACGGAAATATTCGATATAATAGGATCTCCTTAATCAGAAAGGTCTTAGATGAAGAAGAACTCACAAAACTTCCAATCATTATTAGATAAAGCAAATTATCCTAAAAGAAAGTGAAGAGCATAATTTTACTATCCTTCAGGTCGAAGTCTCTTTATCATATTTCAAAAAGCCATACATCTATATATGGTTAAAAGATTACACACCAGAGATGAACAAATGCTATAAAAGAGCAAATATCTTTGGTCATAAAGTCAATCCTTCTTTTTCCGTCTCTAATGGGTATGAGCCATTTATCTTAGATTTTAAATCATTTTAACTTTCTTTTTTCTTCTTTTTTACTTAGTTTGGACTATTCTTTCACATTTTTCCAAGACAATTTTTAGGATAATAATGAAAAATGTTAGTTTTGAAATGATTTTGGTATGATATGAGTTAGAATCTTATTTCAAAAATAGATAAAATCTATAAATCTTCAATTATCTTAGTTCTAAAATTAATAATATTTAGGCAATTTGATTAAATAGGGGCGATTATTAATCATAATAGAGCTTTTCAAATTCAAAATTAATTATTTATTATTATTACAAATTATTAAAGTGATGATAAAAGATGTATCTAAAGCAAATTATCAATAATTGGAAAAGCCCAGAATTATTTGAAAAAAAAGTATCAATAGATAAAAATAATATTCTGAAACTCATAGCAGCAGCTCATTGGGCGCCTTCTGCTGAAAATCAGCAAGTTTGGAAATTTTTAGTAGTTGATAAGAAGAAAATAAAAGAAATTGTTAAAGAATCGGTTAATAAACAAGATCCCAGATTAAGTGCGACTAAGCATAAAATTGAAAAACCAATATTAAATGCAAAATTTGTTTTTAGTACTGAAAACTTTGACGCATTAAAAGATAAATATAAAGATTTTATTGAAGATTCTCATAAAAATGATATAAGGTGTTCAGAAACAGCTTCTCTTTTTATTATTTATATTCATTCAAAAAGATTTTTAGGAAATACATTCGGAGCCAGTGAAATTGGGGCTGCAGTCATTAATACTATTATCGAATCATATGATTTAGGATACAATTGCAGATGGATTAGGAATTTTGATAGAAAATATCTTATAGAAAATCTTAATATTCCTGATAACTATATAATTGATTCAATTTTAGCTGTTGGGAAAGAGAAGGAAAGCAAAAACATCTTGGAAATCGATAAAAAAGATCTTAATGATTTTTTTTATATTAATGCTTGGGAAAATATTTACGATTTTTCAAATTATCAAAATCAGCAAGATTTTAATGACTATGATGTAGAAGCTGTTGATGCAATTCTTGATAGACGTTCTATTAGGGATTTTAATGAAGAAAAAAATATTCCCCCGAACATTAAATATGAATTAATGAAAGCTGCAATGATGGTTCCCCTTACAATTTCTAAACAATACATTAAAATCGTAATGATAGATGATTCAGATAAGATTCAACAAATAGCTAACAATTCTAAAATTGTAATTAGAAGACAAAAACACGTTCAACAAGTTCCACTAATCTTTGTACTGGCCTATGACTGCTCTAATAATTCCCCCGCGTTTTACGCCGAGGGAGATACTGGAGCTATAATTCAGAACATTCTTTTAAGAGCTCATTCTTTAGGTATCGGGTCATGTTGGATTGGTGCATTTAACCGTGAAAAAACTAAGAACATATTAAATATACCCGAACATTGGCATATCCCAACCTTAGCGATTCTAGGATATCCAAATGATTATCCTCCTCCAACTCCACGAAAAGATTTAGGAAAGATTTGCTATTATAATAAATGGAAGAATCAGATTAAAAACCGTAAAAGAAGCTTAATGCCCTCCTCACACTTTTTAAGTATTCTCTTTCGCAGAATGAGAAACGGAGAACAGAAATCGATATTAAGAGAACGAAAGGTTGGTGAAGTGGAAGAGATCCCAGAATTTAAAAAATTAAAAGAATCTGAATAAATTTAATTAGGCTTATAAAAAATTTGAAGATTAAGATAATATATACCTTTCAATCATAGGTAATATTTTTAACTGACCTCATTTAATATCTATACTAAATAAAAATCATATTTCTTAAAGAGAATGTCAGAAAAAAAACTCAAAAAAGCAGCTCAAATTATTGTAAAGGCTGGTATGTTGCCTTTCCCTATAACGGATACATTATTAGAGATAGTTGATCTTCTTTATTCAGATGATGAACTTGATTTTATAATAAGAGCTTTTAAACGTAGAAGCTCTCAGACAATGGAACAGTTAAAAAATACAACAGGTTTGAAAGAGGAAGATATCTTAAATTACGTTGACTCCTTAGCGGAAAAAGGCGCTTTATTCAATCAACCAAGTTCTAGTGGATTGATGGTTTATAGGTTACTTCCATTAATATTTGTTGGGATTTTTGAATATTGTTTTATGCAAAAAATAGAATATAACGAAAAAGAAAAGGAATTAGCTGTATTTTTTGACAAATTATTTGATGAAATTAGAGATGTCATTCAAGAAAGATATGATACATTTCTTCCAGTTTTTAGGAATATACCTCCTATTGACCGAACTATTCCTGTAAAAGAAAACCTATCTGGAAAAGAAATAACAATTAGTGTAAATGAAGAAATAGAAGCTCCAGAAGAAAGAGTATTATTAACAACAGATATCGAAAAATTAATAGATAAATTTGATGATATCGCTGTAGGATATTGTTTTTGTAGACAGCATCAAGATCTTTTAGGAAATTCATGTCAAATAACGGATATGAGGGAGAATTGTTTTACTTTTGGTAAATCTGCTCGCTTCGTATCTGAGAATGGTTTTGGAAGGTTAATTTCTAAAGAAGAGGCATTGAAAATTTTAATAGAATCGGAAAACGAGGGTCTAGTTCATAAAGCTTATCATCCTTTCGGTAAAAGAGATCGGGATGAAACAAGTGTTTGTAATTGTTGTAAAGATTGCTGTGGAACATTTAATTTATGGAAAAAGGGGGTATTACCTATGATTAACTATACAAATTTTCTCTCGCAGATAGATCAAGAATTGTGTGTTGGATGCGGGACTTGTGTCGAGAAATGTCCAGTCGATGCAATTCAAATTAATGAGAGCGATAAAGCAGAAAGAAATCCAGATTGGTGCATAGGTTGTGGAATATGTGCTCATTTCTGCCCAGAATCAGCTATATCTTTAATAGAAGGAGACCGCACTGTTTATGTTCCCCCACCTAAAATAAGAGAATAATTCTTATTTTTTTATTCGAGTTTTTGTTTAAATAATTCAATAGTATTTGAAATCTCATTCAATTGGAGTTCAAATTCTTTAGGTTCTAATTTTCTTAATTTTTCCACATCATTAATGATACTTTTTAATTCTTTTATCCAAATATCCATTAAAATTTCTTTTTCATTATCCCTAACACATACTTTCATTTCATCCCGAAGAAGATCCTTTACTTTTTCCAATAATTTTTTTTCATTTATACTATAAGAAATTTTTAGAATATCTTGTTGAGATTTAATTTCATCAATCTTTGTAGCAAGAGAATTTCTATACTTTAAAAATTCCTCATTAAATTTATTGATCATATCCATTATGATCTCTTCTTGAGTTTTTATCTGCGTTTCAATTTGCTCATTAGTTCTTTCTAACTTATCATCTATCGCAGTAATTCGATCATTAACAGAATCAACTAGCTTTTTGTATTCAGCATTATTTAGCTCTATCTGTTTTTTCAAATCTTCGATCTTCATAGCTAATTTGTCAAAATCGTTATATGCTACATAATTGTCCTTATTCTTTTTAGGTATATTTATTCACCTTTTAATTCGGGTTTTGCTTTTATTGATACAGTAGACAGTTTTTCTTTGGATATATTATCAATATCTAATAAAGAGTTTATTTTTAATTCAAAATCCTCCTTTAAATAATCTAGTTGACTCACAGTTTTGTTTATATTTTTGATTAAGGAATTTATAGGGATTGTTTTTAGGTTATTAATCAATTCCTCGATTATGATTATATTTTTTTGAAAAGATGCGCGTATTTGTTCTTTTATTATCTCTAAATCTTCAAATCGTTCATGAATTAACTTCCTTTTCTCAATCTCTAGTTCTTCTCTCTCAAGAGTCTTTTTTGAAACCTTCACAGGAGCTTTTTTCTGGATTTTTATAGAACTAATATCACCTAAGTTGCTTAAAATATTTTCTAATTCGGAACTTTGTTTATTTAAATAATTTAAAAAATCATGAGCTCCAATTGGTATTTTATTTTCAGTTAATTCGTTAGCTATCTCATTGAAATAACTGTATGTTGCAAACTCTAACAAAATCTCTACATCTTCATATGAAAGTGCCGAAATAAAGATATTAGGGAACACATCCAACTCTTCGTTCTTTAGCAAACCCATTATTTCCTGTTCATTATAATCTAAATCAATTTTATTTCCTATGATAAAGATTAAGCACTCACCCGTGTTTTGCAGAAGATTAGATAAATATATTTTGTTTAGAACAGAAATGGTTTTAGAAGGGTTTGAAGCATCATATACTAAAAATGCGACATCAACATTCCTAAAGAATACTGGGTTAAGTGGATTGAAACTGCGTTGTCCTCCAATATCCCATAAATTCACTGAAACTAAAAAATGGGACTCTTCCAGCTTATATTCTTTTTTATTGATGGTGGAACCAATCGTAGGAATATAACGTTCGGGAATTTGATTATCGATCAATGAGTTCACAAGAGATGTTTTTCCAACACCTCCATCCCCTAGGAAGACAACTTTAAGATTCAGTTCATCAAAAACATCCATCATTTTTAATCAGTACTCAACCACTATAAGAATGATTTAATAATATCATCGTAATTCCTATTTAAAATCTTTTGTACATTTCTGTGGAAGAATTAAAAAAATAACTTAAAAATAAAAAAAGGAGATTTAATTAATTTTTAGATTTCTTTTTAAACTTCACATCTAAAATATCTATCTTCGTTAATCTGAGAATCCATATAGAAGACTTCTGCAAAATTTGAAGGTGCACCCCAAAAATCACTGTTATAATAAGCTGCCGTCCCATAGCCTAAGAATGCAATATTAAAATTATCAACACCAATATTATCTAAGGTATTTTTATTAATTCTAATTTCAAAAATTCTATGTGCCGTATTAAAATTTATGGTCTTCTGAAAACCATGAGCAATTTCTACTTTAGATGAATTTAAAGTTGCATTAAATTCACTAACGGTAAAGTATTTAAATGTATCTGTAAATGTATCGCTTTCCGGAAAATAACAAAACATCTGTTCTCCAGCATCGCTAGAGGTGCTATTCCACGCTAAATCGTCTAAACCTCCTGTTAAAGAATTATCTGTGTCGATCCATACAGTTAACCATTCATCAGTTGTATCTCCACTAATATCACCACAGAAATCAATTAGTATATACAAATAATTAGTTGTTAGGTGAACATAAAAGTAATTATTTGTGTTTTCTGAATCAGGATCTAATGTTAAATATTCGATAAATTTATAGTCAGCAAAACGCCATCCATCGGAGTTACTAAAATTGCCATCTATAGTAGGATTAAAAGATCCGCCTTCTATTTCTGGAAAATAATAACCTATGAACCCCCCACCAACCCCAGCTGCCAAAAATACTAGAATAATAGTACCTATTAATTTTTTATTAGCCATATCTTATTGAAACCTTTTTCTATGTCTCGGTGTTTTTTTTTTTAATTTACGATTGCTATTTATTTTAAACATAACCAGCTTTGTATATAAAAATTATAATATCCCTAATAAAAGTTATAATTCCATCTTAATATAATCTAATCAAATCAGAAACACGAGAAATCTTTTTTTTCATTGAATATTTTCTTATTTATTGAATTTAAAATTAAAAGTGATAAATAAATGGGAGATAATAATATTGTTATATGTTATGCAAAAAGAACCGCTATTGGAACGTTTGGTGGTTCTTTATTACCTTATAATGCTAGTAAGTTATTGAGTTTCTGCATAAAGGATTGTATTGAATCAACAGGAATTAACCCATTAGACATTTCTGATGTAAAAGCGGGTTGCTGTATGGAACCACAGGAAGAAATGAATGTAGCTCGAGTCGCTGCCCTTCTTGGTGGTATTCCGTATGAAGTTCCTGCAATGACAATAAATCGAGTATGTACATCTGCAATGGAAGCAATAAGAGCTGGGATGGTTGATCTTATGACTGGACATGCTGAGGTGGTTTTAGCAGGCGGCACTGAGAGCATGAGTAATGTTAGCTATTATATACCTTCAGCACGATGGGGAGCTCGTTTAAGAAATAAAGAGATGAAAGATGGAGTTATGGAAGGACTCCATGCTGGAAGTAAAGTATTTGGAGACGGCTATATTATGGGTATGACCGCTGAATACGTGGCTGAGAAATATAATATTACAAGGGAAGAACAAGATAAAGCTGCGCTTGATTCACACAATAATGCGGAAAACGCAACTCAATCTGGAAGATTTAAAGATGAGATTATTCCAATCGAAGTTAAAACGAGGAAAAAGACTTATACCTTTGATAAAGATGAACATTTTCGACCTGGATTGACGATGGATGATTTAGGTGCTTTAAGACCTGTGTTCAAAGAAGTAGGCAGCGTCACTGCTGGGAATTCATCGGGTATAAACGACGGAGCGTGTATGACTTTAATAACTACTCAAGCAAAAGCAGAAGAACTTGGATTAGAACCCCTTGTGGAGATAGTGACAATCAGTAAGATTGGAAATGATCCAAAATATATGGGGCTTGGTCCGATGTATAGTGCTCCGCTAGCTCTTAAACAGGCGAATATGAAATATGAAGATTTAGGCCTCGTTGAATGTAATGAAGCGTTCGCAGCTCAATATGTTGCTGTCGGAAAACAATTAGGATGGGATTTCGAAAAGACGAATGTTAACGGTTCTGGAATTGGACTAGGACATCCTGTTGGGTGTACCGGCGCAAGAATAATCATAACACTCATTCACGAAATGAAGAAGCGAGATGTGTCCTACGGGCTTGCAACTCTATGCGGTGGTGGCGGAGTATCTGAAGCAACTATTGTGGAAAATATATAAATTCTTTTTCTAACTACGTTTGAAATATATATCAAATTTTTATTATTTTTTTCTTAAATATCATTGTGGAAATATATTAATCTAATTCTATAAATAAAAAATTAGCAATTCCATATTTTTTAAGATATGGAACGAAGTTCTTATAGATTTGCTAATTTAAAATAACAAAAAAGTTAAATTCTAAATAATAATTCTAAAAGGTAATTAAATAATAATTGATAATTAAAAATATTGAAAGAACTATGACAATATTATTAAATCCAAAAGAGCATAAACGCTATTATCCTGATGAAAGATCGAGCGATATTATGCTCAAAACGATAGAATTTTTCGAACAGAAAGGCAAAATGAAGCTTAAGGAAGATTATCATAACAGAGAGTGGTATTCTGATTTTATCGAATTCCAGAAAGAAAATAATCTTTTTGCTACTTTATTAACTCCTTCCCAATATGGAGAGGATGAAAATTATCGTTGGGATACGTGGAGAATTTGCGAATTCAATGAAATAATTGCGTTTTATGGTTTGAACTATTGGTATACATGGCAAGTATCAATTTTAGGGTTAGGTCCTATTTGGATGAGTAAAAATGAGAAAGCAAAAAACAAAGCAGCTAAATTATTGCGAGATGGAGCAATATTTGCTTTTGGCTTATCTGAACAAGCTCATGGAGCCGATATTTATGGAACTGAGATGGCTTTAACTCCTCAAGATGATGGCACATACAAAGCAAATGGAGAGAAATATTATATTGGGAATGGTAACGAGGCAGAGATGGTTTCAAATTTCGGAAAGTTTGCTGATGAGGACGGAAATATTCCTCCATATGAAATGAAAAATAAGGACCAATATGTATTTTTTATAGCTAATTATAAAGATAAAAACTATGATCTAATAAAAAATGTTTGCGATAGTCAAAATTATGTGGCAAATTTTGCACTTCATGACTATCCTATTACTGAAGACGATATTCTTTCAAAAGGAGAGGAAGCTTGGAATGCCTCACTCAATACTGTAAATGTGGGAAAATATAATCTTGGATGGGCTTCAATAGGAATTTGTACACACGCATTTTATGAAGCAATCCATCATGCTGCTCATCGAAGGCTCTATAAAATGTATGTGACTGATTTTCAGCATGTAAAACAGAACTTTGTTGATGCATACGCCCGTTTAGTAGCAATGAAATTATTTGGGTTGAGAACAGCTGATTATATGAGAGTAGCATCTGATGAGGATCGGCGATATTTACTTTATGCTCCAGTCATGAAAATGAAAACAACAACCCAAGGAGAAGAAGTTATTAATCTTTTATGGGATGTGATTGCTGCGAAAGGTTTTGAAAAAGATATGTATTTTGAGAATGCGGCAATTGATATCCGTGCTTTACCTAAACTTGAGGGCACAGTTCACGTAAATATCGCATTAATCTTGAAATTTATGTTAAATTTCTTCATGAATCATAAGAATTATGAGTACGTACCTCGCCAAGATCAAGCGAAAGATGATACTTACCTATTTAAACAAGGACCTACTCGTGGGTTAGGAAAGATCCAACTTCATGATTGGAAACCAGCATTTAAAGAATATGGTTTACCAAACGTTAAAATATTTTTAGAGCAAATTAAATTGTTTAATCTAATGGGAGTCAAAGCTACACCAAATAAGGAACAACAAAAAGATATGGATTTTATGCTTTCCGGTATTGGAGAAATCTTTGCACTTATTGTTTATGCCCATCTAATTGTTGAAAACGCGAAAATTTACGAGATTGATGAAGCTACATTAGACCAAATATTTGATTTTCTAGTAAGAGATTTTTCTAAATATGCATTGAATCTGTATCATAAAACTACTACGACCCCTGAACAGATGGAATGGTGTTTAAAGATGATTAAGAAACCTAATGCCGATCCAGAAAGATTTGGTAAAGTATGGGATATTGTACACTCTTTAAAAGATGCTTATGAGATGAATCAATGAAAGCTAAATTATAAACTTCATATAACTCCGACTAAAACAAATTTAGAACTAAATTTAATATGACTCTCTTTTTTATTCAAAAAAAATCTTAAAAACATATATGAAAGAAATCATACTGAAAGATGAAAAGTGGGGAGAAAATGAACATCATTTTCTAAAAGCAGTTATCAAGAACAATGGTGATTTAGTATTTGAGGGTATACAATCGGGGGATTCTGTTAAAGAAAGATTCGGAGATTTTGATCTTGAATATTGGTATACTATAGGAGCAGAATTCGTCTATGAAATACTTTTAAATCTTTTGGGAGAAAAATTCCATCATATATCGCATGTTTTGAAATGGTTAAAGAATAAGGAAATTCCTTATAACACTACCAGTTTTTGATTGTCAATTTGATAGTTTTATCACTTAAAAGAGCAATTAGGATATTATAATGGGTTATATTATCAAAAAAAATAAAATTTAAATGGAAAATAGTTAAATCTTATAAATGGGATAAAACTTGTTTTTCAAATAAGTTGTGAAATATTCTGGATCTAAGCCCTTTCCGGTAATCTTTTTAATTAAATCTCGTGGTTGATAAATAGCCCCATATTGGTGGACATTTTTTCTTAAATAACTAAGAAGATTTGAAAAATTCCCTTGAGAAAATTCATCTAATAAATTAGGATTACTATTTATAGCATCATTATAAATCTGAGCTCCATAAAGATTACCGAGAGTGTATGTAGGAAAATATCCAAAAGCCCCTCCAGACCAGTGAACATCTTGGAGAATTCCTTCTGCATCATTTGGTGGCTCAATACTTAGCAAAGTTTCCATTTTTTCATTCCATAATTGTGGTAATTCTTTAATATTGATTTTGTCTTCAAAAATCATTCTTTCGATTTCAAAACGCAAGATAATATGCAGTGAATAAGTAATTTCATCAGCCTCAACCCTAATGAGTGATCTTTCAACGGTATTAATTGATCTATAAAACTCATCCATTGGGTATCCTTTTAGATTTTCAGGGAAAAAGTTTTGCAATTTAGGATACCAATAATTCCAAAAATCTTTACTTCTTCCAAGGAAATTTTCATATAATCGCGATTGAGATTCATGAAATCCTAATGAACATCCATCTGCAAGATTGGTAGAGTGAATCTCTTCCATTAACCCCATCTGATAGAGAGCATGACCGCATTCGTGAATCGTTCCAAATAAGCACCCAGGGAGAAAATTTTCCATGATTCGAGTTGTAATTCTCACATCTTCACTAGCAATGGAGGTGGTGAAGGGATGTACAGATTTATCTTGGCGTCCGATATCAAAATCGAACCCCAATTTCTCAATTATCTCATTTGAAAATTCCCATTGCTTTTCGGGATCATAGTATTTTTTTAATACGGCTTGAGTAGGTTTATCATTCGAAGAATCTAATTTTTTCACTATTTTCTGTAATTTAGGAGCAAGTTCGTTAAATGTTGAAGAAACCCATTTTGAAGTTGCGCCTGGCTCAAAATCATCTAATAAAGTATCATAACGGCACTCTCCAATATCAATAAGATCAGCATATTCTTTTTGAAGCTCTATCATTTTTTCCAAATATGGAAGGAATATCGAAAACTCACTTTTTTCCCTCGCTTTTTCCCAAGCTTTATGTCCTAAAGTAGCAGTTTTTGCAATTTCAACAACTAATTCAGTCGGAATTTTTACAGCTTTTTCATATTGTCTTTTTGCTTCTCTGAGAATAGCTGAATCAATTAAATCTAAATTATCTATTTTTTCAGCATTCGAAATTAAATCTTCGGTTTTTTTAGATATTAGTCTTTTATGTGTTATTTCTCCTACTAATGAAATTAATTCAGAACGCCCCTCATTTGACCCGTCTGGCATATATACTTGAAGATCCCAATTAAGAAGATTGCTAATATATTTCAATCTGGTAAGAGAAGAAAAATGTTCTCTAAGTTCTTTTATTTTAGACATATTAATACACCAAAAAAATTTATAAAATAAATAAGATTTTTGTATCAATAAATTTATAGAAAGATTTTACTTTTACGATTTTTTATTTTTTCTCTCGATAGATGTTCTATTTGTAAAACAGTGTCAAATAAAACGTTCAGATCATTTATTTTTAAAACATCTTCGGGACAATTTAAAACGCAACTCAGACATCTAATGCATTTTTTTTCGTCTACAAAACCTTTTTTTATATCTATAGCGTTAGTTGGACATATTTCCTCGCATAAAGAGCAAAAACTACATTTATTTACAATTTTGGGCGGATTCACAAATCTTTTAGGATTATTTTCGATTCTTTTTAAGATTTTATCAGAATACTTATGTGAATTAAAAGAGATTTGCTTTGATTTCTTCTTTTGAAATCTTTTTAATAATTTTTGGGTAAATATGCTCGCGGTTCTAAAATCCTCTTTATCTGGTCTGTTTTCTAATACTTTCCAGCCCCCTAAATTATAGCTATGGCTAGCAACAAATTCAGCAGAAGCAATCACTTTAAAGTTCTGTTCACTTAGCAACTTAGTTGTTTCAAAGTGTACTACTCCTGGGTTTATGCCTCCGTAAGTGAAAAACATAGCACATTCTCTTCCATTTCCATCTATAGTTTTTAGCCATTGCCTAATGACTTTAGGAATATTCCATCCATATACTGGAAATCCGAAAATAAATTTCTCATATTTATCTAAATTAAGAGTTTTTTCCCGATTAGAAAAAGGAGTAATATCAGTTAAATTTACATTTGTATGATTCTGTATCCTTTCTAATTCTTTTTTAATTTCGAGAGATATTGTTCTCGTATTATTTGTAGCGGAAAAAAAAATTAAACAAATTTTCACTTGAAAAAACCTTTATTTACGTACTTCTTGCTTTATAAAGAATTCAACAGCAGTCTTTAAATCTTTAATCGTGAGATCTCTCTTTAGGGACGATTTCATCTCTTCTATATATTTAGAACACAATTTTAGACTTAATTGGCTCCCTCTACTTTTTATCATATCTTGCAATAATTTTGGAATATCTTCAACCTCATTAATAGTTTTATAATTATCCTCAAGATAAGACTTCTCAATTACTTTTTCTTCCTCTATTTGAAATTCTTTATACTTTTCTAAATCTATTTTCACATCATCAGGTTCTAAAGAATCAGTAAAAAATACATCGTCCATCAATCCCTCATTCTTGAGATCTTTCTCTTCTTTTGAATCTTTATGGTTTTTAGGAAGTTCTTTAACCTTTATTTGCTTAGTAAATTCTATTTTCTTAGGTGGAGCAAATTTCTTTTTTCTTTCGATTTTGCGTCTAATTTCTGCTTTCTCTTGCATTTGTTTTTCTATTTTATTTGCTTTATATTGAAATTCCTTAAGATAGGAAAAATGCTGATAAGAATTCGCGATATTGATTAATTCTTTATATTTTGATAATGATTTGCCTAAATTGTTCTCTTCTTCAGATTTTTCAGCTTCTTTAATTAAATCCTCAAAATTTTCTGGTAATTTTTTCTTAATCTTAAATATATCACTAATTCTTGATATCAATTTCTGTTTGATTTCTGGATCTTTTAGTGATAATTTTTCAATATTTTCAATTTCTAATTCATTTTCCAATTTTTTAATATCTTCATCACCAACTAAATCAACTTTATTAGCAATCACAAGAAATTTTGATAATTGGCTCTCCTTCCTTTTAAGAGTCAAAAAATAATCAAGAACTTTCAGATTATAGTTTGAAATATCGAAAATGAAAATAACAAAATCAGAACCACTGATGAATTTTGACCATAATAATGAAAAATTATCTTTCAATTGGAAATCCCATACTTCAAATTTTAAGTCATATAAGTTTAAAAGAGCAGATTTCGCAAAATTCATTATCTCTCGTTCCTTTTCCTTATTCGTTAAGAGTTCATATAAAGTAGTCTTTCCGGCATTGGTTGGTCCTATTAAAGAGATTTTTGAATGTAATTCGGCTTGTAGATCGTATAAATAATCGATATATTTTTCTCGCTTAGAATCCGATTTTTTTAGTTCTTCAATATTAGGAAATAAATCTTTAAATTTTTGAATTCCTTTCTCGAGAATTCCCTCCATGTACTTTATAGAATCAACAAGATCTGCGATCATTAAAAAATAAGTATCCCCATATCCCCCATGGAAAACTTGGAGCTCGGAAAAAGATCGGTGGAGAATCTTTCCAGATATCGGAGAATTAATCTGAACTTCCAACACCTCAATGACATTCTTTAAATCATCTTCTCTTAATGCCATTGCAAAAGTATGAGTGAAAAATCGTTCTCCCCGATAAAGGATATGAATTTGTCGAAGCATATTTATAATAATATTCTCTTCAATATTACTTAAATTTATTATAAATATAATGATTTTAATAATTTTTTGTATATTTCTAAAAAATAGATGCTTAAATTCCATAATTTATGTTTAAGTACCTATTTTAATCAAGATCATTCAAATAGGAAGAACTATAGAATATTAAATATGAACACATAATAAATATAAAAAGTAAGAATAAAAATTATTTCATTTGAAAAATATATTATATTAATTACCCAGAATTTTTAAGTTTCCTAATGCCGTTAGAAGAAAAACATATCCTAACATTCATTGATAATCCTGTAAATGAGCGATTTAATTCAGAATTGTTGGATTTATTAATAAATAGGATAAATGGTTTGTGCTTTAAAGAATGTCAAGTAGATAGAATTGCGTGTACCCTTACACCTATGTGTTCTAGACGGTTTTTATTGAAATTAAGGATTAAAAACGGATTAGGAATGGAAGATTTACCAAAATTTTGTTATAGTGTACATAAAGGCATTGTAGAACGGGATTTTAGAGGAAAAACAGTAGTATACAAACCATCGGACAGCTATTTATATCTTATAGATTTTCTTGACATATTTTTTCACGGAGATTATCGAAAATTAAATAAATTTATTTCTTTTAAAAATTGGGATGAAGCCTTTCGAATTTTTGATGAAAGAATTAAAAATGGAGAGAAATTTCGTTATCATAAAACCGATAATTATCTATTAATTAAATATGAAGATCGCTTACATATAGTATTTTTAGAAGAAGGATATGCCCTCACAAATACAAACAGAGAAAGTATCGTCGATTTAGAGTTGATAAAAGGAATTTTAGAATTGTATTCTCAGATATCATTTCCAGATTTCAATATAAAGTTGGTTTCAAATAAATATGTTGAGACTAAATTAAAAATTCCTTTTGATATAGTCTCAAATGTCACTGAGGAGATCTCACAGGTAGAAAATGAACATAAAGAGAATCCGGATTACTATTTCTGGAATACTTTTCCAGAGGACTTATTTAGATTATCGGAGTTCTGTGAAAAAATTAATTTAGATATGAATAGAGTGAAAGATATAGTATTAATAATGCAGATAGATACGGAAACCAAAAATTATAGCGATAATAGTAAACGGAATATTCCCTTAAGATATCGAGATTTACAAAAAATTATTGATTTCATAGATTTTATTTATAATAAATTTTATGTAATTTGGATATAAAAAAGAGGAGAAAAAAGAAAAATGACAGAAGAGAAAGCGCAAGATAAAGAAATAAGAATTGTGAAAGATTTAATAAATGAAGGACGGTTAGATCAAGCCGTAGCTGAAATAAAAAACTATTTTGAAGGAACTAATGAAGAGAATTATTTAGATCGGATGGAGAATGTATTAGAAACATTACTTACTCTTCATGGAGGAAAAACTGTTCTCCGTTTTTTAATTGAACATAATGTAATTGATATCCCCACTTTACTTCATAATTTATCGAAAAGGGATTCAGTATTAAGATATTCCTTTTTATTGTTGCTAAAACCTATGTGTGAAAACGAATCAGACTTATTTCTTCCTTATATTGAAGAACTGCTGAATTCTGAAGATCCGAACGTAAAAGAAGCAATTTTACAAATCCTTATTTTTATAAGTGGTGGAGAGAAAAACATAACTGATGAATCTAAAATTAAAGCAATTGCTTCTAAATTATCAAATGAAAAAGATTTTGTGGAAGAAAAAGCAATACAAACTTTAAGAATTATGGGGAAAGAAAATCCTTCTCTAATCACCAATGTATTGAAGGATTATATCAAGGAATTTTCAGATGATGAGGAACTAAAAAAAAATATCGAAAGTATACTAAAATCGATTGTATCTGTAGAAAAAATTGAAGAAATTGCGCAAAAAGAGAAAGAAAAACCAGGAAAAGAAATTGAAGGAGAGATAGAAGGTGATGAGAAACAAATAGCAGATAAGGAATTAGAACTTAAGAAAAAAGACATCGAACTCAAAAAGAAGAAATTAGAATTAGAAGAAAAGGAGAAAGAATTAGAAGAAAAAGAAATAAAAGAAAAAGAGAAAGCGTTAAAGAAAAAGGAGGAATTATTAGAGAAAGAGAAAGAATTATCAGAAGTGGAGTTAGAACTCAAAAAAAAAGAAGTTGAGGAGAGGGAACATAAGATAAAAGAAGAAGAAGCAAAGAGAATGAAAAAAAAAATCCGAGATATGGATGAAGAAGACGCGGAATAAATAACGATAATATAATTCAATTAGATTAAATAGGTTCTTTTTTTAATCTAGTTCTAATTTTCCTGACTTCTGCTATCATCACACTTTCGGGTTCAAGACTTTTTACTAAATTATCAGCAAATTTATATGCTTCTTCAATAAAACCAAGATCTTCTAATAGCTCTATAATTTGTATCTTATAATCAACATTTTCAAACTTGTTGAAATAATTTACTAATACTTCCTTAATTAAGTTAAAAATTGAGACAGATTCAAGAATATTATGAAAGTTTTTAACTTTTTTAACGAGTTGTTTAAAGCTATTCATAATATTATACGATTCCGAAAGATCATACTTTTCTATACTATTTAGGATTTCGTTAACCGAACTTTCCATTCTATCGAACCTTCCCATTTTTATACTCACTTGTAATGTATCAATTAAAGCTAATTCGTAGAGAAATTTGCTCTCTATCATAGGAATTACTTTTTCATATATCCAATCAAGTAATTTCGGTTGATTAGACTTTTTAATAACATCGATCAGAAATCTTATAACTGAATAAAATAATTTCGCATTGTCTGTTTTAGTTGAGGTTAAAAATGAGACTAATGCATATTTTACTCTTCCTATTGCATCATCAAAATTCTCTGGACCTTCAGCAAATTTATAAAAAGCTGATTCCAAAATAGGTCGGACCTTATCTTTATTAGAAAAATCATAAAGAAAATATTTTGACCATTTTGGTTCGAAATCATCGGATTTTTTCTGTTTTAAGGTTTTTTTTTGTCCAGGTTCGGAATTTTTTTTCTTACTTTCCTCTTTCTTTATATTATTCGAATATTGTTCAGCATCTTCTTTAGATATAAATTTTAAGATAATCTTGTCTTTTTTAGGTGGGACAATGAATTTGAAGAAGACTTCTTCATCTGGATTGAATAAATCTTCTCTTAATTCTTTAGGAAATGTAATCCCAGTTTTAGTTTTTTTTATAACTGTTTCATAATAATTATTAGTTTCAGCTTGCTTTTCCTCTTCCATAAATTTAAAATAGAAAATCAAGTTTTTATTACTTTGCTTAATTAATAGGAAAAAACTTGGAAAATAAGTGTGATATTAAGAATTTAGAAGTTTGGAATACGAGAAATAAGTTTTATGATTACCCTGTCAAATTGACTAATTCTGCTCCCCGAACATCAAAATTCTTATCAATAAAGATAAGAACAGCATGCCCAGCATGATTATATACTATGGGAACTGGGAAATCTTCCGAATTATCTATGAAAGACTTCTTCACATATACATGTAATACTTTTTTACAAACACGGCAATAAACTGAAATCTTTTTTACAAGATCTAATTCCTTTAAGTTATCCAGTATATTCTCTATTGTATTGTTAAAATCCCTAAAAATATTTGATGATACATTTTCAAAAGAAAGAATTACATCGATATCATAAATCTCCTTAAATTTTTTATCAACATATTCTAAGAGTGCTTCCATAAGCTGAAATTGTACATCTGTTTTTGCTCCTATAGAATATATGAGATAATCTTTTTTGATGTGAGCAATTTTACTATTTCCCTTGAAAATATGAAAAAACACATCCTTGGCAGCGTTTTCTTTTACAATATTCAAATCAAGGATGTAACTTTTAAAAGATCTAGGAGGTTTCCATTCTACTAAAGACAACTCATCAGTACTTATATTTATAAAGTTGAGTTTTTCCTTAATATTATCAAAATTTGTCTTAAGCATTGATATAAGATAATAATATTTTAAATTATAAGACTTTTAGATTTATGTGTTAATTTCATTATACTTTCAGGTAATTTACCCATTTAAGCACTCTTAGGTTTATAAATAAATTTTATTATTTATATTTTTATTTGAAAATAATTAATAATACGCGATTTATATTGGATTAATTATTAAATTAATTTAAAAATCTTATATTTTAATTGAAGAGAAATCTTAAATTTTATATTAAAGTGGGAAAATTTTGGATAAGAAAAAAATAACAGTATCAAAGGAAGTAGATCATTGAAAAATCCTTGATTTGAAGTGGATTCTACTTACATTTGCTCTCTATTTTTTTATTACGATGATTATTTTTCTTTTTTCATTCTCTCTTACTTAAAT
>Ga0209918_1000878_pt1 | contig 18000 bp, 14 predicted proteins | sample SalPonD_shore_MG_FD_185712 | JGI IMG/M metagenome (GOLD analysis project Ga0209918, IMG submission 185712) | Salt pond soil microbial communities from South San Francisco under conditions of wetland restoration - Salt Pond MetaG... | ecosystem: Environmental > Aquatic > Marine > Intertidal zone...
CCTCATGACCTGTATCCAGCATATTAATCCCGGCGGTCATTCGCAAGATCCGGGTCGATCATTGCTGCTGATCGATTTGGTGATCGGTCAGTTCCTGTGTACAGGGGTAATCGGAGCCCATCCGGGTCCCTCTCCCTGCGCCTGGTGCCCCGGGCCTGCGCGGGCGGAGGGGATATCCCGTCTAAAAATTGTACCGAATTTCGGTGTAGATCTGGTCATTGGCGTCAAAGGCTCCGAAGTGATGCTTGGTGTTGCCGCCGATGAGGTATGCTCCGATCACAAGATCCACGGCATTGCCAACCGAGCGGATGTATCTGGGCTTGAGCAGATAATTCTCGTCCTCAAGGGCGTACATGGCACCGACTTCAAGAGACGTATAATTGCCCAGGTCGAGGGTCGCCCCCAGAGTGAGCAGCCGGTTCTCCGCCGCCGGAAGATTCAGGCCGTACCGGTCGAACATTCCGTAGACATACTGGATATTGACGTACAGTCCATTCCGGAAGGTGTAATCGATCCCCAGGAGATAATGCCAGTAGGGATCTTTCACAGCGGGATTGGTGCCTTCTGCGTCTTCGGTCAGAAAGTATCCCCCCTCGCCCCGTAATCCGATGCCGAACAGGGAAGTGACGAAATCCCCGCCGATCATGCTGAGCCGGTGATACCGGAGAGCCGGCTCGGCGATCACATGTTGGTTTCCCTGGGAATCTATTCCGTTGAAGGTAAAGTTCGGGTGCAGCGTAGGAAAATCCTCCCATCCCTGATAGTAGCTGGTGGAGAGATCCACACCGGCCAGCGTGCCGGAGAGCCGGAGAGCATATTCCGAGTTGGCCAGGGTATTGGAAGGGAATACGGGGGGAGCCGGCGGTTGCATGCCATCAAGAATCATCCCAGCCCGCGGAGGCGTGAGGGTGGGGGATGCCAGGGGCCAGACACTGGTATCCGGAAGGACGAAGGGGTGAAAATCCGGAACCCACACGCCGGTAACCCGGAGACCCTGCCAGTACAAATTTCCCTGGACCATGGTGACGGGCAGTTTTTTATCCTCCTGGGGAGCGAACGGTCCCTTCCTTTTGAGATCCAGCGGATTCAGATTATCGGTAGGGTTAATGCCGTCTCCGGTTCCCCAGGTGATAATTTGCTTCCCGGCCCGCAGGTCGAAGAACCGTCCGTAATAGTCAATGTAACCCTGCCAGAGATCAGCCTGAATGCCACCGCCGGTGTGGAAAAGGCTGGTGGAGGCAAAGAGCCCCACTTGGTCGGAGGACGCATCGAATTTTAGCCGCAGTTCGTTGATTTCTCTGGCCAATCGGACGGAATCACGGACGAAGATATAGGCGCCGGATTCCAGGAAGCCATAGAGGTCCGGCTGGGCCCGAACCCCCGCAGGCAGGAAGCCCGCGGCGAAAAGGAAAACGAGAATTGCTTGTTTGAAAAGGGTTCGCATGATAAACTCCTTTCGCATTGATTTGTTAAAAGTATTATCTGGCCAGATTGCGCCGGGTCCAGGTCATCTCCGGAAGGTGCTGGTCAACTTGAATGTCCTGCAGCTCCAGGATAGTTTTGTGACCGGTTTGCACGTTTTGCATTTCTATCCGGGTGGCGAGCAGATACTCGCCAATCCGTTTAAAGCCCGCATTGGTCTGGACTTTTTCCAAATCCCCATGCCGGTCAAAAAATTCGATTTTAACAGGTTGATATATGTCCTTCCGGATCCAGAACCGAAGTTTGCTATACCCGGTTTGGTTTGGATCTTTGGCACTTCCCTCGATAAGATAGACCTCCTGGTCCCGGAACCGGGTGGACGATTCTACCATCCGGTAGGTGTAGTCATCGATGTCCCGATCTCCCATGTCATCATAGGTAAAATCAGATCCCATGAAGTTTTTGTGCTTACTGGACGAGGCAATGCGCCGGATACGGTTCAGGGCTGGGAGGTAGAGATACATCTCGTCGTCCCGGAGTTCGTGTGAGATGTTGAGAAAGGCCGTGTTTTTCACGTCCGGCGGATCTACAAACAACAGATACGATTTATCATCGCCCTGCTTTTTTACCTCCAGAGTTCGGGTGAGTGTTTGGCCCTGGCTGTTGACTAGAGTCATGGTCATGGTGAGCTGCTGGTCCGCAGGGCGGGGAGCGTTTTCCACGCGTTCTATGACCTCCCGGGCAGAATTCTCCGCGCCGAAGGTGACCGGCTTGTAGGGCATCCAGGCATACAGCAATGCCAGTACTAATAATACGATGTTCTTCATGAAGTATCTCATATGAGTACCTCCTGTGTTTTAGTTAGGTGTTTTGATGATTACGCGATAAAAATTTTGGTTTTAACCCGCTGAGTAAGGCGGGGAGGATGGTCAGGGCACCCAGCGATGCGGTCACCATGGTAAAGGCGGTGAGGAGTCCCAGGGTTTGAATAGGCCGGAAAGTGGAGAAGAGGAGCACCACAAATCCCGAAGTAACAGCAATAGCGTTGAAAAAAATGGCCTTGCCGCTGGTATGCGTAGTAGTGACAGCCGCACGGGAATGGTCGCCCGTATGCTGTACCTCCCGCCGATAACGCGATAAAAAATGGATACTATAATCGACGCCGATCCCGATAGCCATGCTCGCCAGCATGGTGGTAGCCGTATCCAGGGGGATCTGCAGCCAACCCATGAGCCCGAAGTTCAGGGCAATGGTGAGGGTCAGCGGAATAATACTGAATCCGCCGGCGGTCACGGACCGGAAGAGGATCGTAACAATTAGCCAGACTAATCCCAGCGAGGCGATGAGGCTGTATATTTGGCCATGTACCAGTAAATCCGTGAGGACTTTAAACAGATAAGAGCTGCCGGTCACATCCACCTGGAGTGTCTCGCCGGCCTGGGACCGGGCGTACTGCTCAATTTGATCCACCAGGATATCTAATTCCCTGCTGTTGACTGATTCAATCCGGATGGAGATATTGGCCCGCCGAAAATCGTAATCGACGACCTGCTCAAAATCACCGGGATCCCCCGACATGGTGTACAGCAGGATTTCCTGTGCCACTGCTTCCCGGGAGTCGGGAATCCGCCGGAACGCCGGGTCATTCCCATTCAGGGCTTTATTGATTTCCGCAACATAATCGGCGATGGAGATGGAAAAACCCACATGTTCCAGGCTATCGGCATAGGCTTGAATCCTGAGCATCCGGCGGAGTACCTCGGGATCCTTCATATCTCCACGGAGATACAAGGAAAGGTTTTCCGATCCTCCGAAATGATCATTGATCACTTCCGTGGCCTGCCGGATGTTGCTGTGAGCGGGAAAAAACCGTAGGGTGTTTGTTTCCACAGCCAGGCGGGGAATTCCTATCCCGGAAAAAAAGAACAGAGCGATTCCGGCCAGAATCACTCCTTTTTTATACCGGAGATTCACCGTGGCGAGTTTGATAAGCACCCGGTCTAACAGGGAGTGGGATGTTTCGCCGTCGACGGGATCAATCCTGTCCGGCACTTTTAACAGCGCCAGTATTGCCGGGACAAAGGTAACAGAGAGCAGGAGTGCCACGGCGACCCCGAAGGCCGTAAACAGACCGAAGGACCGGATCTGGGAGACGCTGGATAGCGCGAGTGCTCCAAAACCCACTACCGTAGTTAATCCCGCCATCAGGATGGCCTTGCCTACATGATCCATCGCTTCGACGATGGCCTTACGCTGCGATAGTCGCCGGAGCAGACTTTCGTAATACCCATTGATGGCATGGATGCCGTAGGCACTGCCGATGGCGATCAAGAGGACCGGCAGAATGGTGCTCACCATCGCCATTGGAATGCTGAGCAGCGCCATCAGGCCCAGGGTCCAAATCACGCTAACAAGCACCGTGAGCAAAGGGAGAAGCACTCCCTGCAGGCTGCGAAAGCTGAAATACAGACTCACCAGCACCAGGATTAACACGAACGGGAGCAAGCGGGTTAAATCGTGTTTCATGGAGTCGGCCATAATGGCATTGACGGCCGGACTACCGGCAACAGAGAGTTCCGTGGCATTCGGCTGGCGGTCCAGGGTGGTTTGCACCTCCTTGTACACAGATTCATCATCCGCGTCCTTGGTGAGCCGGAGAACGAAGCCGGCATAGGAGCGGTCCTCGGAAATAATAGTTCCTTCATAGATGCCGTTCTGCCCCACCTTAAACCGCAGATCTTCAACGGCCTGCCGGGTGGCCGGCGGTTCCGGCATCAGATCCTCCACCTCCATGCCCCAGTCGGTTCCGCGCATGTAGCGGGCGGTGGATAAGCTCCGTACTTCCCGCACTCCGGGTACCGACTCCAGCGCCCGGGTGAGTTCGCATACCTGGGTGAGAGCCGAACGGGAGAACAGGCTATCGGCATGCATGGCGACCACCAGGATGTCGGAGTTGCCGAAGGTGTCGCTGACTTTATCGAAGGTCTCCCGGGCGGGGTGATCCGCCGGGAGCATATTATTGATGGAATTGTCAATGGTGATCTGCGGCATCTGGTAGATGAAAAAGCCGGTGAGGATGAGGATCAGCAGGATTACCGTTTTCCGATATCGGGTCACAAATTCGGTAAACATTTTCATATCAGGCCTTTCATTAGTTAATACTTACTAACTTTAACGCCAAAAAAAATTCCTGCCTGTGGCGGAGTATCATTTTTCGCTGGGAAGATCCGGCCTGACATACAGGATTTTCCTCCGGGTATGGCACGCCGGGGCTCATTGCAATCTCTGCTCGATCAGGTTCCACAAAGCGTCGGCATTCGCACTGAGGGCAGCCTGGTTATCCGCGAGCACCCAAAGCATGACCTTGGCCTGGATGACTCCCAGCAGCACCACCGGAAAAGCATCGATATCCAGGTCTGCCCGGATTTCACCGGCTTCCTGGCCCGCCCGGAGGATCTTCCGGAGGAAAGCGGTATATTCCTCCATGGTACGACGGATGCTGTCTTTCACCCGGGGATTTCCGAGATAGAGTGCTTCAGAGAACACAAGATGAGGCGCGCCGTTATTTTTCTCAATATATTCCAGGTGATAATCCAGAAGAGCACGTATTTGGTCCGGAGCCGGTGCCTGGGGGTTCAGGTGACTCCGCAGTTCCGCCATCAGATTCTTCCGGATGGAATCGATCATGGCCAGGAGCATTTCTTGTTTGCCGGAGAAGTGTTTATAGATCGCGGCATCCGAAATTCCCACCGCCCGGCCGATATTCTGCATGGTGAGATGATCCAGGCCCCGGGAAGCAATGATATCCATGGCCGCACGAATGATTTGTTCTTTCCGGGTTTCAGTGCTTTCTCGAGTCATGGTTTTCCTTTATAGTTAGTTAGTGGTCACTAACATAACGGTTGGCAGGCAGGGTGTCAAGGAGAAAGATAGTTTCGGTTACCCTTGGCCGGCCTTCCCCGACCCTACAGACAATGGGAGTGCACAAGAATCCCCGCACCATGGGCTGCAGGAGCAGCCTTTTTCGCGATCGCCGGGGTTAAGGGGCCGGCACTAATTAAAGAAGACATTGGTCGGTCTGTAATTATATAATCAGACAAAAAAGTCTTGATTTAGATTTGCGGGCCCTCTATATTCCGGATAAAGATGTCTGAATAAATCAAATCAAGGAGGCGGAAGCCATGAAGGCAACAGACGAATTGAAGAAAGAACACCGGGCCGTGAAGACGGCCATGGTCATCCTGGACACCATCTGCGGGCGCATCGAAACGGATCAGCCCTTCGAAACGGAGCACCTGGACCAGCTGCTGGAGTTCATCCGGGTGTTTACCGACACCTGTCATCACGGGAAAGAGGAAGATATCCTGTTTCCGGCGCTTGAAGCCGCCGGGGTGCCCAAAGAGGCCGGTCCCATCATGGTGATGCTGCAGGAACACGAGACTATGCGTGGCTATATCCGGGGATTCGCCGGCGGCCTGGAACGATACAAAACCGGCGATGAGTCCGCCGTGGATCAAATCGTGGAGAACGTGCGGGCCTATCTCCAGTGGCTGGAAAGCCATATCGATAAGGAAGAGAATATTTTGTTTGCCATCGCCGACGTGCACCTGGACGCGGCAAAGCAGGAAGCGCTGTACCGGGAGTTCGAGGAGCTGGAAGAAGAGCGCATCGGGCACGGCGTGCACGAACAGTTTCATGAGACGCTGCACGCCCTCAGGGATATTTACCTGGAAAGCAACAGCGGGAGCAACGGGGAAGCCAAACTGGTGGCCTCGGTGATTCCGCCCCGGGAACGGCACCCCCGGATCTTCCAGGAGTTCGAATCGCTGGCGCCGGGGGAGAGTTTCATCCTGGTGAATGACCACGACCCCAAGCCGCTGTTCTACCAGTTCCAGATGGAACGGGAAGGCCAGTTCTCCTGGGATTACCTGCAGGAAGGCCCGGAGGAGTGGCAGGTCCGGATTGGCAAAGCCGGGCAGGTATGAACCGGTCTGCGGTCTGTCCGAATGCGGTGATCGAAGCAGGCTTCGCCGGATTAACTTCATGAGGGATATATTATGACCTCCAATCGAACCTCACTCTGGATTGCGCTCTGGACCGGCGGACTGGTGCTGGCTATTGGTCTGGTGGCGCTTCTCGGCCCGGACTCGTTCACCGGCAAGGCCACGGGAGAGCCGGTCACGGGTACTCCGGATGTAAACTATACGCTGCGAACGGCTATGCAGGGCAGCCGGATGTATTTTGAAGGCGCTGCGGGCGCGATCGCCGACCAGGTGAATCCGGTGCTCAAAGCCGGGGTGAATGACGTGGTGGAAATTACCCTGGAGAACGGCGACGGCGGCACCCATGATGTGGCGATCCCGGAGTTCGGGGTTCAATCGGACCGGCTGCTTCGGCAGGGCGCCCGCACCACGGTGCGCTTCCGGGTGACCGCAGAGGGCGGATACGATTATTTCTGCACCGTTTCCGGCCACCGGCTGGCCGGCATGGAGGGCCGGCTGGAGGTGGGACATGTGGATCAGCCGGTGGCCCGGCAGGCGCCGGATATTTCCAGAGATCCGGCGGACCTGCCGCCACCTATCGCCCGTAAGGCTCCCGGGCATGTCCGGTTCGATCTGACGGCCCGGGAGATGGAAGGGCAGCTGGATGACGGGACGACCTATCCCTATTTCACCTTCGACGGCAAAGTGCCGGGGCCGTTTCTGCGGGTCCGGGTGGGCGACGAGGTGGAGGTGCATCTCTCTAATCCGGAGGGCAATTCCATGGTACATTCCATCGACCTCCATGCCGTTACCGGTCCGGGAGGCGGATCTTCGGTGATGCAGGTGCCGCCGGGCGAGGAAAAGACGTTCACCTTCCGGGCGCTGAAACCTGGACTGTTCGTCTATCACTGTGCGTCACCCATGGTGGCGCATCACATCGCCAGCGGTATGTACGGAATGATCCTGGTGGAACCGGATGGCGGCTTGCCGCCCGTGGATCACGAATTCTACGTGATGCAGCAGGAAGTGTATACCAAAGAAGCCATGGGTACGAAGGGAGCACTCCACTTCAGCGGCCGGAAGTTGCTGGACGAGCAGCCGGAATATTTTGTGCTGAACGGTGCGGTGGGCGCCCTGACCCGGCGGCACCCTCTGCAGGTGAAGACCGGCGAGACCGCCCGAATCTACTTTGGCGTGGGCGGACCGGATTACAGCGCGTCCTTCCACGTGATCGGCGAGATCCTGGAGACCGTCTATGATCGCGCCTCTTTGAGCTCCGAACCACTGCGGGATGTGCAGACCACCACCGTCGCCCCCGGCGGAGCCACGATCGCGGAGATCGCCTTCCAGGTCCCCGGGACATACAAAATCGTGGATCATGCGCTCTCCCGGCTGGAGCGCGGACTGGTGGGGTTCATTCGGGTCACCGGACCCGAGAACCCCGACATCTTTCGGTCCGGCGGGGCAGCATCGCTGGCAGCAAGATGAGACCGAACTCTTGCAATTATCTTGCGCAACCGGCATGTTTGAACGATGGAGACTCACACCAGAAGATGGAGAGTGAATCATGATTCGAATAAAACGTGCCTACGACGATCTGACACCGGCGGATGGTAAACGGGTGCTGGTGGATCGCCTCTGGCCACGGGGTAAAAGTAAACAAGACCTGGACTTGGAAGAATGGATGAAAGAGGTGGCTCCCAGCGGCGAACTGCGGAAATGGTTCCACCACGATCGGGAGAAATGGGAGGAGTTCAGGGCACGCTATTTTCAGGAACTGGAGGACCGGCCGGAGACCTGGCAGCCGCTGCTGCAAATGGCGCAGGATGAAACCCTGACATTGATTTACAGCGCCAAAGATCGGGAGCATAACAATGCCGTGGCGTTAAAGGAGTTCCTGGAGTCCCGCCTGGACGAGGCCCGGTAACCGGCAGTGACACGGCACCCACTCATTCTGAAAAACAGCGAGCACCGATTCCCTGTATAAGGCATGAAAACTCTGTACTTCCTTTCCGTGTATCTGCATATCCTGGCGGCGATGGTCTGGATCGGCGGCATGATTTTTCTCGGCATCGTTCTGGTGCCGGTGGTGAGGAAACCCTTTTTACGATCCCGGGCGGCGGAATTGCTCCGGTGGACCGGCGAGCGGTTCCGTTATGTGGGCTGGGTGACGATTTGCACTCTGCTCGTGACCGGGACCTTCAACGTCGCCTACCGGTTCGGGTGGGCCGGTTTGGTCAGCAGGGATCTGTGGGCTGGCGGGTTCGGCCGCATCCTGGCGGTGAAACTCATCCTGGTCGGGGTTATTCTGCTGCTCAGTGCCATCCATGACTTTTATGTGGGACCCCGGGCCACCGAAATTTTGCAGCAGAATCCCGCGTCGCCGGAAGCCGGCCGGATCCGGCGGCAGGCCAGCTGGTTCGGGCGGGTGAATCTGCTGCTGAGCTTGGCGGTGGTCTTTCTGGCGATCATGCTGGTGCGGGGCCTGCCATGGTAACGCCCGACGGCCGGCCGGATCGCACGCTTCCCACGCCGCTGCGGATCGTGCCGCTGGTGCTGGGCATTCTGGCGTTACTCGCCGGACTGTGGGCGGGGTTGTGGCGGTTGGGATGGCATCTGCCGGTGCCCAGCGGAGCGCTCCCCCTGGCGCACGGTCCGCTGATGGTCTCGGGATTCCTGGGCACGCTCATCAGCCTGGAACGGGCGGTGGCGCTCAAGAAGATCCGGACGTTTGCAGGACCGGTCTGTTCCGGGCTGGGCGCATTACTGCTGGTGCTCGGTCTCCGGACCATGGCCGGGCCGCTGGGGATTCTGCTGGGCAGCGGAGTCCTGTCGGTCATTTTCCTGGTCCTGTTCTGGCAGGAACCGGAACTGCACTATGCCATCATGGGCGTGGGCGCGGATCTCTGGCTCATCGGCAATCTGTTGTGGATTCGCGGATTCGGCATCCCGCAGGTGGTACCCTGGTGGATGGGCTTCCTGGTGCTGACCATCGCGGGAGAGCGGCTGGAACTGAACCGGCTGCTGCAGCTGACCGGCGGTGTTCGGATGCTGTTTCTGGCCGCCACGGGAGGTCTGGTGGTGGCACTCTTCCTTTCCTTGTGGCAATTTGATCTCGGGGTGCGGCTGGCCGGAGTTGCCCTGGCCGGACTGGCGACCTGGCTGGTACGGTATGACATGGCCCGCCGATCACTGGGACAGGAAGGCCTGGCCCGGTTTATCGCCGTGGCGATGGTGACCGGGTATTTCTGGTTGGGAGCGGCCGGCATTCTGGGGATCTGGCAGGGTGGAGTGACAGCCGGTTACTTTTATGATGCATTCCTGCATGCCGTATTCGTCGGATTTGTTTTCTCCATGATCTTCGGGCATGCGCCGGTGATATTCCCGGCGGTCCTGCGGTTACCGATCGCCTTCCGGAGTTCCTTTTACCTCCCGCTGTTCCTGCTGCACCTTTCTCTGGCGGTTCGCGTGGCCGGGGATCTGCTGGCGATGCCCGCCCTGCGGATGTGGGGCGGGCTGTTCAACGCCGTGGCCATCCTGTTATTTCTGTACAACACCATCGCCGCCGTGCTGGATCAAAAATTCGACTCCGGACAAACCGCCTGATCATTCTTTCCGGGGACGTTTCCATTTACAGGGATCCGGGCGATGAAAATTCTTGCAAAAAATTCATTCCTGGCCTGTATTTTCTGTGGGCCGGAATTTTTTTCTTCGCGGCGAAAGATTTTGTTAAACTTTTCCGATTTCCATCCGATGATATTAAGCGTCCGACCGAATTTTTTGTAAAATGTGGATCATATAAACTATAGAGGAGGTAGTCCCATGGCGCTTTTAAAATGGGATAATAATTATAGTGTTAGTATAGAAGTGATCGATGCCCATCACCGAAAGATTATCCAAATTCTCAATATGCTGCATGATGCCATCCTCCAGAAAACAGAGCACGAAGTAATGGAAAAAATCCTGGGGGCACTGACGGTCTGTGTGGAGCAAAACTTTCCGGAGGAGGAAGCACTCCTGCGCACCGCCGGATATCCCCGGTTGGAAGAGCACCTGGATAGCCACCGGAATCTGTCGCAGCGACTGTGGAATCTGCAGGCACGATATGAAGAAGGCGACGATCTGACTTATGATGTCATGAATTTTTTAACCTCCTGGATTACGGAACATATCATGCAGGAGGATAAGCGATACGAATCGTATTTACAGGAAACCATGCAGCGGTCGGTGGCATCACCGGCAGCCTGACCTCACCATCATCGACCCTCTGCCCGGATCTGTCTCGTGTAATGCTCTCCACGGTTTCCCCGGGCCCTTTCCCATCACTTGATTTCCTCCGGCAAAATCCGTAATTATCGGATACATGTCATCAAAAGGAGGGGGTTGGGACCTCATGAAGCAATTCTTCATTCTAATATTCACCGTGGCGATGTCGATAGGGATGTTCGGATGCAGTAGTAAAAAGCAGCAATCCCACGGCAGCCTGACGGATGCCCAGCAGAAATACGGGATCGGTCCTATTCGGAATGTCCAACTGGGTCCCGTTGATCAGCAGATGGCGCACCAGGGGGAGCAGATTTTCCGTGGGGAATGCATGAAGTGCCATATGCTGGACCAATCGGTGCTGGGCCCGCCGTTACGGGATGTGACGCAGCGCCGGACGCCGGAATTTATCATGAACATGATCCTCAACCCCAGTGAAAACGTGACCCGGCAGCCTTCCCTGCAAAAATACCAGATGCAGTACAGCCAGTCCATGACCGTGTCCGGGATCGACAGCAGCGCCGCACGCAAGGTGTTGGAATACCTGCGCAGCGTCGCCCCGGACAGCACCGGCTGATCCGCTAAAGCAACCACGAATTACACGAATTTTCACGAATGAAAAAAGGAAAAAATTTAATAGAAAAAGTTGTCAGTTGCCAGTGAGCAGTTGGCAAAAAGCACAGAGGAACACGTGATGCCCGTTGAGGAGAGGATTGTGGATCTATTTATTACCAACTGGCAAATACTAACCACCAACTGAGTCTGTGCCCTGCTTTTCACTTCTGCGTTTTGTCCTTTTCCGTGTTTTTCAGTGAATTTCGGTGTTCCATTTTTTGTATTTTAATTCGTGTAACTCGTGTAATTCGTGGTTGCTTTTCAGTGATAAACTCCCCTTAAAATTCGATCTCCTTCGGTTGCACATTCCATCCTCCCAGCGATAAATAGGGTGCCTGGCCTTCCAGATATTTCAGGCCGACCTCCGCGTGGATGGTCTTGGATTCCCCGGGAAGGATACTGAAATAATTATCACTCCAGTAGGTCGGCAGGGCTTCCTCGCCGCCGTCGCCCTTGGTAATCCGGGGGTTCACAAAAAATGCCAGGTTGTCGGAGGGATTGGTCAATTCCACGATGACCTGAAATTGATCCGCCGTTTGCCGGGTGTGGGTGGCGGCGACCAGTTCCACGTCCGGCAGGTTGTTCAGCGCGGTAAAGTCTCCTGTTTCCGAGAGCCAGTAGAAATTCGAAGAGCGTGTCCGCCCGGAGGAGTCGGTCAACGTTAGCCGAACAAAACGAATCGAATGTGGCTGGTACACGATCTCCAAAGGAAAGATCTCCTTCGCCGTGGAAGCGCCAACGGTCGCCTGTTGTCCCTCCGTGGACAGCGGGAGCATGGTTTCGTCATACACGTCGGCTTTCACGGTAAGGTTCTCGAGCGTTTCGTCCGTGGTATTGATCACGGTCACCATCTGGGTGTCCAGGTTCAGTTGCACGTGGACCGGTTCGCAGGCTTTCTTGGCGTAATAAAAACCGGCATTGGGCCGGAGGTACCAGTCGTACACCTGCCAGATCACGCTGGGCCAGGCGGGAGCGGTTTTCCACAGGATAACCCCGCCGGTCCCGTTCAGCCGGCTGTTCACCGCTTCGAAAATCGCCCGGTAATTTTCGGCGTTCACGAATTGTGCTTTCTCGGCATAATCTTCCAGACTGCCGGGCCGGCCATACCGGCCCCGGATAGCCTGATCATACACACTGTATTTTCCGTTGCCCTCACAGGCGTCGTGATAGCCCCAGATGTTGTTTAAGGGAAAGGGTTTTTGCGGATCCGGCTCCAGGTCGGGGATGAACCGTTTCAGGATAGAGGCGGGCGGAACAGACGGCAGGCCGACTTCATCCTTGAACAGCCAGTCGCGTCCCCTGGCCACTAGTGTGTAGTACTGTTCCGGCGGCACGTAGGCATAGGGTCCGCCGCTGTAGGCGCCGGTTTCGTGGTTATCCGGCCAGGAAAGGCCCCAGGAGGGAGCCGGATTGGCGTATCCGGAGGTGGGTAAAAACGGTCGGGTTCCATCCAGCTTGGCGACGATATCGTTTCGCAGCGCCTGGTAGAGATCTTTCCGGGGATAGCCCTCGTTGCCGGCGGTCCAGGTCAGGAGACTGGGGTGATTCCGCAGCCGTTTCACCGTGTTCCGGGCGTTGGACAGGAATACGGCCCCCTGGAGGGGCCAGTCCCGGGTGCCTTTGCCGAACGTCCCCTGGCAATCGCCGGTAATCCAGAAGTCGTGCCAGACCAGCAGACCGTACTCGTCGCAGTCCCGGAAAAATTCTTCCGGCGGCGTGGCTCCACCACCCCAGAGCCGTACCATGTTGAAATTGGCTTCCCTGGAGAGCCGCAGTTCGTTTTTATATTTTTCCGGCGTGCGGCTCAGGGTCATGTCCGGCGCCCAGGCACCGCCTTTGATCTGGATGCGCCGGCCGTTCACGTAAAAATCCCGCCGGTTCCAGCCGTTCACCACCGTCACCTTGCTGTCGATTTCCCGGATCCCGAACAGGGTGGTGTCCCGGTCCAGCACCTGCCCCTGGCTGGTAAAGCTCAGAACCAGGTCGTACAGGTTCTGCGGGCCGTAGGTATTGGGCCACCACAACCGGGGGTTGGGGAGCGTCAATGCAGAAAACTCATCCGGTAAAAAAGTGACGGTGAGATTTTGCTGCGAAGACACGGTGACTTCTCTGGCAACCCGAACGGTGTTTCCGTCGAAATTGTGCGGAACCAGCGCCACCCGGAGCGAACCGCTGGCGGCCCGGCCGGTGGGATTGTAGAGTTCCGCACTGACCGTAATGGTCGCCGGCGAGGTGTCCGGCAGCGGGAGATCGGTGACGACCTTGGGAAACCGGATATCCACCGGGCCGGTGGTGGTAACGTACACGTCTTGCCAGATCCCCATGTTACGATCCCGGACTGCGGGAAGCCAGTCCCATCCCACGGAGCACTGCATGGTGACGTTCTTGCCGATATCACCGGTGGGTCCGCCATTGGGACCGAAGGGGCCCAGCACTTCCGTTTGGGGCGGCGCCGGCATCCCGGGGTAATCCAATGGATGGATCCGGACGGCGAGGTAATTCGTCCCGCCGGTGACGGCCTGGTCCGTCACGTTCAGGGTAAATTGCTTGAACATCCCCACCATGCTGTCGGCGGCGGCCACCTGCCGGCCGTTCAGCCAGACGTCCGCCCGGTAATTGATCCCCTCGAAGTTCAGCCGGATCTGCCGGCCGGCGTCGCTTCGCGGCAGCCGGAATGAGGTGCGAAACCAATACGGCTTCTCCCAGGGATTGGATTTGTCGGGCAGATAACTGTACTGCGCCAGATGGTAGCGCTCACTGAATTCCTCATTGGCATCGGGGATCCGCATGTTGTTCATGCCGAAATGGGGATCCGGATAGACCCCGTTTTGCACCAGCCCGCTCAGGACCGTACACGGCACCGTGACCGGATACCAGTCCTGTGGGGTGAAATCGCCGGTGGAAACTGACTCGCCTCCCGCCTCCACCAATCCGGAGTACTTCATTTGGAAATCCTTGAGAAACATTTTCTCGCCCACCGAGGCGGATTGGCCCTGGGTGCAACTAAAAAGCGTTCCCCCAATCAGGATGCTACAAGCGACGATCAGCGAATTCAACTTGGTCATGATGTTTCCTTCTTTCGATTAATATCCCACATTTGGATAGGATCATATGACTAAACTCTGAAAAATAATAAAACCACTAATTACACGAATTAACACCAATTACAGAAACACGAATAATGTAATAAATATTTCGAGAAGAATTCCGGGTAAAAAATGACAAGATCAGAATTGCTCATTTTGTTTTCATTCGTGTCAATTCCCCGACAGGCCGGGGCAGGCTGTGTAATTCGTGGTTAATAGTTTTTTCAGTGTTGCATCAATGTCCCATGGTCACGCCCGGCCAGTCATCGGTTCGGAAGGGCGAGGCCGGCAGGCCGGCTTCGTTGAATAAGTTACAAACCGGATTGTCGGCCCAGGCGTACCGCACGGCGACCGGGTCCGGCACGTCTTCGCTACTCACTACCACCTGGTCGCCCGCAATCCGGGCATTGGCCCAGTAGAATTTTTGATCGTTCCCGGCGATGGCAAACCCCTTCAGGGGTTTGCCCCCCTTTGCCACCAGCCCGCCGTCCGCATGGGTAAATGAGATCCGGATGGCGCCGTCGCGCCTGGACATGGATTTGTACAGGGGCCCGGAATATGTAATGTCTTCCCCGTAGACTTTATTACGGGCGATGAGAGCCAGCCGCTTTCCCACGTCCTGTTTATCCTTGGGATGGATGTCGTCCGCCTCACCGATGTCGATGGTCACGGCCATGCCGGTCTTGGGGAGGGAGAGCGCCATGGTTTGGGCTTCCCGGAGTTCGGCCCAGTCGCTTTCCCCGGGTTGGTCCTGGGTTGCCATATAGTTGGCGAGCTGGACGTACAGAAACGGAAAGGTGCCTTCGTCCCAGTGTTGCCGCCAGTCTTTGATCATGGTGGGGAATAAGGACCGGTACTGGTACGCCCGCCCGGCGTTGCTTTCGCCCTGGTACCAGATCACCCCCCGGATGGTGTAGGGGAGCAGGGGATGGATCATGGCGTTATACAGCACCGTCGGCCGGTTGGGACCAGCCGGGGATTGCGGGAGGGGTGGCAGGTTATCGGCAGAGAGAGCTGTCCGGTATTGCCAGGTACCGGCCAGGGATTGGGATGCCCCGGAGGGCAGGCCGATGGTCATCTGATCCGGTTCGCCCCACAGGCCTCCCCCGCCGCCGGTGTCGATGACCCGGACCGCCAGCACGTTCCGGCCGGATTTGACCAGTTTTCCGGGGATTTGGTAATGCCGGGGCGTATTATATCCCCGGGTGTGTCCCACCTCCGTGCCGTTGAAATAGGTATTATCCATGTCATCGATGGGGCCGAGATCCAGGGTGAGATCCTGGCCCGCCCAGCCGGCGGGCAAGGTCAGGATTTTCCGGAACCAGACCACTCCGTCGAAATTCTTCAGCCCGGCCTGCTCCCAATTACCGGGCAGTTTCATCTGCTGCCACCCGGAGGTTGAGACCTTGACGCCGGCCCACGATTCGCCCTGCCGGGGAAATCCGGGATCCTTTTCGTCGATTTGGGCATACCAGGCCTGTAATTCTTGCTGGTACCGGGCTTCCAGTTCCTTCTGTGAGACAGGGCCGTTTTCGATCGCCCGGACGGCCGGGGCGAAATCAGGCAGGTCTTTCAGGGACTGGCCGCTGGTCCAGGCTTCCGCCACCGTGCCGCCCCAGGTGCTCTGGATGAGGCCGATGGGGACATTCAGGTTCCGGAACAGGTTCCGGCCGAAAAAGTAGCCGGCGGCGGAAAATTCCGGAATGGAGGTCGGACTGCAGGGCTGCCACCCGCTGCCGGAGACATCGGCAAGTGGGGCAGGACTGGTGGCATGCTCGACGTGAAACAGCCGGATCTCCGGGTATTTGGCCTGCCGGATTTCCTGCTGGTAGTTCAGGATCTGCCCCCAGCCCGCCAGGGGCATCTCCATGTTGGATTGCCCGGAGCAGACCCAAACTTCCCCGAGCAACACATCTTGGTATTCGATCGTCTGTGCCCCATGGATTCGAAGGGTGTAGGGACCTCCGGCCGGTAGGGATTTCAGGGTGACCTGCCACGCGCTGTCCCCCCCGGCCACGTCCGAGCCGGAGCGGTCACCGAGTTCGACGGTTACCTCGCCCCCGGGAGCGGCCTTTCCCCAGACCGAGATGGGTTGGTTTCGCTGCAGCACCATGTTATCGGAAAACAAGGCCGGCAGCGTGATATCGGTGGCCGGAGCCGCCGGAGCGCCGCACTGACTCATGAATCCCAGTAAAAAAGCACTGACGGCTGCCACGAAGATCTTTTTCATAGTACACCTCCCGGGTTGGACCTGGAAATCTGTTCGTCCGGATTTGAGTCGCATCCTGTGCTCAACGGAAGCCGGATTTCACAGGTTTTCATGGTTGGTAATAAGTTTGGTAATCATTCACCAGTAAATAGAGGGGCGGATCATCCTCCTCGATGGCCGGGAACCGGCCGATAGGCTCGTAAAACCGGTTATCGGAGTTATCATCGTTCACCAGGGAAACCTCTCCCACCAGTACCGTGTCTTCCTTGCCCCAGAAGGCATGATAACAGCGTGCCGGCAGGGTAATGCTTTCGCCGGGATGGAGCACGATTTTCCCGCCGGCCGGCACCGTTTTCCGGACGCCGTCCATCGAGACCTCTACGTCGGTGTCCGCCAGTTCCTCGTCTTCCGTGGCGTTATAGAGCATCACCACCAAATCCCCACCGCCCCGGTTAATGATGTCTTCGGTCTTCTGCCAGTGGAAGTGCATGGGGGTGAGTTGATCCACCTCCACCACCATGATCTTTTCGGCATAGAGTTTCCCCCGGCCGGTGGTGAGGTGATCCGGGCTCCCGTTCCGCAGGGTAAACAGGAATAATCCCCGGTTGGAGAATTCCCCCTGGCCGAAATCGGTGATATCCCAGCCCAGCTGCCGGTCCACGATGTCCCGGACTTCCGGTCCCTTGCGGCGCCAGTCCTCCGGCGACCAGTACGCAAATGGCGGGAGGTGGAAATGATGTTCCTGCAGAAACGCACCGGCTGCCTGCATAATAGTGTTAATTTCAGAGCGCTTCATAATGAGCTCCGGTTGTTCAGTTTCTTTCGACGTCTTCCGGTAACCACCGGGAAATCCCGGAAGGTTTCGGGTGGTGATCACTCCTCTCCGGAGGGGGAACCGGCGGTCTCGCCTCCATCCGGAGAACTCTTCCAGAGATGGGTTTGTGCGTCCTGCGTCCATCCGTTGAGATCGACGGTGACGTCCCGCCGGGCCCAGCCCTCAGCAATTCGCCGGCGAACGGTCTCCCAATCCGGAATGCCGCTGATGGCGTCGGGCTGTTCTACGTTGTATGCCCCGACGCCCACCGCAGTGGTCATGCTTTCCTCCGGTGAGGCTGCCTTCAGCAGGCCGGCCAGGAACCCCGCAATGGTGGCGTCCCCCGCCCCGGTGGTGCCGGCCACCTCCACCCGGAAGCAGGGGGCATACAGTTCCCGGGCCAGCCAGGGCCCCGGCCGGCTCTCCAGGAGTTCCCCGGCCGCCGCCAGCCGTTCACGCTGATCCGTCGTGCGCAGGTACAATCCCTGGTCGCCTAATTTTAAGACCACGATGGCCGTCCCCATATCCAGCAGCGTCCCGCTGATTTCCCGGAGCAGGGTCTCGTCACATTCGAACGGCTCACCGGCAGCCGTTTTTTCCTGCAACTCC
>Ga0209918_1000879_pt1 | contig 17981 bp, 47 predicted proteins | sample SalPonD_shore_MG_FD_185712 | JGI IMG/M metagenome (GOLD analysis project Ga0209918, IMG submission 185712) | Salt pond soil microbial communities from South San Francisco under conditions of wetland restoration - Salt Pond MetaG... | ecosystem: Environmental > Aquatic > Marine > Intertidal zone...
CCGGGTGACAATCACCCACGGCGTCCACGACAGGCCATTTAGCGCGCGAATCTCACCGACTTCGGGGCGTGGTGTTTCTTCTGTTTCAGTTTCAGACATTGGTGTCACCTTCCGAGTTGTTCGTTTTAAGCGACCGGCTGTACTCGTATAGGCAGCCGATGTGAATCTTGACATCTTCTTTGGTATCAACTACCGGCCACCCGACGATCTCATTTCCACACTGGGCGCAAACGCTCATATTATGTCGACTCCTTGTTCGTTTTGAACGAGCGTCGGGCCTGCGCCCTCTCACATTTTCGGATGTACTCGACGCTCATTGTCTCACCTCTTGCGTGCGCCCGGTAGATCATCGAGCGCGCTGGTTCGGCGGCCGCAGCTCGCACAGACGGCCCAGACGTCGGTGCCGACCTCAAGATTGAATTGAATGTTGAACTCCTCGCCGCCGCAACCACCGCACGTCAGGTTTCTCGGTTCAGTATTAGTCTGTTCCACCACCTCAGCCTCCCACGGCGGTTCTATCTCGAAGCGCTCGCAGGCCTCTTCGATCTCCTCGACGGTGGTGTCAAACTCCTCGGCGAGCACTTCGGTCAACTCTCCACGAGTCATTTGCTGTTCCTCCAACTCGGTGACGCGCTCCTCCAGCGCGAGAATTGCGTTAACGAGCCTGTCGAACGTGTCTGGTTGTATGTCTGGGTCCATCATTCTATCCCTCAGTTCGAGCCGGCTAATCATTGCCTCGCTGCTCCTCCCGGCGGGTGATGTACTCGTCGTTTATCTCCCCACAAGTAAGGCAGTGAAGCCGACCGCCCTCCGTGACGGTGCTCGGCGACGCACAGTCGGGGCAGGACAACTTATCCATCGTTCTGGCCCTCCCCGAAAGCGCCATTGTCGGAGGAGTCCCAAGCCTCGAACCGCCAAATCTTCTTGATGTGACTCGCCCGGACGCCGAACTCGTCAGACAGCTCCTCTGCCGAGACCAATCCCCGCATCTCTCGAATGCGCCTAACATCATCCCAATCCAACTTGGCGTTGTAGTTATTGGCTCCGCGCATATCCCACACCTCATGGTGGGTCTTCATGTGGTCACTCGGGGATAGTAATTCAAAATTCTCCTCCCGGTTGTCCCACGGAATGCCGTTCTTGTGGTGAACGTGGTTGTCTACGACGGCGCCGTAGCCGAACCACGCGACCGCAGCGAGCCGGTGGACCTTACAGACCTTCCCCCGGTCAGGCGTCGTTAGGTTCTGCCACCGTTCGTATCCGAGCACGTGCGTTTCGTAGTAGGCGTACTCGCGCCGGGGCGCTCCTTTCCGGCCCTCGATCCCATGACGGCTGAACCACTCCGCGATGGTCCGTCGAGTGCATCCCAAGCGGTCACCCATCTCCTCCTGGTTGAGTCCTTCGTCGAAGTGGAGACGTTCTAACGTCTCCTTGTCTCGCCAGGGATGCTCTGTCTCAGCCATTGCCATTGTCGCCTCCCGAGCTATCCGCAGAGCTATCGAAGTAGGATTTGAACTTCTCCAGCCCCTCTATCAGGCGGCCGACTTGGTCCGGATCGTCAAAGTAGATCCCTTGAGAGACGGTTTTCGACCGCTTCGTGGCGTGTTCGATTCCTACCCGGTTCTGTATCTCGTCCCAACTCACCCGATATTCGGCCTCTGGATGGTCCTCGATCACGACCTTTTCATCGGGTTGGGCGGTTCGTTCGTGGACCATTATATCCGCCCTCCGTTCCCCACATCGATTGGGTCCTCTTCGCCCTCATCAAGTAGCTTCTCAACGTCGTGGAGTAAAACGTCAATAAGCACCTGCGCGTGGAGGCTATCTTTCAGTTCCTCTCCTTCAAACTGCTCTTTCCAGTGTTCTCGCAAGGCTTCGATCCGGGGGAACTTCCGCATCCGCTCCCGCTTGGCCTGCTCGATTTGATGAAGGGCCGTCGAATACAGTTCAATTTGCTCGTCGGGCGTAAGGTCCTCGGACTCACTCATCAGAACCACCCGCCGACTTACTGGCGACAAGCGAAGCCCCGACGGTCCGATTATCCGGGTCGGCGGCCCCGTCAATCTCCGCTTGGTGATTGATATGGACCTCAATCAATTCGCCACAGTCGCGGCACGACTGAATTTGAACGTACCAATCCCGTACGTGCCCGGTGTCAAACAGACGATCCGCGACGGGGCACGTACACCCGCTCAAATCAATCCTCATTCGAACCTCCTTCTATCGGTCGCGCCCCTAACGACGTGTGCGGTACGGCGTCCTTGTGCTTGTTACAGCGCGGTATCTCGTACGGTTCGTGCTCAGGATGCTCGATGCCGACCCACACATCCGCGTACTGCCAGCACTCGTTCTGCGAGCACTGGGGGGGTTTTACGGCCAACTCACCGTTGGCGATAGCCTCTCGTTGGTCGGCGGCCAGGTGCGCGCCGAGTAGTTCATCCATCGTCCGGCACCCCCGACTTATCCTCCTTTGAGGAGCCGTGGCAGTAGACTCGAAGCCAGTCGAGTCCGCCCTTGATACAGCCCACGCCCGGTATCTCCAACAGCATCGGGCCGACGCCGGGGACGCGCATCGACTCCTCAGACGGGACGTAACTGGTTGAACAGACCGGGCAGAGATGGGGTGCATCCTTCGCCTTCATGACTCGCCCATCTCCATTTGGTGGGTCATCCAGTCCATGTGAGCGCCGAGCGATTCAGGCCGACAGTCCTCGCAGAGGTCTAACGCCTCGATTCCCTTCTCGGTGCCGTCGCCGTTCTTGAGCGCCACCTGCATGACCGTCCGCTCGTCGCCCTCCATGGGGTCGATCAGGTCCATGCAGATGTCGCAGCGGTGTAGGGTGCTCATGGTCGTACTAACACTACAACCGTGCCTTCTCGACAGTCGTCGCTGATTCGAGCTGGTACTGTACCTCGACGGGCTCGCCACAAGACCGGCAGCGACCACGCCAGAACAACACCTGGTCGCCTTTCCATTCGATGTCGCTCATACGATCGACCGTTCCGCCGCCGCACTCCTCGTGTTCAATCATCGTCGAGTACCACCCGGTCGGGTGCCTGGTCGTAGCCGCAGACCGGACACTCCATATCGCCGGTCTGGCTATTGCTCTTTGAGTATCGCGTGACGGTACATCGCGGGCAGACGTACAGGTACGTCCGCGGCAGGTTCTTGACGTCGGTTTTGTTGGTTGGCATGGTTGTGTTCCCCTTCATTCTACGTTCATTAATCCGAAGCCTCAATCGCCGCCCTGTCTTCGAGATATTCGGCGACCGTCTCCAGCTCGTCGCCGGCAATCCAGGTGTTCTGATACACCTCGTCCTTGTGGTTGAAGGACCGGAGTTCAACGCCGCCGTCGACGATCCTCGCCGAGACTCCATAGCCGTCGTCGTGCTCGTGGAGTACCGTCTCCCACTCGCTCGTTCGGTCGATGACCTCAGGCCCCGTGTCGTCTTTGACCGATGCCTTCCACCGCTCGACGTTCATCAGCGCCCACCCGGCGGTCATTGCGAAGGCGAACGTCCCGAGGGCGATCTTCCCGACCTGGCCGACGCCGTAGGCCTCTGCCGTCGCCATGAGGCCGATGAACGACAGCGCGATGATGAGGCCGTAGATGGTCGCCCGGCTCAGAACAGCGATGCTTTGCGCGGCGATTCGACCCGCGCTGTAGTTTTTCGTTGGTGTCATGGATTACCTCGAAACTCCTTTACTCGGATGCCTCGTCGTTGATTCTCCCAATTTCGACGTTCACTTTCTCCGGTACGTCAACGTCAAAATCCAGGCCGCCGCGCCCGACTATCTCCTCGAAAAACCCATTGTCGATTATCTCCCCGTCGGCTATGCCGTTGTCGTGCATTCCGACGAGAATGGGGAACCGCTGGCCGTCGATCTCGTCGCTCATCGTGAGATAGTGGTCGAACCCCAAGTCAAGGTGGTTCGTCGTGGCGACGTCCTGGTCCCAAAGCCGGCGTAATTGGTCCTCGTATTCGTCCATCAGGTCGCCGAGGCTCATGTTAGATCCCCTCCGGCGGCTCTTCTTGAGGCGGGTCGTATAGTCGCTCCCCAAGCTCCTGCCCGCAGAACGGACAGTAATTGAATACCAACCAAGGCGTGTCCGCCCAAGCGCCGTGCTCCCCGATGTTATCACACCGGAAACGGTCGTGGTCGTAGGTCAATTCTCCCGACGGCGTTACGTAGTGGCCTTCGTAGGCCTTTCTCTCGTTTGGCATAGGTTTCTCAGAGGCTCCTGTTCTAGGAATCCAAGTACCCGCTTTCTTCTGCCGTTCTAATGGCCTCTATCAGGTCGTACTCAACGTCGTCGAGGTCCGTCAAGAGGTTCTCGCCACGCCGAACGGCGGCCCGCAGTTCGCCCTCGTTCTCCGGTTCGTGGTCGGCGATCATCTCGGCGTTCGTAAGCAGCTCGCTCAGGGCCTGGAACGCCTTTTGGTGAAGTTGTTGGCTCATCCGTCCTCATCCCCGCACACCACTTCCCGGAGCTCATCGCCGAGTGTGGCGTGCGACTCAATCGCCGGTAGTTCGTCCTCTAATCGGCGGATTCGCTTTCTCACGCGCGTGACTACGACGTGATAGTATTTTTCAGTAACGTCGGCATCGCCCAACAGGATCTCTTGTTCCCGGTCGGTAACCAGCGCCCTCGGTCCATCTTCCGCCATTAACGGGTCGGTCTCTTCCTGCACGGTTACAGTTTACGGTAGCCTATGTAATAAAGCTACGGGATAGTGTAGGCTACAGAATACCGAAACGGTTAAGTCAAAGGCTACAGTATACTGTAGTGTAGAGACACAGACCATGACACAAACCACCATCCAACGAATCGACGACCCGGTTTCTGAGCGCCAGTACGACTTCGCCAACGAGATGGCAGAGAACCACTGGGCCGAGTTGGTATCCCCAGTCCCGCGCGGGTCTGGTGTCCGAGTCTACCTTGAACAGTCAAGCGTCACCCCGGGCAGCCTGTTCTCCACGGCTCGGGAGTACGGCTACGTCTGCACGGGCGGGTCCTTCGAGGACGCCAAGGACATCAAGAGCCGGGTCCGCGCCTTCACGGGCGGCTACCCTTCCCTGGAGAAGGACCGGTACGAGTACCTCGATTTTGCCCCGACGAACGTCTACGAGTTCGACTGCGACTGGTGCGGCGAGCACAAACGAGGAGAGCGGTCGGCCAGCCGGTACAAGCCTGACGACGAGTGGGACGGTGAGTACCCCCGTCCGATGTGGACGCTCTGTCGGGACTGCGACCCTGAGTACGACGAGGAGGGAAACCACGATCCCACCGGGTCGGTGGAACACCCCCGCATCGGGACGGTCTGAATAGTTAATAAATAAGTCATCCTGTTAGCGTTATGCGACTCAAACAACTCGAAAACCAGTGGCGAGTCTACCTGCACCCGATGGACTACCACCGGCTGTGGGCCTGCGCTGAAAGCCGCCGGGCGTTCATCGCGATCCGCCTCGGTGGGGACTGTGGGCTTCGCGTCAACGAGACGGCGAACTTCAAGCTCAACCAGGTGCGCGAGGCGACGGTCGACTTCATGGACGACGCCCACTTTCTGACGGTCTACGGGAAGGACACGACCGGGCGCTTCGACGTCGGCAAGCACCGCGAAACGTACATCCCGAGACAACTGTACCACCTCATCAAGAAGCACGCGCGAGAGGAGGGCATCGGGCCGGACGAAGATATCATCCCCGTCACCAAGCGTACGACTCAGGAATACATCAAGCGGGCCGCCAAGGCGTGTGCAGAGCGATACGGCGACGAACGCTACTCGTACATCTCCTCGCACGACCTACGGGCCTACTGGGCATCCTCGCTGCTCGTACGGCACAAGGTAGACGAGAACGTGGTTATGTCGCTCGGCGGCTGGACGAGCCGCGAGAATATGGAACCGTACATCAACGCCTCGTTTGACGACTTGATTCTTCGGGAGCTTGACGACGCCGATCTTCTCTAGCGCTTCCTTCTATGCCCGCAAGTGAGGTTATGCCTGATCTTTGGGGAAGTGAACGTCCTTCCGTCTCAAGACGGCGTGGCACTGGTCGCACCAATACTGGCCGGCCTCATGCTCGGTCGTCCATACTTTGTAGCCGCAGTCGTTACAGATTGCCTCGGTCATGTTACTCGTAGTACGCTATGTGGTCCTTTCCCGGCGAGTACAGTTCGCCGCGTTCAAGCATCTTCTCAATGTCGTGTTCGAGTTTACTTCGGGTGAACCCGAACTCTTCGGCGAGGAATTTGATAACCTCCTCCTTGGGCGTCCCGTCGACTTCGGGATATCCATCGGCCAGCTCGTTCGCGATGGTCCGAATCTTCTTACGACGGTTCCGCTGGGTGTTTGACATGCCCGTTTCGATCACGTCGGCATCAAGTTGCCCCGTCTCAGGGTCGAGGCCGACGTCCTCTAATGAGCGGCGGATTAACCGGATGGCTCGGCGAACGTCTTGCGTCTCGACAACATCCGATAGCCGTATCCGAGCGCTTGCTTCGGCGAGTCGGTGAATGGCCTCTTGTCGCCGGAAGGTCACCGGCACGGGTTGATCCTGCGGGCCATCCCCGTTGTTTGCCTGCCGGAGTTTGGTGAACTCGTCCTTAACTAGTTGTTTCGCATCGGCAGCCACCGTCGGGTGGCAGTTACGCTTGGCGTGGGCGATCCACTTTCTAATCAGCGATTTATCCAGCGCAGGGAGAACGTCAGAATCCTCAAAATCGCCGTAGTCATTCGCGAGTTTCTTCGTCCCGATGTCCCACATCTCCGCTTTGTGGTTGATAATCTTCCCGTCGAGTTCGGCATCGGGGTGGTCTTGGAACGTAAACAGCAGGTCGAAACGTGAGAGTAGAGCCGGGTCCAAGTCGATTTGCTCGGCGATTCCGGCGTGCTCGTTGAACCGCCCGGAGATTGGATTGGCGGCCGCGAGCAGCGTCGTGCGCGCGTTCAGCGTGGCGTTGATGCCAGCCTTCGATACACTAATCTGCATCTGCTCTAGCGCCTCGTGGAGCGAGTTTCGGTCATCCTCATCGGCCTTGTCAAGTTCGTCGATGCACGCGAGCCCGTTGTCCGCCTTCACTAACGCACCGCCCTCAAGCGTCCACTCGCCGCCAGGCCCGAAGTCGTCGCGAACCGCGCTAGCCGTCAAACCCGCCGCCGAACTCGTCTTCCCCCCGCTGAAAACTGAACGTGGGGCTATCTCGGTCGCGTACTCAAGCATCTTCGATTTACCCGTCCCGGGATCGCCGATAAGCGCGACGTGAGAGTGGCCACGCTCCCGACCTCCTCCCGGAAGTTCCTTCGTCATTCCACCGAACAATTGGAGCACAATCGCCTCTTTGACGTGCTCGTTGCCATAGATACTCGGCGCGAACGAGTCGATGAGGGTTTGATACGGGTCGTCGGCAGCCAATTGCTCTATCTCTTTGATGTCGTCTTCAGCGACCTCGACGTCCTCGAAATCCGTCTCAAGGATGTGGACGCTCTCAGCCTCGGCATACAGCTTGAACGGTTTATCCTCCTTGCGCCGTTCCGCCCGAAGCGTCGCGCCCACTATTGCATGGTCCCCCGGTTGTATCTCGGTAACCAGATCGTCGTAGAGCGTAATGTCGATGGTTGAGTCCGTTGTTCCCTGAGACTTGTTCGGAGGGAGTTGCATCCGAATTAAGCGGTGGTCACGGAAGGTCGATAAGTCATAATCGATAACGAACGGCCCCTTCCGCTCGCATCCCTCGCATTCATGTGGTTCCTGTAGACCCGAGCCACGTTGAGGAATATATGTCGGGGTGCCGCACCGCTGGCACTCAAAGGCAAGTTCCTCTGGCGCTGGCTCAACCTGAGACTGTTTCGAAACGACCCCCCGGATACCGATTAGACTGTTAACATCCTCCGATCTGTAGTCACCAACATCATAGACGGCATCGTCGGGTAGTCCCTCGATGGCGACCGTCGCGCCAGTGAGGTCAATATCGATGGGAATGTCGAAGTTCGCCAGAGCCTCTTCGAGGTAGGGTTTGACCTTATCTGGCTCGTCTAAGACCAGGTCGGCTATTGTTGGGTCCGCCCGGAAGATGTCGTACCACTCCACGCCGAACGTACTCTTACCAGGGAACCTTTCAGCAAACCCGTAGACCTCTTCACGGTAGTACTTTCTCAGGAATGACTCAAAGTCGTCTTGGATCTGCTGGCCGGCCGCACTCACGGCCGACATTATCCTGCCCCCGGTTCTAACATTGTTAGTAGAAGGGGACCCCTCCCTAACAGACCCGGCCTAAGTGCGGCCGAGCGGCTTCGAGCGGCTATACCGTTGGCTAACCGTAACGGGCTTAATCGGTTCATGTGTATCGTTTTCGTCTCGTTAGGTTTGGTTCAGTGTCAGTTCGGGTGTAGCGATGTTCTCCGAGCGGGCCGCACCGGTCTCTGTTCTACTAACGTTGTTAGAGCCAGTAGATTCAACTAACGAGTGCCCGTGGTAGTCGTTGAGGTCGATTTCCACGGCCTCGTTACCAGAGACCTGGTGATTGGTCAAGGTACAGCCCCCAACCCGCTCGGCGATCCACCGAAGATCGCGGTAGGCTTGGGGGTCTTCTATCCGGCCGTGACCGTGAGCGGCCAGGTCGTCCTTGACATCGTTGTAGTCCATGGCGAAGACACCGCCGTTGCGGCGGGCCTTCCGCTCAAGTATGATTAGCAGGTCGCGGCGTCGCTTCGTGGCGGTCGATTCCTCGCCATCCGCCAGTCCGGCGAGTTTCTCGTATCGCGCCTTCAGTGCCGTAACCTCTCGCCGCAGCATCTCGAAGGCCTTTTGGAGTTCTTCATTTTCACTCCGGAGGTCGCTTACCTCCTCTTCGATATTGCGGCGTCGGCCTCGCTCGGCTTCAAGCTTCCCGGCCAGCTCGCCGCGCGTAGGCGGGTCATCGCTCATGCTGTCTCCCCCAAATGCTCTTGTCGCGGGCCGACGTACCGCCACGAACTCGTCCCAACGTTCTCGATGAAGCCGGCGTCGTGGAGGTTCTTAATCCGGTTCCGGATCTTCCGCTTGTCCCGAATACCAGCTTGTCGATACCATGCCTGGATTCGAGAGATGGAAACGGACTCGCCAGCGTCGGCAAGTTTCCCGATCACGGTTGAGTCGTAACGGTCGCGCCCGACGCCTGACGAATCGGCTTCTACAAGCGACTCTAGGGCTTCGATGCGCGACTCCAATTCGTCAATCCGGTCGTCCACACCGCTCATACGTGGCACCCCGTCTCGCCGCAGCCGTGGCACGTCCAACAGCCCGCTTCGGGGACGACAGGCCCACCGCCACACCGAGGACACGCCTCGGGCATCAGCCCGACCCTCCGTTATCGGCCACTACTGCGAAGTCGCCGACAATCAGCCGGTGCTCATAGCGGGGGCGAGATATGCCACCCACCCACGCGACTTCTATTTCATCCAGCGACCATCGCCGATAGGGAGATTCGTTCATGTGGGTGGTCGCCTTCCGAACCACCAGTTCGTCCGATTTTAGCCGATAGGCAGCAGCCTTAACTCCCGACTGAATCCCGTGGTACTTACTCTCCTCTGAATACGTTACCTGAATCCATGTGGGATGGTCGAACCGCTGACTCTCGATGGTCCCGGTAAGTCTCTGAATTGTGGACTTCACGAGGCTCATTTCTCGCCGACACCTCCGGGTTCCGCATCTTCTACGATGCCACCGCCGGCCTTCCAAACCGAATCTTTGAGAGCGGCGACGGCGATAAGCATCCCTAAGCGGGTGTCTCTCGTTACCCGGCCCTTCGCAAATTGATCCTCGGCGGCGTCCTCCAATACGTCCAACTCGTCGAGTAGGCCGCTCGCCTCCAATCTGCCGTCCTCAAGGTCAAAGAGCGGCTCGGCGCTGATGGCTACTCCCGCCTCCCTTTCGATATCGTCTATCGGGACTGGCGGGCCGCTCACGCCGAATCACCTCGCCTATCCTCGCCTACTGTGCCCCCGTCCGCCGAGACGGGCTGGGCGAGCTCGGCATCCTGCCGCTCATCGTAGGCCCGGAGCAGGTAATCGATGAACGCCCGCGGGATGGCGTGCGTTCGAATGTTCTCACGCCCGTACCGGCGGCTGTACCCCATCACGGAGTACCACCATTCGGTTGACTTGTGGGTGTGGCTCCGGGTGTCCGCCTCCACGTCCATCGGCCGGTGTCGAGGTGGCTGTTCGACGTGGAATGAAGTTTCGAAGGCGCGTTCGTTCTTGACCGGTAGGCCAAACATCCGGCCTTCGAGAACCACCGGGTCGCGGAGCGGAGCTCGGGGGACGTTTTCGATAATATACTCGTCGGCGTACTCCCGCCCGATCTGCCGAGCTCGGTCTATCAGGTCGGGGTGGTTCTCGGGCGCGTGGGTCAGCTTAGACCACTTGGTGCAAGGTGGGTGGAGTACGGCGAGGTCAGCACCCGGCTTTAGTGGGAGCTCCCGTGCGTCGGCCTGGACGGGTTCGCTCCCGTTGAGGTCGTCGGGGTCAAGCCCGACGCGGACCACCCGGCCGTAGTTCAATAGCGCCTCGCTCTCTATCCCCGTGTCCGCAAAGACGTGGTAGATGAGTAGCTCGCCGCTCATAGTTCATCACCTTCGAGGTCGTCGAGAATGTCCTCCGCCAGCCGCTTGACCTCGCGTGCGTTCTCCTCGTTGAGAAGTAGCGCCACGTTGCCGGCGACGTCGACCCCGTGCCCCTCGTAGTCGTCGGGGAACAGAATCATGTACCGCTTGCTCTCGTGGTCGTCTGGATACTCGGCGTCCTCGCCGAGAGCCTGTCGAGCGATTTCGTTCTCTGCTGGAACGTAGCCGTCCTCAGCATGCATCGCGGGGATGCGGGGCATCAGGCACCACCTCCAACACGGAGCGGGTAGGGCCGCCCCCACGGGACTTCCTCGTGATGCCAGGCGAGGGCGTCGCCGCCTTCCTCGCCGGTGTTCGTGGTATCGACTATCTCGCCGTCGCAGTCGATGACCTCGAAACGCATCACGCATCACCCCCAAGGGTGAGCGCCGTCTGCCGTTCCCACGGGAAATGTTCGGGTGGGGCCGGCGGTAGGTCCGGCTCGGGACGCCCGGCGAACGGCTCGGGCGAACCGCGGTCACGCCACCCCTGTAACCACCGCCCGACGCGCCCGGGAGCGGTCCCGACGAGCTTCTTATCGGGCCAGAGTTGCCGCGGCATGTCCAGCCGGTCGGTGAGGTTCTGGACCCACTCGAAGTGGGTACAGGCGTACCGAAGCCACTCGCCCGGTCCCTGAACGTCCGTCAGTGCATGGGCGAGGTCGTCGCAGCCGGCTTCTTCGGCGGCCGCGACGGTCATCGCGTAGTTCGACCCACGCGGGTTGATGGGTTCGTGAAACACTACCGGCGGGCTAAGATTCTTTATCTGCCGTAGCAGCATCTCCATCTGGCGCTCGGTGCGGATCGTCGGGTACGTCGGGCTCATGGACACGTAGACGGGCACGCCCGCGTCAGCGAACCGCTGGAGCCCTTCTAGCCGGGCCTGTATCGGCGGGGCGTTCGGCTCGATAGCCCGAATGTGGTCCTCGTTCAGCGTCGGGATAGACGACCCGACGGTGACGTACTCGCCGGCCTCAACGAACGTATCCATATAGTTCGCCGCGAGCATCGGGTTCCGGGTAAGAATCCGACAGTAGCGCCCGTGGTCGGCCAGCGTCTCAACGACGGCCGCGGTGATGTCGCCGGCCCGCCGGTCCATGAAACAATCCGTGTGGAACGACACGCCGACAATCCCGCGGCCTTTCTCGGTCGTTTTCCACGTCCGCTTGCGGTCGAGAATGCCCGGGAGCCGGTCGGGAATGTCGTCGCGGTATAGGACGTACTCGCCCCACTCGGCTTGGCTATCTTCGACACCGACGGTGTCGTTCAGCATCTCGCCGCGAGTTCGGATGTTGGGCGTCCCCGGGACGTAGCAGAACTTACACCCGTGCCGGCAGCCGGTGGCGACGTTGATGACGTAATCGCAGAGGTGCTTTTCGTGGAGTTGGCTCTGCGACAGTATGGCCTCAGTCGGGTCCGTGGCGGTCTTTGCCGCCATTAGGCGTCACCCCCTGGACTGATGCCGTGCTCGCGGTCGTAGTGCTCGGAGTTCCAGACGAGGAAGTCCGTGAATTGGTCCAACTCCTCATCCGTGGGTCGTCGGAGTAACCCCCAACACTCTCGGCACCGCCCTTGTTCTTCAAACGTGGTAGCGTCGATGTGGTGCCCCGTCCCGCACTTCCCACACGCGATGCGCGGAACTCGGTGGGGGCCAAGGCGGATGTTCGCCGCCGCCATTAGTCAGCCCCTCCTTGAGACTCGTCGACGCGGCCGCGAAGCCGTCGAAGCTTGTACTCGACGCGCTCTTCGGTTTTCTCCTTGCCGAAGATTAGCGCCAACTGATTGGCCGCTATCAGCACGTCGGCTATCTCGTCGACGACGTCCTCGGTATCGTTCCGCCCTCGGAAGTACCGGGCCAGTTCGACGTTGAGTTCGGCCAGTTCCTCTTGTGCGAGTGTGATTTGGGCGTCCTTTCCCCAGGCGTCCGTCGCATCCTGATAGAGCCCGAGCGGCCAGTCTTCGAGCAGGTCCACACGGAACTCTTCGGCACTCATGGCCGCGCCTCCTTCTGATTTACCGGGATTGAACGACGCTTGCAACATCCCGTCGGAGCAGATCCTGCAAGGACCCGATATCCTTGCAACTCCCTCCATCTGCTTATAAGAGGGCGTCTACTCTGTCTTAAACGATAGACGGGATGGCCATCATAAAGACTCTTATCGACAACTCTTGTGTTGGCCCAACCGGTCGCAGGCTGTCGAATCGGGGGTATTCTTGCAGCGGAATTTCGCGCGCGCTTGCAGGATAGGGGGGTGTCGCTTGCAACCCCGGCCAGGCCGCGTCGAACGCTTGCAGGCATGGCTACTGGCCCACCTCCATAAACATAACGTCCGAAAAGGCGTCGTGGGCGTCGGTGAGGTGGTCGGCCAGCTCGTCGTCTGTCTCGAAGGTCTCGGAGCAGCCATCGACGGTGCAGGCCCACATCTACGCTCGACCCCCTAGAATTATGCTGGCCGACGCGTCGGTTGCCGCATGGCAAAGTCCATCGGCATCAGCGTCAACGTGCGAGAGCAGCGGCAGATCGTCGAGGCCTTCGACGACGCGCTGGATTGCGGCCCTGGTGGTTCCCGCTCGCGGAGCGATCAGATCAAAATCGCCATGAAGTTCTGGGCGCAGGTGGCTCCCGCGCTCGAAGAGGCCGGGTTCGATATCGATAACGGGCGTGAGATTCGAGGCCCGGCGCGGCAGGCGGTCTACGACTACATCGACGAGCAAAGTCCGACGGCGGGCAAGTAAACCACCAGCCGCTATATCGAACGGGCTCATCGATTATCCTCCCGCGCCTGCCGGCGTTTGAGGTGGCCGAGCGCAATCCAGAGTCGCTGGATGGCCTCGGCGGTGCCGTACTCGTCGGCCCAGCAGTCGGCAGCGTCCGTGATGTCCTGAGCATTGTCGATCTCGATGCGGTCGGGCGCGGCGGCGCTCATTTGAGCCTCACCACCGTTCCCGGCGAGTCCGGGATGACCCCGAGTTCGTCCGTCAGGTAGTCCCGGACGTAGAGGCGGCCGCCACGAAGGAATTGGTCGATAACGTCCAAGTGGCATGCCGGTTCGTCTTCGTGAGAGTGCCGGCACCAGCATCCAACGCGCTTGCCGTCGAGCCCCTTCACGGCCTCCCGGAACTCGTGGTCATCAGCCATCCGGGCGTAGAACGCCGGGACGTACTTCGCGATGACCTCGGCGCGCCCCTGCTGCTTGTTGATTCGGTAGGGGTTCCCGAGCCAACCGTACTTGCCGACCGGTGTGTTTCGGAGGTTGGCTTGATTCACCCCGCGGCCGCCGTAGACGTCGATTTCCTCGCTCTTGTGACAGACGGTAATCCCCGAAAGGTCGGCTGTCTCGGAGAGGATGCCGTTATCGACCGACATCAGCGCCCACCCCCATCGGCCTGAACGCGCGGTTCATAGTCCGGGTCTGCAGCCGCGCCGCAGTAGAGGTCGTTCTGGTCGGCGCACTGCCGGCAGGCGTGGGCGATATTGTTAGCGTCGCCGAGACACTTGCGAAACCGTGACGTAACGTGCGCGCCGCAGGACTGGCACTGGTCCACGTTCGTAGGCTCCCAGGCGGCCGCTGGTGCCGTCCCTTGCGGGTGGGTGTACTCGTCGCCCATGTCGGCGGCGATGCGCTGCGAGGCGGCCGTGGCGCGCCTCTCGTCGCTGCTCATGGCGAGCCCTCCTGTTCGTTAGCCGTGCTTATCTCCCGGTACATGTGCGGGTCAACGTCCTCGGAACAAAGCGTGTTCACGTCGTAGACGCGCCCGTTGACGATGACCGCGCCCATGTAGGGGTTGACGGTCACTTCCCACGGACTGCCGCCTACCCACTCGACAGTAACGGGCTCTCCCGTCACCTCATCGGCCCGGTGTCTGTCGTTTCCGCCGTCGGTGGCCGTCTCGACTAACTCCGGCTCACCCGAAACGTCGCACGACCACCACGAATCGCCTTCCTTCCAGTAGTCGCGCTCGCACTCGGGACAGTGCCACGCGGTCGGGACGTACCGCTCCATCTCGGTCCCGCACGACGGACACGCCTCGCGGTATCTATCGCTCATCCTACCAACCACCAGTCACCGCAGCTCCCGCAGCGTTGTTTGTACGAACCGCTCTGTTGGAGAGACGACGAGTAATCGGCTTCCCGACAGTCGCCCTCCTGCTCGACGATCTCGGCGAACAGGTTGACCAAGCCGTGCCATTCGCCCTCGTCATCATCGACGACGAACCCCGCCCCCATCGAGCCGTTCCAGAACGTCACGTCTCCATGGCCGAACGGATACGTCGCCCGGAAAACCTGCCACTCGCCCCACTCCGCGATTGTCCGGGCGTACTCCTCGTGCGCCCCGTCGACGCTTGGTGGGTCGCCCTTCGCAGGGTCGTCGAACCGATGCCAGACCCGGTCGATCTCCCCCTGTTCCAGGGGAATCGGATGTTCGTCGATCGGGCGGACGGATCGGTATCTACCGCTCTCCTTGATACCGCTCATTCTAACCGCCCCTTCGCGAAGCCGCCATCCGTCCGAACGGCATCCTCGTGCTCGACCGGTACGTCCGTTCCGTCGCGTTCCCGCTCGCCGTGAGCGAAGAAGAGCGCGAATAGGAGCGCGCTGAAGAGCACGCCGATCCACACACAGGCGATACCGAAGAGGATGATACCGAAGTTCATCGGCGCACCTCCATGCGCCGCGCCTCATGCGGTCGGTCGATGTCGTCGCGGACCTGCCGCCAGACGCCATCGGGAACAGTCATCGGCAGGCCTCCAGTGGCACCGCGTGGTCGGCATCGACGGTGATCCAACGGACGTCGAGCATCGACCAATCGCGCTCGTCGAAGACGGTGACCTCACTCGGGCGCGCGAGGTCGTCCAACGAGTAGCCGAGAGCGAACGCCGGGAGCGAATCGATACGCCCACCGTCGGCGGTTCTCGTCTCGTCGGCGCGGGCGTAGAGGTCGGGGCGCGTCCGTGCACTCACGCGTCGTCACCTCGCTTGGCCTTCAAGTGTGAAGCGTCGGCGGGCGGTGTCGCCTCGAACCATCGGCCGCAGTTGTGGCACAACTGGACGGTAATCGAGACGGTGCCCTCGGTCCGGCAGTAGGGACAATTGGCGACGTGCACCGGGATGGATCGGCCGGCCCGCTTGTCCGTCGGGCGCGTCTCCGCCCGCGGGAGGACGGATTGGCTCATGGGGACTCCTCCCCAATGGCACTGTCGAGTTTGTCGCGGATACCATCGCGGCGATCGCCCTGGTCCCGGAGGTAACTGATGGCCTGGCCGATCGTCTCGATCTCTTGGTCGGTCAACGCCATATCCGCACTTTGGATCACACCGAGGAGACCGCCAGCAAGTTCGTCGGGGTTGGCGTGCGTCATACGGGCACCTCCGGCGCGTCGTTCCCGTCCTGCTTCGGGCCGTTCCACTCGTGCGTGAGGCAGATATGCGGCCGGTAGCCCAGGTCGCGAGCGTCGTCCTCGGCGAGAACGGCACCGCGGTCGCGGTTGACGGTCCCGCAGTCGAGCGCGTGGTAGTGACGACTGGCAGGATGCTCGGGGATGAGCACGCGTTGACGGGTCATCGCGGCACCCCAGCGGAGGCGCGGCTGACGCCACGGTCGAGCTTGACGAGATCGAGCGCGACGTCTTTCGCGCTGATGGTCTTTTGTTCCCCATTCCACTCGATAACCCCGTGGTCTTCTAACTTCGGCCGGTGGGTCTGATAGAGCGAGACGTAGGTACGTTTCCGCTGCCGCTCGGTTAGATCGTCCTCCGGCTCAAGACCATTTTCGACACGGGAAACGTGGTTGGACAGCTGGCTCATGGTGGCCCTCCCGTTGTAGTCCAACACGAGCGCCGCGAGCATGAGGCGGCGCCGGTCGGAACTGAGGAGGTCGTGAATCTCACGTTGAGTGAGTGGAATCGGCCCGACTGTCCCCCATTCGATGGAGACGCCGTCATCCCCGCCAAGGAGCTTCCGACGGACGGACTCGACGACGCTCATGCTTCCACCTCCAAGTTTTCGGCGGTGTCGAGCGCGGTGCGCCCCGATTCCGTAAGGCCGTAGATGCGTCCCTTTCTCGTTGTCTCCGGGACGAGTAGTTCGACGAGTCCCTTATCACGGAGTTTCGAAAGCGAGCGGGAGACGTGCGTGATGTCGAGTTCGGAATGCTCGGCGATCGTCGACGGGGTGGCATGCGTCCCACCGAGTACTTGAACGACGCTCATCCGGTACTGTGACGCGATGATGAATGCCGCGCCCTCGTAGTTCTCGGTCATGCCGAGGCTCCCCGGAGGCCGTACTCGCTTGCACGCCGGTCGATCGTGCCCGCGTGGACGTTCCAAACGTCGGCGATCTGCTCGGCGGTGAGCCCCTCGTCTTTGAAAAGTGCTTGTAGGTGCTCCCTTGACCACCACGGCGATGGGCCGTACTCGCTGTGTAAGCGTTTTCGTGTCCGTGGATTTACGGTGTCTCGTGTCGAACTCACGTATGCTCTCCTCATGGAGAGCAGCCGGGTACCTGCGCCCATCCCCATGGAAGCAGGGTATCCGGCCACTCTGCTTCCAGAGGTAGGCGTAGCCCGGTCTAATAGGCTCGTAATCAGCGGAGCGAAAGTGGTTCCACGTTCACTGCGTGATAGTTGCGAGAAGGGCTGGCGTTGGCGTCCAGCGAAGCGCGCGGAAGTGAATGCAGTCGTTTCGGCCCCTCCTTGTAATGCGCCGCCTTCAGGGAGTAAGCCGGTGGTTCTGGTAGCTAAACCGTCGTAAGGGCTTATTTGCCCCCGGTGTGTTGAGTTCATCGTGGTTCTACCCTTGATAGAGCCACATTGATCCGGCCGGGTCCATTCCGAGCCGGGTCGTTTCTCCGCTTCGAACGGAGTTTGTCGCTCTATCCCGTGACAATAGGTCACTATCTATTAAGTCTATCCCAAAAACCGTGACCTTAGGTCACCGATTGTATTTGAAAGCTGATATGAGTGGGGCCATTAACATACTCCTAATGGCCGGTCCGCTCGACGACGAATCGAATGTTGGCTATCTGGTCCTGCTAGCTATGGATTCGTCTCGGGTCGTGAGAATCTATTCTCCGTCACTGATTGCAGATAACATTCCCGCAGAACGAGAGACCGTCAACAGGGCGCTCAGCGAGTTGGTCAATTTGGATTTAGTTGAAAAGGTCGGCCGGGGCAAATACCGGATCACACGAAGGGGTCGCGCCTATCTCGAAGGGGAGTTGGACGCGAGCCAACTGTCGGAGTCGGGGTAGGATGGCTAACGATGGCCGGCCGTCATGGCCGACACTGCTTCGATCCCTGGCCTTTCCGTCGGTGCTGGGCCTTTCGACGTTTCTCACGGTC
>Ga0209918_1000880_pt1 | contig 17968 bp, 12 predicted proteins | sample SalPonD_shore_MG_FD_185712 | JGI IMG/M metagenome (GOLD analysis project Ga0209918, IMG submission 185712) | Salt pond soil microbial communities from South San Francisco under conditions of wetland restoration - Salt Pond MetaG... | ecosystem: Environmental > Aquatic > Marine > Intertidal zone...
TTCGCTGTAGCGTTTGCGCTTCATTTTGGGACCTCCCTCGGCCACAATTATAGGGAAATCCCACATCCGATGTGGCTCGGATTACGGGGGTACGGTCACGAGCAGTATACTGATTTAGGTATTTCGCTAGTAACTGGCGGTCTTTATGTTTTTCCGTGGGCGCGGGGAGGTTAAGCACGTCCAGGAAGGTTTTGGCTTCGGGCAGTTCTTTGAGCGCTGTCATGATGGCATCGACTGCTTCGTTAAGCCGCTTTTGCTTCCAGGTATTGTCTTGGCCAGTTTTTTCCGGGTCGGTGCGATACTGGAACTGTATTATAAGTTCCCCATTTTCCAGTTTGATGGGTTCTGCTTCATGTATGATAAAATAGCGTTGCTGGCCTTCGCTGATCTTGATATTCCCGTGTTCACCCTCGGTTGCTTCAACAATTCGGCAATGAACCTTTAGGTTGTCAATGCCCTGCTCGTCTTTAGGTAGAAGTTCACCAGCCTGTTGCTTGTATTCCTCGGATTGGGTCGGGTTGAACGTGAAGTTGCTCAGGTATTCACTGCTCTTGATGTAGTACTGGTCTTTGTTGGCCCAGTGCAGGTAGACCTCGCGGCCGTCGTAGGGGATGGCATAGGGCGCGGCCTTGCCGGCGGTTTCGCGGGCGTAATAACGACGGCTGAGGAAATCGCCGTTGTCGTAATAACGCTCGAAGAAACGCCACAGGTGATCGTAGATCTCCCCTTCCGGGCTGCCGCCTTCTTTGGCATTCTCATATTCGGCTTTCGCTTCTTTGACACCATCGGTTTCTTCCGGGTTGGGCGCGCCGAATTTTTTGGCTTGATCCAGTGCCGCTTCATATTTGGCTTTGGCCTCGGCGATTCGATCGCCGTCCAGGTCGCCGAATTCCTGTTTGATAATGTCCAGCAGGTCGTTTTCCAGGAAGCGCTGCACCTGCTCGCTTTTGGCGTGCATGATTTTGTAGAAGCCAAAATCCAGATCGGGCTGATCGAGCTGAAACAACTGCTTGAGCAGGCCAATGAGTTTGTCTCGTTGTTGTTGTACGCTGGGCATATTCTTCTGTCTCTTTCGCTTATTCGCTTTGGGTATGTTCGATGTCGGCAGTCAGATGCGAAGGCTCGGTGCCTTCGGCCAGGATGCCGACGTATTCGTCGTATTTGAATTTGCGGTTACGCTTGCCCTGGGTGATTTGCTTGAGAATTCCCAGGCCTTCCATTTGCGCAATTAGGTTGTTGGCCTTTGAGTAGCTGACTCCCACGGCTTTTTCTACATCCTTGACGCGCATGACCGGCTGCTCCATGAGCTTGCGCAACAGCAAGACGCCGGCATGGCCGACATTGCCGGCCAGAATGCGATCAGTATCGCGCCGCTCCAGCGCCTGGATGCGTTTGGTGGTCTGAACCACCTGTTCGGAGACCGTGACGATGCCTTCTAAAAAGAAGGTTACCCAAGCCTCGAAATTGCCGTCAGTGCGCACCTGCTGCAGGCGATCGTAATATTCCTGTTGGTGAGTCTTGAGGTAGGCACTCAAATACAGCATGGGCTCGTCGAGCATTCCGCGCCAAACTAAATAGAAGGTGACAAGCAGTCGGCCCAGACGGCCGTTACCGTCATTGAAAGGGTGAATGGTCTCGAACTGATAATGTATGAGCGCGCAGCGTACTAATACCGGGCATTCATCCTCGGCGTGCAGGTATTTTTCCAGGTTATCCAGGCTGGATTCCATTTCATGCGGCGGTGGGGGCACAAAACGCGCGGTTTTCAGATTGGCGCCTCCGATCCAATTTTGTTTGGTGCGAAAATCCCCGGGGGTCAGTGCCGATACCCCGCCTCGGACCTGGGTAAGCAGGATCTCATGGATTTCGCGGATCAGGCGCAGCGACATGGGAAAGCCGTCGTCCAGCAGGCGCTTGAGGCCATGGCGCATGGCGTGGATGTAGTTAACCACCTCCCCCACATCCTGGGTGGGTTCGTTGTCTTCATCAGCCCCCAGTACATCCACCAGCGAGGACTGGGTACCCTCGATCTGGGAGCTGAGCAGCGCCTCCTTCTGGATGAACATGGCTACCAGCAATTCTGGATTGGGCAGAATGCTGGCAATGGTGTTGATGGCGCCCAGGGCGCGATCGGCATCCGACAGCAACAGGCCCAGCTCGCCGTCCAGATTGATAGGCGGCTCCGGGGGCAGATCGGCCGGGAAAAAGGCGGTGTAGTCCCGGAGGGTGCGTCGAAAGCTTCCGCTGCGCGGCATGACATTAATCCTTTTGAAACAGGGCGTTACTGGCATTTACCTTATTTTTCAGGCGCGTAGTTTGGCCAGTCACACTACGACATATTATTCATTTGAACAATATGGAGAGTAAAAAAGATCCATATTATTTGTGCACAGGCCTCAGACCACGCGCCAACGGATAACAAAGAGCGACTGAATATTGCTGCGTTGGGTCATACGCTCTTCCAGTTGATCCACAAGGCGGTCGCGCTTTTCCTCGATCTCGTCCTCGATGCGAAAGATGTCCTGGCGCTGTTGGCGGCGTTGCTTTTCCAGCTTGCGGATTTTGTCCTGCAACTCGCGCTGCTCGTCCAGGCTGCCGGCCTGACGCGCCTGGCGCTTGAGGGTTTTGAGCTGTTCGTTAGTCAATTTAAGCTCCCTTTCGGCAGCCAGGACCATGTCCTCGGCCCAGCGGTCCAGTTGCTCCCGGGCCTCCTGGAAATGCTGGTTGTTGATCTCCAGTGAGCGATTGACGGTGGCGCGGATTTGCTGCTGCGCCTCCGCCTCCAGGTGAGCAAGATCCCGGTCGTGCGGCTGCACCGCGCCAAGCACTCTGCCGTCGCACAGAAACATTTTTTCGCAGGTCTCCTGGTCCAGGGTTTCGCCACCGTCGGTGTAGGCCGCAAAGAGCAGATATTGAGTGGAATCGAAGGAATCGATGGTGAGTGATTGCAGGGACAACCAGCCACCTTGGCCCTTGAGGTTTTCGATGATACTGATGCGCGCCGGGTAATGGGTAATATCAAACTCCACTTCGGCCATGGAGGTCTGGCCGGTTTTGCCCTGCTGGATGACATATTCGCCTAACGGATGAGACAAGCGATACAGAAAATCACTCACGGTCATGTTCATGCTGACCGTATGATCCTGATTTTTGGCGATCAGATAATAGTGGCCTGTTCGTATGGAACTAGCTGGCGATTGCATTAGGTCAAAAGTTAGTTCCTGATCATGAAATATGGCGTTATTTGCCAGAATGAACTTGGTCAGCCTCCAGAATAACTGACTGATGCGGTCCAGTTGTTGTCGGGTGCCAGCCAGGTTAGCGCGCAATCGCTCGTGAACATCTTCATCAAAGTGTTCCAGCAATGCCTTGCGAGTTTCCTCCATCTTCTGGGAGATTTGCTCGTCCAGTTCCTTTTGCAATTGCTTAAAAGCAGTCTCAATCTCCTCCGGCGATCGGCATTGCTGATAAATGTCGAGAATGCGTTTTTCAAAATCGACACCGGATTCAATAATTCCTAGTACATCGTCCGAAGCACCGAACACACCTGTAAAGAGGCTGAATTTATGCTCGAGTAATTCATGAACCCGTTGATCAGCAGCATTACGTTTATTGAGGAAATTTATGACAACAACGTCGTATTTTTGACCGTAACGATGGCAACGACCAATACGTTGTTCTATACGTTGTGGATTCCAAGGCAGATCAAAATTGATTACCAGGGAACAGAACTGAAGATTGATACCTTCGGCGGCGGCCTCGGTGGCGATAAGCAGAGTCGCGTGATCGCGAAAACACTCAATTAGGGCCGTGCGCACATCCACCTGGCGGTTGCCTGTTGAGCGGCCATTATCGGTATTCTTTTCCAGCCAGCGTTCGTAGATCTGGCGTGACTGCGGATCGGTATTGGTCCCGTTGAAAATAACGACCTGCCCGGCATAACCATTGGATTCGAGGAAATCCCTCAGGTACTGCTGGGTGCGACGCGATTCGGTAAATAACACCGCCTTACGGTTTGCGCCCATTTCCGCCATGTTTTCGAAACCAACTTCCAATGCCTTGATCAAGCTGCGTGCCTTGGTGTCGATACCTATCCCGCGCGCCCAGCGAGCAAATTCTTCCAGCTCCTTGATTTCGCCATTGACTTGTTGCAAGTCGATTTCCGGGATAGTCTGCTCCGTTTCCTCCTCTTGAGCAGCTTCCATTTCCACGTCATCCAGCAATTCATCGAGAATTTCCTCCTCGATATCCTCATCCTCAACGATGTGTTGCCAGATATCCCGACTGTCGACATGCTGATCTCGTAATTTGACCAGGCGGTCACGCATGGCTTCCAGCGTACCGGCAACCGCATAAGGTGATGACGCCAATAATTTACGTGCGACTAGTGTGGTGAGGTGCTTTTGCCGGTGCGGGATGGCGTAAGTGCCTTCGCGTTGCAGAAATTCTGACACTGCCTCGTAAAGTTTTTGCTCGTTATCTGATGGCTCGAAAGGCCGGGTAATGAGGCGACGTTCTGTATAATTGATATATTCCAGAACTTGACGGCGCAGCGTACGGTGTGAAAAGGGTTTTATTCGTTCACGCAAGTCTTCCAAATCTGCGCCAGCGTTGATGTAACGTGTCCGGAATGACGCCAAATCACCGAATATTTTATCGTCAATGATTGACGCCAGACCATATAGTTCCAGCAACGAATTTTGCAGAGGTGTGGCGGTAAGAAGAATCTTGCGTTTGTCTTCCAGGGCCCAACGAATGTTTTGCCCCATACGGTTACTCTCGCGGTAGGCATTGCGGAGCTTATGCGCCTCATCAATAACTACCATGTCCCAAGGTATTGCGCGCAATTGGTCGCACCGCCGACTAGCAAAATGAATTGAGGTAACAATAACTTCCTTGTTGTCGAATGGTCCCAAGCTACCGCCATCGACCTCCTGGCGGTATGTTTTTGCGTCCATGATCGTAACCGGAAGATTAAATTTTTCTTCGAGTTCGAGGGCCCATTGTTTTCTTAATGACGCCGGACAAATTACCAGCAGCCTCCGATGGTGCTCCGCCCATAGTTGAGTTAAAACAAGACCCGCTTCGATCGTTTTGCCCAGGCCGACCTCATCTGCTAACAGCACGCCACGGGAAATCGGCGAGCGCAAAGCGAATAGCGCCGCTTCAACCTGATGTGGATTTAAGTCGACACAAGCGTCGAAAAGTGATTGACCTAACCGTTCTAGTCCTTCACCTCCACGCTTCGAGAGTTCGTGGGCAAACAGCTTTGCGTGGTAGATAGTTAAGGCCATGACGGAAAACCATCCTGGGCAACTGACGTCGCTACATAATCCCGCTTTTTGGGCGGTTAGTTAGGACTGCGGTCGAGTTCTCTGGCGAGCCATTCTTCTTGCTGGTCGGGCATCTCAAGGTGCTTTTGCTTTAACCAATCAGCCTCATCTTGCGCCATCCCTGGCGCGCGTCCGTGCGGTACGCACTGAACTGCAGGCAAATGTGGTTTCGATGAATTTGTGATGCAGTAGATGTCGTGGCGCACATTGACGTAGTCGACGACGGCGTCTTCGTGGGTGTAGTCAGAGGCGAGGTATTGGGCAAAATAATGCCAATGTTCTGGAGATTGGGCGACGCAAGGTTATGAGCCGCCGACGCGTCCGGGACCGGCCAGCCTGCTTTGGCGAGCAGGCCGTCAATCGTCTCCCTGGGGTGTTCCTCCGAGGTCATTTCCGCATTCTTTATAGTAGTTTCGTCAGGATATCCCAGGCGGGGGCACCCTCGGAAGCCTTGTCCTGTCTATGTTTCGTCCAAATTGGGGGAGTTCTGAAGGGCGGGGCGGGGACTGCTAGGGTTGGGGGAGACCCCTGAGCTACAGGTGGCACGTATATGCTTTCTAACCTGTTGAAAGTTGGCGGTTACCCCGCGCCGGTGAGGTGTGGGCCGCCCCTCCGGGGCGGAGTCGGCAGCTATCAGTTGGCAGTCGGCAGGAAAGGCAGGGCTGAGTCCTGAGAACTCAGGGCTAACAGACCGGCCCGTTGGGCCGAGGAGGGGGACCATATGAAAGGACAAACACCGGACCCACAAAGGCCGGCCGCGGGGCGGCCAAGTCCCGAGTGGCGAGTCTCTAGGGGCGAGGGGAAAGCCCAAACACCAGACCCACAAAGGCCGGCCGCGGTGCGGCCGAGTCCCGCGTGGCGAGTTTCTAGGGGCGAGGGAAGAGCCCAAACGCCGGATCCGGAGATTCCTCCTGGGGTACCCCCGGAAGTGCCGCCCGAGGAGCCCCCACCGGGAATCCCGCCTAATTACCCGCCCGAGGCCCCTCCGGAGGAGGTGCCGCCAGGAGTCCCGCCGGGGAATCCGCCGGAAGCACCACCCCCGCCGCCCGAGGGGCGGCGCAGGGGCGAGTGACGAGTGGCGAGATTCGAGGGGATAAGAGGTGAGGGGTGAGGGGCGCGCGCTGTGTGCGCGAGTTGTCAGTTGGCAGAGGTAAGACGTGAGGGGTGAGGAGTTAGGGGTGAGGCGTGCAGCGCCTGCGGCGCGCCACTAGGATTGATGGTCCCATTCGTAGCGGACCTTCAAATCATTGCAGTGCGTTGGTGGTAACAGCCCCTTGTGCTGCAACTGGCCCACCACGATCCCTGGCGCTATACCCACCTCTTGTGCAAATTGGCAGATAGCTGCTTTGCTGAACGGCGCTTGTGCGGCGAAGGCGTTGAAGGCCTTTCTCGGTAGCAGCTCCTGCTCGGCGAAGGTGTTGGCCTGTTGTTCCTTCTCACCATCCATGCCATTCGCGCCTTCGATAAAAAGCTCCTTTTTCCCATGTAAGAGGATATGCCCGGCCTCATGGAAGAACGTGAACCAGAGGTGATCGTTCGCTTTATAGCGCAGGCTGAGCTGGATGATCGCCTTGTCGGAGTTCACCCAGCGGGTTGCACCGCTGAGGCCGGTCTTGGGCAAACACGGGACGAAAACGACGGCTACCCCGGCCTCGGCGCAGCGCTGTTGCAGGGCGGGGACAAAATGGGCGGGGTCGGTTTCGGCCGTGAGCGCGCGGATATCATCCAGTGCATGGCGGAAAGCAGCCTTGTCGAAGGACTGGCACGCGATGGCCGCGGCCTCCAGTTCACCCTTACGTAGCCAGGCGGAAACGGCCTCCGGGAAAATTTCGTGCTTGTTGTGTTGGCGGTAGGCAACAGCCACGTTGGGCCAGATATCGTCCCACTGCTCCACGCTGGCAATGCCGAAGAAGCGCAGCACTTCGTCGAGCTGCTGCTTTGGATCCTTATGCTTTTTCAGCCAACCCATCTTGGCCATAGCGTTGACCGGAATGCGCTTGAGCCAGCCGAGGTCCTTTTCCAGCTGGGCCTCTTCAGCCAGGCGTGCACGCGTCTCCTGGTAGTGGGCCTCCAGGTTGAGCCAATAGTCCACCGGCATACCCAGGGCGCGCTCCAGCTTGATAGCCGTTTCGGGGGTGATGATGGTGGTGCCTTTGCCCTTGAGGATAGCGATGATGTGCTTTTCACTCAGACCGGTGCGCTTGGCCAGTTCGGTGCGGCTCATGTTGCGCAGCTCGAGCTCGTAGCCCAGCACCTCGCCGGGGCTCACCGCATAGTCGGGCTTATAATGGTTGATGGCTGCGTTATCCATGGGGGTCCTCAATGCCTAATACCTTGATGGCGGTGATACGGTGCCAATCCAGCCCGCCTTCCGGTCGTTCCGGTAGGGGGTTGTGCAGCGGCTCGATGATCAGCCGGTATGGGCCGTCCAGATCCAGGCTGAGCGTGCCTTTGCGTTTGCCTGTGAGTTCGTGGCACCGGTGCGGCGGACTGTAGGGCGGGGCAAATACGCCCATATTCGGGGCTGCCCGTAACGCCGTCATCACCACCTTGATTCGTTTTGCGCGCTGCTGTCCCAAGGCCTTGACCATGGCCTTTTCTTCGTTGAACTGCTTTTGCAGCTTCTTGCTGGCAAAATCGATATCGATCAATTGGACTTACCTGTCAGGTTAATACATTTATCCTAATATATCTATCCCTGCTTGGCTATCGGTGCCGCCACCCGACAACCGGCTGCTCCGCAGCCGGGGGGCGATAAGACGTGAGGTGTTAGGGGAAAGAATTGGTGCGTTGTATTGACCCCCTCATCCTAGCCTTCCCCCGGAGGGGGAAGGGACCCTTCGTTCAGGGGAGGTGTGAGGCGTCGGCCGCTTCCCGGCCGAGAGGACTGAGTGCTGAGGGCTTAGGACTGCCGGGCCTGCTGATATTTACCTTGTAGGGTATATTGACATTTAATCCCCTGAAGGGTATTGTTTGCATATATACCCTATAGGGGATTTCACTATGGACCAACCCGTCTATACGCCGCATCAGCTCGCGCACGTCCTGCGGGGGCAGCGGCAATTCAAAGGGCTCACGCAGAAGGCGGCCGGGCAGACCGTCGGCCTGCTGCCCAAGACCGTTTCCGCGTTGGAGTCGCACCCGGAGCGCAGCAGCGTCGAGAGCCTGTTCAAGCTTCTTTCGGCCTTGGATCTGGAGCTGGTGCTTCGCCCGAAGGGGAGCGACGTCCGCGAGCCGTCGCCCGAGGGTTGGTAGCGGTGGCGCGCCCGTCCAAGCGCCGCCAGGTCGATGTCTGGATGAACGGCGAGCTCGTCGGCCATTGGGCCATTGCCGCCCATGGCCGCCACGAATTCGCTTACACCCCGACCTGGCTTGACTCGCCTTCCGTCCGTCCGCTGTCGTTGTCGATGCCGCTGCGCCCGGCGGACGTTCCTTACCGAGGCGAGACGGTCGAGGCGTATTTCGAGAACCTCCTGCCGGACAGCGTGGATATCCGCCGGCGGCTGCAGTCGCGGTTTCGCACGGCATCGACCGCCGCGTTCGATTTGCTTGCTGAGATTGGCCGCGATTGTGTCGGAGCCGTGCAGTTGACTCGCGCGGGCGAGGCACCGCCTGATGTTCAGCGTATAGAGGGCGAGCCGATAAGCGATGCGGCGATCGCCGAGCTGCTGCGCGCGACGGTTTCGGGCCAGCCATTGGGCCAACGCGACGACGAGGCGTTCCGGATTTCGATCGCCGGCGCCCAGGAGAAGACAGCCCTGCTCTGGTACGCCGGGCAGTGGCATTGGCCGCACGGTGCGACCCCAACCACGCATATCCTGAAGCTGCCGCTGGGTCGGGTCGGCAACGCCCAGGTCGACTTGAGCACGTCCGTGGAAAATGAGTGGTTGTGTTTGCGGCTGCTGCGCGCCTTCGGTCTTGCCGCCGCCCATGCCGAGATCGCGCAGTTCGAGGATCAGAAGGTGTTGGTCGTCGAGCGCTTCGACCGCAGGCTCGCCGACGACGGCGCCTGGTGGCTGCGACTGCCGCAGGAGGATATGTGCCAGGCGACGGCCACGCCGCCGGGGCAGAAATACGAATCGGACGGCGGCCCGGGTATCCGGCCGATAATGGAAATACTGCTGGGCGCGCGCGACGCGCAGGCCGATCGACGGACGTTCTTCAAGGCCCAACTGCTCAATTGGATGTTGTGTGCACCGGATGGCCATGCCAAGAATTTCAGCGTCTTCATCGAGGCCGGCGGGCGCTATTCGCTTACACCTTTATACGATGTTATTTCCGCCTATCCCGTGAGCGGCCGCGGGGCGCGCCAACTGGCCCCGGAGAAGATAAATATGGCCATGGCGGTCACCGGCAAGAATCGCCACTATGCTTGGACGCGGATATTGAAGCGGCATTGGTTGGCGACGGCCCACGCATGCGATCTGAGCGCAGACGACGCCGAGTCGACGATCGCTGAGCTGATTGAGCGTACGCCGCACGCGTTGGCAGAGGTGCGCGCGGCGCTGCCGATGGAATTTCCAGCACAGGTCGCCGAGCCGATCTTCGAAGGTATCACCGCCGCGATCGGCCGATTGGGGCAGGCCGATGCGTGAAAGGACGCGCGCATCGGCGCGCGTTCAACCCGATGCGCGCTGCGCGCAGGCGAAGCGCACGGGGCAGAGGCGGCAGAGGGCCGGTTTGTCCTGGGCGGGGAAGCGCCGGGCGCGGATGTCTTCGAAGGTGTGGGCCAGCTCTTCGCGCACGGCCTCGGGTTCGCGGCCGTGGATCTCTTCCATCCTGTTCTCTTTCAGGTAGTGCACGACCAGCCTTGGGTGCTCGTCGGGGTAGGCGAGCGAGTAGTGCTCGAGCTGTTTGCTGGGATAGTCGGGCATCATCGGGTTCTGGTGAAACTTGAGCTCGACGATCTCCAGGCGGTCGTCGCGCTCGCGCACCAGGTCGATCTTGCCGGCGAGCACGCCGCTGCCCTCGGCCGCGTAGAAGGGCTGCTCGGTCTCGATGACGCGGGTGCGGCGCCCGTCGTACTCGTCTTCCCATTGCCCCGCGAAGGTGTCGAACACGCCGAACAGCTGCTCGTATTCCTTTTTTGCTTTTTTGGTATCACGCGGGCGCACCCAGGCGCGCTCGAAGATGCGCTCGCGCCGCTCGGGGGTGACCTGCTCGCCGTCGGCCTTGAGGCGGTGGTAGATCTCCAGCGCGCGATGCAGGGTCTGGCCGGCGCGCACGGGGGCGATGACCTGGCTGGCAAACCCGCAGGCATCGGCCAGGAGATACCGGCGAGGGCAGAAGTGATAGTCGTACACGCCGCTGTGGTGCAGATGCAGCGGGGGCACGCCGTGCGCGGCGTGATCGTAAAAGGGCTTTAGCGCACTCGGCTCGGGCAGCCTCTCGGGGAAGGGCTCGTTGTCGAACTCCTTTAGATAGGGCGACGGCGACTTGGGATCGGTGGCGAGCAGGGCGTAGCGCTCGGCGCGGGTCAGGGCCACGTAGAGCACGCGGCGCTCTTCTTCGACGGGGTCCAGGCGCGGGGCGAGTCCGGCGAGCCGTTGGCGCAGGCGGTCGCGGGTGTTCTCGCCGAAGCCCGCGGGCAGGCAGCCCTCGACCGCGTCGGCGACGATCACGACCGGAAACTCCAGACCCTTGGCCTTGTGGATGGTCATGATCTGCACTTCGTCCTCGGCCTGCGGCACGGGCCCGGCGAAGCTGGCCGCCGCGGCCTCGGCGTAGCGCAGGAAGTACTTGAGGCGCTTTTTGAGATCGGGACTGGTGAGCTGGGCCTCGGCGGCGGCGATAAAGCCGGACAGGTGGCCGAGGTCGGGCAGCAGCGTATCGTCGCCGAGCGCGCTGGTGTCGTTGACGATGGTGTAGAACAGCTCGAGCAGCGTCTCGAAGCGGCCCTCTTGTACGCCCTCGTTCCACTCGCGGATGGCCTCGAGCATGGCGGCCCGATCGGTCCAGCCCAGCGCCTCGAAAAACGGGCGGTGGGCGCGTTTGCGGTTGGTGATCTTCTCCGGGTCGTCGGCGACCATGGCCAGCGTCTTCATCAGGCCCTTGACCAGGGGGCGGGCGAGAAAGCGCCGGTCGCCGGTGAGCGCGCTGGGGATATCGCGCTCGGCGAGCGCCTGGCGATAGAGCGGTACGCGCCCGGTCAGGCCGCGAAACAGCAGCGCGACCTCGTCCCAGTGCTCGAAGGCGCCGGACGCTTTCATGCGAATGAGCGCATCGGCCACGGCTTCGGGCAGTGCGTCCCAGTCGGCCTCCACGCGCCAGGGCGGCACGCCCTCGGGGTTTTGCGTGAACAGGTCCTTGGGCTGGCGGATGGTATTGCGCCGAATCAGCGCCTGGGCGCCGGCGACGAGCCTGGCGGTGGAGCGGCGGTTTTCCTCCAGGCGCTCGACGGCGGCGCCAGGCCAGCGCTCGGCGAACTCGGTGGCATTGCGCACGTCGGCGCCGCGAAAGGCGTAGATGGACTGATCGTCGTCGCCCACGGCGAACAGCCGTCCGTGTTTGGCGGCGATAGCGCGGAAGATGCGGTCCTGGATGGGGTTGGTGTCCTGGTATTCGTCGACCAGCACGTGTCGAAAGCGCGCCTGGACGCGGGCGCGCACCTGCGGGTCGTCGAGCAGGGCCTCGGCGTAGGCCAGGGTCATGGAGTGATCGAGAAAGCCCTCCTCCTGTACCAGACGCCAGTAGCGCGGGTAGCTGTGAATGATGCGCTCGTCGACGCTGCCCTCTTCGGGTTCCTCCTGGATCAATTGGAGGTAGCGGTGGCGCAGCTCCTTATCCGCGCCCTTGACCACGTCCTCGGAGAGAAAGTCGTAGACCTCGCCGACGTGGGCGTAGAAGTTGAACAGGTCGGTCGGGTGCCAGCCGCTCAGGGCGCGCTGCTCGGCCTGCCAGTCGGGGTAGATGTCCTTGAGCCTGAGCTTGCCGATGCCGTGGCGAAACAGCAGCAGCATGCGCTGGGTCTCGTCCATCGGCGCGTGCGCGCCCTTGAGGAACAGCGCGTGGTGGTGGAACTCGCTGATCAGCCGGAAGCAGAAGGCGTGGATCGTGGAGATGGCGAGCTGCTGCATGATGTGGTTGACCGCGGTCTCGGGCTCGCTTGCGGCCAGGCGCCGGCGCACGCGAACGCGCAGCTCGTCGGCCGCCTTGTTGGTGAAGGTGGTGACCAGTATCTGCTGCGCCGGTACGCGCTCCTCGAGCAGCAGGCGGGCCAGCTCGGTCTCCAGGCGATAGGTCTTGCCCGTGCCCGGCCCGGCGAAGACCATGGTGTGCGGGCCGGGGTTGTCGGCGGGCGCCTCGGTCTCGCTGCCGGCGGCCGCGTGGGCCAGCTCCTCGTCGCCGGCCACCGCGTCGGCCTCGAGCAGCAGGTGCAGGTGATAGCGCACGTCGTCTTCGATGTCGTGTTCGGCGCGCGCCTCGACCAGCTTCAGGCCGGGGTCGTCCTTGTCGAAGCCGCAGGCGGCCAGCACGGCCTCGCCCACCGAGGCGCGCAGGCGCTCGACGGCCTCGGCGATGAGGGCGAGGTCTTCGCGAAAGCCCTTGGGCCCGTAGATGAACTCGGGCATGAGGTCGAGGGGACTGACCAGGTACTTGATGACGCGGTGGACGATGCGCCGCTCGTGATCGGAGAGCTCGGGGCGCTCGGCCAGTAGCACCAGGGCGTCGAACCAGGCGGGCGTGCGCTCCACGGCCGGCCACCAGGCATCGCCCTCGCGCCGGGCCTCCTCGGCCCAGGCGGCGATCTCCTCGGCAATGGCCTGCCGGTATTCGGCTTGTTCCTCCGGGTGCACGGTCGCCGGCCTCCGATCCGTCGGGCGCTGCGCTCTTTATTGACTATAGTAGTTGCGGCCGGTTGGGGCGAAGAGTTGAGAACCGAGTTGGCAGTAGTCAGTTTGCAGTTGGCAGGGAAGACAGGACTGAGTGCTGAGGACTTAGGACTGCCGGCCCGCCGCCCAAAGGGCGGCGCAGGTGCGAGTAACGAGTAGCGAGTTCCGAGGGGATAAGAGGTGAGGGGTGAGGGGCCGCGCCTTCGGGGCGGAGTCGGCAGACGTCAGTAGGCAGTTGGCAGAAAAGGCAGGACTGAGTGCTGAGGACTTAGGACTGCCGGCCCGCCGCCCAAAGGGCGGCGCAGGTGCGAGTAACGAGTAGCGAGTTCCGAGGGGATAAGAGGTGAGGGGCGAGGGGCCGCCCCTTCGGGGCGGAGTCGGCAGACGTCAGTTGGCAGTCGGCAGGAAAGACAGTGCTGAGTGCGGCGGGCTAAGGACTTGTCGCTTGCAGCTAGCAGCTTGTGACGCGCGCCTCCGCGTGTCCTGACGCGGAGGCGCGGCATAACGCAAATTTGATAACTGCTTCCCGTTACGGCGCTTGAGGGCTTTTCGCAGGGCCGGCGATCGGTAACCATGGACGCCATTCGTGGCTTTCAATTCATCCACGCAAAGGAGTGCGCAGTATGCTCGTCGTCACCCGCAAATCCGGTGAGTACATCACCATCGAGCCCGAGGGCTCGCACGATCCCGATTCCCCCGTCGGTCGCCTGTTCGCCAACGGTCCCATCAAGCTGTGGGTCGCCCAGATCAAGGGCGGGCATGTGAAGCTCGGCATCGATGCACACCCCGACCTGAACGTGGTCAGGGAGGAGTTGCTCGAGAAAAGTCGCCAGACATCAGTTGGCAGTGGGCAGGACGAATAAGGCGTGAGGCGACGCCCGCTTCGCGGGCTTGAGGACTGAGTGCTGAGGACTCAGGACTGCGCGTCAGGTGCTGGCGGATGTTTCCCCTCTCCCATAGGGAGAGGGGTAGGGGTGAGGGGGAAAGGAATCGGTGCGTTGCGTTGATCCCCTCATCCTATCCTTCCACCCCTCCAGGGGGTACCGAGGTCCCTGAGGGAGAAGGGACCCTTCGTTCGGGGACAGTGGGCAGATAAAAGACGTGAGGGGGCCGGCCCCACCGCCCAAAGGGCGGCGCAGGGGCGAGTAACGAGTTTCGAGGGCGTTGCGCCTGCGGCGCGGAGTTGGCAGCCGTCAGTTTGCAGCCGAGGTGTCGGGTTACGCTGCGCCAACCCGACCGACGGCTGAGTCAGTGCTGGCGGATGTTTCCCCTCTCCCACAGGGAGAGGGGTAGGGGTGAGGGGATCGAATAATTCCCGCCATCACAGCCAAGTGGGGGCGAAAAGACCGCAATCCCCGCGTACCGTAATCCTTTACCTCTTACGCTGCGCTGACCCGACCGATGGCTGAGTCAGTGCTGGCGGATGTTTCCCCTCTCCCTCAGGGAGAGGGGTAGGGGTGAGGGGATCGAATAATTCCCGCCATCACAGCCAAGTGGGGACGAAAAGACCGCAATCCCCGCGTACCGTAATCCTTTACCTCTTACGCTGCGCTAACCCGACCGACGGCGACCGGTTACCTCGCAACTCGAGACTCGATACTCGCCACTTCGGTCGCTGTCGGTTCGACGGCGGCCATGAAGTCGAGCTGGTAGGCCTCGGCGAGGTAGGCGATGACGTCGGCCAGCCGGCCGGTGCGCACGGCGCCGGTGGGCAGAATCGGCGTGCCGAGCGAGTAGAGCTCGAAATACGTCCCGTCGTCGAACAGTAGAAACACCTGCGAGTTGGGTGCGGCGCGGCGATCGCGGGGCGATTTGAACACCACGCCGCTGATGCGCTTGCCGATCATGTCTCTTGCGCCGGTTTTCATCTTCCCGAACCGCTCCTCGATTTCCGGACCGTGAATGGATCCGATTTGTTTTTGAGTCGTACCAACGGCGAGGAGGGTTCACTCGCGGTTCGGAGTTGGCAGTTTGCAGTAGGCAGTTGGCAGAAAGAATAAGACGTGAGGGCGCCGCGCCTACGGCGCGGAGTTGGCAGTTATCAGTAGGCAGTCGGCAGAATCAACTCCCCTCGCCCCAACCCTCCCCCTAAGGGGGAGGGGGTAAGAGGAGGGGAAAAAAGACCGCCCGAAAGCCGGCTGCAACGCAGCCGAGGCGCGAGTTGCGAGGAACGAGCTGCACAAAAAAACGCCGCCCGTTCGGGCGGCGCCTACTCTTGGGGTTTCGCCGGACTGCAGGTACGAGTGCTCAGCTCTCGGTCTTACCTTCTTGTCGCCTCGTTCCTCTGGCTTCGCCCCTCACCCCCCAGGAGAGAGAGATTTAAGCGGACATAACGTCCGGGCGCAGGCCGCACTTGCCCAAGACGGTGAGTATGTTCATGGGCACCCCGTAGTGGGGCTCGAATTCGACGAGGACCTCGTGCGGCAAATCCAGGCGCATTTCCACGTTGGTGACGTGGGGCAGTTGAAACAGGGCTCCCTTGATGGCCTCGACGCTGGCCTCCGTCTGATCCTCCTCGATGTGGATATACAGGCTGTGCAGCATGGTCGACCTCCGGAAGGTGACGGTCCGCGGCGCCCGGGGAGTCGAACAGGGCGCCGCGGCCGGGTTGCTGTCGGGCCCCGCCGCAGCCGGGCCTACGATCTGAGATAGCGGCCGGTCCATCCCGGACCTTTAGCACTGAGAGCCCCCGCCCGCGGCCGTCGCCCCGTCCGAACCGGCGAAACTGCGCCCGTGATATTTCGAATCTGAAATTATTTCGGATCTGAACCTGCCGCCGCCTCCCGCGCCCGTCGAAGACATCCCTTAACACATTGATATAACGAGGAAATAGATTTCCCGGCCGGGTTGGCACGGCCGTTGCGATGGGTAGGGTGCACGAATTTCAGGCCGCCGAGCGGAGGCGGGCCCCAACCAACGAGGAGTTAACAATGAAAATCAATCCGATCCTGCTGCTGTGCGCCCTGTCCCTGGGTCTGCCCGGTCTTGCGGCCGCGGCCGGCAAATGGGGCACCCTGCCCAGCCCGAGGGTGCCGACCCAGACCCGCCCGCGCCTGCCCCACCCGGGGCATCACGCGCGCACCTGCGACCTCTCGGGGACGTGGCGCGAGAGCCCCTACAGCAAGGCCTGGGGAGACAAGCGTCTCAGCGTGGCCAAGCGCAACGGTTCGACCCTGATCCAATACCGGGTCGAGCAGCCGGGGATCCGCGGCGAGGTCCACGAGGTGCTTTCCTACAACGCCAGCAATCAGAGCGTGCAGGTGTTCACCTACGCCCGGCCGAACATCTTCTCCTACGCCACCGGCCAGGTGAGCAGCGACTGTCGCCATATCAGCCTGAGCTCGCACGCCAACAACTTCAGCACGCGCCGCTCGCGCGTGAACTTCGTGCGGCGCTGAGCGCGCCGCCGTACGCACAACGCGTTCGTAAGGAGCAGAGTCATGAACCAGCTTCGAATTTTTGCCGCGTCGGCGCGCCCCGGTTGGGCGCGCCTTCCCTGGCTGATATTTGCGCTGTTGTCGGCCGTGCTGATCGCGGCGGCCCCCGCCCGCGCCGAAACACCCAAGTTCAGCGTGCGCTGGACGCCGTTGAAGATGCATTTTCGCGTCTACCCGAATGGGCGCATCACCGGCCTGCGCACCGCCGATGTGGCGGTCAGCCGCACCCAGAAGCCGAGCGGCGTGTTCCAAAGCTGCAAGAAGGTCTACACGCTGGAGGTGGCGCAGGTCGCGGTCAAAGACGCCAAAGAGCACGACACCACAATGGCGCGCAAGGAACTGCGCCCGGGCCTGTGTAACTTCAAGAACGTCCATCTTCACGTGACGCCCTTTACCAACGATGAGCTCTCCCGGGCGTGCCACGGATCCAATCACACGCTGCATAAACGGGCCAAGGTCATCTTCTGGGATAACTACTATCCCGACCGGGACAAGTATTACAACCAGTTCGACAAGACCTACGGCAAGGCCAACGACGACGACTACTTCACGTTCACCGCGTTGGTTGAGTGCGGCGGGCCGAAGGGCCACCCGGCGAATCCGCGTCCGGCGACGGGTAACACCGGAAACGGCCGCTGGCATCCTCCAGTGGCTCAGCATCCGGTAGGGCATCCCGTCAACGCACCGGGCGGCGTTCACATCAATCCGCCGAACGTGGGCCAGCATATCGAGTGTCCGAAGCAGGCCGCGGCGCGTGTGATCGAGGGCATCAACGACCATCACCAGCCGTACTCGTTCAACGGCACGCCGTGGTCACCGGGCCAGGCCCAGGTCCTGAACGCCTATCGGACACGGGTGACCCGTCTGAACAACCGTACGCACCTGTTTTGCTACTACGGCGACGTTCAGCACCACGGCAGCTTCGCGCTGGACCGGCTGGCGCCGAACGGGCGCCGCTGCCAGTCCGACGGGAAGACGGGTTTTTACTGTCGCTAGTGTTCGCGGTAAGTACGCGGCCCGGCACACACCGGGCCGCGTCCCCCGACCGACAGTCACCCGCAACGGATCAACGAAAACGATGCAACACGTCATGCACAAAAAATTTCTTTGCACGGCCTTGGCGGTTCTGTATCTCGCCTTGGGCGGCGCCGCGAGCGCCGGTACACCCTACGCGCCGCTCATCGAACACCCCAAACCCAAACCCGGTACGCCCGCCGCGGCCATGGCTGCTCTGACCGTCCCGTTTGCGGTGCCGACCGCCGAGCAGGTCGGCATCCCGGCCTACCCGGGCGCGAAGATCGAAAAGATCGAGGGCCGGAGTATGGAGAACTGGGGCCAGTACTCGGGCCTGCCCGACTTGATCCTG
>Ga0209918_1000883_pt1 | contig 17927 bp, 11 predicted proteins | sample SalPonD_shore_MG_FD_185712 | JGI IMG/M metagenome (GOLD analysis project Ga0209918, IMG submission 185712) | Salt pond soil microbial communities from South San Francisco under conditions of wetland restoration - Salt Pond MetaG... | ecosystem: Environmental > Aquatic > Marine > Intertidal zone...
CAAATTATAAAAGATGAATTTAATGGTATTACAAGAGATTTAGTCAAAAAATATTCGAAATTGGGAGGCTTTGCCAAATTAGCATCAAATCCCATTCATGATGATGACAAAGTCGCGAAGAAGGCGGGACATGGAGGAGTTATTGCTCACGGGTTATTTAGTTTTGGATTTATTACTAAATTGCTTGATAATTTTATTGAACGAAAAAAATACGGAAAACTTATTAAAGTTGGAGTTGAAATGAGATATCCTGTTCGATGCGGAGATAAATTAATTACAGAAGCCATAATTAAAGAAATAAAAGGAAAACGGATTCATTTCGATATAAGACAAAAAGCAATTACAAAAATTCGAATTGAACGAGATGGAAAAATTATTAAACAATTTGAAGCTGATAAGAGGAATTATATTTCAAAGAAAGACTATGAAAAAGGGTATGTTAAGACCAAAGAAGTAGAAGAAGGTAAACTATATTATAGAGAGAGGATCAACAGCCCAGGATATGCTATCGTTGAATTGTTTGAATAAAAATAATGAAAAATTAAAATTCTTTTAGAATATTTTTTTAAAGAGACAAATTCAAAAATTTTTTTTAAAATATACTTCTTTTTGTATTAATTTTTAATAAATTAATTTTAAGGAAATATAAAAAATGAAATTAAAGGGAACATATAAAGTGGTATTTATCGGTCCATTTTATACTGGATTTTTCATAGATTCATCTACTCTCATAAATAAAGGATACACACTCATTCAGCGCAATATATTGAAAAATTTTAGAGAAGATGGAAATCAAGGATGGTTTATTGAAATGGATAGTAAAGAGGATATACTATGGGATGTAGAATTTACTTCAGTCTATGGCGGTACCACTATGATTCCTGCCTCTTTTATAGGACGAAGTATTGACTTCAATACTAATATCATTGAATTTCAAGGATTCCATTTCAAAGTAATCAAAGCCTTATTTTTTTATCATGATTATGGAGTGGGAACATTTCGTATAAAAATTGAGGTCGATCTCAATGAAATGATTGAAGTGAGAGAATTTAGAGAATTAATTGAACAATTAAGTTCTCATTTAGGAGATATAATTAATCCAATAATACAGGAGGATACCTTAAAATTGAAAAAGAGACTTATTGAATTTCTAATCCCTATAGATTCTTATGAAGATATCAGTGAAGAATTAAGGGCTAAACGGCTAGATCATATCCCCATACGGAGTTCGCTTTGGTTTCATCGTGTTTTTCACTTCTTACTTGATGAAAATCGTCCTGTTACAATAGAGGATTATGAAAAGTATAAGGATGTGTTATATTCCTCTCAGGTGGACGGCCCTCAGAATTGCTCATTAAATGAATATGCTCAAGTTTATCCCTCATTCAATTTTTCTCTATTCATTTATCATAAAGAAAGCAGACCGAAAGACATTCGATTAAATAGAATTTTGGAAATTGCAGAGTATTACTATGCTGCTACATCTCTTCTTGATACTATTTTATTCCATGAATTTGCTAAATTCTCGAGAAAAAGAGAGAATCCTCCCAAAATTAGAGAGTTAGAAAATGAATTAGAATCCTTAAAAAATCTCTCCAATCAGTTAGATCTTTTTTTATTAACATTAAAGGATTCTATCATTAATTTATCTCCCAGTTCTATTATTATGTGGAGAAATATCGATAATGAATGGTATTATACCTCAATGTTAGAAACATTAAAGGAAAAAAGCCAATTATTGACGACTCAAGTAAATGAAAAATTGGATGAATTAAATCAAAAGCGAGCTCAAATTCTCAACAGATTTGTTAAAATATTTACCCTATTAGCAGTAATTGGGCCCGTATTAGAAATATTCGCACTTCTTCAAGATCTAGATCTTATAGATCTTATTCTCTCCCACCTATCTTTGTTTTTAATAATCACAATGCCAATAGTTTCTATTTTGCTTATTTTAATCGTCTATTATGCCAAAAAATTACTTCTTCAATATTGAAAAACAAGATATTCCTAAATTTCTTTAAAAAATACCTTTTTTTGAATCTATTTTTAGTAAATTAACTCTAAAAAGAAAATTTATGAAAAACTGAAACTTAAAGGAAAAAGTTAAATACACAATTATCTTAATTTAATTCATCGATATAATTTGGAATTCATCTCTTTAAATTTATCGAATAATATCTAAAAAATTTAATAGAGGCGTGAAAAAAAATGTTATTTGTAAGTTATTGGGAGTTAAATCCTGATTTTGAACCTACAGTTTTATCCGATATGGCTCAAACACTCATTAATAAAAAGCTTGTTCCATATCCCGGTGTAAAGCAATTAGCTTGGTATATTACTCCAGATTATTGGGGAATCACAGTATCAGAAGCTGAAAGTGAAGAAGCTATCTTTGAAGAGCAAAATATGTGGAGAATTGCTAAACCAGGAATTTTTAAGACCATTAAAACGTGTGTAGGGATGGAAATAACTAAAGTTTTACCTTTAATGATGAAATTAGGTAAAAAGATAAAGGAATAAAAATTTTAAATTTTTTTTTTTACTTGCTCAATTTATAGGAAAATTGTATCTTTTGGAAATTTTCAACTGACTATCTATCATTTTAAAAGAATTTTTAAGAATAAGATAAGTAAAAATTTAATAAAATAAGTATAGATATTAATAATTTCCAGAATAGATTTCTTTTTTTACGAGTTCCATATCGATTTCTTCTTGCGATTTTATGCCCAAACTCCAATGATGACATACATTGATCGCTCTCTGCGAAATACATGCAATATCTTCTCTATCAATAAGATTCAATTTAAATTTCCTTGTTCCTGCTAATAACTGCTTTAAACCGGTCCCTAATTTGCTTGCGAAATAAGTATAGAGGCCGACCGCAGCAGGAGGAATTTCTTTACCTGGATACTTACGTTCTAATTCATCATACTCTACAAATGCCTCATCCAAGGTTAAAGTGTTGGGATCTTTACTTTTTGGAAAACCCAGATTATTTAACATTGCTGGAGTCGCTGCGTTTTCTTTTAATACATTTTCTACATATTTCGATTTCATTACCGCAGTAATAGGTGCCCGAGCCATTGCTATACATGAAACATATGGTGCTCCCATTGCAAGAGCTTTAAACATTTGAGTTTCCCTCGCAAATCCTCCAGCTATAGCAATTGTGGGAATGTCAGCATTAGGATTTTTCTTTTTGATCATGTCGAGGGATCCTATCACAAGCGCTTCTAAATATGCAGTGGGTATTGATCCTTCATTCATCATACTCACGGGACTCATTCCCGTTCCTCCCCCAGCACCATCGAACGTCATTCCATCGACCCCTCCTTCAACTCCAACACGAATAATCCATGCAGTTGCTGCTGGTCTATATGCTCCAGTCTTTATAAATATATTTTTCGCACCACCTTCACGAATTTGATCGATCTCTTCTAAAACATCTTCTGTGGTAGAAAGACCAACTCTGCTATGTCTTTCAAAGTCTGGAATTAATCCTTTTTTCCATTGATCCACAATAATGGGATCACTGGGATCAGGAATCACTAAATATCCTCTTTTTTGTAATAATTTGGCTCTCTCTAGTGTTTTTAACCGCACTTCCCCCCCTATAGCTTTTGCCCCTTGTCCAAATTTAATCTCAAAAGAATCAATTTCTAGTTTACTCTGGCAATATGGAAAAACACCTAATCGGGTATCTTCCACATTTTTTTGAACAATAATATCCCCATGTTGGCCATCCCAAAATTCTCGAAATGCCTCCACCCGATATTTCATATCCTCGGTACTGATTACTTGAGGATATTTACTACTATTTTCGAAATGAGCATATTCATCCATTCCCACAACATTCTCACCAATCGTAATACTTACTCCTGCAAGCGCTGCACCCTTAGCCAATCCATCCCAATTCTGTTTTGCAACATTAGTGCTCCCAAGTCCAGCAATAACAATAGGTAATTTTTGCACAATATTTCCCCATCTTGAAGAGATATCAGCATTAGGAAATATTACGAAATCTTCATGTTGTTTAATCCCTTGAGCTCCTCGTACTTCAAATTGAATTTGAAAATCACTGTAGGAAAAACCAAAATCTTTAGGAGTTCCCGCAGTGGAGTCTCCAAAATATTCTCTTAGGGGATATAGGACCTCTCTTCCTCTTAAAGCTGCCTTACTCACTTCACAGAATATTGGGCAATCTGCCAAACAGATCGGACATAGACCACTTTCACATGAATCCTTTACTCGAGTCCTAGTCCCAAGCATGCTATTTCTATGGGTTATCATATTAAATTTAGTCATTTTATGCCACCTTTTTATAAAATTTAATTAAAAAATTTTTTTATAAACTATTTAACCAAAATCCAGAATTGAAATATCTGATAAAATCATTCTGAATATTAGTTAATTTTCTTTTCCAATTCCTTCTATTTATGTTTTCAAAATTTAATTAGTTAACATATATAAAACAAGTTATTTAATATATTTTGGGTTAAGTATATATACTTAATATAACCAGTATATACATAGATAAAAACCTTAGATGTTTAATTTCTTATGTTTATAGAAAAAGTAACAATACTCCAAAAAGGTAATATAAAGCAATAATAAACCACTAAAATTTATAAAAGTATTTTTTTTAAAAATACATCTATCCAAAATATAAAATAGCGGTTTGCTTAATAGGGTTAGCATAAAAGTTTAACTGATAATTCCCTAATTTAGGCTCATCGATCACCGAAATAATATCTTCATATTGAGATCCTTCTGGAATCAATTCTGAAATCATATTTTCCGAATTTTCAAAGAAATCTTTATTTAAAACAGAATTCTTTTCTTTAGGATTAATTGCGATATAAATCATTTTGTTTTCGACTAGATCATTAAAGAAATGAGTTCCAAGGGAGGCATCGGGGAGTAACTCTTTATGCATCTCAATGATTTCACAAATAATTGAAACCCTATCAATCTCTTGAAAATCAACGGGAATCCCAAGCGAGGGACTTTTAGTTGCCCATCTACCTGGCCCAGCAAGAAATGAATAATAATCTGGTGAAATAGGTTGATTTTGGTTCAATTTTCCGATCAATCTTGCAATTCTATATCTCTCTTTAACAGATAATTTACTATATTTTTCGGGTGAAACATATATTAATCTATTTATTGATTTAGCAATTCCATGCCCAATAATAGGACCATTTGTTTTTAAGATAATATTTTCATTTGATAAATTCATAGGAGCTTCAAGAGTTTCTAATTCACTTATAATCTGAAGAGGTCGGCATTGGAGAATGAAAATTTTATAAAAATTTTCCTCAAAGAAATTAATTGTAAATTCTACATCTACAGAATAATTATATTCTTTTGAAAGAATGTAAAGTATATCACGTATATCATCAATAATCTGCCCTTTCGTAATTATATTGTCTAAATTTAAACGATAAATAGGTTTTTCAATATTCCTATATCTGAGTTGATTCTCTGTATCATAGTCTCGGTTGGAAAATAAGGTTAAGGGGAGGTTTTCCGATTGTAGAGCAACCTCACTGAAATGCTTAATGGAAAATTGATTTTTCTTAAGATCAAGAACATCAACTTTTTGCTGAGTATATTTTTGGAGATCATCATAAGAAGCTTCTGGTCGTTTATTTGGAGCATTTAAAGCAACAATTCTTACATAATCATCATCATATCGCTCAACAGCTCTTGTTCCCAAACCAAAAACTAATCGAATCATTCCTGCCTCGGGATTAATATCTTTATCCCAAATAAACGGATTAAATGAATAACCAACACCTGATAATTGAGGATAAAATAAATCTCCATAAGTGGAACCGGAAACTCTCTGAACGAGAATTGCCATTTGTTCATCTTTATCTAAAAGATCTCTTCTCTTACGATACATTAATGCTCTCTCACTCATAGTACTTTTATATACTTTTTGAACTGCATTAATAAAAGCTTGCAATCTTTCTTCTGGAGTTCCTTGATTGGCCAGGAAGATACTGTCATATTTTCCAGAAAATGCATTTCCATAAGCATCTTCTAATAAACTGCTGCTTCTCACTATAATTGGTGATTCACCATAATAATTTAAAATATTTTTAAATTGAGTAATGATATCCTCGGGAAATTTGCCTTTTTCTAAAATATTTCTGGCCTGAGCAGCTAGCTTCAAAAATTCTTTAGGATTTCTACTTTTTCGGATGTTATACCGAATCCACCAGCATCCATTAATAACCAAATAGGTATAAAAAACATCTGAACCAATGAAAAAGGAATCATGCTGTTCTAATTTCTTTTTCCAAATTGCATTTTTCTTTTTTAAAATTGCTTGTGCCACGAGCATTCCCACTGATTTACCCCCAATTAATCCCGTCCCGATCATTCTCCTTCCAATAATCAGTAAATTTTCTAAGTCAAAATATTCATTAACAAGTGGTAATAATTTTTTATCCCGAATAATCACCATTCGAATTAATTTTTCTTTTAACTTGGAGATTTCTGTCTCATCAATAATACCCTCTTTTAGGTCCTGTATACTTTTATGAGCTTGAGTAAATGTGTTTGACCATCCATCCCTCCTTTTTGCTTTAAAATTCACCCACGGTTGAGTGTATTCTGAAAGAATTTCAGAAATTTCAGCGCTTCCTTTTACGGGAATAAATTGATTATCTTTCCAAGAATGAAGCATGTACATGGTGGGTGAATATCGTTTCCAAACTTTCAATGGGTGGATATAATATTGCTCATCTTTTTTATATATATCAATTATGATCTGGGCTGTTTCATGAATCTTTGAAATAGTATCTTGACTATGGTTATCTCTAATTAGAGCAAAATAGGTTCCCGTTTCAAAATCAAATAAATATGGGCAGGTGAGCATGAAAAAATTCGCAACCATTCTATCACTATTCCAATCAACAACTAAATCACTTAAAGAATCGAAAATGTAAGCAACTCCACGACCATATTTTTCGATTATTGTAAATATTTCATCAATAAAGTGTTCAAATCCTTGCTCAGGATGAAGTTCGAATATTTCAGCATTAATTTTTTCCGGTATTAACGATTGATGGTTTGCAAAGCGAAAATAAATAAGATCTCTCTCTTGTTTATTATTTTCATAACAAAATTCATGGACAAATGGAATATAATCGTCGATTTTATCAACTTGAAATACAATATTGTCTCCTGGACGGACATTATGAAGTAATTTATCCAGCTCAGGGATTCCCGTACTAAAAAATAGATCATTCATAGGATAATCTCAATATTTTTTAAACAAATATAAGAATTTAAATTATCATTCTATAGCAAAAATAATAATAAATTAAAAATTTTATTTAGTAAAAGAGTTGAACAAGGCTTACCAATGGCCTTGTGCGATCATTGCATTAGCTACTTTCTCGAATCCAGCAATATTTGCCCCAAGTACATAATTTCCAGGATCTCCATATTCTTTAGAAGTTTCATAGGTAGTTTTATGAATATTTATCATGATTTCATGGAGTCTTTCATCAACTTCTTCCCTACTCCAAGATAGTCTCATGGCATTTTGAGCCATTTCAAGCCCTGAAGTAGCCACTCCTCCAGCATTTGCCGCCTTTCCCGGACCAAATGCAATACCTGCATCAAGGAAAATATCAATAGCCTCATTCGTTGATGGCATATTAGCACCTTCACACACTGCAATTGTCCCATTATCTACCAAATTCTCAGCATCTTCTTTTTCAATTTCATTTTCCGTGGCACTTGGAAAAGCTAAATCACATTCAATATCCCATGGTCGTGCTTTCGGACGATATTCGACATTAAATTCTTCTGCATATTCTTTTATTCTTCCTCTGCGCACTTGCTTTAAATCAAGCACATATTCAAATTTTTCTCCAGAAATTCCCTCTGGATCATATACATATCCATCAGAATCAGATAAGGTTACTACTTTTGCCCCAAGTTGATTCAATTTTTCAGCCGTATATTGAGCTACATTTCCAGATCCTGATATTGTACACAATTTCCCTTTAATTTCCTCTCCCCGTACTTTCAGCATTTCCTGAGCAAAATAGACGGAACCATATCCAGTTGCTTCTGGTCGTATTAGTGAGCCTCCATATTCAAGTCCCTTTCCAGTAAGTACTCCATTTGAGCGATTTACTAATTGTTTATATTGGCCATATAAATATCCAATTTCTCGTGCTCCTACTCCTATATCGCCTGCTGGGATATCTGTTTCGGGTCCCACATATTTATAGAGCTCCGACATAAATGATTGACAAAAACTCATTACTTCCATATCAGATTTTCCTTTTGGATTAAAATCAGAACCTCCCTTTGCCCCTCCCATTGGTAATCCAGTAAGAGAATTTTTAAAGATTTGTTCAAATCCGAGAAATTTTATGATGCCAATATACACAGAGGGATGAAATCGTAAGCCACCTTTATACACACCAATAGCAGAATTAAATTGTACTCGGAATCCTCTATTTATTTGAATTTGATTATTATCATCGACCCACGGGACTCGAAAAATGATTTGACGCTCTGGTTCAACAATTCGTTCCAAAATTTTATGTTTTTTATATATAGGATTTTTTTGTAATGCTGGGATTAAATTATTAAATACTTCTTTCACAGCTTGGTGAAATTCTGGTTGCCCTGCATCTTTTTCTAATACTTTTTCATAGACTCGATCGACGTATTCAGACATGATTATGACCTCTCTATAAAAAATATAATCTATATTGATTTATAAGTTATATCCTATATAATCAATATATATTAGTATAACTATCACAAATTTAAAGAATATACTTATCCTTTATTGCTATAATTAGTTTTTTATAATTTATTTATAAGCCTAAAAAATAAAATTCAATGAGGGATACAAATGTTTAAACGAAAAGTTCCTATAACACGGATAAAAAATAAAAAAAAATCTGAACTAATGGATGATGTTGTAATTGAAAAACCCCTAAATATTTACATTAATTCAGAACCTCTTGTAAATATTTTATGCTTACCTAAAGATTTAAAAGAATTAACAATTGGATTTCTCTATTCTGTAGGAATTATTAATTCATTTGATGACATTAAGACTATAAAACTAGATGAGCAAGAATTCGAGATTTATATACAATTAAAAGACACATCAGCTTTGAATATTAAAGATTTAAAAATAAATGCATTAAGTCGCGTTATAGAAACTTCATCGGGTATCACATCTCCCTGGAGGGAAACCATTAAAAAAGCATTAGAGAAAAAAGATGCATCAGACGAAAAAATAAGTAAAAAGATATCAATTAAAGCGGATCAAATTCTTTCCGCAATAAAACAAATGCAAACTAATACAAAATTATATCGACAAACGGGTGGATGTCATGGAGCTGCTCTTTTTGATTTTTATAGTCATTTATTGAGTGTAAAAGAAGACATTGGAAGGCATAATGCAATTGATAAGGTTATTGGAGAAATTCTCCTAAAAAACAAAACTTTTAAAGAATGTTTACTTGCCTCCACTGGCAGGTTAACGGGTGATTCTGTTCTAAAAGCTGTAAGAGCACATATACCTATTGTTGCTTCGGTATCTGCAGCTATAGATTCAGGGATCCGCTTAGCAGATGCGTTTAACATAACTTTAATTGGATTTGTGCGTGATCAAAGAATGAATATTTATACTCATCCTAATAGAATTAAAATTTAATTTTTTAAAAATTAAATCAAAATAAAAACTATTGATAGCTCCTGAGATAAGATATTTATTTAAATCTTATTAAAAGATGAGATTATAGAATTTTAACTTGATATAATAATTTTTAGAAAAATAATAATATTTTTTAACTCGATAAGACAAATCAATATTATATCCAATCATTCGATCTAGACCATCATAAAAAATTCCTAATTTTCTGGAGGAATAAAAATATGGCTAATGAAGAAAATAAAAATTATTATTTAAAGAAAAAAAGAACTTTGATGAGAACTTTTAAAACAGGATTAATTATTGTTAAAGATATTCTAATTGAACAATTTGGAGGGACCAAATTTGAAGAGATTTCTGCCATTACAACAAAAGAATTTGAAGCCCTCATTCCTCAAATCCCTTATGTAGTAGAAAATCAAAATCATTTAACTGAAGCTCTAATAAATTCAGCTCTTTTATTACCTTTTTTGCGGTTTTTTGAAAAGGAAGGATTAAATTATAATGAAATCGGCAGGTTGACTTATGACATGTTTGAAGCTTTTTTTAAAGTAATACCATCCACAGATGATATTTTTTCAGAGGAATACATAAATCAGCTGAAAGAGAATGCTAAAAAATCAAAATTACGCAAATATGAAGGTGATTGGGTTTATGATTTTATTGAGGGTGATGGAGGGACTTTTACATTTGGTATAGATTATTATGAATGTGGATTGTTTAAGTTCTATAGAAGCCAAGGAGTCGAACATTTTATGCCAATAGTATGCGTTTCTGATTTTACAGGAGCTCAAGCTTATGGATATGGTCTAAAACGCACTCAAACAATAGGAAATGGCGCTGCAATATGCGATTTCCGATTTAATAAAAATGGTTCAACTCCTCGAGCATGGCCACCAGATCATCTGCCAGAATTTAAAAAGAAATTTTAGTGCCCTTAATTAAAAGCTTAAATCTAATCTTAATTTTAACTAATAATTCCAATATTAACTGATTTTTTAATCAAAAACCAAAAGGCATTTTTTTTTAAGATTTAAAATCATTCGAATAAAAAATGCAAATTATTATATATACGAATTTTTAGATTTAATATAAAGAAGGATTCTATAATAATAGGTATTAATAAATCACATATTTACTTGTATTTTCTAATTCCATATCATTCTATTACAGCGAGGGAAGAAGCTTGACGGAGCGAGATAAATTCGTAGGAACATGGGTTTCACCATCAGAAAAGGAAGAGATCAAAAAAGTAGCAAATAAAGAAAACTTGTCCATTTCCGAATTAATTAGACAACGAGTTATAAAGGATCATATCAATAATAATGAAATCCTCTATATTCTTATGGATTATATTGGGAAAAAGCTTGATGAAATGAAAGATTTATTAATAGAACAGAATGAGGGGATGTCTGAAAATAAAGAAAACCCAATTAAACCATTGCCTCCAATGAAATTAAGGAGACCAGAACCAATAGAAAAACCAAAGGTTTATCCGAAAGATTTCATGGGACAAGTATTAAATGAACTTAAGGGAAAACTTGAAGAAATTAAAGAAAGATTTGGAATTGAAGATTAAAAGTTGGAGTTAAATTTAATGTATTTACTATTTTTTCTAAGAGCAAATAATTTTTTATTTTGGTAATGGCAAAAAAAAAGCGATTTATTTTTTTTTCACTAAATCTTTATGTATTGCTTGAGCCGCTTTTCTCCCTGCGCCCATAGCTGATATAACTGTTGCAGAGCCAGTAACAATATCTCCACCCGCATAGATTCCTTTTATATTTGTTCGACCATATTCATCCGTTTCAATGTATCCCCATTTGTTTAGTTTTAATTCTGGGTAAGTAGAAGTTAATAGCGGATTGGCATTATTCCCAATAGCAATAATAACTAAATCAGTAGGTATTTGAAATTCTGAACCTTTGATTGGGATTGGGCGTGCTCTCCCCGAAGAATCTTTTTCCCCTAATCTCATTTTAATAACTTCTATTTTTTCCACATTGCCATTTCCATCTCCAATAAATTGCTTAGGATTAGTTAAAAATTGAAAAATAACTCCCTCTTCCTCTGCATGGTGAACTTCCTCCAATCTTGCTGGTAATTGCTCCCGAGCTCTACGATATACGATGGTTACTTTATCTGCTCCCAGTCTTAGAGCCGTTCGCGCAGAATCAAAAGCTACATTTCCACCCCCAATCACTGTTACATTATCACCAGCAATAAAGGGTGTTTTATATTCAGGAAAGTTATAAGCTTTCATTAAATTAACACGGGTCAAATATTCATTGGCAGTAGCAATCCCATTTAAATTTTCACCCGGAATTCCTAAAAATCGAGGTAATCCAGCACCAATCCCAATAAAAATAGCATCAAATCCCATATCCCATAGATCATCAATAGTTAATATTTTACCCATAACCATGTTATAATTAATCTTTACCCCTAGAGATTCTATATAATTAATTTCTTGTTGAACTATAGATTTAGGTAGGCGAAATTCAGGAATCCCATAAGCTAAAACCCCTCCTCCCTTATGAAACGCTTCATAAATCTCTATTTTATATCCTAATTTTACTAAATCACCTGCAACTGTGAGACTTGATGGACCACATCCAATAATGGCTATCTTTTTACCATTTGGGGTCAATTTTTCGGGAGATTTAAAATTTCCAGTACGTCGTTCATAATCAGCACAAAATCTTTCCAAATTTCCTATGGCTATTGGCTCAAATTTTTTACCTAATACACAAGCACCTTCGCATTGAGTTTCTTGTGGACATACTCTACCACATATCGCTGGTAATGCGTTAGTCTCTTTTATTTTCCAAGCAGCTTCACAATATTTTCCTTCTTGGACTAGTTTAATAAATCCTGGAATATCTACATTTACAGGGCATCCCTCAATACATAAGGGTTTTCCACATTGTAAACATCTATCTGATTCTATTTTGGCAGTTTCAGGAGTATATCCTAAATTTACCTCATTAAAATTTTTACTTCTTAATAAGGGGTCTTGTTCGGGCATTTGTTCCCGAGGATTTTTAAAGGCGGCTTTGCTTTCTTTACTATTACTCATTGCTTTCACCTAAGTTATTCTTATTTTCTAATGCTAAACAAGTATGTGTTTGATATATTTTAGATTCTGAGAAAGTAAGCCTTTCCCCTCTTGTGATTAATCTTTCCCAATTTACTAAATGACCATTAAAAGTTGGGCCATCTACACAAGCGAATTTAGTAATTTCCTTTCCATCCTTTTCTAAAGTTACGCGGCATCCACCACACATACCTGTACCGTCGATCATAATAGTGTTTAAATTCACAAAAGTAGGAATCTTTCCATTAGCCTCCGTCATCTTTGAGGCTTTCATTTCCATCAATGTGCATCCAATAAAATGACATCTATCAATTTTTATTCCTTTATCTAATACATATTTAATTCCCGTATCAATTTTTCCTTTTAACCCTTTTGAACCATCAGAAGTACAATAAATAACCTCATCAGCTAAATTTTCAAACTCTTTCTCAAAATAAAATAAAAGTTGATTTCGAGCTTCTAAAATAACAATAACTCGATTGCCTAATTCTTTTAATTTTCTCGCAATAGGATAAATAGCTCCAATACCATAACAACCACCCCCAAGTAAGACTGTCCCGAAATGTTTTAACTCTATCTCTCTTCCTAATGGTCCTACGACACTATATAAATATTCTCCTCTTCTAACTTCTGATAATTCTCTCGTTGAGTAGCCAGTCTCTTGGTAAATAACTGTGATATTCCCTTTATTTTTGTTCCAATCTGTTAAAGTTAGGGGGATTCGTTCACTCTTTTCATCATTCATTATAATAATAAAGCTGCTAGGTCTTGCTTTTTTAGCAATAAAAGGAGCATGGATAGTTAATTTAAAGAAATTTGGAGCAATTTCTTTGTTTTGAATTACTTTAAATGGTGTTTTTATTGGTTCTTCTTCAATTTTCTTATCAAGTTCAAGAGTTTGAATTTTTTCTGTTCTATATTCAATCAAATATCTTAAATCGTCCACTTTTTTATAGATGGCTTCCCCCCTGAATTTAAATGATTTTTGAGTAAATACATCATAGAAGGGTCTTATATAATTTCGGTCAAAATTAAATGTAAAAAGAGTTTGCTGATTATTTAGATGTGTTTGATTTTTAGCCTCCTTAGCAATTTCGGTTAAAAACGGATTAGTTTCTTTAATTTCCCTTAAAATTTCTTTATCATCAGTATAATTAAATTTATTACACATATCTTTATTATATGTACAAGCTAGATCACTTAATATTTTCCAATCCGGCTTAGCTTCACCAATTTCATCCGCGCTTTTTGTAAGCTTTTGTAATTTTGATTCGGAATTTATATATGAACCTGATTCTTCAAGAAAGGAACATGCGGGCAAAATAAAATCTGCAAAGTTGATATCATCCGATGAATATATATCTTGTATAATAACTAATTCAAGCTTATCCAAGAATGATCGATTATTTATCCGTTCGGTTAGATATACTACTTTAATCTTACCTTCACTAATTTCCTTTAGAATTTGAGAGGTTGATTTATAATCCTTCTTTTTATCGTAAAATATATTTTGATATACTCCCTCACAATTTCCAAGCCTCCAAAGTGGTAAAATTTTAAATCTTTGTTTGGTGAGAACCATTATATTAAATAAGCTCCCCAGTAAATCTTGGATAAAATCTCTTGAAATAGTTTTTAACAATCCAAATATGATTGTTCCTTTAAATTTTTCCTTATTTTTTAAGGCATTAATAATATCCGAGATTATTTCTTTGAAATTATTTTCTTGCATATGAGGTTTTATTGAATCTAACCAAGAAGTGAAATCATTAAAATTAGAAATTAGAGATTTGGGAACTTCAAAATTATTAATGAATTCCCTACAAAATGCTATAATAAAAGAGAGCATCTCTTTTCTAGATAAGTTTAAATCATAATCCAGCAATTTCTTTGTATCTATTGAAAATTCATACTTAGAAAGATTTATTGAAATGATTTTTGCTCCTTGTTTTTTGGCTTTATTTAACTCAATAAATAAAACTGGATGACTAACTTGAATATCGCTATTAAATAAAAGTATTATGTCTGAATCCTTAATAGATTGAAAGGATCTTTGGTATGTTTTCATATTTAATTGCTGTTGAAGCTGTTTGTAAAATATCCGAATGGGGTTTTCTTCTAAGGGAGTAAAAATATTATTTGTCAGTAAAACCTTATGCGCGAATTTATTGAGTAAAAATGCTGACTCGTTTGTTAAACTCGGTGATGCTAAAATCGCAATTTCTTCGGGATTATATTTTTTTAATTTTTTAACAATTTTTTCATAAATAGTCGACCAATTTGTAGGAATATGTTTATCATCCAATTTATAAGCTGGATATTTTAACCTATCTTTTCCATTATTAAATTGAGGGGTGCAAAATCGGCCAATCACACATGCTTGCCCATTATTAACAGTATTGGTCTTATCTGGAATGGATTCTACAATCTCACCATGAATAGAATAATATTTAAAACCGCATCCAACACTACAAAAACCGCATATAGAACTTTTAACTTCACTATATTCAGTTGTCCATTTAGTATTTTTAGAACTAAGAGCACCAGTAGGACAAACATCTACACATGCTCCACAAAATTGACAATTGCTCTCAATATGTGGTAACCCTAAAACAGTCGACACTTTGGTATCATGTCCTCGATTAATAAAATTTATAGCCCCTGTACCTCTTAATTCATTACAAACTCTTACACATCTTCCACATAAAATACAAATATTATAGTCTTTTTCAATAAATGGATCTTCTCTTTTAAGAGGATAATCTTTATAATATAAATCATGTTCAATATCTTCGATTTCTAAATACTCCATAATCTCCCTTATTTCGCATTCTTGCTTGTTAGGACATGAAAAACAACCAAAAATTCGTCCTGTTTTTTGTAAAGATGGTCTATATCTTTCGCATTCATCTTTATTTTCGCAAATTAGGCATGAGTGAGGGTGTTCACTTAAAATTAATTTCATAATTTCCCTTCTCATTTCTTGGAGTTCATGATCTTTAGTAGTTACCACCATTCCCTCTTTTGCTGGTGTGGTACAAGCTGGTAGAAACTTTTTAACTCCTTCAACTTTACAAAGACAAAGCCTACAAGCACCATATCCTTCTAATCCTTCTAAGTAACAAAGGGTTGGAACGTAAATCCCTGCCTTTTTACTAACTTCTAAAATGGTCTGACCTTCATAAAATTCGATTTCTTTTCCGTCAATAGTTAAGAATTTTTTTTCATTGGTCATTTGCTTTACTTCCATCTCAACACCCATTTATCGGATTAGTTTTTTTATATATCGCATTATTTGGACAAGCATTATAGCAAACTCCACATTTAGTACATATGTCTGTATTGATCGTATGTGGAGAATTTTCCATCCCTTGAATAGCATTCACAGAACAAGTTTCTTTACAAATTCCACAACCAGTACACACATTCTCATCTATACAATATTCAATTAAAGATTTACAAACTAAAGCTGGACATCTTTTATATTTTATGTGCTGTTCATATTCTTTTCTAAAATATTTAATTGTAGTTAAGACTGGATTAGGCGCTGTCTGCCCTAATCCACATAAACTCGTATTTTTGACAATTTGAGCAAGCTTTTCAAGATCATTTAAATCTTTCATAGTAGCCTTTCCTTCAGTAATTTTTGTCAAAATTTCAAGCATTCTCTTAGTGCCCACTCTACAAGGAACACATTTTCCACATGATTCTTTTTGACAAAAAGACATAAAATATCGGGCTATTTCCACCATACAAGTATCTTCATCTAAAACAATACAACCACCAGATCCCATAATAGAGCCTAATGAGGTGAGATGTTTATAATCTAATGGTGTATCTAAATATTTTTTAGGGATGCACCCTCCAGAGGGCCCTCCAGTTTGTACAGCTTTAAATTGCTTTTCATTTGGAATTCCACCCCCGATATCAAATACTAATTTTTCAATGGTGGTACCTAAAGGTAATTCTACCAATCCAGAATTATTTATTTTTCCCGATAAAGCAAGCACGGTCGTTCCCGGAGCATCTTCAGTACCAATACAATTATACCATTTATGACCATTTTCTATAATCCGTGGAACAGTAGCAAGAGTTTTTACATTATTAATATTAGTCGGTTTATTCCATAGTCCTGAAGTAGCAGGATAAGGAGGTTTGGGTTTAGGCATTCCCCTTTCACCCATTATTGATGCCATTAATGCGGTCTCTTCTCCACATACAAACGCTCCAGCTCCCTTCTTTAATGTGATAGTAAAATCAAATCCAGAATCAAGAATATTTTCACCAAGATACCCAGCTTTTTCCGATTGTTCTAATGCCAGCTCGAATCTTTTAATTGCAAGAGGATATTCAGCCCTAATATAGGCAAACCCTTGGCTTGCCCCTATTGCATAAGCAGCAATCAGCATACCTTCAATTACACTATGAGGATCGCTTTCTAATATTGTTCGATCCATAAATGCTCCTGGATCACCCTCATCACCATTACATATTAAATATTTAGGTTCTCCTGGTGCTTGATGACATAATAACCATTTTTGGCCGGTTGGAAATCCCGCTCCACCTCTACCACGTAATCCTGAGGTTTTAATTTCTTCTATCACTTCCATGGGGCTAAAATTGCCTAAGACCTTTTTTATGGCATTATAACCCCCAATAGAAATAAATTCTTCAATATCTTCTGGATCTATTTTTCCACAATTTTTAGTTATAATGGGTACTTGTTCCTTATAAAACTGAATATTATCCATATTCTGAATGGCTTTCCCAGTTTTAGGATCATGATATAATAAGTCTTCAATGATTTGGTTTTTTTTTAGGTGTTGTTCAATAATTTTCTCCAAATCCTTCATTTTTATGTGGACATACAAAATGTTATCAGGTTGTATTATTATGGTAGGACCTAATTGACAAAACCCATGGCAGCCCGTAGATTTAATTTTAACATAATCGTCTAGTTCACTATTTTCTATAAGTTCCTTAAGATGGCTATGGATATCTTTTGCCCCCATTGAATTACAAGCCGTTCCTCTACACATTAATAAAACGCGCTCATTATATTGCTGATTCATTTTTCCTCAACTTGTGTATAAGTTTTCTCACTTTCTCCGTAGTTAAATTTCC
>Ga0209918_1000885_pt1 | contig 17885 bp, 32 predicted proteins | sample SalPonD_shore_MG_FD_185712 | JGI IMG/M metagenome (GOLD analysis project Ga0209918, IMG submission 185712) | Salt pond soil microbial communities from South San Francisco under conditions of wetland restoration - Salt Pond MetaG... | ecosystem: Environmental > Aquatic > Marine > Intertidal zone...
GAAAAGTTATTGCCCGGTATCAAGCCAACGGCATACGAGCCCGCGGCGTCGAAAATGATCGAGCCGATCCACTGAACGGCCCCCATATCCATACGATCCCCGTGCACCATCGCCTTACGGACGGCGCCCCGTTCTTTGGTGTCGATCTCGCGCCACTTGAGCGCGACCAGGGCGCGGGTCTGCTCGGCCTGGTCGCACCAGCGCCGGCGCTGCGCGTTGTCGGCTGCGTTCCATCGTTTTTCATGCAGCCCGTACAGGCAGCCATAGCTGCGCACGCGCCTAAAGCCTTGCTGGGCTTCCCACCATTCGAGCCAACGATCATGCGGCCACTCGGTCATGGCCGGCGCTTCGCTCTCGCCGCGCTCGGCCTTGTCGGTCGATTTGGTCGGCACGATCTGCGCGGCGTACTTGATCGCCTCGCGCAGCGCCTTCCTGATCTCTTCGCGGTTGCCCTTGATTTGTTGGATATGAATGTTTGCGCCCCACAGCTCGCGCACTGTGGCGTAATCGAATGGGCCGCGCACACAGGCAAAGCAATTTAGATGGACGTTCCAATCGCCGCGCGCAGATAAGGGGTCTTCCTGAATATTCAGCGAGCCCCGCAAATCGATCCCCGCCTCGAGCATGTCGGCCGTCAGCTGTTTCCAGCGGTCCATCATTTCGCGCTTGCCGCGCGCCAGGTCACCGGGTCGATAGTTGTGCAGCGTTGGCACCAGGTAGAACAGGCGATGGGTGGGGCTCGCCTTTTCAAACGCATACAAGGCCGGCTCGTACCATTCCGTTAGGCGCTTCATTTCCTCGCGCGCTTCATCGGGGCAAAGTCGCACCTGGCCGCATTTGCTGTCCCAGGCCATCAGATAACCGCCGTCCGGCTTGCGCCCCAGCGTGCCGGTCTGGCGACACTCGCGCAGCGCGCCGGCGATGTCCAACAGCGAACGCGCGCGGCTGATCTTTACCTCGCCTTTAACCACTCGGGACCGGGGCTGCGCTTGCCAGCCGGTGGCGTGGTGTATCTCTTCGATATAGTCGGCCAGTGCTAGCTCGGCCTCACGCCGGGCGGCGCGCTCTTCGTTCCCGTCGCGCAGCTCTTCGGCGATCTGCTCCATGTCGCCGGGGCTGAATACCTGGTTGACGGCCACTTCCTGGGCGCGGTGGTGGCGCTCGATGATGTCTAGATATTGCTGTAGGTGGTGGGGCAGCGTGCGCGCGTGCGGGTTGCGCGCAGCGAACGCGAAAAGGGCTTGTTCAGCCTTGCGGACCGCGAGTGACATTAAAGCCCGCCCGTCTCATCAACGGCCGGGCTTGCGTTGTTCGCATAGCTGGTGCGGTGTTGTTTGATGCTGGCGATAATGCGCCAAAACTCGTTAACCGCTTCGGCTTTGGTATCGCCTCTTCCCTCGAGGGCGGAATAATCGGCGCCGTAGGCCTGCACGTCCCAGGCCTGGCAGAACCAGCGCGCCCCGTCTTTGAATGTCCGCAGGCACGCGGCCATGATGATCAGCCGCCCGCCGTGGGTGGTGTGGACAAACTTCTCGCGGTCGGCCATCGCGTTAGATCAGCCTTGCGAGTGCGTCGCCGATAGCGACGCCGGCGACGAAACCGATCAGGCTCAGCCCGACGCCAAGCCACAGATGATCGGCTGCGAGACTCGGCAGCCCGTACCTGAGCCCATATAAAACGAACGCCTCCACAACGAGGCCGATCACCAGCTGCACCACGGCGGCGCGGTCAATCATGACAGCTGCACCGCGCGGCCCTGGCCTTGTCCGCGTGCGTAGATCGCCAGGTGCACGAACTCATGCACCGTGCCGCTATAGATGTCCACGTATTCGACTGGGCAGCCGCCCAGGCCCTCGGCCTCGAGGCGCTCGAGAACCTCGCGCAGCTGCGTTACCGTTTCCGCTTCGATGTCGCGTTGATCAGACATGTGCACCTCGCCTTCACGCCTGGCGGCGGGGGCTCTCCCCCGCCGCGGCCGCTTCGCCTTGCGTATGGTCATCAACGCGCCGCCGGCGTCGCGGGGTGCGCGTCCGTGCGTCTAGCGCCCGTGCGTTTTCTGACCTGGTGTTATTCATCGCCCGCCACCCTGCGGGATGCGGCCGTAGCCGCACCCCGCCCGCGTCGCCGTTCCTTGGCGGGTGCCTCTTGGGCTTTGGGGGGTTGAGTCTTGCGCGTCAGCGGGTTGCCGTCCGGGTACGCCGAGTGAAAACAAATGTAGTGCCGCTCTTGCGCGATCTCTGCGGCGTGGCGGTGGACGATCTCGCGTTGTCGCGCTGAAAGGCCGCAGCGCAAAATGTGCCGCATCCGTTTTACGTTTTTCTCGTGCGCGTCCATCACGGTGCACCGAGTGCGCGTTACGCGGCGGGCGGTTCCGCCAGCGGGCGCTGGGTTTCGCAGTCGGTGCAGTGATAGGCAGGGAACCACTCCGCCGAGCCGTCCGGAAAAGTGATCTGTACCTCGTTGGACGTATCATCGACGGCCGTTAATGCTCCCTCGCGGCCGTCCGGTGCGTAGGCCTGCGAAGTGATCGCCGGCGGCTGCGCGTAGGGATGATCGTGGTTGGGCAAATGCGGATAACCGCCGCCCTCGTTCGCCGGCGTATCGCTCAGCTCGGGCTGTAGCAGCTTGAAAAATTCCATTGCCTCGGGCGGTGCGTGTTCGCCCATCTTGGCCAGCAGGTGGCGCGCGGTCGCGTCCAGGGCGGCGTTGCCTTCCTCGAGGCCGTCGCCGAGTTTGATCAGCTCGGCGATGTGGGGGCCGGGATTGCGACCGCCCAGGCGCTTTAACTCCATCAGCACATTGTGCCGCCAGGCGTTGCGCATGTTGCCGACCTCTTTTAACTGCTCCATCAGTGCCAGGACCAGCGCGACCACGGACCACAGGCCCGCGCCGTTTTCGGTTGCTTCGGTCGTTGTCGTCGGTGCGTTCATTGGTTTACCTCTTTTTTTGGTTGTGGGCTTATGCCCGGAGAACTGACCCCATAGGCTACCGATTCCAACAACGCGAACACGTCGCCGCCCTTCTCTACTTCGGCCAGCACGTAATCGACGGGGTCCAAAATCGAATAACCGACGCGGGGCACTGCTTTGTTGATCAAATAGTCATACACCACCGTTTGCAGCGGGACCGGGGTGAACAACTGCACCATGTAGCGCTTGGGCATCAACAGCGCATGGCAGGCGTGCATCGTGAGTACGGTCGAGACGATCACGCCGGGCTCGTGCAACGTCACCCGCGCGGCCATCCATTCGCCGGCGCCCTCGCGCAGAAACAGCTGCCCGTGCCGGTCCAGGTCTTGCAGCGTGCAGCTCATAGCGCCGAGTCCGACACGCTAAAGTGTTCCCAGGCGACAAAGCGCCGGTAAAATTGCTCGCGGGTGTAGATGCGCTCGCGGTCGCAAACAACATGCGACGCGCACACCGCGCGCACTTCGACCACTTCGGATTGGTTGCGATAAGTGCGCCCGATCTCGGGCTCGAGCCGCACGCCTACCGCGTCGGTGAATGTTGCGCCGTCCATCAGAACCACCCCGCGAACTTGGCAAGGCTCACGCCCAGCGAGACCATGACGATCACAAACAGCGCGATCCCTACTTTTTCATCCGGTGCTAGCATGTGATTCCCCTCCCTGGTCAGTTGAACGGATGGCAGCCGCCGCCGGGTTTCGTGCACGAGCCGGTACGGCACACATCACAGGGCGGGCCCATTTTGTTTTCCAGTGCCAGGCGCCACTCGGCAACGCGCGAAAGTAAGGCCATTTCCTCGGCCAAGGCGGGCGCGTAACGAAAAGATGCCGAGCGCCGCAGCCAGTCGGCGATAAAAGCCCAGGTCACGCGGCCCTCGCTGGCCTTTTTCCAGGCGTTGATCACATCGTCCGGGCATCCCTGCGTTTCCAAGTTGGTACGCGCGCGCATTTCCTCGGCGCGTTGCAGATGGCCGCGCTCGCGTGCAAGGCACGACAGATCGGCCAGGTCCCAACAGGATTCATCGCGGCTAAATATGAGTGACGCACCCCACAACCATTCCGAAATCTGGAACCAGGTTAAGGGGCTGTCGGGGTTGTTTCCTTCGGCCCACAAGGTGGCGGCGATCCGAAGGGGTGCGGGTATGCGCGCGGCCGGCGCGGTGGTATCGGGTAAAGCGGGGGTAGTGATTGGCATCGGTTGATCTCCCTGTTGCGTTCCGTTTATGTCCCCCTCCCTGTTCCGCCGTTGGGGTGCTGCGGCCCCCTGGCAGGAGACAAGGAGCCGCAGCGGACGGCGCCGGCAGGGAGTACCGGCGGGCCCTGGACTCTCCGGGGGGGAAAGGTCAGCGCCTGGGGCAAAGATAGTCCGGCAATGTATATTATGTCAAATCGGGCGCGCGCGGCTGCTCCAGTCTGTGACATCCCTGCCAGTAATTTAAGGAACCGCTAACATGTCGCCGCGCGACGCGGCACACTCCCGCCCGGTAGTACGATTCAAGGAAGGGATCGATGTGGTGGAAGTGGTGAACGATCTGAGCCCCGGCGCCTTGCTGTGGGCCGCGGGTCTGTCTTGGGATTCTCTGTCCGATGTTTGCAACGTCAGCGCGCGCACCGTGCAGCGCTGGCGCCAGCGCGGCGAACTGCCCGCCTTACTCGTGCTGTTTCTCGCCTGCTTTCAAGACCTGGGGATCATCGCGCCCGCGTGGGCCGGCTGGCAGCTCAGCCACAAAAAAGGCGAACTGTACAGCCCCGAGGGGGTCGGGTACCGGCCCGGCGACTTGCTCGCCATGCACTTTCGCCTGCAGCAGATCAACGTGCTGCGCGGCCGGGTGACCCGCTTGGAACAGGAATTGGCAGCGCGCCCGCCGCTGCGCCCGCAGCGCTGGCGGCCGTCCCGCGCGCAGCGTGCGCGCCCAGATCACCAACACCGCCGCATTTACCGATAGGATCCCGCCGGCGTCCCCGCCAGGGCTGGCGGTGGTCGACCGCGCCGGCCGTGCGTGACCTTTCACAAACAGGCGCCGCGGTGTTTGTGAAATTTCACGAACACCACCGCCGCCGGCGGCTCGAGCTCGAGGGGTGGAGCTCGGCGAACGGCAAAAAAAAAGCCCGCCGAAGCGGGCACTTAATGGCACCGAAGATCTCAAACTTGACCAGGCCCGCGCGGCCGCTGGCGCCGCTCCGGCTGGCCGGCGATGTCCCAAACGTGCTGATCCAAATTCTGCACCGTCTCGCGCAGCAGGCGCACCGACTCGGCCAGGTTGGCGATCTGCTCCTGGTGCACCGCCACCGATTCCTTGAGCGCGAGCCAGGAACCGAAGACCCCCACCACCGCACCGAAGATCGCCCCGCCGGCGGCGCTCAGCATGTGGCCCGTATCCATCAGGGCCCCCGGCTGTAACGCTCGCGCAGGCCTCGGAAACGGGCGTTGCAGGTGTGCAGCTGGGCGCCCTGCGCCAGGGTGAGATCGACCAGGTCGCGCCATGTCTCACCGCCCAACAGCGGATAGACTACCGGCTTTGTCAGCGCCTTTTTCAGGTGGAGATCGGGACAGCCCGGCGCGGCGCAAGATGCCGACAACGTCGCCAGGCATAGGACGATCCAGACACGGGCCGCGCGCGCGCTGCAATGCGGCGTGCGCGGTGGCCAGGCGCGCCGCGCTGGTCTGTTGCAGGTGGTGAAGCTGGGCCACCAGCTGCGCCTGGCCGGCCTGGTCTTTTTGCCTGGCGTCGCGGTCGGCGGCCAGCTGCGCCGCCCTGCCCTGCTCGTAACCTCGATGGTGCGCATACCAAATACCCCCAGCGCTGGCCAGGGCCACGATCAGCAGCAGCGCGGCGGCGATCTCAACGCGCAGCATCACGGCCCCGGTTTTGATTTGTCATGTTGGCGGACGCCCCAGCCGCCAGCGGCGAACACCAGGCCCAGGCCCGTCCCGAAGTCCGCCCCGTTGAACGGGTGCGCGTGCAGCACCGACCAGGCCCCCAGGGCGAGATAGATCACCACCGACGCGGCCCACAGGGTGCGCACGCCGTAGCTGGAAAACAACCAGGCCCGCGCGCCCATCTCACAGCAGCCAGCGCTTGACGGCCCCAGCGGCCAGCAGCAGCCCCAGGAACGTCAGCCCCGCCTTGACCTGGGGCCAATGGGTGGGGCCGGGCTGGCCAAAGGGCGCGGCCTCGATGGGCGAGATCAAGCCGTTGCGCGGCGTGATCGTGATCTTGGGCTTGAGTTGGGTCAGCAGCCAATGGCCGGCGCCCGGTGTGGCACCGGGTGCAAATGGGTCTTTCAAGTCGATGGTCGGCAGGTAGGCCGACTCGATCTTGATCTCTCCGACCAGGTCGTTAAGGGTCGTCGGCATGGTGCCCCCTCCCTACTTCTTACGCCGGCGCCGGCGCCCGCTGGCCGGCGTGCTGCGCGTGACCATGACATACAGCCCTGCGGCGCTCAGCGTCAGCGACAGGCCCCAGAACGTGGCCAGGCCGGGGTTGGCCTTGGCCCAGGTCACCAGGCGATGCACCAGGCCGCCGCCCGCTGCAGCCCCACCGCCGGCGCCGGTGGTGGTGGCCGGCGCCGGCGCCGGGCTGGGGCCGGTGGTGGCCGGCAAGCTCGAGGGGATGGGCGGCAGCTCGAGGGTCTGGCCGATGTAGATCGTATACGGCGCGGCGATCTGGTTCAGCTGCGCCAGCTTCGGCCACAGCGACGCATGCCCCAGCACGCGCTCGGCAATGGTCGAGAGGGTATCGCCGGCCTTGACCGTGTAGCTGCTCATGCGATCGCCCCGTTATCGCGCAGCCAGGCCAGGAAGTCCGTGCCGTAGGTGCGGCGCAGATCGTGGACCGAGACGTTTTTCAGCTGAAAGTGCGCCATGTCTTGCAGGTGTGGCCAGTCGCCGCCCCAGAACAGGCCCAGGCGCTTACCGATGGTGCCCAGCTGGTGCCAGCGCGGATCGGTCTCCTTGGGCCAGTACGGTTGCCCGGTCGGGGTGCTGAAGACGATGTCGGCCGCCGCGCCCCAGGTGTGATAATTGTTGTACGGGTCGTGCAAGGCGCTGGTGCCCTTGCTCTCGTATTGCTTTTCCTGGGCCGGGCTGCGCCAGCCATCATAAAACATCACATTGAGGCCGGCGGCCTTGGCCTGGGCGAGCAGCTGCAACACCTTGTGTTTCATCTCGGGCAGCAGGCGATCCCACTTCGGCCCGGTCATGTAGTCGCTCATGCTTGACACTCCCAGCAGCGCGACGGCGGCAACGCCAACGCCTGCGATCATCAACCAGCCGCCGCGGCGCACGGGCGGCTACTCCGCGTGATACATCAGCAGCACATAAAATGTGCCGCTGATCTGCTCGGGCGCGGTGCTTGTTAAGTAGACATAGCTGTTTGGCCCCAGGCGCACGCCATCACCGTTGCCGCCAAGGATGTTATTGGGGCCGGCGCCAAAGGGGCCGAAGTCCACCAGGCCCGAATCCCACAACACGCCTGGTGTGGTCTGCGGCGCTGCGGCCAGGTACACCGCGCCCATTGCCACGATCCCCAGCGAGCCGCCGGCGTTGGCGATCTCGAGGCCAAAGGCACGCGGCCCGGCCACCGCGGCGCCCACGTCGCCGGCCAACTGAATCCGCGCCTTGTCGATCACATAGGTGGTGTGATTGCCGCTGGGGTTGGCCGTCAGCTGCACCGCCGGCACGGTGGAAAAGCCGGCCCCGCCGCCGCCGTTGACAAAGTTGGGGTTGGTCTTGAGGTACGAATCGGGAAAGACCGAGCCGCGCGGCGGCTGGTACAGGGGCACGATGTTCCCGCCGCTTAGCGGGTAGTAGCCAAGAAAATACTGCGTCATGGCGCCTTTCATCGGTCAGCCCTGGATCGCAATGCCGGCGCCGGGATAACCCGGCGCGGTGCCCAGCTCGCCGACGACATACACCGCGCCGGTGGGTACTGCGTCGCCGCGTTCCTCGTAGGTCTGGCCCGGCAGCAATAACAAGCCGGTCCCCGGCCGTGCCTTTTGCGTAAACGACACGCGCCAGGCAAACGGGCTTTGATTCTGGATCAGCAGATAGCGGCGCTGCGCGAAAGCGGCCAGCGCCAGCTCGGGGGTCTCGGTGACCTGTAGCGGCTTGGGGTTGGAAAGCTCAACGCCGGGCCGGCCGGCGCCAGGCTGATCGCCGTGACCGGCGCGCGCTCCGGATGCCTGGCGCTGCGCCGGGAGTAAACATTTCTGCGGCGCGCTCATAGGCGATCCCCTTGTGCTAGCCGGCGGGCTTGTACTTGTAGCCGTGCAGCGCGACGAACAAGTGATAATCGGTGCCGGCGCTGTAGTTACGGGCGGACAGGTCCAGGGTCGCGCCACCGAACAACCAAAACGGTTCACTGAGTGGGCGCGGCCCTTCGACCGGGCCACCGGCCAGGCCGGCCAGCGGCGTCTCGGAGTCCGTAAAGGGGTTGGAGGTCAGCGACAGTTGCAGGGTCACCAGCGGGACAACCGCGCTGGAATGGGTGAGCGCTGCGCCGGCAATGTCGGCCTGGTAGCTGGTCGACAACCACATGAAGTCCGCATCGGTCGGAATGTAGATCGACTCGGTGGACGCCTGGGCGGCCGCGGCCAGGGCGGCCCAACTCACCGTATAGGTAAAGGGGCCGACCAGGCGCATTACGCGGCCGCCGTGGTTGTGTTCCGCAGGAACTTTGTGGGGCATCGGGCTTGCCTCTGTTGTCGGTGGTGACTTGCGATCTGCGCGCCTTACTGGCTGGCGCGCATCCGCACCCCGATCAGAAGCGCCTGCACCCGCCCGGCCGAGCCCGAGGGCAGCGCGACCGCCTTGGACCAATTCAGGGTAAAGTCGAAATTGATCCCGTACTCGAGCGTCAGGCCCGGCGGGTGCAGCTCGAACAGCCGGCCCACCGGGACCAGGTAAGTCCCTTCCAGCTGATAGGCCGCATCAGCGGCGGCGGCCTGGTTGACCGACACCATGCCGCCCACGTGCAGATCGAAGCGCTGCGGCGGGGGGAACTGGGCCAGCGGGCCCAGCTGCACCTCGGGCTTGTTGGCCAGGCGAAAATCCAGGTAACCGTTTTCCCAGAATGCGGCGGCATCGTTCGCGGCCGGGCTCGAGGCCACGGCCGCGGCGGCGGCGGCTACCGTTTCCTGGACCGGGTCAACGCCGGGCACGAAGCGCAGCGCGACATACTTGGCCAGGAAGGCCTCGCCGCGGGTCATCTGGCCTTGCGCAACAAGGTTGGTATCCTCGAGCGTCTTTTTCTGCGTCGCATCAAAGATCGACGTCCCCGAGTTGCGCGGCTCGGTGAAAAAGGACAGCTGAGTCTGGCCGGCGGCCACGTAGGTTTGCCAGTCGTACAGCGTATCGTGAATCACTTCGACCTTTTTTAGATCGATTCCCTGGCCGCGGGCGAAGTCTTCGCGGATGCTGTGGAAGTTGGCGTTCGGGTTCATTGTGCGTTCCTCTAGCGTGTCGGTGCAGGGCGCGGCCTGCGGAAGTCGTTTGGGGGGTTAACTCCGCGTCACTCGTTGGACAGGTAAACGCCCATCCCGTGAACCTGGCCATCCATGCCGGTCGGCGAGTTGTCGACGTACACCCCGAGCATGTCGTTACTCGAGGAATCGACATACGGCGCGCCGGACATGCCGCCCGCGCTCCCGCCGGTGTTTTCGTAGGTAATGGGTGGATACTCGGCCATGCCGTGCAGCGGCAGGGTCGGGAACGTGCTGGACAGGTACTGCTTGCCGGTGTCGTAAATGACACCGCCGATCATGCCGCCGGCGGCGAGCATCGCGATCCGCGGGGGCAGGAAAAACGCGCCGAGCGCGCCCAGCACCGCGGCCACACCGACCTTGCCGGCCGGGGCCCACAGGCCGCTTTTCATCATGGCCGGCAGCGGCAGCAGGTTGTAGACCAGGTCATTTGTGATCGCCGCGGCGGGCATCACCAGGGCCGGGGTCATCGCGCCCTTGAGGGTGCGCATGATCTTTCCGCCGGCCGGGTTGCGCCGGTAGCGGCGAACGCTGCGCCGGCGCGGGCTCGCGCGGCGGGCCGTAGTGCGACGACCGCGCCAACCGCGCTTGGCAGCGCGCGAACGGGCGGCGCGGCTCTCAGGGTTGCGCCGATAGGTGCGGCGTTTCGTGCTGGTCTTGCGGCGGCTGGTGAACCGACCGCCACGGCCGCGCGGCGGCGTGCTACGTTTGCCCATTGTCTTACCCCTTGTTCTGCCCTTCGCCGGGCGCTTACGACTGCGACGCTTTACCGGGTTGATCATCAATACGTGCGGCATCGCGTCACCTCGAAAACAAAAACCGAAAACAAAAAAAAGGGCCCGGCCGCCGTGAAGGCGAACCGGGCCCTAGTGTTTAGGTACCCTTTGCGGTGCTGTTCAGTGTGAGACTAGGCTTACCCCCTGGCCTTGTCAAGCCGCTGCGGCGGCGTGCGGATCGATTGGTTCACCTCGACGCGATGCACGCGGCCCGCTTCGACGTGTAGCACGATCTGTCCGTAGCACTCGCGCGGCAGGGTATCGAAACTGCGCGCCAGCTTTTGCACATGCACTTTCATCAATTCGCCGTCGCCGTTCATCGATCCTCAATTCCCCGATCTGTTACCTGGTAGTTGCCGCCGCCGAAATACAGCGCTTTGCCGTCTTCGGAGACAACGAGATCGGGCGCGCTGCGCCGGCGAAACTCGTGCATGTACTGGTGCGTCTCGCCGTCGCGCTCGGCTTCGTAGACCACCCCGATCACGCGCCCGAGCAGCCAACCGGCTTCTGGCGGGTCCGGCACGAACACGCGGCGCTGACGCTTGGACGGTGCGCCGTGGAACTCTTCAAAGGCGCGCGTTGCTTTGCGCACGCTGCGCCCGGTGCCTGGGTTGCGCTTGCGGGCGGCGCTTCGTTTCGTCTTTTTCTTCGCGGCGGTCTTGGGCTTGAGGTGCGCCGGCCACGGCCCGCGCGGGTGACGTTTGCGCCAGGCCTCGCGCGCCTTCTTGTAGGCGATGGCCTCGGCCTGGGCGGCGGGATACTTCGCCTTGCGTAGCTCGGCGATGTTGGCCGAGACGGTCGCTTGGCTGTAACCGTTGCGCAATGGCATCACGCGCGCCCTTGCCCGCGATAGTGTTTATAGACCACATAGCCGGCGGCGGCGGCGAACGCGGCCGCGGCTGTCCACTTCATCGCGGACGAAAAGCCGGAGAATATCCCGCCGGTGTCGGCGGTCTTGTTGACCAGGGCGGCGGCCTCTTGCGGTGAGTAGCCTTGATCAACGTATTGCTTCACCGTGTCGAGTTTCTTATTTAACTGGTAGGTATCCAGTGACTTGCTCGAAATCCAGGCCACCGCCGCCGAGACGATAGCTATGGGGATGATCACGAACTGGCCGAGCTCGCCCAGGGATACCGGCTGCACATAGGCGCGCTGGTAGCCGAACAGCTGCGACACCTGGCCGGAGACGTAAGACCAGACATTTTTTAGATCGGTCCATTTCCCCTGTAGCCAGGCCTCGACGTCAGATAGGGCGGCGTTGATCTCATTGATGCGCGAATGTACGGCGCCGGCCTGTTGCATCGCCTTGTTGTATTCCTGTTGCAGTTGCGGGCTTGCCTTCGCAATGTCGGCTTTTGACTGCAACAGGGAAAAGTTGTGCTGCCAGGCCGCGACGACTTTATGCCAGCGCGTGATCACATCGGCCCAGGACGAACGCTGCGCCGTGGTCGGCGGCGCATCGGCATTGACCGGGGTGGTATTGGCGCCGAGGGTGGCCATCAGAAAAACAACATTTTGAGGATGAGACCACCGGCGACCAGGCCGCCCACGGTGGCCACGGTACCAAAGCCGCCCGAGTGTTTGGGGCTCGGCTCGGTGACGGTGTTGGGATCGGGCGGCGGGGTGTTGTCCGACACAGGCCCCAGCTGTTGCGGCGGCAGATTCTGTTGCGCGTTCTGCACCTGCTTCTGTATGTCGTTCTGCACCTGTTGCTGTTGGCCGCTTTGAATCGCCTTGTAGGTGCCATACAGGTTCAACACCTTGCCGGTGTAATTCAACAGCGAGTCATACCACGTCGATGGATCGGTAGCGGCAGCGAGCCCGGACAGGCTCGAGGGCTTGGCACCGGGGCAGGCGCCCATCGCGTGCGCCTTGGCCATGCCGCGCGCGGCCTGCAACAGATCGGGCCGGTCTTTCTGCAAGCGCTTGAACAGCGTCGGGTGCGCGGTGGCGAGCCATTGCAGCAGCCCGACCGGGCCGCGCTCGAAGTGTTGCAGGTGCGGCGCCGGCATCTTGTAGGAAAGAGTCGGCGCGCCGCCGTGCGCGTTCGCGGTCGCGCCGCTGGCCTGGTCGTGCATCATCTCGCGCACGCTGTGCGGCGCCGGCATGGTGTGCACCGGCGCGCCGCTGCGCTCGTTCGTGCGGCCGCGCATGTACACGGTATTAAACAACTCGTTGGCGGGAATTTTCATACTGTCACACTCCGGCGGCGATAACCTTAGCCAAAACTGTAGCACCGACCATCAGCGGCGCCAACTGTCCGGGTTTGTGTACCGCCGCGGCTGGTGGTGCAGGCCCGGGGCTGGTCGATGCCGGGGCCGGCTCGGTGTGCGCGACCGGCTGTGGGGTCGGTTGCGGTTTGGCCGCTGGCAACTGGAACGCCTTTGCATGTGCGGCGGCCGCTTTGGTCACCGCATCTTTAACAGCGGCAACGATCACATGGACCAATGAATCGCCCGCTTTGATCTTGTCCTGCGCAGCGGCCGAGGCCTCGATCATCGCCTGTAGTCGGTCGGCCATGCTCGAGGGAATCCCGGCGGCTTTGAAATACACGCGCAGCGCATCGCGTCGCGCGGTCTTGGCCATCTGCACGCGAAACGGGCTCGAGGCCAGCGGGTCATTGCCCCAAGGGGTGGGAATCGGCCGGCGGTCGCGCATCGTCCAACTATAGGCAGGCGTGATCGTTTTCGTCACCTCGTGCGGGCGCAGCGGCAGCGATTGCACCCAATGGAACCACTGATCGGGCGACCACCCGCCATAGAACTTGATCGGTTGAGTCGCCCACAGGTTAGCGCGCAGCTCGTTGGTAAAGGCGAGCGTAGCCATGATCGCCAGGTTGGTCTGTAGCTGGCCGACCGCCGCCGTTGCGGTGGCCAGGTCGGCTTTTGCTTTCGCCGCGGTGTGCGCGTCCGTCGCGGTGGCCGCGGCGCGCGCCGCATCGGCCAGCGTCTTACCGAGCCCATCGACTGGATCGCCCTTGGCGCTGCGCGCGGCCATGCCGTTGATCGGCTCCATCAGTTTTTTAACCATCGTCGACAGGTCAGCGCCCGGCGGCATGGGCGGGGTCGTTACTGCCTTCATTGCAAGGTCCGGCGTTATCACTTTCGAGACCAGATCGCCGGCTAGCTTTTTCGCTATCGTCGCATTGAGCGCGGAAAAGGTTTGCAGCAGCAGCCCGGACAGCGCGCCGGCCGTCCAGGCCGCGGCGACGATCTCCACGATCAGCGCAACCTTGGCCTGGTACTTTTTCGGAAACTGATTGGCGATAGCATGCAGCGCGGTCTGCAACATATCCTGCGCCAGCCCCAGCGGCCCCCATAGACTCGTATCTGGCGGGTTTTTGTATTCCACCATGCCCCACGGGCCCTTGTTCAGCTGCCAAACGGGTTGCCGGGTCTGGGTTCGCATCGACAGATCGCTAAGCATGGCCGGGAAGTGATACCACGGGCCAAGCGTCTTGATGCTGCACGCGGTCGAGGTATGCCAGCAGCCTTGACAGCCGGGCTTGCCGAAAATTTGAAACCGGCGATGCGTGCACGATATGGAGACAGGCGCCCAGGCGTTAGGTACGCCCCGATAGAAAAACGATGGCCGATTAAAGGTACTCATGCGTCACCCCACAACGATCCGAAACGGTAGCGGCGGCTCCCAGCCCATCGGCCGGGGCTCGGTCGGGTCCATCGGTACCCACCGGCCGGCGACGCTGGCGCGCAGCCAGACATGCGAGAACTGATCGGGCGCATAGCCGCCGGCGACGAACCTCACCGGCGCGCCGGTGGCCGTGAGCAGCGCCCCCAACAAGATCACTTTGTCGTCGCAGTCGCCGCTGCGCATTTGTAGCGTTGCCTCGGGTGTCTGCAAGCCTTCGATGGGCTCGCGAATGTAGCGGATGCGGTCGCGCACAAACTGAAACAGTGCGCGCGCCTCGCCTAGGTAGTCTTTTTGCGGTAGGTGGCTGGTCAGCTGGCGCGCGGCGGCATAGACCGCCATAGAGAAATTTTTCTCGGGGCGCATCAGGTTCCACATAAGCGCCAGCGTGCGCCGCGTCCCTGCGACCCCGCCCGGTATACTCTCAACGCTACCCGCTAGCGCCTTCATTTGTGGCAGATTCATTTGCACCGCTTTGGCTCTCGCTGTCTTCTTTTGCCCTTAGCTGGCGCTCTTCGACAATGAGGCCGGCCAGCTCTGTTATCCAAGCCTCGTATTGTTTCGCGCGCGGGTCAAGTGCGGCCAGACTGTTGACGGGGTCTTTTAGAATCTGATCCAAGACCTGCGCGGGCACCTCGTCGCAAATCAACATGACGTAATTGCCTGGGTTTTTGTCAGCCGCGGCGGCTTCCATCAGGTAACGCACGTAAGGGGCCAATGGGTGTTCCTCTTGTTCGTTGGCAGTTGCCCCGCCTTGTGAATCCGGGCGGGTGGTGGTCGCGGCGGGTAGCTGCGGCGCTGCGCTTTGTTGTTGCGCAGCGCGCAGCAGCGGGCCGCCAAATTCTTTAATCGCCTCGCGTAGAAACTCGATGGGATCGCTTTTGTCTTTACCCTGGGTAAAGTCGCGCGCGGCCTCGAGCAGCCCCAGCAGATTCTCGAGGTTGCCGCCGGTGTCGGCCGGCGCCGCCGGCGCCGGGGTCATGCCGTGTAGCGTTTGCATGGTGCGCGCTACCGCTTCCATCATCTGGCCGGGGTCGCTGGCCGGGCTCGGTGCGCTCTGGCGCTCGAGCATCCGGATCATCAATTCTTGAGTTGGGCGCAGCGACTCGGTGATCGCCTGGACGATTGCGTTTGTATCGGCGCCGCCGCCGCCACCGCCGGCGGCTGCGGCACGCTCGGCCGCGATCTCGTCCGGCGTCTTGTCGACATAGACCGTTTCGCGGCGCAGGCGCTCGGTGCGCATCCGGCCGTTACGCTCGCGCTTGCCGTAGAAGTCCAACACGAACCGATGCCCGCCGCCGAAGCGCTCGCGCACCGCCTCAAGGCTGAACCCGTCCGGTTGCATGGTGCCCTTGTATTTCATCTCCCCGGCGTGTTCGTCTTTCGTGTGCACCTGGATATACCCATCGTTGGCCGGCAGCAGCGCCAGCGCGGCCTCAATGGGGCTTTCCTCGTACTCTTCCTCTTCCCCGTATTGGTCTTGTGGTAGCTCGATGTCGGCCATTGTTCACCTCTCAGAAATGCGAAAGCCCGGCACGCCTTGACGGCGGGCCGGGCTCGGTTGTTCCGATACCCCTCTACCCGTGGCAGAGTTTTAGCTGTGCGCACGCTGTGTAACAGCCGTGCTACCGCTATATAAACACAGCCCGGACGGGGGGCACCAGCGGTTTTAGGCGGTTCAGTGCGTCGCGCGCAGCGCCTCAGTCCCGGCCGAGGCCGGCAGGTAATCGGCGCACCACTGGTCCGCCTTCACGCGCGGCCAGGCGGTGGCGAACGCCAGGCCGCCATTGGGGCTCACCGCCGGGAACGTGCGCGGCGACGATTCGCGGCACTCTCCGGTGCCGACCTCCTCGCCCGTGCGCACGTAACACAGGCAGTTGCCGCAGCGCTCGTCCTGGTTCGGGGTCTGGTCGTTTTTGGGTGCCTCTTCGGTCATCGCTTCGATCTCCTCTCGTGGATAGTGACAGTGCGGCCGCTTCCGCCGCAGGTTTTGCACCGCCCGATGTCGTCGGGGTTGGCGGTGTTCAAGGCCTCGCCGCCGGCGCAGCTCGGGCAAGGCAGGCACTCGATTTGCACATGGGGTCCGATGCGACGGACCAGGCCCGCCGGCGGTGGCGGGGTCGGGGTGCCCTGGTCCGTCAATATGTTGATCAGGGCGGCGCGCTCCTGGGCAGTCATGGCCGAGAAATTGCGCTCCCATCGCGCCTGTTTTTTCCGGATGCGCTCGCGCTCCCGGTAGTCTTCGCCCAAGTAGCTGTAATCGTGCAGCGCGGGGGTCTGCACGAAATTTAGCCACAGGACTTCCCGCGCGGGCCCGGACCGGGTCTGGGTGGTGTACTCGATGCGCCGCCACTCGATCAACGCCTCGTCATACAGCGGCGACGGGTAGCCGGACACCATCACATAACACGGCAGGGCCAGCAGCGCCTCGAGCAGCTGCACGTGTTGCGCCTCGGTGTACTCGTAGCGGTACAGCGGGCGCGCATCGCGCCGGGTGGTGCGCAGGTAAGGGGGATCGCAATAGACCAGGGCGCCGCGGAATATGTCGCGCGGCATCGATTGCAGCCAGGTCACCGCGTCGGCCTGGACCACTTCGACGCGCTGGGCCCAGCCTGGTCGCTCGCGCCAGGAGTCAATAACAAGCGGGTCCGCGTCGATGCCAATGGACCGGGCCGCGGCCCGCTTGCGCTCTAGGACGTTGCCGCCGCCCAGGTGTGTCTCGATGTACACCTGGTGCGGCGGCATCTCGTTGATGATGCGCTGATAGCTCGCGCCCTTTCCGCCTGGGAACCGCATCGGCTACAGCCTCGGGGCCCAGCTGGGCAGCTTGCCGGTAACGCGCTGCCACAGCCAGGCCGCCAGCGGCCAGGGCCACAGTAACCAGATGATCCCGGCGTTCCAAAACGCCAGGCGCGCGGATTTATAGCGACCGGCCTCACACAGGGCGGTCATGGAAGTCCACGAGGCCGGGCACACCTGCCACGAGACCATGCCGCCGGTTACTACATACATCAGGCCCACCACCGCCACCAGGTGGAAGCCGAACACGCCCAGCGCGATCAACACTGGCACAAGCCAGAGCGGTAGAAAGGGGATATGCGGGACAACAGCGGTCAATGCCTTTTTCATCGTCTTACCTCGTCGGTTGGTACCGCACCACCGGGCGCGGCGATAGGATCCCGCAGCTGCCACCACCAGGCGCAGCGGTGCGGGGTTTCGGTCAGCGCCGCTTATAGCGCCAGCTCCAATTGCCCGCGAAAAAGGTTTCTTTATTGCGGCGCGTGCGGTGGTCGGCCCATCCGGCTTGATAGGCGTCTCGGCGGATTTGCTCGAGCTGGTTTTCCAACTGTCGCTGCGCCGCATCGACTAAAAATGCCGCATAGTCTTCCGCGTTGGTATTAAACCGCAGCTCATAGGTGTAGCGGCCCGCCAGTGGCACGAACACGTCTAATTGCAGCCGCAGCCGCGTCCCCTCTCGCCTTATAAAGATCATTCGCAGTTGCTCACGCAACGGGTGGCCATGTCATAGGCCTGGTCTCCGCATTCGGATACCACTTCATTCCAATCGTTATATTGGGTCGAGCGCGGCCCGGCCGGCAGCGCCTGAAGGCAGCGGAAAAACAATCTTGTCCGTAACGCCTGGTCGTGGTGGTACTTCGGCTGATCGCAGCCCGCCAGCGCGAGAAGTAAAAACAGGATGATCGATGCTCTCATGGTGTGCCCTCCCGGTTGTTCCGGTTGCTTGAAAAGAAGCGGGGCCCGTCAGGCCGCCGCTAGCGGCGCCTGCTCGGCGCTGTTTTCGACTTGTTCCCCGCGTGCGCGGTCACGGCGGGGCCCTCGGGCGCGCTCTCTCGGCCCACTTGAAGGGCTTTTCGCGCGAATCCCCTGAAAAGTTATTGCCCGGTATCAAGCCAACGGCATACGAGCCCGCGGCGTCGAAAATGATCGAGCCGATCCACTGAACGGCCCCCATATCCATACGATCCCCGTGCACCATCGCCTTACGGACGGCGC
>Ga0209918_1000887_pt1 | contig 17846 bp, 13 predicted proteins | sample SalPonD_shore_MG_FD_185712 | JGI IMG/M metagenome (GOLD analysis project Ga0209918, IMG submission 185712) | Salt pond soil microbial communities from South San Francisco under conditions of wetland restoration - Salt Pond MetaG... | ecosystem: Environmental > Aquatic > Marine > Intertidal zone...
GCAGTCCGGCAATGGCGGCGTGGTGCGTCGGCCCGCAAGGTTACGTTCGGCCGATCCCGCGCCGCATCGTCGAGGAAGCCGGGGTCGATCGTACGGCATTCGGCTGGGCGAAGAAGGCCGTAGCGACGCCAGCACTGTCGACCTTCGACGATGAGCCGGACCTGGCCACGTACCTGTCGCCGTATGCCCGCGAACGCTTCGAGGCGCATGTCACCGCACACCCGGTACGAGTCGGCATGCGGCAACGGGCGTGGCGCTCGGGAATGCGGAGCCTTGCGCGCGTGAATCACCGGCTGCTGCTCAGCGGGCGCGTGCTCGCCGTGCTTGACCGCCTAGGCGTGCGCGCATCGCGACGCTGGGTCGTACCGCGGAAATACCTGAAGCCCGCATCGGTTCACGACCGCCTCGTGCTCTGGGCCGTGGAGGAGTTCAAGGCGCGGTACCGGGCTCCGTGAAACACGACTGCAACGAATCGGGGTCAGTGTTCGCGAGCAGCGATTGCACGAGGCTGTGGTACACGAGCAGTCCGGCGGGCCAGTCGAGGACGTCCCACCGGCCGATTGCGAGGTACCAGCTCAGGCGCGCGAGCAGGCGTGCGCGCCGCACGGGAGGCGCGAGCCGCCGCGTGACGTGCCGCAGGATCCGCAGGCCGTCGACGACCGTGGCCCGGTGCGGGAACGGGCGATGACGGATGGTGCGATTGCTCGCATATCCGAGGGCGGCGGCCTCGGGATACCAGCGTCCGATCGCCTCCGTGTGAAAGCCCGGGGCGCCGTACTGCGAGCCAGGGAGCCGGACGAGGAACGCCACGAGCTCCGGATCGAGAAACGGCGTCGCGATTTCGGCACCGGAGCGGCTGAGAATGGCGAAGGGTGCGGGCGCGATGAGTCGTCGCGTTCGGTTCGCCAGCAGAAAGGCCGACCACGGGTTCGGATGATCCAGGTACCGAGTGAGTTCCGCGTCGAGGAGTTCGCGTGCCTCCTCGGCCTGGTCGGCCGTGACCGTGCCGATCGAGGAGAGCGGCGTGAGCGGCGGCACATAGCGATGCGTGACTTCCCGGACGTTTCCCTCGGCAAGCAGGCGATGAACGCGGGCGTCGTAGAGCAGTCCGTTGGAGAGGACGTCGCCGCCGATCCCATCAAAGCACGTGTCGACCTGCTGGTGGAAGTGGCGTACCAGCGGGAGCATCCACGAGTGTACCGGTGCCTCGAAGTTGAGCATCGGCATCAGCCGCTCGAGATCGCGTATGGGCTGGTACGGTTCCGGCGCCATGGTGTGTCCGGCGATGCCGAGGGCACTGCACAGGGCGGCGGCGATTGCCCCGTCGTCGTTGTGCTCGGTCGCGACGGTCGCGACGTGCGGCGACTCCCCCTGCCGGAGAAGACTGCAGAGGATGTGGCGCGAGTCGCGGCCGCCGCTCAACGCGAGGCCAGTGCGGCCGTTGGGCGGGATTCGTCTCTGGACAGCCTCTTCGAAGAGATTTCCGAACTCCCTGGCGGCGTCGCCACGTTCGATTGATAGTGCGGCCGGGGTCGATGCCGGTACGTCGCGCACGAGATCGCCGGCGCTCCACCGCAGTGACTCGCCGGGCCGGAGGCGCTCGACGCCCGCCACGGGCGTCGAGCGCCCGACGTAGTTTCCGAGGCCGTTGAACACCACCAGCGCCGGTATGTCGGGAGCCGGCTCGGCCATGCGTTCAACGACCCGGGCGAGCGACGACGAGCAGACGATCCGGCGATGATCGACATGGACGTACAGGGGGAGCATCCCGAGACGATCGGCCCGGATCACGAGCGTGCTGCCGTCCCACTCCCAGCAGGCGGTAAGGGACCAGTGCGGATCGCCGCCCGGGCCATGCACGGCGTCCGCTCCGAAGCGCGCGGTCGCGCTGCCTTTGGCAACGGCCCCCGCGGCCGTCCGCTGGACGTCGACAAAGGGCGTCATGCGGTCCGCTGTCCGGACGGCGCCCTCAGCGTGCGCGAAACCACTGCTCGAGCATCATGAGGACCCATGTGAGCGTGCCGAAGTAGCCGGCGTGCTCGTCGAGGCGGGTATGCGTGAGCTCGTCGATCATGGCCGGGCGGACGATGCCGCGCGCGCGCAGGCCGTCGAGGCTGTCGCGTGCCAGCTCGCGCAGGGTCGGGTCCTCTCGCAGCCATACGCCGAAGGGCAGGCCGAAACCGTGCTTTTCCTTGGCGAGGATCTCCGGCGGCAGGTAGTCCCGCAGGGCCTCCTTGAAGAAGTGACGCAACCGCGTGCGGCGCAGCTTCTGTCCCGGCGGCACGCGGGCTGCAAGGTCGACGACCGCCTCGTCGAGGAACGGGAACCGCGTGACGACGCCCGCCATGGTACCCGCATGAGCGACCTTTCGCAGGTCATCGTCCGCCAGGGTGAACTTGAAGTCCACGCCGAGGAGGCGATTGACCAGGCCGATATCCTGGAAGGAGTCGTACACCTGTCCGATCGCCGCCAGCGGGCGTGTCGTGTCCACTGCGGCCAGAAATTCCGGCTGGAACACGCGCGCCGGCCCGATGTGCTCAAGCAGGTTGTAGGTCTCGAGGCGCGCGGGAAACGGCAGCCTGGCCTGCTCCACGTAGCGCCGGATCTTGCGCAGCGGAGGGACCCGCGCCACGCCGGGGAAGTCCAGGCCGGGTTCCACCAGGTACCGGCGCAGCGGCCGCGGCACCCGCTCGTACAACGACAGGATCCACTGGCGCGCATACCGCGCATTGCCGGCGAAGAGCTCGTCGCCGCCGTCGCCACCGAGCAGCACGTCCACGCCGTCTTCGCCCGCGAGACGGGCGCAGTAGTAGGCGGGGACGACCGAGGCATTTCCGTACGGCTGGTCAAACGCGGCCGCCACGTGCGGTATCGCCGCGGCGACGTCGGCGGGCGTGACGTAATATTCGTGCGCGCGCGCCCCGAAGCGCCGGGCGGCAATGCGCGCGAAGGCGATCTCGTCGTACCCGGGCGCGTCGAACCCGATGGAATACGTCCGCGGCGCTTCCCCCGTGACCTCGCCGAGCAGCCCGGTCAGCGTGGAGCTGTCGGTGCCGCCGCTGAGGAATGCGCCGACGCGCGTGCCGCTCGCGGCCGCGCGCTCGACCGCCTCGCGCAGCGTCGTCCGGAACGACGCCTGGAGCTCCGCGATCGGGGTGGGATCGTGTTCCGCGAAATGCGGTCGCCAGTAGCACCGGGTCTCCGCCCGGCCCTGCCGGATCACGAGCGCTTCGCCCGGGCCGAGGCAGCGAACGTTTCTGAATACCGTTCCCGGGCGCGGGACCACGTGGTGATACAGGTAGTCGTAGATGCCCTGCGGATCGATCTCGTCGCCGCAGCGTGGATCGGCAGCGAGGCGGTCCGCGCGCGGGCCGAACAGCACGACGCCCCCGGTGTCGGCCCAGCAAAGGTCGCGGATGCCCATGCGGTCGACCGCGAGCAGTCCGTTGCCGGCCACCGGATCGAGAACGGCGAGAGAGAAGTCGCCCCGGAGCTTCTCGAGCAGTCCCGGGCCCTCGGCTCGGTAGGCGTCGGCGATCCAGCGCGCGAGATCCTCGTCCGCCGCACGCGCTCCGCCAGGTGCGGTGGGGTGTCCGCACCATGCGACGAGCAGTTCGTCGCAGAGGAAACAGGGGGTGCGGTCGCCGTCGCGCGCTGCGAGTGCGGCATCGTCGGTGACCCTGGCGCGATCGAGCGCCGTCGAGACCTCAGCCGTGCCCCCGAGTGCGGCGAGCCGGGCGCGAGCCCCCGGTGCGGACGAGTGCCGTCCCAGCCATCCCCATGGACCCGGCGATGCTCCGCTGGCGACATCGCCGTCCGGTTTCGCGTCGTCCGGCGCGGGGCGGTGCGCCGGGGTGGCGTCGGCGGTGCGGAAGTGATCCGGAGACATTCGCATGGTTTCCTGTGTCCGTCCCTGTCGAGGCCGGCAGGCTGCCGGCCGGGCGCGTCTTCGTCCTGGAAACGCGTGCGGTCAATCATAGCCGCAACGCGGCCAAAGTCACGCCGCAAACGCACCGCGCCGGCCGTTTTCCGGGGCGAATTCCGGACGATCGGCCGCGAACCTGCTCCCGATCAAACCGGCCGCTGGTCCGGCGGAGGAATCTCGCTATACTGTGCCACGCGATCGGGTGTGCGGTGCGGGCACGCCCGGAGCGAGCGGCCGGGCCGGTGGGTTGCCGCAGGCGGACATCGGTGACCGGGTACCGGGGGCTTGCACGGATGCGACACGGGAAGGGCACACGGGCCGGTGAATCGGGCGCGGCCACGCATCCGCGCCTCGTCGGAATTGCGTCGGCTGCGCGGCGGCCGGCGCACGCAACGCGCCCCGCATGGCCCGGATCCTGCCGCGGGTCCGGTGTCGGCCTCCCGGTCGACATGACTTCACGCCAGGGAGCACACGCGTGTCCACCTCCGTAACCCCGACCGGCGATCGCCCGATGGTGGCGACGTCCGGCGAAGCGCGCTGCCGATTCTGCGGTTCCGCGTTGCACGATACCTTCGTGGACCTCGGGATGTCGCCTCTGTGCCAGACGCATATCGAGCCCCACCAGCTCAATCACATGGAGCCGTTCTATCCGCTCCACGCCTGGGTGTGTCGCGAGTGCTTCCTGGTGCAGTTGGAGGAGTACGTGGCGCCGGGCGAAATCTTCTCCGACTACGCGTACTTCTCCTCGTACTCGGATTCGTGGGTCGCGCACGCGCGGCGGTACGCCGAGAGGATGATCGAGCGGCTCGGCCTCGGGCACGAGAGCTTCGTGGTCGAGATCGCCAGCAATGATGGTTACCTGCTGCAGCACTTCGTCGCGAACGGCATTCCGGTGCGCGGCATCGAGCCGGCGGCGAACGTGGCGGAGGCGGCAGTGGGGCGCGGGATTCCCACGACGGTGGAGTTTTTCGGCCGGGAGTCCGCGCGCGAGTTCGCCGCGCGCCATGGTCGTCCGGACCTGCTGCTCGGCAACAATGTCCTGGCGCACGTCCCGGACATCAACGATTTTGTTGCCGGGATGCGCACGCTGCTGGCGCCCGACGGTGTCATCACGATGGAGTTCCCGCACCTGCAGCAGCTCATGGAGCAGAACCAGTTCGATACGATCTATCACGAGCATTTTTCCTATCTTTCCTTCACGGTCGTCGAGCGGATTTTCGCGCATCACGGCCTGACGCTCTTCGACGTCGAGGAGCTCCCGACGCACGGCGGGTCGCTGCGGATCCATGCCCGTCAGCGCGAGGACGAGAGCAAGCCCGTGCAGGCGGCCGTGCCGGCCCTGCGGGAGCGCGAGGAGCGACTGGGATTCTCCCGTCTGGAGACGTACCGGGGGTTCGGCGAGCGCGTGAAGGAGACCAAGCGCGCGCTCCTCGGCTTCCTGATCGATGCGCGGCGCCGCGGCTGCACGGTCGTGGGTTACGGGGCGCCCGGGAAAGGCAACACACTGCTCAACTATTGCGGCATCCGCACCGATTTCCTGGATTTCACGGTCGACCGCAGCCCGCACAAGCAGGGCCGGTACACGCCCGGCACGCACATCCCGATCCTCGATCCGGAAGCGATCCGGGACGCGCGGCCGGACTACGTCCTGATCCTGCCGTGGAACCTGCGCCCGGAGATCATGGAGCAGCTCCAATACATCCGGGAGTGGGGCGGCAAATGCGTCGTGCCCATTCCGTTCGTCCAGGTCGTGCCCTGGGGCGATGCCCCGGCCGGCAAGCAGTCATGAGGGAAGCTTGGCGATGAAGGTGTTTCTCACGGGAGTGGACGGGTACATCGGCACGTTGCTCGCACCGATCCTGATGCGGCGCGGACATGACGTCGTCGCCCTCGATACGGGGTTCTACCGCGACGGCTGGCTGTTCAGCGATCCGGCACTGACACCGATGCTGCCGCACACGCTCAACAAGGACCTGCGGCTGATCGACGAATCCGATCTCGAGGGAGTGGACGCGATCGTTCACCTGGCGGAGCTGTCGAACGACCCGCTGGGGCAGAACAGCCCAGAGACGACCTTCCGGATCAATCACCGCGGGTCGGTGCGTCTCGCCGAGTTGGCACGCTCGCTCGGGATCGAGCGGTTCGTCTACACGTCTTCCTGCAGCGTGTACGGTGCAGGAACGGGAGACTGGCTCGACGAGGAGTCGCCGACCAATCCCCAGACAACCTACGCACAGTGCAAGGTGCTCGTCGAGAAGGACGTCGGCGCCCTCGCCGGGGACGGCTTTTCGCCGGTTTTTCTGCGCAATGCCACGGCCTTCGGGGCCTCGCCCCGCATGCGCTTCGACATCGTGCTCAACAACCTCGCCGGCATCGCCTGGTCGCGCGGCGAGATCGCGATGGTCAGCGATGGCACACCGTGGCGGCCGCTCGTGCACGTGCTCGATATCTGCAAGGCGGTGGTTTGTGCGCTGGAGGCGCCGCGGGAGGCCGTCCACGGCCAGGTCTTCAACGTCGGGCAGAACGCGGCCAACTACCGCGTGCGACAGATCGCGGAGATCGTCGGCGACGTGTTTCCGGGATGCGCCGTCACCTTCGGCGACAGTGGTGGCGACAACCGGAGCTACCGCGTCTGCTTCGATCGGATTCACGAGCGCCTGCCCGGATTCGGCTGCGACTATGATGCGCGGAAGGGTGCGCTACAGCTGCGCGAAGTGTTCGAGCGCATCGACATGGACGCGGCCACGTTCGAGGCGCGACCGTTCACGCGCCTGAAGCAACTGGAGTACCTCATTCGCACCGGCCAGGTCGACGACGACCTGTTCTGGCGTGCCGGGACCCCGGTAAACCGCGAAGGGCGCCCGGACGTTCATGAGGCCGCGAGCTAGCCTGGGCGTCCCATGCCGGTCTTTCACGAGCTCGACCTGCCGGGCGCCTGGACGCTTGACATGGAGCCCATCCGGGACGACCGGGGCTGGTTCGCGCGGTATTTCTGCGCGCGCGAAGGGAACGAGCACGGACTGGCGATGCCGTTCGTGCAGTTCAATCACTCCTTCACGCGCATGGCCGGGACCATCCGCGGAATGCATCTGCAGGTCGGCGAGGACGCGGAAGCGAAGCTGGTCAAGTGCGTGCACGGGCGCGTCTGCGACGTGCTGCTGGACCTGCGCAGGGGGTCCTCCGGGTTCATGCGCCACGTCGCCATTGAACTGTCGGCCGACAACGGGCGGGCGGTGTACATCCCGCTCGGGGTCGCGCACGGGTTCCAGACGCTCGAGGACGACACGCAGTTGATCTACCATCACTCGAACTTCTACGCACCGGGGGCCGAGCGTGGCGTGCGGCACGACGATCCGCGTGCGGCCATCGCCTGGCCGCGGCCCGCGACCGAGATCTCGGAAAAGGATCGAGCCTGGCCGTTGCTGGACGCCGATTTCGACGGCTACGAGAGCCCATGACCGCCACCGACACCAGCGTGAAGTCGGGCTCGCGCGGGGATGCTTCGGGAAGCGCGCCGAACGGGCGTGCAATGATGCAACTGGTTGAGCGCCTGTATCCGATCTGCCGCAGCATTACCGGCGACGGCGTGCGGCGCACGCTGGACATTCTCGGCGAAGAGCTCGATCTGCGTGTCCGGGAGGTGCCCACGGGTACGCGCGTGCTCGACTGGGAAATCCCTCGCGAGTGGAACATCCGCGAGGCGCATGTCACGGGCCCGGCGGGCGAGCGCATTGTCGACTTCCGTGATCACAATCTCCACGTCCTGAACTACAGCGTCCCGGTCCGACGCCGCGTCGCGCGTGACGAGCTGGTCGCACATCTCCATTCGCTGCCCGATCAGCCGGACGTGATTCCGTACCGCACGTCGTATTACCGCGAGGCGTGGGGATTCTGCATCCAGCATCGACGTCTCGAGGCGTTGCCCCGGGGAGACTACGACGTCGTCATCGACACGTCCCTGGAACCCGGCGCCCTCACCCTGGCCGAGTGCGTGGTGCCCGGCCGCTCGGAACGGGAGATTCTCTTCTCCACGCACATCTGTCACCCGTCGATGTGCAACGACAACCTCAGCGGCATTGCCGTGCAGGCGGCATTGTTCGAGTGGCTGCGCCGGGAGCAACGGCGTTATACGTATCGCGCGATCTTCGCGCCCGGCACGATCGGCGCGGTGACCTGGCTGAGCATGAACCGGCGATCGCTGGACCGGATCGCCGGCGGCCTCGTGCTCTCCGGTCTCGGGGACCCGGGCCGCCTGACCTACAAGTGCAGCCGCCGGGAGGGCGCCCGCATCGACCGCGTGGTGGAGAGGGCGCTGGGCGACGAAGTCAATCAGCTGCCGTTTTCGCCGCTCGGCTACGACGAGCGGCAGTACGGTTCGCCCGGCTTCGACCTGCCGGTCGGTCGGCTGTCGCGCACGCCGTATGGCACCTACCCGCAGTATCATACCTCGGCCGACGATCTCTTGTTCATCAGCGCCGCCCAGCTGGAGTCCGCGCTCGCGGCCTGCCAACGCATCGTCGAGGCTCTCGAGGGCGATACGGTCTGGTACGCGACGAAGCCGTACGGCGAGCCCCAGCTCGGCCGCTACGGCCTGTATGACGAGCTCGCCGGCGAGATCGAGGGCACGCCGCTGCGCGAAGCTCTGCTCTGGGTTCTCAATCTCGCGGACGGCGATCATGGGCTGCTGGACATCGCGGCGCGTTCCGGCTGTGCGGTGGCTGCACTCGAGCACGTCGCCCGGCGCGCCGTTGCCGCGGGCCTGCTCGAGACGGAGGTGGCGGGGGCATGACGATCGATGGCAAGCACGAACGAGAAGGATCGTCCGCGATGATGGATGACGAGACCGTGCGCTTCGGCGGCCGGCACGACGCGCGTCGCTATTCCGCGTCGCGGGCGCTCGAGGAAAGAGCCCTGCAGTTGATTCCCGGCGGCAGCCACACGTATGCCAAGGGCGTGGACCAGTATCCGGTACTGGCTCCCGGGTTCATCGAGCGCGGACACGGCTGTCACGTGTGGGATGTCGATGGCAACGAGTTCGTCGAATACAACATGGGCGGGCGCGCCGTCGTCCTCGGACATGCATACGAGCCGGTGGTCCGGGCCGCCCGCGCGGCGATGGATCTGGGAAGCAGCTTCACCCGCCCGCACCGTCTCGAGGTCGAGTGCGCCGAGGCGTTCGTCGGGATGATTCCCGGCGCGGAGATGGTGAAATTCACCAAGGACGGGTCCACGGCCACCACGGCGGCCATCCGGCTGGCGCGCGCGTACACGGGGCGCAGACGGGTGGCCCTGTGTTCCGATCATCCCTTCTTTTCCTACGACGACTGGTTCATCGGCACGACGACCATGGACGCCGGAATCCCCGATGCCGTGCGCGCGCTCACGCTGACGTTTCCCTACAACGACCTGGATGCATGCCGGAGGCTCTTCGACGAGCATGGCGACGACATTGCCGCCGTGATCCTCGAGCCCGTCCGGGCGGAAGCCCCGCGTGACGGCTTCTTGCACGAGCTTCGCGACCTGGCGCATTCACGCGGTGCCCTGTTCGTTCTCGACGAAATGATCACCGGCTTCCGGTATCACGCCGGCGGCGCACAGGCGCTCTTCGGGATCACGCCGGATCTGTCGACCTTCGGCAAGGGCCTCGCGAACGGCTTCGCGCTCTCCGCCCTGTGCGGTCGTCGCGAGATCATGGATCTCGGCGGCCTCGACGACAGTCGCCCGCGTGTGTTCCTGCTGTCGACCACCCACGGTGGCGAAACCCACGCGCTGGCGGCGGGGATCGAGAACATGCGCATCTTTCGGGAGGAACCCGTCGTCGAGCACATGAACGCCATGGGCAGGCGGCTGCGGACGGGTTGCGAGGCGGTCATCGAGCAGCGCGGACTGGCGGATTACGTCACTGTGAACGGGTACGACTGCAACCTTGCCTTCGCGACGCTGGATGCGGAGCGGCGGCCCAGCCAGGGCTATCGCAGTCTTTTCTTGCAGGAGATGCTGCGCGAGGGCGTGCTCGCACCCGCGTTCACGGTGAGCTATTCGCATGCCCCGGCCGACATCGATCGCACGATCGAGGCGGTTGATCGTGCGCTGGGCGTGTACGCGCGCGCCCTGGAGGATGGCTACGAGCAGCACCTGGTCGGCAGGCCGTCCCGCATGGTGATGCACCACCGGGGGTGAGCGCCGATTCGTCGCGCGGCACCCGTCCCGCCTCAGGCATCCCGCCGCCAGACCGGGGCCAGGCGAGCCGTATGCCCCAGTACCTCCAGGGCGGGCTGCACGACCCACTCCCACCGCCAGACCAGCTCCGGCCGCATGCGTGACAGCGACAGCAGGCAACGGCCTGCAGGCGAGGTATCGCGGCGCCATGCCGATCGCCGGGCATCGCGGGGGGTGTCCTGCCACATCCTGCGGACGCACGCCTGTTCGAGTGCACGCGACAGGTGTGCCGCCGAGGGACGAATTCCCGGCGGAACCGCGCGCGACCCGGGAAACGATGCCAGGGCGGGATGAAACCGCTGCAGGCACTCCCGTTGCAGGGGCCGGGCGTGGCGGTCCTCCGGCCGGATCGAGATCGCGGCGCACATGTAATCGAGATCGAGAAACGGGCACAACACCAAGTGCTGGGCCGGCACCAGCTGTTGCGACCAGAGTGCTGTAGCGCGACGCTGGCGCAGCAGGTCGAAGGCGAACTCGGCCACGTTACGGCGGTCGGCCAGGGGGCGCAGATAGTCGATCACTTCCTGGCGGATCGCCTCCGCGACATCGAGGGCCGGTGACAGGTAGCGCCGGTGCGGGATCGTCGCAACCATGTCCGCGACCCGGGCGATGTCACGCGAAGGCTCGGCATACAGGCCGGGCAGGCGATACCCGGGATTACCCAGGACGTCCCCCAGAAAACCGTCCAGAAGCGCGGTGGCCTCCGGCCCGGCTGCACGCATCAGCGTCACGGCCCAGGTGTGCATCGGAGTTTCGGCAGAGGTGCGCGCCCGGCGGATTGCGTCGTCTTCCGCATAGTCCGCGGGCGCCCGCAGCTCGAGCACACGATGAGGGAAGCGGAAGTGCGAGGCCATCGCGCATGCGAAATGGGCGTCGAGATCGAGGTGTCCCTTCTGCGGGAACCGCACGGTCGCTGCATCGAAGCGGAGTTCGGCGTCGAGCAGCGCGCCCAGGATGCGGCGGCTGTCGTGGCCGCTGCTGAACGGCAGGAACCACGGGCCGTAGTCCAGCGCGCGGCAGCGGTCCATGGCTCGGCACAGGGCGTTCTCGACGCGCGTGACGGCATCGTCGTCGAGCGGCGTCTCGGCCGCGGGCAGGTCGTCGAAGCAGAACCACGCCCGGGTGCGCGGCGTCGGGGTACAGTCGAAATGAATCTCGCGTCCGTACGGCACCCGCTGGATTCCGCGGTGCAGCGATCGATCGCCGACAATGAAGCCATTGGCGAGAACGGAAGCCATGGCAATCGGATCGGATTCCGTGTCGGGAAGGAGGAGCAGGTCGGCGCGCGTTGCGAACAGCACGTGCTCCTCGCACACCCGGTAGTACAACGGGGAGAAGCCAAAGGCGTCGGTCGAGAGCACGAGGCGGTTGCGAACGAGATCGACGGACGCACGTGCGAAGACGCCGTTGCGGCGCCGGTCGGCGGGCGCCTTGTCCTGCCAGTATTCGAGCAGGGCCTCCGGCGGTGAGAAGTGGTGCAGCGGCGGCTCCAGCAGGTAGCCGCGAAACGCCAGCGCCGCGCGGCCGTCGTGCGCGAGGTGCACCTTGGTGCGGTCCTCGCCGCGGTAGCGCGAGCGCGGTGCGCAGAGGACCCAGCCGCGACCCTGTAGGCAGATGGACCCGTCGAGCGCCCGCGGGGCCACGACCACCTCGGCGGCACCGTCCAGTGACCAGGCACCCATGAAGCCGTCGTCCGCCGGATCTTCGTTGCTGCCGAAGGCCGAGAGCAGATGCAGGGCGGGACGGTCCCGGCGTGCGGCGTCGCCGCGCGCGCATGCGGAGTCCCCGGACGGGTTCGGAGCGTACATGCCGTGCAGCGCCGGGCGGGATCAGTACACGCAGGTCACGGTCAGGAGATGGGGGATCCCCTGTCTCGAGACGTCGACCGGCAGGGCCTGGAACTGTTCGCGGTTCGTGGACGTCACGAGCACGGGATAGGTCCGTCCGCTGTCGGTCATCGCCACGCAGATCTCGCCGCACTGAATGCGCGTGTCACCACCCGGGTAGCCGCGGAACCCGAACGTGCGCGCAGTGGCCCGCTGCGTCATGCGAACGCCGTCGAGCACATCATCGAAATGCGCATTGGTGACAGCCGTGGCGGCCTGGTATCGCCGCAGGGTCTCGGTGACCTCCTGTGCGGTCATGGGGCGGCCGGTGAAGCGTTCCACGTTGGCCGGGGTTTTCGGATCGAACGTGGCCGGCGCGACGACCTGCTCCAGTGCGGCGTGATAGCGGGCATCATATTCGCCGGGATCCACGGTTTCGCTCTCCACGACCAGCGCGATGCGGTCGTCGAGGCCGTAATGTCCGATAAGTTCTCGAAGTTGCGCGCAGTAGGCGGCGGTCCGCTCTGCCGGAACACGGTTCACGTACCGGCCGCACACGTCATCGACGACGAGTGCGAACTCGATTCCCGGGGGGAAGACGGCGGACGCGCTGCTCACGAAAGTGGCCGCCTGGTGAAGCAGCAGGAGTTCCGCCAGGCCGATCTCGAACCGCAGCGGCAGGACGCCCGGGTGCAGGCTGGCGTGGTACCCGGGACCGATGTCGAGGTGGAAGGTGGTGGGCTCTCCCCGGTCGCGTCGGGTCTCCAGGTAGTGTCGGATTTCCGGCAGGTACGCTTCCGTGCGTGCGCGACTCAGGTACGTGTGCCGGCGCCCCGTCAGCGTGAGCAGGACGGCGTCCACGGGATCGAGCGCCGAGGGTGGCGCCGCTTCAGCGGACGCTGCTGCATCCTGCACGGCCTCGTCGATCTGCGCGACGTAGGTCCGCGTTGCCTCGGTGCCGTCCGGAACCGCTTCCGCACGCAGACGCGACTCGCTTCTCATGTTCCTTCCGCCTTCGCGGCCTTTCCGCCAGAGGGCATTGCAACCGTGCAGCAAGATGGATGCCGCATCGTGATCGAGGGTCGCCCGGCAGGGCCTTGCGGCCTGCTGCGCGAGCGTGCGTGACGATGCAACAGCGCCGCGAGGCACGCGAGGTGGTTTCGTCCGGTCATCAGGGCTGGCGTCCCGTCTGCCAGGGCCACAACTCCGCCCACAGGGCGTTTCGCTCCCAGTAAAGGCGGCGCAGCAGGTACGTGGAGAGGCGAAGCCGATCACGGTAGCCGAGAGGCGACGTCCAGACGCGTCGCACCAGGTCGATGGACTGCGCCAGAGTGTCCTGCGATCGGCGCCGCCGGGCGCCGGGGTTGTTGAATTCGCCGATGTCGGCTGCGGACATCCCGAGCGTCGACGCATCCGCGGCGACCCTCCGGTAGAACAGCAGCTCGGGGATCTTGACGAAGCGCCCGAACAGGGCGAGCTCGGCGACGAAAGTGACGTCGCCCGCCGAATAGATGCCTTCCAGGTGGGTGCGTGCCAGGCCGGTGCGTCGAATGACGCCGTTCTGCGCGTTGTTCAGGCCGAGTGTCTCGAGTACGCGCTGGAACCGGTATGCGGCGTCACCGGCTCCGGCGTCGAGCGGATCCGCATAACGCTCGATTTCTTCCCCTTCGGAGTCGATCAGCGCCGAGTCCCCGTGGGCAAGCACGGCGCCGGGATTTGCCTCGAGGGCCGCCACGCCACGCTCGATCAGTGTCGGTGCGCAAACGTCGTTCGCGGCCGCCCATTTGAAGTACGGTGCGGACGCGTGGGCCGCCAGGAAGTTCCAGTTTCTCGGCCCGCCCAGGTTCTTCGGCTGGCGTATGTAGGAGACGCGTGGGTCGGCGTTCGCGAACTCCTGGCAGATCGCGGCCGTCCCGTCCGTCGAGGCATTGTCCGAAATCACGAGTTCAAAATCCGTCAGCGTCTGGTTCAGTAGCGATTCGAGCGCGGGCACGAGGTACTTCTCGGCGTTGTACGCGGGCACGCCGACTGTGACGACTGGCTTGTGCACGATGACTCCCCTGCAATCGTTCTTCTTGTCGTATTTCATGCACCGCGCGTGCCACTGCACGGTGTTCCCTCGGCTCAGTCGGTCAGTGCGGCGAATCGGCGAGGTGCGGCAGACGCGCCCAGCCGGACGAGGTCGCCGAACCAGGGCTCCAGGTCGGCCCGGTAACGGTCCACGCGCAGCCGCAGCCCCGCCGCGATCTCGGCCCGGTCCCGGCGCGCGCGATGCACCGCCGTCCCTACCGCCTCCGGCTCTGCCGTGGCCGCATCCAGGCAGAAGTCCGCGAGGCCGAGGTCGTCCATCAGTTGGCGGAGCTTGCGCGTGCATGCCAGCGCCACCACCGGGCGTTCCAACAGGGCGCCCAGGATCGCGCTGTGCAGCCGCGAGGCCACCACGACTTCGCACGCCCCGATCTCGGCGAGCACTTCGTCCAGCCCGGCCGTGCTCGGGGTGCGGCCGGGGGCGGCACCCGCCGGGTCAGTCCGACGTGCCTCGACCGCCGCCACGGCCGGCGCGTCCATGGTCGGCTGTGTAGTGACGTATCGCAGCGGGGTGCGCTCGGCGTCGAGGCGATCGCACAGCGACGCAAGCGTGCCCGTGTAATGGCGATACGTTTCGTCGTCGGCCCCCGGCCAGGCGGAACGCGCGATCGGCCCGATCGCGACGCCGCTGCCGGGCAAACGGGACGCCCCCAGCAGTTGCAGGGGAAGGCCGAACGCAAGGTCGGGGATCACGCTGGTGGGGCGCGGACGCGGCACGAGCGCGCGCGCCAGTGCCTGGCTGCCACTGTCGCGGAAGGTCACGCGGTCGCACAGCCGCAGGGCGATGCCGCAGAACAGGCGACTGAGCGGGGAGGACAGGCCGTCCCAGCCGCAACCGAAGCTGGCTACGGGCAGGCGTCTCGTTCGAGCCATCAGGGCCCACGAAAGCATGGCGTAGGGCTGCCCCCACGGCCCGCCCCAGTAGTCGTCGAGCTGTCCGCCACCGGAGAAGACCAGCAGGTCGACGCGCGCGAGGACGTGCCGCACGTGTCGCAGGTATCGCACCTCCGAGGCCAGCCTGCTCCATCGGTCTCGCAATGCTCCGGCGAGTCGGCCCGCGCGCCGGGCTGGTGGCGGCTGCGCGTCCCCCGCGCCACGGACGGGCGGATCGGGGCGCGCAATCAGGTGCGACGGGAGGCCATGGCTGGCCCGGGCCGCTCGGGGGTGGAAACAGATCGTGCGGATCGCGCCGGCGCCGTGTGCACGCAGCCCGGCGATCGCGGACTCCTGGATTGCCGTGTCCCCGAGATTGCCGGTTCCGAACGGCCCCATCAGGGCGACGCGGGGACCGTCTGGGCTGGCTTGCGCGGCGGCGCGCGATGCGGCCGGCGTTTCCGCACGGACCGGCCGCCCCGCGTGGCCGAAGGCTGGCATGAGTGCTTCCGTCCCCGGTATCTGTTCCCTGCACCTGCTCGCGGGAGCGCCCGGGCGTCCGCCCGTGCACTGCGGGACCCGCGTGCCGTCCTGGCATTCCCCGCGCACCGGGGAGTATAGGCCCTTTCGCCGGGGCGTCACCAGTTGCGGCGCGTCCGGGCAGACTCCTGGTGCGCAAACGTGCCACGACGGACTAGAATATCCGGCAGCCCGCTGGCAGGCCGAAAGGGAACAGGGTGCCGCTCCGTTCGAGGTTCGGGAAGTCCGTTCCCGGGTGTTCCGGTCGTCGGTGACCGCGCCGCGGGTCGTGCCCGGGCCGTTCGGGCCGCGCGTCACAGGGGAGACAGGGATGAAGGTGGTGCTGTTCTGTGGTGGTCTGGGAACCCGGCTGCGCGAGTATTCCGACACCATTCCGAAGCCGCTCGTGCCGATCGGGGATCGCCCCATCATCTGGCACCTCATGCGCTATTACGCTCACTACGGCCATACCGAGTTCATCCTCTGCCTCGGTTACCAGGGAATCCTGATCAAGGAATACTTCCTGAATTACAAGGAGTGGGCCTCGAACGATTTCCGGATGCGTGCGCGTGACGAGGAAATCGAATTCTTCAGCACGGATCTGGACGACTGGGACATCACCTTCGTGGACACCGGGGCCACGTCGAACATCGGCGAGCGGCTGACGGCCGTGCGGCACCTGCTCGGTGACGACGAGGTGTTCCTCGCGAACTACGCCGACGGCCTCACCGACCTGGCGCTGGACGACCACATCGAGCGCTTCCGCGTGTCGGACGCGATTGCCACCTTCGTATCGGTGCGACCGCCCCAGAGCTTCCACACCATCCAGGCCGGTGGCGACGGTCGCGTCGTGGCCATCCGCGACGCGCAGTCGTCCGACATCTGGATCAACGGCGGGTTCTTCGTGCTGAGGCGTGAGATCTTCGAGCACATGCGCCCTGGCGACGAACTCGTGGAGGCCCCGTTCGAGCGCCTGATCGAACGTCACGCCCTGGCCACCCGGAGGCACGAGGGGTTCTGGGCATGCATGGACACGTTCAAGGACAAGAGGATGTTCGACGCCATGCACGAAAGCGGGACGCGGGTCTGGGAGGTGTGGAATCACCACCCGGAGGTTACTCCCGCCCCCGTGGACCCTCTGACCGGCGACCTCGGAGTCTGAAAGCATGCTCTCTCTCGTGCCAGGCGCCCGTGGCGTCCGGACCATCTTGTGCCTGGGTGCACACTGCGACGACATCGAGATCGGGTGCGGCGGCACGATCGCCCGACTGGTGGCGTCGTCGCCCGGCATCGCCGTCCACTGGATCGTGTTCAGTTCGGGTCCGGTGCGGGCCGGGGAAGCGAAAACCGCTGCGGGAGCGTTCCTCTCCGAGGCCGCGGAGCCGAAAGTTCGCATCGAGGATTTCCGGAACGGCTATTTTCCCTTCGTCGGGGATGCCATCAAGAACTACTTTGAGGAACTCAAGCAGCGGGTGGATCCCGACCTCATCCTGACTCACTATCGCGATGACCGCCATCAGGATCATCGGGTCATTTCGGATCTCTCCTGGAACACGTTCAGGGATCACCTGATTCTCGAATACGAGATTCCCAAGTACGATGGCGACATGGGACGGCCGAACGCGTACGTGCCGCTTTCCGACGAGGTCCGACGAGCCAAGGTCGATTGGCTGATGGAGCATTTCCCCAGCCAGCATTCCCGGCCCTGGTTTCGGCGCGAGACCTTCGACGCCTTGATGCGGCTGCGCGGCATGGAGTGCAACGCCCCGAGCGGATATGCCGAAGCCTTCCACGCCCGGAAGCTGGTGCTGGAGTGAGGCACGCGGCGATTCGTCCCATGCTTCAGGCCATGAGACCTGATGCGGTCGCCGCCATGGGAGGCGGGTCCGATGATTCCCCTGACGATGCGTGGTACCTGTGCCGGTGTCCCGGTTTCGGAGGTTCTCGCTGCGCGGCTTCCTGTGCTGGCGCGGCGAGCATGCCACGCCGTTCTCGGGGTCGCGCTCTGCACGGCGCTCGCGACAGTCGCAGCGTGCGGGGCGACCGGGTCTTCCAGTGGCGACAGCGGGTCCACGGTGCCACCCGTCCCGGCGGGGCCGCTGGTGTTCGCGACACAGGGTGACGCGCCCACGACCATCGATCTGACGCCGTATGGCACGGCCCCGTTCAAGGCGCTCGACAGCAGCGGGACGATCACCGTGGCGCTCACCGTTGCGGTCGCCACGCACGACCAGCCGTCGAACGAGTCCTTGAAGGTGCAGGATGCGCACGGCGAGGTCTTCCAGGTCACCGGCGCCACCCAGCCGTCGCCCGGCGCGGCATACGGTCTGTCGGTTTCGCCGGACGGTCGTCACCTGCGCGATGCGGACGGCAAGTCGTGGTACATCAACGGCGAT
>Ga0209918_1000889_pt1 | contig 17804 bp, 14 predicted proteins | sample SalPonD_shore_MG_FD_185712 | JGI IMG/M metagenome (GOLD analysis project Ga0209918, IMG submission 185712) | Salt pond soil microbial communities from South San Francisco under conditions of wetland restoration - Salt Pond MetaG... | ecosystem: Environmental > Aquatic > Marine > Intertidal zone...
GTTGTATACTTTACAGTGTTCTAAATTTTCATCGCAAATCCACATTTTAGTATATATAAAACCACATTTATGATATCTATCATATGCTTTTTTGAGTATATTTAAAGCATTTTTGTGTAATTTATCATCATTATCAAGCACCACAATTACATCATTTCTTGCATTATTTATAGCTATTTTAGAAGCAAATCCTACGCCTCTGTTTTTATTTAAACATATCAATCTTATTCTTTTATCATGTAAAAAACTTTTTATCTTCGCTACTGAATTATCATCTGAATAATCATCTACGATAATTAATTCCCAACAATCATAGGTTTGATTAATTATGCTTCTTATTGCTTCCTCGATAAATTTTTCACTGTTATAATTAGCTATAATAAAAGAAAAAGTGATTTGCTCTGAGGTAGTTTTTAAGTCCATTTATATTATAATATTTTTAAAACCTTTATAAATATTATAATCTTAGTCTACTATTCAATGTTTTTTTATGATTAATGGTTTTTTTATAATCTTTATCATTATTTGTTAAAATTGAAAAGTGTTAGTAAAACCACTCAAGAATATCTGATTATTTCTTATTTTTATTATATTAATTGTAACTAACAATAAATTATCTGAATATTAGAATTCAGACATTTATAAGAAATAGAACAAGTTAAATTAGAAAAATTTAATTAGAAACATTTGTAACTTTTTATAATTTACTTTCTTTGCATCAAAATTAATTTTTATCATATTTCCATATATTTACTAATTCAGGATATTTATTAAACCAAAAGTCATATTCATTTTTTAATAGGCTTCTAGTTATATTATATTGACTTCTTGTCATTTTAGGTTTATTACTATAAAAGAGTGGTCTCAGGAAATGCAATTTTGAAAAAATTTCGTGAGTAGCAAACTTCTGAATAGTCCTTAAAATAATCCTGCTATATTTATATGGAAGTATAGTCTTGTTCATATGTGGTAATGTTGACATTTTTGTATCATATTTTATATCTAAGAACTCGCAAACTTCCTTAATAGTTTCAACAGGATTATTTAATAATTTTTCGAAAAAAATAACTTTGAGATCAGAAAAATAATTTCTATATATTTTTATGAAATTGCTAAACATACTTTCTTGAAAATATCTTAACTGAAGAAAAATATTATTTTTAAAAAAATTAACCTCATGGAAATTTAGAAAATTAACTAAATCTACAGAAAGATTGAAATTATTCATTAAAAACTTTTTATTTTTCTTTATAGAACCATTTATATCAATTAAACCTTTTTTTTCTGCGAGTTTCAAATTTTCTAATTCTAATTCAATAAGATTTCTATTTTCTTGAGTAAATAATTGTCTTAGAATTAAGTCAAAATTTCTTTTATCTTCACTTGGAATTAACTTATGTTGATGTAAATATATCGAGAAAAGTCTCTCTGCTGGATCTCTTATAATTATTAGAATTTTTGGATTTTTAACGTATTTTTTAATATTTCTAGCCGCTCTCTCACAATAAAGATAATAGGTCGATGCATCAATGAGTGTTTTATTAGTATCCCGAAATAAATTCATATAGAGATTCAAATTATCCTTGACTATTTTTTCAGGAAAACAAAAGAATGTAGGTTCCTTCAAATATATTTCACAAACTTCATTACTCCGTGTCATCATCCAATATAATGTTGATGTTCCACACTTACTTGCTCCGGGAATTATTATTGTTTTATTTTTAATTTCATTCATGAGATAGTATTATCTATAATTCTTTTTTCTGAAATAGGAATGCTCGTTTTATCAAATATTATATATTGATAATATTTAATTCTTTTTTAAAGATTTGGGAAACCTTACAATAAAAATATAAGATTTAATTTCATAAATATAAAGGATTTTCCCAATTTATAAATTATTATTTTTAAATTATCTTTGTCCTTGGAAGAATAATAAAGATGAGATTTAAATGAATATAAATAAAACAAGTTAAATAGATTAAAGCCTTTGCATTTTGGGGTAAAATTTTTTATAAATCCAAAAAATACTGGTCAAAATTTCAAACTTAAATTACAATAATCCATATTACATTAGATATTATTTAAAGTAGGTTTTTTCTATTTGCATTAATAAGGAAATTTTTGAGGATTTTTAAGAAGTTTTTGAGAAAATTAATAGTTATAATTCTAAAGATAAAGCAAAAAACAAAAAAACAAATTAATGAAATGATTGAGCTTAGATAGATATTTTGTGATAACATTAAAAATAATTCATAAATGAAAATTGAGATAAAGCTTGTTAATAGTATTGGAATTATTTTTATCTCTTTTAGAGAAAGTTTAATATATTTTTTTGAAATAAAACAATTTGATAAACAAATAAACGCAAATGAGCTGCTGAAACCCAATGCTGAAAAAATAATTTCATTAGTAATTAAAGTTAAATAAAGAAATATAACAGCTATGATTGCTCCTAAAAATTGATTAATTAAAAGTATATACGTTTTTCCCTTAGAAAGTATTATCTTACCATATAAAATATTTAATGAGAAGAAAATACAACCAATGATTGTAATTTTAAAAATATACACTAATTCAGTACTATAATACTTAGAATAAACAATTTTTAGAAAAAGTGGGAGAAGACCATAAAATAATAATGCTATTGAAATAATCAATACTACTATTAATGAAATCATATATCTATAGATCATCTTTATTTGAGAGATATTTCCCTTTTTAAAAAAAGATGCAAAATATGGTTGAATATTTTGTGCTATTGGTAGTTCTATTAAGCTCACAAGATATATAACTAATGTTGTTGATAAATGAAAATAAATGGAATAATTTCCAGAAATACCGCCTAAAAATATCGGGAATATATTAAAACGGAAGATTCTAAATATTCCGGATAAGAATAATGGAAATCCTAATATAATGATTCTCTTAGCGATCGATAAATCAAAATATTGATTTATATTTTCACTTCCTATAATTCGAATTTGTTTTTTATAATAAAAAAAACTGTATATTAGGGAAGTTAAGTTGGATCCGAGAAAAATTATTATTGCTATGTAAAAATTAATAATATTTAGAAATATACTAATCATCAGCATTATAAAAAAACTTAAAGCAAAAGTTATTTTTGAAATACCAACTCCCATTGGTTTTTTCAATCCATAGAGAATACTTTCTGTTATTGAACCTAATGAAATTATTAATATTATAATGGAAATGAAAAAAAGAAAGAGAAAGTTACCCGAATCTAAATTGAGGTTAAAATTTATACCTGTTAAAAGAAAAAATCCTAGTATTATGATTACAATGAGGTAATTTGGAAGCAATATTAATATTAGAGTTCGATTAGCAATCATTACTCTCTTTTCTCCGATTTCTGCATAAATATTTGGCAATATATATGGATTGAAAATAATAAAAGTTGTAAAGAGTTGACATACCGCAAAGTATATTATAAAATTAGCAGCATCTAAATTATCCAGCCAATTATAAAGAATAATTTCTCTTGAAATTAAATATATAAATTGAGCAAGATTATTGAGAAACATGGAGATTGAGATGCCTCTGAATAAAGGTGATAAATCAAAATATTCCGTCATTTTTTTATTATGTAAAATTAAACATGATTAAAACATTTACTACTAAAAACTTCTTAAAGAATAAAAACTTTGAAAAAAATTTATATTGATGCAATCGAAGATTTGACTTATTTTGAAAAATAGGAACTTATTAATTAAATCTTTTAATACATTTTATTTTCTATTTGAGGGATTGAAAAAAAATTGAAATATCGCTTAAAGCATTTCTTTTTATCTATCGAATTAGCTTTAATTCAATTTTGAAATTCAAAAAGTCCCTTAGGAGAAATAAACCATAAATTATATAGAATATATTATCTTAAAAACTAAATTTAAAATTATTAAGATTTTTTATATTCTTTTTAAAAGATCACTTAATTTTGGATAATTAAAATAATCAATATCCTTTTTATATCTGTCTTCGAGATTTTTTATTAATTTAAGGTCTAGATTTTTATAATATTTTTTAAAGTTCTCAAATTTAGGCTTAATCTTTAAAGATTTGCTAGAACCCTCATGAGGCAGTCGAAGATATGGAATATTGTGGATATGAAACATATTTCTTAGATCATCTTTGAGATTTTTCAATTTTATAATATAATTACAAAGAGGTGTTTCATTACTATCATATAATAATTTATATTGAGAGATCCAATGAAGATCAGCGTTTTTATCTTTTCCTTGCTCACTACACAGAAATTTTAGATATTCTTTAAATTTCATTAAAGGATAAATACCTTCATATTGACTTATCATTTCTATTCCTCCAATTCGAATTGCATTTAATATTTTTTTATGATAACAAGAAACAATTCTACTCCATGGATCTCTAACAATACTAAATATTAAATATTGTTCATATTTTTTATTACTCTTAATCACTTTTTCTACATTACCACTTTTAATTTCTGCACAATAATCTAAAGGGGGTTTATGAATGAAGAGATTTATCATAGAATTTGAAGCAACAAGGGGATTTTCAATGTAAATAAATTTATATTTATCCGAAATAATAATTTTTTGTCTACTTAAATAATTATATAGAAAAGCTGTTAATTTTCCGATAAATGGGAAATGATTAATAATTTTAAGTATTCTAAAAATAAGAAATATTGAAATCGGGTTTTTAAATCTATACCCAAATATACTATCTGTTCTAAAAAATAGATAATGTTTTAATATTAATGTAATCATAGTGTTAAAAATACTGATATTGCTATATTTTGCCTGTATTAAAAAAACAAATAAAAAACTTAAGTTCTGAGTTTTTCTTCAATTATTTAACAATTAATTTATTTCTTACGATTAATTCATTAATATTTTTAATATTTATATTAGCTTAAAAATCTATATTTTTCACTTTTCAGAAATAAGTTAAGACTATTTCATAGAGAATGAAAATTTAAGAAGATTCGTAGATCCATTCTATCCAAAAATCATAAACTCCTAGAGAAATTAATAGAATTTTCTTCTTAAATATTCACATAATTATTATTCTTAAAAAAATTTATTAAGATTTTTGATTAGATGAAACCAATTCCGCTGATAGTTTTCTCCAGCTAGAATTAAATCTTAATATAAACTTATTTTTATACAAAAAATATAAAATAATCTTATATATAACGATTTTTGGAAATAGCAAAGAGAGCCTTAGAATTTTTCTAATTAATTCATTATTAAAATTATCTGGGTAATTATATAAATATATTGCCTTATTTTGAATTACAATTCCATCTTTAATTGTTTTTTTAAGTGAATTATATTTAAATTGCGTTTTACTTACTCTATATTTGATTAGTGGTTTTTTTAAATTGTACAATTTCCAATCAATAGCAACTCTTAACCAGTATTCATAATCTTCACATCCATTAAAATTTTCATCATAAAAACCAATCTGATTAATAACTTCATCCCTTAAAATGACACTTGATTGAGCAATTGGATTAAATGGAATAAAATGCTTTCTTATTTCATTATTAGTTGATGGAAATTCTCTAAATCCTATGATTTTTGAATTCTCGTTAATTATAATAACATTACTTCCGACTAATCCATAACTAGGATTATCCTCCAGAAATCTAATTTGAATTCCTATTCGATTTTTTAATGAAACATCATCACTATCAATTATTACAAAATATTTTGATTTTGGTGATCTTTTTTTAAAACCTTTATTTCTAGTTTTCGCAATGCCTAATTTCTTCTTATTTCTATATATCCTAATTCTTTTATCTTTATCAGCATAATTTTGAATGATTTTCCAACTTTCATCCGTAGATAAATCATCAATTATGATATATTCAAAATTTTCATAGGTTTGATTGATGATGCTTTCAATAGTTTCAGAAATAAATCCAGCACAATTATAATTAGGAGTAAAAACGGTAATAAATGGTTCCTTCTTCATTTGATGGATGTCTAATGAATTTAAAAAAATTTTAATATGAATCTTAATTTCTCATTCATTTTAAATCTTTTATATTTATTATTAATTATCTGATATCTTAATTCTTTATAACTAATAAAACTAAATTATACCCCCTTACATTTCCAGATTTTTTTATAATTATATTACTTATTATTTTCTTTATCGTGTTTAATATGATATCAATGAGAAAAGAAAGCAAAAAGAACGATACTTCTTTTTAGTTGATAACTAACCAAAAAATTTTATTATGCTTACCACTCAAGATTTATATATTCAGATAGCTAAAAAAAGAAAATTATTTGGTTATATCCAAAAATTAAATATATATCAAAATTTTTTCAACTTAATCGTTGTACTATGAGATATCTTCTACAATCAATTAATTATTTTTTCCCAGCCAAAGGAAGTTCATTTAGAAATTGGCTCAAAATCATATTTTTAAATAGAACTATTGACTTAAAATATTATCTAAAAGTTTTATTGGTTACTTTACTCAATTTAATAGAAGCTCCATTACGTTTTTTCGAATGGTGGAAATTAAGAAAAACAATAAATCGTACCAATATAAATAAACCACCAATTTTTATTATTGGTCATTGGAGGAGTGGTACGACTTATCTCCATAATTTATTGACTAAGGATCCCCAATTCGGATATGTTACGACTCTTCAAGCCTTTTTTCCAAATTCTTTCATAAGTAAAAATTTCTTCAAAATGATCACGAAGAAGTCTATGAAAGAAACTCGACCCGGGGACAACGTAGAGATTGATAGTAATTCGCCCCAAGAAGAAGAATTCGCTCTGGCTAACTTATTTCCATTTGGATTTTATAATAGCTTGTATTTTCCAAAAAAAATTTTATTATATTATTTTAATTATGGATGCTTCAAAAATTCGATTCCAAAATTTAAAGAAATATGGAAAGAAGTTTACAATTCATTATTAAAAAAAGCTACATTATACATGGGAGGCAAACGCCTTATATTAAAAAACCCATTAAATACTGTTAGAATAAAAATTATTTTGGAACTATTTCCGGATGCTAAATTCATTCATATCTATAGAAATCCTTATAATGTCTATTTATCAATTCAAATGATATATAAAAATCTATTACCTCTCTTCATGCTTCATAATATAACCAAGAAAAAAATTGATTACTTCATAATTAACATATATTATGACATGATGAGACGATATTTTGAGCAAAAGAAATTAATTCCAAAAAATAATCTAATAGAGATTAAATTTGAGGATCTAGAAAAACAACCAATTGAAATTTTAAAAAAAATATATAGAGAATTGGGGCTAATTGGATTTGAGAACGCCAAACAACAAATTAAAAGATATCTTAAAAAAATTGCGCATTATAAAAAAAATGTTTATAGTATTGATCAGAATACACGCAATAAAATCAGGAAATTTTGGAATTTAACAATAACAAAATGGAAATATAATGCTCCATAAGCTATCAATAGGTCAAAATAAGCTAAATATGTCAATTTTTATAACTAAACGTGATGCTTCTCAACCATCGTGTAAATATTATATTTCTTAGAAATTTTATGAAATAGGATAATGATCCCTTATTTATGCCTTCTGATTTTCCCCATATCTCACCAATTTGTTCCTCTACATATAGAATACTTACCAAAATTAAAAAATAATTATTAATTATTAAAAATGCAGAAAAATAATATCAAACAATATGAAACAGTAAGGTATATAAATATAAATGAAGTATTGATTTATAATATTATAAATTAAATGGTCTGTATTAAGAAAACAACCCTATAAATCAATATTCAATATGGAAAATAATTATTAGATGAAAACACAACTAAACTTTTTAAATTAAAAAAACCTAAAGTTCTTAATTGAAAAATCTTGAATAATTTATATCAAAATTGATTTAATGTGATCGATATCAAGGAGATTATTAAGAGAAAGAAATTTAAAAGGTACAAAGTCCTTGAAAAATATGAGTTTGATATCTATAAAAAGGAAGATTTCCAAGACCTAATGAGGTTGTATGAACGTTGTTTTCCAGGATATATGACGGAGAAATTATGGGATTGGAAAAATGTAAATTGTCCTTTTGGAGAATATCTGACTCATATAATTAAAGATAAAGAGAAAATAGTGTCAGCCTACAGTAATTCATTTAGAATAATATGTATTAATGGTAAGGAGTATATAGGTGCAATTACTTTAGATATAATGACTGATCCTGATTATCGTGGAAAAGGTTTAGTTGGGATTAATTCCTTAATCGCTTTCGAATATGGAAAAGCTAATAAAACTTGTTATGTTGCTTGGGGATATCCTAACATAACCAGTCGCCGTGTGTTAGCAAAAAAGGCTCAAACAGATTATTTTAATGAATATTATTATACTGTTGAAAAGAATTTAAAAACTTCTGAAGATGAATCTAAGTTCAATGATGACAATTATGAAATCCAAGAAATTAAAAGATATAACGAAGAAATAGATGAATTTTGGGAAAAAAGTAAAAATAATTATCCTATAATAATTAAGCGAGATAAAGTATATCTTAATTGGAGATTTGTTGATCATCCTCTTTTCAAATATCGAAATTTCATTGTCAAAGAAAAAGAAACACAAGAGATTTATGCTTATTTTATTTTAAAGATATATAGAAGTAAAAGCGGAGATAAACATGGTCATATAGTCGATTTTCTACTCAGACCTCACAATATTGACGAGAAAATCGAATTATTTAAAATAATAGAGAACTACTCAACAATGATTCTGAAGGAAGATTGTGTAATTATCTCATTTTGGGTATCAGATAACGATTTAAAAGAAGTCGCTATAAAAAAATTAAATTATCGTTTAATGCCTGATGAAATGGGATTTCAATATCGAATAGTAACAAAGGAGAAAGAATCAATAATAATTAATAATCCAGATAATTGGTACCAGACTATGGGAAATACTGATGTTTATTAAGAATATAGGGCTAAGTTATTTTATTCGTTCCATTTATTAGGGCTCATCTTGATGATGTTGAATTAAATTATAGTGGAAATTTTTTATATTGAAAAAAAGATTGATGTGTTATTCATAATAGAAAAAAATTTTGACAAATCTGGACATTTTTTAAAATAAAATATTATTCAGATATTCTAAGGATCCTATCTATAATCTGTAGTTATAAAAAGTATAATTAATTAATTTAGAAAAATATAAAAACATTTAAAAAAGATTTAAAATTCTTTTTTAAGTATAAAAAGAATGTAAATTTTAATTTACTCATTTCAATTGAGTTTTTGTAAATCTATGGACGATCAATTACTAGAAGGTGGTTATATCCAACATAATATGCAAATAAAATCCAAACCCATAAAAAATAAAGACCCTTTAATATCGATAATTATTCCTTTGTATAATGAAGAAGATTCTATTGGTAATGTCATAAAATCTATACCAAATCATCAAAATCTTGAAATACTGGTCGTTGATGATGGATCAACTAATAAAAGTATAGAAAGAGTTAAGGAAATTAATAGAAAAAATGTATATATTTTTAAACTTAAGTATAATAAAGGATATGGGTATGCTATTTTAACAGGACTTAGATATTCTAATGGGGATATTATTATTACTATGGATTCTGATGGGCAACATGATCCTAAAGATATAAGCAAATTATTAAAGCCGATCTTAAACAATAAAGCAGATTTTACGGTTGGATCACAATATTTAGGAATTTGTGAATTTCAAATACCCACTTATAAGAAAATTGGTGAAATTTTTGTCAAAATTTGTTTAAAATTTTTATATAATTATACGATTCATAATAACCAAAATGGATTTCGAGCTTTTAAAAGTAAACTTATTAAATATACTGATTCTATAAAATTTAAAGGTATGGGTTTTACTACCGAGTTATTATTTCTTGCTGCATCTAAGAACTTTAGTATAAAAGAAATACCTATAAACGCAAAACGTAGGAAATCTGGAAGTTCTTATGTAAAGGTAAGTTTAATATTAAAATCTATAATTACTATTATTTTTAGATACTTTTTGAAAAAATGTATTAAAAAAAGATAGTTTTCTATTAAAAATTCTTTTAATTCTATTATATGAAAGATATGTTAATCTAAAAGGTATTTCATAAGGTAAAATGCTTCAGCATATTTTACTCTAACTTGAGCCCCTCTATATTTAGCTAAACTCTCAATTGAATTAATCCATTCTTCTCCATTATATTTATTATATTCTGTTTTATGAAAATGTAAAACTTTCTTTTTTCTTTCTATATAATTAGAAATATTAATATAATAATTTGGATTAAAAAACCCCAGAGTAAAAGTAAATGTTATTTCAAATAGAAAAATATTATTGACATATCTTCTTGCGCTCGCCATTGATATATTATGTGCTGCTCTATGATCTTGATGATATGTATCTGGGTGTGAATGAGTGAAAATCATATTAATATTTTTGTTAATAATACATTTTTGAACCTCTGAAATCATTTTTTTATTTACTTTTAATTGTGTTGCTTCCACATCTGTAAAGTAGATGTTTTCTTCTTTTACCCCTAAAGTAGATAGACTCTTTATCGAAGTTTCTTCAATTTCTTCAATATCTCTCACTAATACTCCATTTAAATCTGTATAGACTCCGTTTGTTAAATGATAACAATGAACTTCATAACCTTTATCAAGATAATAACATATTGTTCCACCACAACCTAATTCAATATCGTCTGGATGTGCTCCAATAAATAATATAGCCATCATTATCAACCTTAAAAAACGTCATTGTTAGACATTGTAATATACCAATTTTTCATTGAATTTAAAAGTTTTAGATTTTGTTTGTTATTATTAAAAATTCTATATCCAAAATATGGTTCTTTTTTAATAATTTTATATCCTAATTGTTTTTTAGCATATTTATGTAATAAAGAATCATGAATCCAAAATGAAAGAAATTTGCATTTCCTATAGAATTTATTTGTAGCAAAAACATCAATTAATTTAAAAATTTTTAACTTAGATATGTTATTATCTGCTTTAATAAGAAAATCAACAATATGACCTATTTTATTATCTTGTTTATCTTTATATCTTTTTAAAACAAAATAAGCAATGATTTTATTATTCTTATTTTTAACATAAAATATTTCGTAATTTATTATGGGGTGTTCCTTAAATCTCCAATTCAAATATTTTCGAGTCTTATTAATTATAATTATACCTTTTTTATTATAACTCTTCCATAATTCATTTATTCTCCCATCAACTTTTTCAACTTTTTCTATTTTAAAAGTATTATAATGTTTTAACGAGTTTTGTTTTTGATTCAACTCTTTTATAAAATAACTAGTCTTGATTACTTTATCCCATTTTAATTTTACTCCACAAAGATATTTACTTATATCACTCGGAAATCCATAAACAAAGGCTTTACCTTTTGCTTTAGCATATTCATAGGTTATATTCCCTAAATAAGTTGATAATCCTAAACCACGATAATCTTTATCTGTCATCACATCCATAGATTGGATACAATTATATTTTTTTTCGTTAATTAGAAATACTTGTGGAGCACAACTATGAGAAGCTATTACTTTTTTTTTATGTTTTATTATAATTGTGATATGATTTCCAAAAGGATTATTAATATTTTTCCAATTCCATAAACTTTTTGACATATAACCAGGAAACACACGCTCATAAAGCGCCAGTAAATGATTAAAATCTTTTTTGGTATAAATTTTAATTTCAAATTCCTTAAATTTTAATGGTTTTTTAAATTCTCCCCGATTTAATATCTTGTTTAATAAACTCATTTTCTCATTTTCTTATTTATATGAGTTTGTTTAAATTTAATCTCTCCCCTCTTTTATATCTTTTTATTAGCCAAAAAAAGACATTGTCTTTAAATACCTCTCTTCCATTCCCGTTTCAACTGCAACGATTACTTGAAAAAAGAATATGAAGGATTTCAGTTATGTTTCCTTTTATAAATTTATATTCCGGCGAATTTACGTTTCTTGATTTCCGAGAAACAAAATAAGTATAATGAAGAGTTCTTCAATGCATTTCCTCCGATTCCTATGCGATTTAGGGACTTTACGGGAACTTGACTTGCGGAGGATGATGCTATTTCGGATCTTGCGATTCTTGAGTCCTTCACAATGCTCTTTGCTTAAATATCCCTTATCTGCATTCGCGTTCATTACCTTCACGCTGGGATTTTCACGGCGAATTTTATCTATAAATTGAAGAAGTTTTAGCACACCTAAATCTGAAATAATTTTATTAATATATTTAGAGGGAGTTATATCAAAATAATAATTATTAATATTAAGATTTTCATTGAATTTCTTATCATAGACCTCTTTAATGGGCTTTTTTTCAATACGAATTTTTTGACCAAAATGACTTCTCAAATTATATTTAAATGAATCTCCTACAGCATAAAACCTTTTATCACTAATTTTTGAGAGCACAGCTAATGGATATGTCCCAATTTTATTGATTATAGCCCCATTAATTAATATGCTATCGATTCCGACAAATACCGCATCTATCTTTTTAATAAATTTACCTATCGCGGCATCAACAATTAAATGTGTTTCGAAATCTTGAGAGAAAAATTCTGCTGTCTTTCGGCCCTCTAAAAGAGGACGGGATTCTAATACATAAAAATTTAAATCTCTGTCTTTATAAGGTGAAAATAATGTATTAATGGTGGAACTATGAGATATTAACATTATTTTTAAATGTGGCTTATATAATTTATTAAAAAGCGTATTAAAATGAGCCTTTAATGATTTCATTTGATTTTCTCGATACTTAGAAAGCTCTTCCAACCGGTCTAAAAGATCTTTTTTATTAATATTTTTCATCTCTCCTATCAAATATCCAATTGTATTGATTAATGGGGCCATGCTGGGACGCGCATAGATGATTCCTTCTGCGAAATCCATAAATTCCTTATTTATCTCTTTTTTGTCATTAGAGATTGTATCAAGGTAATCTTTAATAATTTTAATCGATTTATCTATTAATTCGCGGGCTCCAGATGAGTTATCTTCTTTTAAATCTTTCAGTTTATCTTTTATTATAGACTTCATATCGTCTAAAAGTAAAATTTAAGGTTAAAATTAAATTTTCATTTTTGATGAATAAGATACATAAACATAATATCTTTAAAGACATTTCCTTCATAAATCAAATCAATTCGAGGAACAGAGAAAATAAAACTAAAATTTTCTTGAGTAAAAATAATAAATAGGGTAATAAATATGAGAGAAGTAGTTATAGTAGATTATTTAAGAACCGCATTTTCTCGCAGTCGACCTAATCAACCAGAAAGAGATTTTTTTAATGATATTCCTGCGGATAAATTATTGACAGAAATTATCAAAGAGTTAATAAGCAAGAGTAAATTTAATCCTGCTGATATACATGAAATCATCACGGGTTGTGGAAATCAAGTAAAGGAAAATTTTCTCTATGGAGGGAGGCATCCTGTTTTTCTAGCCGAACTTCCTGAAACTGTGGCAGCTATGGGGATCGATAGACAGTGTGGCTCTAGTATGTCAAGTATCCATATTGGAGCAATGGAAATAATGACGGGACATTCCGAAATTGTGGTGGCTTGTGGCATGGAACACATGACGAGAATCCCCAGAGCTACTGATTTAACTCCACGTCATGAAGAATTAGGCAATAAAGAAAAGTACCCAAATCATGCAAAATATGATCTAAAAACGGGTTTTTCTATGATACAGACGGCCCAAAGACTTTGGGAGGAAAATCCTGACATAACGCGAAAAGATATGGATCAATTTAGTCTTAATTCGCATGATAAAGCACTTAAAGCAATAAAGAAAGGATTTTTCGATGGGGAAATTTTACCTATTGAGGGGAAAAATCCCGATGGATCCAAAAGATTAGTGAAATATGACCAATCTATTAGAAAAGGGTCTACTATGGAAATTATGAGTAAACTTCCATTAATTTCTAAGGGAATTAATAAAGAGCCTCAAATTACAGCTGGAAATAGTTCTCCCTTAAATGCAGGAGCAAGTGCATGTATTTTAATGGCAAAAACGCTTGCAAATGAATTAGGAATAAAGCCTTTAGCTAAAATTGTATCTATGGGCTGGGCTGGGGTAAACCCCGGGATAATGGGGACGGGTCCTGTCCCCGCAAGCAAAAAAGCTCTTCAACACGCAGGATTGAATGTAGAAGATATTGATTATTGGGAAATAAATGAAGCGTTCGCAGTTGTTCCATTATATGCTAAGAAGGTTTTAAATATTGATCCTATAAAAATCAATATAAATGGAGGAGCTATCGCAATTGGACATCCCTTGGGTGCTACTGGTGCAAGATTAGTTGGAACACTTGCTCGTATTCTTCAAATAAATGATGGAAAATATGGTCTTGCTACGGCTTGTGTAGGAGGAGGACAAGGAGTAGCAACAATAATAGAAAAGATATGATTAGTTATAATAAGAACTATAAAACTTTAATATTTTTTATCATTTTCTTTTTTGATGCCTTCTGTAGATAATAATAGGGTTTTCAAGGATATATCATTCATTAATAATATAAGATCTATGGCGGTAATAGGAGCCTCAAAAAGTAGGGATTTTTTTTTCGTAAAAAACCACCAAGAGAATTTTGTTGGTGATTTATATGTAGTTCATCCCTCTGTTAAGCAAATCCCTGGATTTGATGATGGTACTAAGGGGAAAATCTATAAATCCGTTAAGGATATTCCCGATGATATCGATTTTGTATTCATAGCGGTCCCTAAGTCTCAAATTTTAAGTGTGATTGATGATTGTGTGGAGAAAGGAGTAAAATTAGCAAGTGTTTTTACAGCTGAATTTTCTGATGCAGGTACAAAAGAGGGAAAAGAATTAGAAACTAATTTAATAGAACATGCTAAAAATAAGCTGAGAATTTTGGGGCCCAATGGAATGGGACTATTTTACCCAAAATTAGGAATCGCATGGCGACCTAAATTCCCAAATACTCCTGGAAACGTTGGATTTATTGCACAATCTGGTGGGATTTGTAATATTGCTATTTATGCATCTCAAGAATTCGGATTTGATTTTTCTAAGGTCTTTTCGTTTGGAAACGGCGCAGACCTTGATTTTGTTGATTTACTTTATTTTTTAAGCAAGGATCCTGAAACGGATATAATTCTTGGATATATTGAAGGTATCTCTAAAGGTCGGGGAAAAGCCTTACAGAGAGTTTTAGAACTAAATAATAAACCACTAGCGATTGTGAAGGGTGGGAAATCGGGAAAAGGGTCTTTAGCAGCTAAAACCCATACGGGAACAATGACAGGAGAAAAAAAGATATGGGAGACCCTTTTCAAGCAATATGATGTTATTGAGGTAGAATCTATAGAACAATTATTAACCGTTGCAAGATTAATTAATTGCTATGGATCTTTTAGCATTAAAAATATTGGAATTCTTAGCATAAGTGGAGGATATGGAGTCATTTTAGTAGATTTACTTGAAAATTTCGGAATGCGCGTACCACAATTTAGTAAACCAATTCAAGAAAAACTTGAAAAAAAATTTTTTACTCGAGGCACTAGTTCAAATAATCCATTAGATGTTTCCGCACAGATCTATGATAGTGAATCAATTTACGAGATTATTGATATAGCATTATCTGACAATAAAATCGATAGCTTAATTCTTGATCTTCCGACGTGGTATTTTAACACAGATTTTCATATAAGAGAAAACAAAAGCTTCAAGCCAACAATAATTAAAGCATTTGGTTTGGGACATAAACATCATAAACCCTTAATACCAATCATTCAGCGAGTTAATTGTCCTGAAGTTAGGATTAAGACAGTAAGGAAATTAAACGAGAAAAGAATTCCAGTATTTGGAGATCCTTTGGAATTTATTCCGCTTTTACCGAAGATTTCTAAAAATTTTAAAGTTATGAAAAAAAGAAAAGAAAATTGAACAAAATACCTATTATTTTTATTTTTCTCCACAATAACTGTGAGATTTACAAATATTTTGTAGTATTGATTTAAAATTTTCGAATTGAGTAACTTGATTATAGTTTTTAGTATTAGTGTACATTTCCAAAAATTTTTCTATTATGATTTCACCAGTTTCTCGCCACACACTAATTGGATCTGTCTCATCAACCAATAAAATCACTCTTATTGGATCTTTATTGATTATTATACAATTATGGCCCTTTTCTCCTTGAGTGGAAATTAATATCACTGAACCAATATTTAATTCTTGAGTTATATTTTGTATGGCCGAAAGAAATCCACTAAAAATGTCTGAATGGTTTTTATTTAACTTTGTATGCTTAAGTCGATATTCTAACAGACTTATTCCAGTTATATGTTGAATCAAAATGATATCTAACATGGTAATATTATTTATGAAAACTCATAATCAATTAATAACTAAGTTATTTTAGAATTGTTAATTTTTGAATTATTGCATTATATTAAAAAAATTTTAAAAAGATTCACTTTATTTTATTCATATATATCCAAAATTACTATAAATAAGTATAAAGAAGTTTTTAGCCTTGTATTTTGATCGCCAGAGATTAAGAGCTCTTCTTCATTGGTACAAGCAAGAGGTCGGTAAAGATTTAATTGCTGCATTAATTGTTGACAGAGATGGTCTTTTAATTGATGCTATATCAAAAGATTCTCAAAAACGAGTGGAAGAAAAGTTTATTGGAGCGTTCGGAGCATTAATAGAAACTATTCTCAAAAAGATAACAAAAGATTTCGATTTAGGCACTTTTGGGGCTGGGACTTTTGATACCGATAAATATCGGTTTATTTTTTGCGAGGCGGGTCAAGAATTAATTTTAGTCAGTGTATTAGATGCCTTGGCGATGATTGATCCATATTTTGCATATTCCTATCTTGCTGCCGAAAAAATAGCACGTATTTTTGACGGAGAAGATGTCAGTCCTGTAATCCCAAAAATTATAGTTGATAAAAATCTACAAAAAATTGAGCGAAAAGTATCCACTCTTCAAAAAATTAGATTCCATTCGAAAAAAAATGTATATAAGCTCATTCTTGGAGGTGATGGCGCAGTCGGAAAGACCAGTATTGTAAAGCGATTTACAGAAGGTACATTTCAAAAAGATTATAAGGCTACCATTGGTACTTCAATTTATAAGAAAGAATGTACATTTGAGGGGTTAGATTCAAGGGTTCGATTTGTTATCTGGGATTTAGCAGGACAACCTCAATTTAAACGTATACGACCCTCTTATCTTTCTAACTCTGGTGCGGGAATTTTAGTTTTTGATGTAACTAACAGAACATCCTTTGAGAATATCAGAAATTGGTATCGAGAAATTACAGAATCGGCTCCTCAAGATATTTTTTTAATTTTAGTCGGCAATAAGATAGATTTAAAGGAATCAAGAGTGGTCTCCAATGCAGAAGGAAAAGCATTAGCAGAAGAGCTAGGGCTTTCATATATAGAGTCTTCAGCAAAAACTGGCGAAAATATTAACGAAGCTTTCAAAATGTTAGCTTTGCAATTAATTCAAAGATTTATGAAAGCGGAGGAAGTGTATAAGATCATTTCTCAAACATCAGATTCGCTAAAAATCGGTAGTAAAAGCCAGATACCAGAAGAGGGGTTAAAAGGAGAGAACTATGTGAAACTCCCTGTAAATAAAGTCTGGGAAGATATCGAAAGAGATTTATCTCCTTGGATAAAAGAAAATCTCGATTCATTAAATGAAATATTAGATATAAACTTAGAA
>Ga0209918_1000895_pt1 | contig 17763 bp, 14 predicted proteins | sample SalPonD_shore_MG_FD_185712 | JGI IMG/M metagenome (GOLD analysis project Ga0209918, IMG submission 185712) | Salt pond soil microbial communities from South San Francisco under conditions of wetland restoration - Salt Pond MetaG... | ecosystem: Environmental > Aquatic > Marine > Intertidal zone...
CATTTTTCACCCGGCCTTTGCACGTTTCCGTTCGGATTTTTCTTTTCGACGGTTAAATTACATATCAAAAACACCCCTTATATACAGGACCGTTAGGTTGCTCTTCAAGGTAGATCTCTCTAATGCATCATCAGGTATGGTTTCTCTAACTGATGTTGGAATCCTTCATGTCGCATATTAAACTTCAGAGCAAAGACAGTAGGAGTCACCTGTGGAACAATTCGATCGCATCACTTTTAATCCAGCACAAATGGGTGGGCGTCCATGCATACGGCATCAGCGTGTCACAGTGGGCACAATCGTAGGACTCGTTGCGTCTGGCCATTCGGTGGAGGACATTGTAGCACTCTATCCCTATCTGGAGACAGAGGATATCACGCAAGCCTTACGATACGCGGCGTGGCGGGCCGATGAACGCGAAGTCACACTGGCCCCCTAATGCATCGCTTGATTGATATGAATCTCTCCCCCCACTTCGCCTTCCGCTCTGGTGATTTGGGCACGTCAGGTTATAAAGATATGAAGTCAGGCCTTGTGAGTTTCGAGGGGAAATTTGTGGCTGGTTCATTCCGAAAGTTTTATCCGCCATTTCATAGCGAATTCAGATGTCGGCAGCCTGTCACAGGCTGCCGGTGAACATGACCGTTAGGCCCACTTTTTTCCGGAGGATTGGTATTGGAAAAACAAGAGACAGAAAGATTTATTTGTGGAGAGTTTTCCAAAGTATCTCCTTTGGATATAGTTTTATCATCCATCGAAAGTAGAGAAGAGCCTGAACCGGATATTTTATGTAAAATTCGGGATTCAGATTCTATAGCATTTGAACTTACAGAATATGTTCCAGAAGAATATATGGCAAGATCTTCTATTTACCATAAAACCAAGGAAAAAATTACGGACATTTTTAGTTCTCTTTCATCTTCAGATCAACAGAGATTTAACAAGATTTATGGTGATGCTCTATTGAATTTTAGTTTCGATAAAAACTGTACATTTCGGCAAAGAAAATATTTTCTTGCATCTTATTATGAATATAGTTGATAACCATACAAAAAAGTAGGCCAGTCCCCTTCTCTTCGCCCCAATTCGGGAAGAGGGGGAGACGCGATTGTGAGTGTGCGATATTTTCCGAACTTTCCGGGGCGCGTTCCCCTTTTCTCCCCGAAGAAGCATTGGGGAGAAAAGGGGACAGACCGTTCGCACAAAAATAAATACGAGGAATGCAAAATACTAAAGTTCGAATACAAAGTAGTCTGAATCCCGATGAAAGGTATTTTCAAAAGCGTCGTTCATCCTGATCCGGGCAATGTCTTAAACCCCGAAGGAAATGACGGTTGGAAATTGGTCAACTCAGTTGTTCCCGATAGTGGATCAGGTGAGTCAGGCCAGGTAGTTCTTAATATTTTTCCGTTGAACCGGCTGGGTTCATTTATTATCATAGATGCAAATATTTACCTGCCGGGGACTGCGCCTCATATCCGGGCCCTGAGCTTTGTGTTTGATTGGATGAGAAGAGATAGTTCAAGGAAGCGCATGCGATTCTACTGATACAGATCAATGACTACGGGCAACGGAGGACGTTCAACATGAAATTTATCCAGACAGGCCTGCTATTGTTTTGCCTGGGGACTTGTGCCGTGGCGCCGGGCAGCGACGCTCCGTACCCGCACAGCAAGATCATTACGGGCATTCGGTTTGATCGGTCAACCCTGGTAATAGCCGCGCCCGGAAGCGACCAATTTGGGTATACCACAGGTTCAGACGGCAATATCTATGTTGCCTGGGGAGACGGCGGAGGCTTTGGGGGCACGAACTCCCGTGGCCGGGCGAGCCTCGGCGTGGCCCGCCTTCTGGGTGTTCCCCCGTCGTGGAAAGGCATCAATGTCTGGGGCGGCGTGAAGCCGCTTTCCAGCCAGGCGCCCACACTCGGGAAACCCAGCAACGGCGTTATTGCAGTGGGCGGTATCATTTATCTCTATGTCTGCGAACAGGATGTGTGGACAAACAACAGTCTCTGGAAATCTGACAATCTCGGCATGACCTGGCAGAACGTGGGCCAGATATTCAATGAGCCGGGCAGTGCTTTTGCCGACCCGGGCATCGTTCAGTTCGGGCCCGATTACCAGGGGGCCAGGGACCAGTATATCTACGGGTATGACGAACACTTCTTTGCGGACGGGCTGGCGCTCTTTCGCGTTGACAAGTCCGAGTTGGAAAACCGGGCCCACTATGAGTTCTTTGCCGGCTTTGACGGAAAGGGCGCCCCTCTCTGGAGCACGGATATCAACCGGAAACGCCGGGTCTTCATTGATCCCAATGGAACCGAGTGGGGCGTAACGTGCACGTACGACCCATACCTGAAACGTTACCTCCTTGCCGTACGCCATAATGGCGACAGCGGCGACTGGGGGCTCTTTGACGCGCCTGAGCCTTGGGGGCCCTGGACTACCGTCGGTTACGGAAGGGATTTTCCGGACTGGGTGGGGTCAAAAGACCCGAACGGGGCGAGCAAGGGTCGACCCGCATATATCCATAACTTCCCCCAGAAATGGATGAGCACGGACGGGACCACGCTCTGGCACTGTTCCGACCGCGGCGACCAGTTCAATATCATGAAGGTTGTGCTGACCCTGGCCGGCCCGCCGGACTAGATCCCGTCGTCTAAGGCAGCTGCGGGATCTACGCGTCCCTCAGGCAATACGGAGATGGTTATACCGATGCCAGGAAACCGGGCCAAACCAGGAGAATAGGCACCGGTCACGCATCAAACGGAACGCACCGGACAGGTAATGACAACGAAGAGCCGAACCAGCCCCATGTACGGGATTTGCCGGACTCCGCATTTAGCCCTTTCCGTGATAGCTAAGAGGTGCACTCCCCACCCGCGTTCATCCGTAACCTTGCGGAATCACTCTTTACATCACAGAACATTTTACATTACATTAAAGAAAATCTCCACAGACGCGAGGCACATCGGAATGAAACGAGTCATACACATAGCCAAGAATTTTCAACAAGCCGAACAGTGGGATATCAAGCAGCAGACAGAAATGTCGGCCGAAGAGCGGCAGGCAATAGCCACAGAATTGAAGAAACGAGTGTATGGCTCGCATCCCCCGGACGTTCGGGAGGCACCTCGAACCGGATGAATCCCGCCTGTGATTCCGCCAAACAGTGGCCTCCATCCCGGGCTACGCTATTTTTTGTCCATCCGAACGCGCCGGATTCTCCCGATCCTCCCGCTGCCAGCGCTGCTGGTACCGGGTAGTCCGTGTTCCGTACTCCGGCCTCCGTTCTCCGCCACCGTTCATTCCCCCCACCTTCGTTTCGGATACTATCTCGCTCCCTCGTATATTCTTGACGTTCCGAACACCTGCGTCTGCCGTTTGCCCTGGGGGGAGATGAGCAGGGAGCCGACCTCCGGTTTCCATTGTTCGCCGGCTGTTCGGTGTGCGGCTCTGTTCCTTCTTGTGGAACCAAAAAAGAATCCGTAGTATATTGATACAACATGACACAGCCTATACCAGCAGAAAGCCATGAATTTTGTACTTTCAGATTCTTCGGACCGTATCGGATGTGGAGACTATTGCGGAAGGCAGGGGGATTAAGGAACTGCCAAGACTTCGGAAGCAGTATGGAGAGGGTCATTGGCTGAAGCGTAAATGTGTAGCACAGAGACAGTGAGGGAACGGTTCGGTTCATCAGGCAGAAATTCACTGGTATGAGGCTCATGGCATCGGAAAACGGGAATATAAAATTAAATGGTTGTTAGATTGAATTGATGATGAAAAAATCAGATAACAGGGAAACAACCCAATTTACTCTTTGTATCTGCAATGATGAATATCCTGCTTCGCTGGTGCGGGGAAAGGTGTACCGGCTGCGTGAAGATCCGGAGGCAGCCCGGCAGAACTTAGTGAGGGTTATTGATGAGTCCGGGGAAGATTACCTGTATCCTGATAAACTCTTCGTGGAGATTGATTTGCCCCAGGCGGCTCAGGATGCGTTAGTCGCCTAAACACCTGAGATATACTCGTTGTATCAGCGCTCTTGAAGTGCTCGTGAAACAAGGACTGCGGTCCTACTTCCAGCCTCTAGTCTCCATTAACTGCAGGCTGTTCGGCGTGTTGCATGATCTTCTTGCCGTGCCCTTTTCTCCTTCTTTTTTCGATGAATAAGAAGTAAAAAATCCCGGCCCCGATAACGCAAATTCATCCAAATCGAAGATGTGGGAATTTGCAGATCGGGGCAGGCTGTGCCAATCCTTTCGGCAGCGGCAGTGTCAATCCCGATGACTCACTCCGTATCCCGTCGTTTGGGATACTGGAGTGGAGTCTATCGGGGCCATTCATTGCGCTCAATTTTAGCCTGTCCCGATTCGAATTGGTCAAAATCTCTGATTTTGTCACCAATTCGTTATCGGGAGAACTCACCCCGTGGAATAGGTACTTCAAAAAACCCGGCATGATGATCAGTATTCCATGATTCCCTTGTCTCGTACGTCACTCATTTTTGGAATTCCACGGGGCTCAGACAGCCGATGATTTTTTACGCAGAGTTTACCCCGATTTGAAACTTTCGAAATCTTTGATTTCGTCAAAGTTTCATTATCGGGGGTTCGCCGGCCACTGACCGAAATCGACTTCGAGGCCGTTTGAAACACTCCATCCGGAGTGGGGAGTGGGGTCCGTTCTCCGGTTTCCGTGCTCCGTGTTCCGTGCTCCATTCCTTCTCCTCACCTTCATCCCGGACGTCTCCCAATCGGGATGTATCTCTGCGATTCTCCAAATCCTTGCGGCTGCCTTCTGCCCCAGGGGGAGGCAGAGCGGGGGGCCTGTCTCCGGCTTTCGCCGCCTATTTGACGTGCTGCATTGGCTTCGTACCGTTCCCCTTCTTTTCTTGTCCTTTCAGCGGGGCGCTTGTGCGGAACACCTGGACGCTAAAAGGACCAAAACCCTCCGGCCCCGATAACGCAAATTCATCCAAATCGAAGATGTGGGAATTTGCAGATCGGGGCCAGCTGCGTGCCATCATATGCAGTTGGCCCTTGGGATAACCCGCCCGGGATTCCTCCCTGTCCTCCCGCTGCCAGCGCTGGTGGCGAGGTGCCGGGGGCGCGCTGGCAGCGGTGAGAAGCACCGCAGCGTCGTTGCGAGGCTCACCGGTCTCCGGCCGCGGTCTGTCGCCGGCTGTTCAGTGTGTTGCATGACCCACTTGCCGTTCCCGTGCTTTCACTTCAAGGCCGGACAAGAAAAAACAGGCGTTTGCAGTGCCTCTATCTTTTCATCTGCGGTCATCTGCGTGCCATCATCAATTTGTGTCCATTTCCCGATAGACAATATTCAACCGAATCAAAGATTCGGGAATCTTGTTATTCCCGGCTGACCGGGACAGGCGGGGCAGGCAGTGTGCTATCAGGGGAGCCGGCGCCGTGCGTTCTGCGCCAGGCGCTTTGCTTCTCAACCACTGACAATTAGCAATTAATCTCCGACAAAGGAATTTCCCGTTGCATTCAATCCGTAATTCTTCTAACGTGCGCTGAGGTTTGTTTATCTATATTTCGGACACGAGTGAGGCAGAATGAAACGGAATATCTCCAGAATCTTCTTCCGAACAATGACATCATTGAGCGGGAGAATCCCGGGTCTCCTGCTCCTGTGCTGCTTGCTGCTCTTCGGTGCAGGACCGGCTGGTCTGCCGGCGCAGACGCCGGCGCATATCTCATTCGGGGTGGTAACGGACGTGCAATACTGTCCGTGTGAAACCGCCGGACTGCGCCATTATCGCGCCTCGGGGGGAAAACTGCGGGAGGCGGTTGCGATGTTCAACCGACGGGACCTCGACTTTGTAATCCACCTGGGGGATTTCATTGATCGGGATTTCGCCAGTTTCGATACCGTGAACGCCATCTACAGCCGGCTGACCGCCCGCCGCTACCAGGTGTACGGCAACCACGATTTTAGCGTGGCGCCGGAGCGGAAAGCAGCCGTGCCGGGAGTGCTCGGTCTGGATACGTTAGGATCCGGACAGGGGTACTACCAGGTTACCAGAGATGGCTGGCGGTTCGTGGTGCTAAACGGCACGGACGTGAGCACGTATGCGAACCCGAAATCCACGGCCTCCTTCCGGCAGGCGCAGGATATGCTGGCCGCGCTGCAGGTTCTGGGAGCGCCCCAGGCGTATGACTGGAACGGCGGCATCGGCGCGGCGCAACTGGCCTGGCTGGACGGTGTGCTCGCCGAGGCCGATTCGCTGGGACAGCGCGTGATATTGTTCTGCCATTTCCTGGTCTTTCCCAATGAAGGATACGATCTGTATAATGACAGCCAGGTCCTGCATCTCATCGACCGGCATCCGTCGGTGGCGGCCTATTTCAACGGCCATCACCATGCCGGCGGGTACGGGAACCGTAAAGGCGTGCATTATCTGACCTTCCAGGGGATGGTAAACACCACGGAGAACGCCTTTGCCGTGGTCACGCTCACACCGGATACCATCAGGGTCGAAGGGTTCGGCCGGGAACCGGATCGACAGCTTCCGCTCGCACCGCTCCGGAAACGGATGGAATAAAAAGCGGAAGGTGACCACTCAAAATGCCTGGCAGCATTTCCCCCGTACCCTGCTCCCACGGCCATGGACGACGGACCCTTGAGAACGGGACCGGTCACTTGTCTCTGATCGCCGTTTCTCGCCGGCTGTCCGGCAGAGAGTTTCCTCCCGCGGAATCTACCCCGATTTGAAACGGCAGATATCCGTGCTAAACCGTCTTATCTGCGTTCATCCGTGTGCTATCGGGGCGGGAGAGGGGGCGACGCTGTGCGGTTTTCGGTTGCATTCCAGCCGCAATTCCTCTAACATCCCGGCAGACTTACCGTTCTTTTCAGCAGAAGAAAAATCCGGTCAGAACGTGCGTATTAGGGGGTGCAGGGGAGAAGCATTCACTGCATTTCACAAAACAGGGGGATGAGATGAAAATATTACTGCTTGGCGCCACCGGGAGAACCGGCCAACACGTCATCCGGGAGGCGATGCGAAGAGGACATGCCATTTCCGCTATCGCGCGTGATCCGGAGAAACTGAAGGATTTTAACGTCGACATGACGCAGGGCACACCCTATGAGTATGGGACGGTGGAACAAGCCATCGGTGGATGTGAGGCGGTGATCAATACGCTGAACGTCTCCCGGAAATCGGATAATCCCTGGGCGCCGCTCCGGGCTCCCAAAGACCTGATTTCCCGCGCCTGTGCCAATGCATTGCAGGCCATGGAACAGGCCGGTGTCACGCGATTCGTCGCCCTGGGGGCCATCGGTGCGGGACGGTCCTGGAAAAACATCCCCTTCCTGCTGAAACTGGTCGTTTCCGTCAGCAACTTACGGTTTGCGTTCCGGGACCACGGACGGCAGGAGGAGCTGCTGGAAAATTCGGCCGCCGACTACACCGTCTGCCGGGCGCCCATGCTTTCCGGGACCATCAACGACACCGGGGCTGCCGCCACGCCGGAAGGGATCCGGCCGGTCAGCACCGTACTGAGCAGAAACTCGGCCGCGGAATTTTTCCTCACGATCATCGAACAGAATGAACACCTCAGGGAAATCGTCAGCCTGGCAAACATTTCGAAAGCGTAACCGGAGAGGAATGGTGCCTCCTGCAAACAGAGGTGAGGCAGAGAACGGGGCAGTGGCAGGCCGCCAGACGCTGTGGCGGATGTCAGCACATCAGGCGGAAAGGAGCCGTGCGTGAAGACCATCAGGCCGTTTATCAGGAGATACTCCGTGCAGACGTACTACGCCCTGACGATTGTTATCTCCTGGGGATGCATGCTCGTTGTAATGGGGCCGGGCGGGGTTCTGGGTACCGAAACGGTGGCCGTAGAACTATTGCCGTTGGTCTACCTGGCGACGCTCCTTGGCCCCAGCGTCGCGGGCCTGGTGTTGACCGGTCTGGTGGACGGCCGGGCGGGATTCCGTGACCTGAGGTCCCGGTTGTTCCGGTGGCGGGCCGGCATTCGCTGGTACGCCATCGCGCTCCTGACCGCGCCAATTCTGATTGCAGCGACCCTGCTATTGCTGTCGCTCGCCTCCCCGAAGTTTCTGCCTGCCATTGTTACTGCGAATGATAGAGCGAGTCTCCTGTCGGTTGGTATCGTGATGGGGCTGGTGGTGGGGTTTTTTGAGGAGCTCGGCTGGACGGGGTTTGCCGCGCCCAGGCTCAGGCAGCGGTATGGGGTGCTGAAGGCCGGGCTCATCCTGGGCCTCCTGTGGGGATTATGGCACCTGCCGCTCTTTTTGAACGGTGTCCGGTCCTCCGGACCGATCCTGGGGTTTCTCTACCTGGTTGTGCTTCTTTTTTCGTTTCTGCCGGCCTACCGGGTGCTGATGATGTGGGTCTACGACCGAACCGGGAGCTTGCTCATCATCATGCTGATGCATGCGCCCCTCGCTGCCGGCCAGCTGATTCTCGTTCCTACGGCGATAAGCAGGGCGCAGTTCGTGATCTACGACCTCGTCTTCACCGCCTTGTTGTGGGGCATCGTGGCCGTAGTTATTGTGGTCAATCGGTCGCGAATTGGAAGCGGAGTGGTTTCGATGAGATAAATAGGGTGTTCGCCCTCCAGTAGGTTGATGGGCGGATGCGTAAATGTGTAGATGCATAGATGCATCTCCCTGGTCAGCCGGGACTGAGTAGTGGAATCTCCAAGCTATTCATTCGGATTTTTACCCGTGAAAATCTGTCTCATCCGTGCAAATCCCCCGATAACGCCAACTTCAGCCAAGCAAAGATAAGCGAAGTTGCGAATCGGGGCAGGCTGCGGGCTATCATATGCAGTTGGCCCCTGGGATAACCCGCCCGGGATTCCTTCCGGCCAGCCGGCATCCATCCCGGGCTACTCGAAACAGCGTCCATCCGGCTGCGCCGGATTCTCTGCAACCTTCCGCTGCCAGCGCTGGTGGCGGGGTGGCGGGGGCGCGCTGGCAGCGGTGAGAGGCCCTGCAGCGTCGTTGCGAGGCTCGCCGGTCTCCGGCCGCGGTCTGTCACCGATTGTTCAGTGTGCTGCATAGTTTTTTTACCGTTCCCGTTCTTTCTTTGTCCTTTTGACGGGCCGCTTGTGCGGAACACCTGGACGCTAAAAAAAACCAAAAGCCACCGGCCCAACCCAACAACTCTATCCCTCCTGTCCTCCCTTTCTCCCCGAAATAATCGGGATCTTCGACTTACCAGAGAAAGGGAGGAACTCGTCGCATCATTCTTTGAAACCACTGTTGATTTTTCACGCGAAGTTTACACCGATTTGAAACGGTCGCAATCTCTGGTTTCGGTACCGTTTCAGTATCGGGGGTCAGCAGGCGGGCCCAAAACCCCGTGCAAGGCCGGAATTTAAAAAGCATGCCTTGGCGGTTGTTGTATCTTTTTATCTGCGGTTATCTTGTCGTTTCTGCGTCATCAGCGTGCAAATGATTGGTCTGCTTTATCTGTGCCGATCCACTGTTTCCGTGTTCATTCGTGTGCTATCCGGGGCAGGGGGCCGGACTCCGTCTTTCACCATGCGCTCTGCCCTTTGCGCTTTGGTTTTTTTCGTTGCATTCTTTTTAAAAATGGTCTAACATGCCGGAAGATTGGCCATCTTTCCGGTGGGAGCCTGACAACACAGAACGAAAATGTGAGTGTAGTGCCGCATGAGCCCGGTGGATAGGTACGCGAACATCACTGCGGACTCACGACAGACGCCGGCAGATGGTGAATCTGACTGAACCCGAAGTTTACCGGCGGACGAGGTCGTCATGAAAAAAGGAATTGCCATCGGATTGCTCCTCATCTGGTGTATTGTCCTCTATTTTAACCTGGAGCATGCGGAGACTCTGGTGTCGTTTACGACGGTGGTCCTGGGGATCGCCGTGGCGCTCCTGGTGATTCCCTGGGAGAACCTGGTGCATTTCAAGGCCGGAGGCCTGGAACTCTCCGTGGAGAAAAACTACAAGTCGGCGGTGGAGGGCTACGAGAACAGCAAAACCAGCGAACTGATGGATATCTTATCGGATTATAAGGATACGCTCCCGGTACTCAACGGAGCGAGGATATTCTGGATCGAAGACCGCCCCGCCAATGTCCTGGGTGAGCGCCGGATTTTACGGGCCCTGGGGATCAATATCAGGATGCTCACTCCGGACGTGACAAATCCCAGGCCGATCTTTGACTCTGTCAAATCGGACAATGACTACGACCTCATCATCTCCGACATCCAATGGAGGGATGAAGCCGGCAATCCGACCTACGGCGGCCTGGAGGTGATACGCACCATCCGGGATGCGGATATCGATGCCAATATGAAACGGCTGCCGGTCATCTTTTACACCGCATACAGCAAGGCCCAGCTGGAGACGATCAAGCAGCAGACGAACCTGCCATTCTACGAGAACATGTATTTCTGTGATGGGGTGGAAAACCTGGTGGACCGGGTCAGCCGGCTGCTGATCGAATACCGAACCCGGCCGCTGAGGGTCGGGAAAAAAGGCGCGACCTAGGTCTCAGAAGACCGGTTCAGCCAATCGTCACGGCCGGATTCTTTGTCACCGAAAACGAGCAGAATATCCTTGGAGAAATATCCCGGGGTGTGTCCCGGGAAGACGCAGCTTCCGTGCTCCGGCGTAGTCCTTTTCGCTCTGTTTTGGCGCATTGCACTCTGCCGGGGCTTCTCCATTTCCCCGCCGGAAGGTTATGATCTCCGGAATAGTCGTGTCCGCGGTAACACAAAAAAAAATAAATGCCTGGCTTCATCATAAAATATGTATAATATGGAGGCAACGTTTTGGAGGAATAAAAAGAGAGGTCGGTTGGGATACTGTGGAGATCCTACTCAACCGTTAGAATCTCCAAACACAAACCGGAGGTTTATCGTACATGCAGATTACCGAGCGGATACACGCTCTCAAAATCCCGTTTACAGTTCCTGTCTCGCCTGAGATCAAAGTTGACAGATTCGCCTTTGTGTACCTGATTTTTGGAGAAAAGATACATCTGATTGATAGCGGGGTGGCAGGCGCTGAGGCGACAATCCGGAACTACATTCAACAGCAAGGCCGGCTACCGGAAGCGGTCTCTTCCTTGTTGCTGACGCATGCGCATCCCGACCATATCGGATCCGCCCAGAGTATCACGGCGCGGACCGGATGCACTGTTTTTGCCCACAGATTGGCACGGGATTGGATAGAAAATACGGAGCAGCAATTCAAGGAGCGGCCCGTACCGGGGTTTCCATCCTTGGTGGAAGGGCCTGTGCCGGTTGATAATCTTGTGGAGGGAGGCGAGACAATCGCCTTGGAAGAAAACATTCACTGCACAGTCTTTCACACTCCCGGCCACTCAAACGGATCCATTTCTTTGCTGTTTGAAGAGGACCAATCTTTGTTTACCGGTGATGCCCTGGTTTCCCCGGGCGATCTACCCATGTACGATGATATTTCAACGTGCTTTGAGTCCATTGACATTCTGAAACAGATCGAACACGTGGAGCACCTGTTTTCTTCGTGGGAACCACCAATCCGGGGATTGGAAACTATACGCAGGAGAATGGATGCGAGTACCGCATACCTCGAGCGTATTCATACCGCAGTACTCGAGAATGCCAACCGGGAGAAAGTATACGACCCGGCTGCGTTGTGTCAAAAAACGGTCAAAGATCTGGGCCTCCCGCCTTCGGCGGCGAATCCTCTTGTTGCGAAGGCATTTGCATCGAGTCTGTCCAGAAGATGAGGGCAGTCAGCGATTTCGCCGGGTGGTTGCTTCGGCGGCGTGAACCGCGGTTGCATTAGGTTCGAGAACATATTCGGAAAAGACTCTAGACGGCAGCTTTACAATACCAGTTCAGTGCGAAGGATGATCTCATGGCGCGTAACCAATCGACACTCTCTTCTTCGGAAGCCCAGGCGTATTATGATAAGTTTGGTAAAAAGCAGGATTCCCAGGGATTTTATGAAGAGCCCGCCCTGGATGATTTGATCGCCCACGCCGGTTTCCGGGAGGCGCAGAAGGTTTTTGAAATCGGATGCGGCACCGGCAAATTTGCCGAACGCCTCCTGGCCGGCGTCCTGCCTGCTTCTGCAACTTATCTTGGCTGTGATGTCAGTCCGACCATGACCAAGCTGGCGGCGGACCGGCTGGCGGATTATGTGGACCGGGCACGGATTGTCAGAACCGATGGCACAGTGCGGTTCCCTGTGGCCGATCACTCGGTTGATCGGGTGGTGTCCAACTATGTGCTCGATCTTCTGTCGAAGGAAGATGCGGGATCGGTCTTCACTGAAGCGCAGCGGATCCTTCTCCCTGGGGGAAAGCTGTGTCTGGTCAGCCTTACCAAGGGTGTGACGGCGCCCTCGCGGGTAGTCTCATCGCTCTGGATGACCGTCTTCCGCCTGCGCCCATCCCTGGTGGGCGGCTGCCGGCCCATTCGCCTTGAGACCCATGCAGATCCGGAACGCTGGCAGACCGTATACCGGAACGTCGTTACGCCGTTCGGAGTGCCGTCGGAAATCCTCGTTTTGGAACGGAAGTAACGTCCGGCAATCTCTTCCGGGGAGCGTAAAAATCCAGGGTTCCGGGCATGGTATTACTCGCGGGAAATACTGATAAAAATCTGACGGGGACTCGCTTCTATTTGAACTCACGGAGGATTACCCCCATCTTTTCATTTGTACCAGTTGTGGTTCACTCTGCTACACTATGTTTTATGCACTCTGCGCGACACTTGCCGTTTTACCGTATCGCCGAAATACGGGACGGTTGTCGGATGGCATACATTTCTTATTGACACCTGTTGCGCGTCTCGGTAGTTTGCGATGTTTTTACAAGGACATTGTACCGTTTCCGCATTCCGTCCGGAAGGGTATTGTTCAGACAGGACCGGATTTTCCTCACTTGTATCAGGTGGACCGTGGCCGAAAAAAGCAGAAGTGATAGAGCAATAAAATGAGGAATGGATCATGGAATTATTCAATCGGAGTTGCTTCAGAGGTATTTTCACCACTTCCATCCACCTTGGTATGCTCTCAGCGAGGCTGCGGTTGTTCCTTGTTGCGATATGCGTCTTCGCTTATGTGACACCGGCTGCATCACAGGGAACCCGGTTGCTCCGCCAGCCGACCATCAGTGATCAACAGATCGCGTTCGAATACGGCGGCGACCTTTGGATTGCCGGTCTGGACGGCGGGGTGGCCCGGCGTCTTACCAGTACTCCCGCTGTGGAAAGTTCTCCCTACTTTTCGCCTGACGGCCGATGGATTGCCTTCACTTCCAACCGGTCGGGGATAGAGGCGGTGTATGTCGTTCCCGCCGCCGGCGGGACGCCGACTCGTCTGACGTGGTATCCGGCCGCGGCGGAGGTCTGCGGCTGGACACCGGACGGCACGCGCATCCTGTATGCTTCCTCCCGGGAGACCGCGCCCAAATTATACAACCGGCTGTGGACGGTGGCAGCCAAGGGCGGGCCGTCCACCCTGGTGCCGGCTCCGTTTGCCACCCGGGGGGCTTTTGCCACAGATGGGAACCGCATCGTGGTGGACCGGGTGAGCCGGTGGGACGTGGAATGGCGCGGCTACCGCGGCGGCCAGAACACCCCGCTCACCATCCTCAACCTGGAAGATTTAAGCGAAATTCGTTTACCAAACGAACACACCACCGATACGCAACCGGTTTGGATGGGAGATACCATCTTTTTCCTTTCGGACCGGGATTGGATTACCAACGTCTGGTCCTATTCGCCGGGCTCAGGTGCACTGAAACAGGTGACGCATTTTAAGACGACGGATGTCAAGTGGCTCACGGGGAATGCCGGGGTTCTCGCTTTCGAGCACGAGGGATACCTGCACGTGCTGGACCCCGCGACGGGGGAGTTCCGGCGGCTGGAGATCGCCGTCCGGGGCGATTTTCCCTGGGCGGAAACCCGGTGGGAAAACGTGAGCAGCCGTGTCGGTTCGGCATCCTTATCACCCACCGGCAAACGTGCTTTGGTCCAGGCGCGCGGGGAGATATTTACCGTCCCGGTGGAGCACGGGGATTACCGGAATCTCACCCGCAGTTCCGGAGCGGCCGACCGGGCCCCGGTGTGGTCACCGGAGGGCGATCAGATCGCCTGGTTCTCGGATGACGGCGGGAAAGGCTATGCACTGCTGATTGCGTCTCAGGATGGATTGGACGAACCACGCCGTATTCCCATCGGGGAATCGAAGATGGCGTGGGAACCGGTCTGGTCCCCGGACGGCGCGTATATTGCCTTCGATGACGACGATGTGCGCATCCGCGTTGTCAATGTGGCATCGGAAAAGATTATGACCGTGGACGTGGGTGGTACGAACATCGAGCGCGGTTCGCTGGGTCTCACCTGGTCACCCGATTCCAAATGGCTTGCCTATGCCAAAACGGCGCCCAACAACCTGCACCGCATCATGGTGTGGTCGGTGGAGGAAAACGAAACACACACGCTGTCGGATCCCCTTGCCGACGCCTTTGCACCTGCCTGGGATCGGGATGGCCGGCACCTGTATTTTCTGGCGAGCACCGATTTGGCCCTGGCTTCCGGTTGGGCGAATACCAGTGCCATGGAAGCAGAACCGACTTACGGGGCGTACGTCCTGAACCTGCGCAAGGAGGACGCAACGCCGTTCGCCTTACGCAGCGACGAGGAACCGGGTGCTAATGACACAGAATCAGAGGCGAACGAAGGGAAACAGGAGAGCGAAAAAGAGGGGAAAAAAGCCGGGGAGGCTGCCGAACCGGAACCTGTTCGTATCGATTTCGAGGACCTGGATAGCCGAACCCTCGCCCTCCCTATGCCGGTACGCCCTTACGTTTTGACTCTCAGCGGGCCCGAGGGGAGCGTGTTCATTGGGGAAATGCAGGCACACGGCGGCGGTTTGGTGCTGCACAAATTCACACTGGAGAAGCGCGAACCGCAGGAATTCGTGCGTGGTGTGCGGCAGGTCTCCGTCTCGGCCGACGGTAAAAAAATGCTCTTCCGATTGGGCTCGGCCTGGCGGGTGGCGGATACTGAGGAGCCGCCGGGCGAAACGGGCAATACCCTGACCATGACTTTGCGAATGCACCTGAATCGCCTGGCCGAATGGCAGCAGATGTTCGACGAAGCGTGGCGGTACGAGCGCGATTACTTTTACGACCCGAATATGCACGGGCGGGACTGGCAAGCGGTGCGCGAGCGATATGCCCCGCTTATGCCGTTTGTCCGGCACCGCGCCGACCTCACCTATATCCTCGACCAGATGAACGGCGAACTGTCCGTGGGGCACAGTTTTGTGTTCGGCGGGGACTTCCCGGCCGTCGATACCGTGCGGGTCGGGCTGTTGGGCGCGGATCTGGCGGCCGAGCACGGCTACTGGCGCATTCAACGGATTTACACCGCCGAAAGCTGGAATCCGGGGTTGAAGGCACCACTGGCCCAACAGGGCCTGGAAGTTCGGGAAGGGGATTACCTGGTCGGCGTGAATGGCGTGGAACTGACGGCGGAGGAAGATCCCTACAATCTTTTCGACGGGACCGCTGATCACCAGACGGTCATTCATGTGAACGAGAACCCACGGTTCGAAGGGGCAAGGGAAGCGACCGTTTTGCCCATCAGAAGTGAAAGCGCTTTGCGCCAGCGGGCGTGGGTGGAGGATAACCGGCGGCGGGTGGAGAAACTCTCGCACGGCCGTCTGGCGTACGTGTGGGTGCCGAACACGGGTGGCCCGGGCGTGGTTTCGTTCAACCGGTACTTTTTTGCCCAGCAGGATAAAGAGGGCGCCGTGATCGACGAGCGGTTTAACGGGGGCGGACTGCTGGATGATTACATGGTCGACCTTATGACCCGGAAACTCCGGGCGGCGATTACCAATGAAACCCCGGATGGAGCCCCCTTCCGCCTTCCCGCCGGAATTCTGGGACCCAAGGTGCTGCTCATCAACGAACTGTCCGGATCCGGCGGGGACTTCTTTCCGTGGGTCTTCCGGCACCAACAAATCGGCCCCCTGGTCGGGACCAGGACCTGGGGTGGATTGGTGAAGTCGTCCGTGCATTATGCCTTAGTGGACGGCGGAGCGCTGACCGCCCCGGATAACGCGGTGTTCGATCCGATTAACAAGCAGTGGATTGCCGAGAACAAGGGGATTCCACCGGATATCGAGGTACATATGGATGCCGTCTCCGTGGCCAGAGAACGGGATCCCCAGCTGGAGCGGGCGGTTCAGGAGGCGTTGCGGTTGTTGGAAAGGCAGGGAACGCCCAACGTGGTGCCTCCGGAGTTTTCGACCCCGGCCGCCCATTCGGAAAAATAATGCATACTGTGAAACCACACGGAAGCCGGTTGAAGCGGCTGGTTTTATTCATCGTTTGGCGGAGGCATTTATCATGATTAAAAAGAAGGATAAATCCTGTAACGAGCTGGAAACCGTGCCGGGCGTCGGGAAGAGTATCGCCCGGGATTTACGGGATATCGGCATCGGGGAAGTGACAGACCTGGTGGGGAGGGATCCGCAGGAGTTATATGATAACCTTTGCAGAATCCGGAACACGCGAATCGATCCTTGCATGTTGTACGTGTTTCGCTGCGCCGTCTATTACGCGGAAAACGACCGGCACGATCCCGAGCTGCTGAAATGGTGGAACTGGAAAGATGTTCCACGCAAAGGGCGCAAAGAAGCACAAAATGCGGAGAACGCAAAGCCGCCTTTCCGCAGACATGCATAACCACAAAAAAATCGGGAACACAGAGTCGCACGAAGTATGGCACAGAGTTACACGGAGTATGTATAATAAATAGACTTACTTGTTTCTTTGCGGTCTTGGTTTTGGCTTTCTCTGCGGCCTTTGCGTGAAATACCTGCTTTTAATCTGGGTATATCTGTGTTACTCTGTGGCGAAATAATTTGTTACCAGGGAATCTGGTTCACTTTGGTTTAGGCGACCGGATTTTGCCCTGGAATGCCAATGCCACCGGGAGAGTTATGAAACCATTGACAGAAAAATTCCTGCAATCGTCCATTCCGGAACCGTTTCACTGGTTTAACGAACCCACCCGGTACAAAACAGGCGACGGATTAGAGATATACACAGATGCCGGGACCGATTTCTGGCAAAAGACCCACTACGGCTTCCAAAGAGATAACGGGCATTGCCTGTTCATGCGACAGGCAGGTAACTTCTCACTGGTGACCAGGGTGGAGTCGTATCCGAAAGAACAGTACGATCAATGCGGTCTGATGGTCCGGGTTGACGCGGAGAACTGGATTAAATTCTCCACGGAGTACGAGGACCAGCAGCGGAGCCGGCTGGGTTCGGTGGTCACGAGCCGGGGGTTCTCGGATTGGTCGTCCCAGGACATCCCCTCCGGCTCTGCGGAGATGTGGTACCGGATCAGCAAGAACGGACAGGATTTTCTGCTGGAACATTCCTTCAACAGCCGGGACTGGCAGCAACTCCGGATTACGCATTTACAGAAGATGCCAGAGACGGTGGAAGCCGGGGTGTATGCCTGCAGTCCCATTGGGAAGGATTTCCGGTGCCGGTTTACAGTGGTGGAGATCGCAGCGAACGACTGGTGTTATCAGGGTGATTAGTATCGATAGGTACCTACTATCATGATTTGTTCGATTGGTTCCGGATTAGGGTAGGCGGCTTCTATGCTGAGCCGGAATTGTCTCAAAGTCTCACATTCGGTTCGATGTAAGGAGGGAAACATGAGAATGTTTATATATCTATTCATCCTTGGAATGCTATCCG
>Ga0209918_1000896_pt1 | contig 17739 bp, 26 predicted proteins | sample SalPonD_shore_MG_FD_185712 | JGI IMG/M metagenome (GOLD analysis project Ga0209918, IMG submission 185712) | Salt pond soil microbial communities from South San Francisco under conditions of wetland restoration - Salt Pond MetaG... | ecosystem: Environmental > Aquatic > Marine > Intertidal zone...
TGCGGTGATCGACAACTTCTACCGCAAGCCCATGACCGACCCGTATGCGGCAGTCGCCTCCAAGGTGAACCGCGCTGCCGTGCGCTCGCTCTTCTTGACGCCGGTCCCGCATCTGTTCAACGAGACCGGCTTCTTGGCCTCGCGTTACCTGTTCAAGCCGCAGGCGTGGGGCCGCCTGCTCAACTCGACCGTGAAGGCAATCCCGGAGGTCGTCACAAACGGTAAGCTCTATCGTGACTTCCAGCGCGAGGGCGCGAGTTTCCATTACGGTGCCACGCTCAACTCACAGGAAGGCGGCTTCTACGCTCGTCTCATGCGCAACTTCGGTGAGGAGATCGAGAAGAAGCAGATCATGCCTGAAGGGTGGGAAGGCATCGCTGACACGCTCGGTGAGAAGCCGGCCAATGTCATCGCCGCTTGGTATCGTATGTCCAGCCGCGCTCTGTGGCTCGGCACCGATGTCATGCACATGGCTTCGATGATGGAGCGCATGGACGCCGGCATGGGAACGCGCGAGGCTGTCGAGTGGGCTGAGAAGTGGATGCCGGATTACCGGACGCCTCCGCAGTTGCTCGGCAACACTGCGCTGCGTGACTTCTACTTCAACAACCTGACCTTCGAGTTCTCGCGCTACCATTACGACATCTTCAAGGGCTACGCGAACATGATCAAGGGGCTGGTGCGAGGCTCAGGTCCCGAGCGCTTGGATGCAATTGGAACACTGCTTGGCGTGGCTGCGATCCAGACGGTTGCCTACCCGGCGATCCAGGCAATCATCCATCGTATCCCTGGGCTTGAGGACGCGGAGGTCCCGAGTTTTGGTCCTGGCAAGATCATGTCGCCCGTGATGGCAGCCATCGTCAATCACTCTCAGGAACTCCCCTGGCCGAAGGAGGTCAAGGATTACTACAATGACAAGGACGGGTCGTTCCTCAAGACCTTTAATGCGTTCTTCCCGTTCGCGCCGGCTGCCAAGGTCTTCGTGGGCGCGTTCACTCCGCAGCATCTCGACTACTACACCGGGGAGCCCATCGTGCAGCCTGGCGAGACCAATCCTATCCGCGAAGCTGGACAGGCCATCGACTGGGCCGGTCGTCAGCTCATCACGCCGTATGAGATGGCAGCCGAGGCTTGGAAGCACGGCCTGACGGCGCCACAGATTTTGACCCAGACCTTGCTCGGATTGCCGACGAAGACGCCTGAAGAGAAGGAGATCAAGGAATACTACAAGCACAAGGACGCACTCACTGCCATCCGTCATCGCAACTACCCGCGTGGCCCGATTGAGGAGCTTGGCAATTACATCGCTGAGCACCTGGGAGGCGACTGATGGCTGCGCTCTCGGTCCTCAAGAATGTCGTCTTGCGCGGGCGTAAGCAGTCGATCCCGAGCGGCTACCTGCTTGGCCGCCAGAGCCAGGGTAACGGGGATATCGAGCTGATCTCCCTAGCCTCCTTGATCGGGCATACGGTCAGTCGGGCTGGCGCGTCACAGCAGACTGAGTATTATTTCCTCGGTGTCCAGGCCAACGGGCCTTTTGTTAGCCAGCAGCGAGTAGCTTGCGGGATCGCCCCGGCTGCGGTAACCTTCCCGTCAGCTTCGGCTGCTAGTAGCCGCTCTGTTGCCAAGGCCGGTGTTGCCCCGACTTCCAACGCCAGCCTGATCCTGACAGACGACTACATGAGCTATTGGGCATACGGCACGCATGTCCTTTGCACGGTCAGCTTCGCCGCCGGCAGCACGACCGGCACGTTCGCTTACGGAAGCAGCACCTTGATCGCGCAGGGGACCGTACTCTATCTCGTGTGGCCGACAACGATTGACGCCACCCTCGACTATGTGGATATCCTTTTCTGTGGAGATAAGTCATGACCTCGCCCAATGTCACCGGCTCCGTTCAGGCCAGCGCCACGACTGGCACGAGCCTCGCCACCGCCGCGCTTAACGTGACTGCGACTGATCAGATTGTCGTCATCGTGGCGACTGAGGTCGCTGTCGGTACGACCTGTTCTGTCACTGGTGTCACCGCTACGGGGCTTACCTTCGCTAAGCGGTGGGCCAACACTCAGCTCGATACCGGTAGCCTGCCTATCCGAACGGAATGTTGGGTCGCCCCCGTCCCGAGTGCGCCTGGAGCGTTCAATCAGGCTATCACAGTAACAGTCGACAACGCGGTGGACAGCCTTCAGATCGTCGCGTTCGGTGTGGGTGGCACCAATACCGCCAATCCCAACAACTCCTTCGATCCGAACAGCGGGTTGCCCTACTATTCCTATGAGCCTAGCTCTGTCTCAGCCGATACCGTGGCCGTCACCACGGATCAGCCGGACGATCTGCTCTTGGCTGTGGTGTGGCGGCGCAATGGCGGCACCGCGCTCCCGACCGGCTTCACCAATATCCAGAGCCTCTCCACTTTCGCCACCAACTTCCTGCGGCTCCTGGTGTCGTATCAGGTCGTTTCGGCTAAGCAGGCCGCCGCGTCCATCAGCTCCGGTGAGACGAATGACACTCAGATGATCTTCGTAGACGCCATGACCGCAGACTTCACCGGCAGCAGCGGCTCGCAGGCGAAGGGGAATGCGTACTGGCTGCTGAGCCCGTGAGGAACATTATCCTCTTGTCGGCGTTGTCGGTGATTGGCATACTTCACCGACAACTCCACCGGGAGTGCCCACCATGAACGCGCGAGCGAGTGCCATGCAGAACCTCGATCTTTCCAACCTCGCAGCTCAGGGGCTCTCCTTGGCTGCAATTGTCGGCGCGTTCATGCGTCTGGTCCCCGAGGTCGCTGCGTTCGCGGCGCTCGTCTGGTACATCATCCTGATCTATCAGAGCGCGACCGTGCAGCACTGGCTTCACGCGCGGCGCGTCCGCAAGATCGCGAAGCTGAAGCGGGAGATGGCGAAGCTGGAGGCCACGGAGATGATCGTGGTCGACAAGAAGAAGCACCGGGAAAGCCCGCACTTCGTTCCGGGCGACGATATCAAGTGAGGCTGCCATGAGCTTTCATTGGTTCCACGCCCACCGCGAGGGCATGTCCACCTTCGAGCGCGTTGCCGGCGCAGTCGTCAATGGCATGGGGACGCCGCAGTTCCTCATGATCCAGTCGCTCGTGATCATGACCTGGGTGGCAGTCAACGTCGCGCACGACCCCTACCACTTCGACATCTACCCGTTCATTCTGCTGAACCTTGGCCTGTCTCTCCAGGCTGCCTACGCCGGCCCGCTTCTGTCGGTTGCCGCTCGGCATTCGGAGGAGCGCCAGCGGTTGCAGGCCGACGCGGATCATGAGGGCATCAAGCTGATCCGCGCCGACCTGGACGACCTTCACAAGAAGGTTGATCAGCTCTTGGAGCGTTCCGACACCACGGCCTGAGCAGCGCGCTGCTCCAGCTCCTTGACTGGTCCTGCGCCGGCCGGGTGCAGGCCGAGTTCGGTGATCGGCGCCTTGGGCTCCGGGTACTTCTCGATCAGGGCGGCGCTCAGCTTGTCCAGCTCGTCGTACCAGCCCTTCGGCGGGCGAGGCGGCCGGTCGTCTTCGAACGTTCCCACGATCATGGCATCGCGCAGCACGACCAGCGAGGCAATCGCCTTGGTGACGTGCGACAGCCGGCTATCCGGGTCGAGGTCTTCGCCCTCCCACCAGCGGTCGAGATGACGGCGGGTGGCATCGTAGTAATCGCTGGCGCGGATCGAGCCAACGGCACGGTAGTTGTGCCTGGCATACTTCAGCGCGCCCTCCAGCATGGCAAGCGCCAGCTCGGACAGCACGGTGAGCGGGATGACAGACATCAGCACCTTCTTCATTCCGAAGGCGCGCTTCGGGTTCTCAGTCATGGAATGCTCCCATCAATGCAGCGGGCACTCTGAACGTGGTGCCCATACGTCAGTCGACCGATCACGGTCCCGAAGAAACCGAGCGTGCGAGGATCGTAGTTCAGCAAGTGCTGCACCGCTCCCTCGACACGCGGTAACGCCTTCTCGCACGCCCGGTAGTCCTCGAAGTGCAGCCCATACGTCATGAAGGTGACGGGCGGCGCGACCAGCGACGACAGCGTGACCATGACGTAGAAGAGCTGCATCTCTACCTCGTTAAGCCGTAGGTGGCAGCCAGCGTGATCATCATGGCGGACGCCCAGTAGAGCGATGTCCATGGCTGGCCGGCGATCAGCCAGCGTACCGTTGCGGACGCGCTGAGGCCGATCATGACATAGTTGAAGACGCGGGGATCAAAGAACCATGCGATCACACCCGCATCTCCTCGTACTTGCCGATGGTCTTGATCTCGGACCACCGATCCAGGAACATCTGCTCGGCAGCAGCCGGGCCGACCGGATCGAGATCGCCTTCCCAGATACCACCCATCCACTTTCTCTCCTCGCCCACCGGCATGAGCTGGTTGTGCTCGGTCGAGAGGGCCAAGAGGTCGGCCTTCTTGACGGCCTTCTCGTCGGCATCGGTCGGGGCGAGATTGAACTTTAGATTGATCGCCCGCTGCACGCGCTTCTCGATCATCTTCAGCTCGGTGAAGCCGCGCTTCAGCAGATACCACTTCAGCGGCGACGGGAAGTCCGGCATGTAGGCTTCGCTGGCATCGTGCAGCAGAGCATGTTCGCGCAGCCGTCTCCCCACATGATAGCTCGTGAAGACGCTGTGCTGAGCGATGCTGTAGAACTTCGTCGTGTGCCCACTCCAGCGGCACTTCATGGCGAGGGCATGAGCGATGTCTTCGATGCAGAAGTCATGCTCCTCCACACGATCCCAGTAGAGCTTGCGCCCCGTGAACGTGCGGATGTAATAGCCCTCGCCATCGTTGCCAGTGCGATGATCGAAACTCGGCTCGATTGCCTCCCTGGTAGCCATCAGTCCCTCCTCAATTTGGTTCAGGGATCGGTTTGGCAGCGAGTGCGCGTTCGTAGGAACACCCGCAACACCAAGACCGAATTTCGTGACCGGGATGATCTTCGTCGATTGGCTGGACGGTGATACGTCCGCAAGCCACGCATCGGAATTTTCCCATTCGACGGTTCACGACCTGCGCTCCTTAATTAGGCGGCAAACCGGCCGCCGTATGACCTGCAATAATGGACGCGGACACCGAGAAGCGTGAAGCGCCAATCGGTCGCAGCATCTCGCTCAAACCACCGGAACATCTGAGGGTCGAGCGCAAACGAAAGCTTGGCCGAATAGCCGGCGCCATCGCCAACAGTGCCGCGCTCCCACACGACCCGCGCCACGCGCAAAAATCGCTGGATAGTGTCAACTCTGAATATCCATCGTAACGTCATCAGTCCCTCCTCTGCTGCCAAGTCACCCACTCGCTGAACCCCTTGGCCTGACGATAGCCGTCGAGGTACATGGGCCACTGGGCGGTGAAGCCGTACTTCTGGTGGATGAACCACAACGCCTGGGAAGGCCGGCTGTACGGGACACGCAGCATGAGCCGCGCGTATTCGTCGTAGCCCTTGAGCGCGCCATTGACCACGACATGGACCGCGTCGTTGCGCGGGATGTAAGTGTGCCAGTGACCGATCAGGAGGGTGTCGAAGTCGCGGCCGATCTGCGCTTCCTCGCGGCCGACCTTGATGGTGCCGCGGGCGATGGGGCCGAGCGCACCGATGATGCCGTCACCGCCGCGCACGCCGAGCGTATCGCCATGGGTGAGCAGAAAACGATGACCCATCACGGTGAAGTAGGCATCGGTCTCATCCGGGATCAGGAACTTGACATTCGGGTTGGCGCCCTTGACGTGCTTGCCGCTGATCGGATCGGTGTAGCCTTCGAAGTGCCGCTTGAGCTGGTGGTAGATGTTCCACTCGTAGCTGTCGTAGACCCGGTTCTTGGCCCGCGGCTTGATGGTGTTCCGGCCGTGGTTGCCGATCACGCACGGCACGAAGACGTTGCCGAACTTCTCCGCTACGATGGTGAGCGCCCAGATCAGAAGCTCCTGCACTTCCAACACCGCGACCTGCACCGGGCCATCGTTGGTCTCGCGCAGCTCTTCATGGATCGTGCCGGTGATCATGTCGCCGCCGAGGCACACGATAATGCCGGGGTAGTTCGGGTTGACCATGTGGTGCAGCGTCAGGTCGAGCAACACATCGACGAGCTTCTTGACGCGCTGCTTGCCGATGGCGCGATTGAACTTGTTGACGCCGCCGACCTGCTCGGGAAAGACGACTTCGCCGTGATGCCAGTCGCTCCACATCGCCATTGGGACGCCCGTGATCTTCGGATCGCGTTCCTTGACGGTCCAGTCGGGCGGTGACGGGATGAAGCTATTGAGGTCGTAGATGGACTTGCGGATGCTCTCGGCGCTGTCCTTGCTGTGCTGGAGCGCCTTGATCTCCTTCGCCTGGAGATTGATCTTCTGCTGCTTCTGGCGAATGATCTCCTGGGCATCAATCAGCTTGTCCTCGGCGGACTTCCTTGCGGCGGGCATTGTACCGTTCCTTTCGTGCTCGGCCAGCAGGGGACTGCTCGTATCGCTGTCTGCGCTCCTGGCCCTTTGGTGAGGTGTCGTAGCGATGATGGGCTTCGTTCTTCAGCGGCGATCCCTGATAACGGGTACGATTTTCGTACCCCTTTGGGGAATGATTATAGCGGGTGTACGCCGCCCTGTCACTCTCAGTCGAGGCCATCGGGGTCCCGCTCCTGCTCTTCCAGCTCAGCGTGATGCTTCTCGATCAAGATCAGCCAGCGCAGCATGATCTCCATGGGCACGATGGCAATCCAGTCCTGGTTGTTCTTGCGGTGAGCCACGACCGGGGCCTTGCCGGGGCCGGCATCGCGGATCGCCTGCTCCAGCCACTTGTAGGGATTGCCGGCCTCGACGCGCTTGACCTCGAAGTGGATGTGCGGGAGGCCCGGGCACCTTACATCCGGGCTATCCGGGCCTCCCGCGTGCTGCTGACCACGAATGGTCTCAGCGAGCCCATGGTCACGCAGGACGCCAGCGAACTCGCGCTCGCCCGCCGCGCCCTTGTTGCGGCTGCTCACCCGCGGCTTCTTGGCCTCAGTCTTCTTACGCGCCATCACTTGTCCTCCTCACTTGCGATACCTATCACCCTGCCAACACTCGACCGCAATCGGGACCTCAATATACTTCACCCAGTCGGGCACGTCCAGCATGATCTGCTCGAATGCCTTTTCATCGGCATCGGCCTTCAGCGGCTCAGCCACGATCTCATCATGAACCTCCAGGCAGATCGGGAAGCCCTCGTCCTCCAGCTTGAGCTGAGCACGGCGCATGATGTCGGCCTCCATGCCCATGATCACGTTCTCCGCGAGCTGGCCTCCGAAGGCGCTACGCTCGACCCAGACGTGGCTCTTGAGCGTCTGATAGACGAAGCCTTCCTTGATCTGATCAGGGTCCCACGGTGCTGGCGAGCGTACCGGACGCGGATGGAAGTAGTAAATCTTCCGGCCAGAGGGGAGACGCGCGACGAGCCAGTGCTCTTCGATCCTATACTCGACACCAAAGGCTTCCTGCGGCTCCTCCGTCCACACGGCAGCCGCGGCAGCGTCCTCCAGCCCATACCAGAAGTACGGCACCTTGGGCGCCCACTCCTTACGATAAACGCGCACGACCTCCTTGCAGAAGTCAATGTGCCGATCCCGGCAATACTTCACCTGGAAGGTCGGGGCTGCCATCTGGAAGCCGAGGCCGAGCACGCAGTTCTTGCCGACGCCGCGCTCCTTCGGATACTTGCCCTTGTTCGCCTTCGTGATGTCCGGGTTCTTGAAAATCTGCTGAGCCATATCGCAGTAGATGTCGACGCTCGGGTCCGCCATCTTCGCTGCCTTATCGTGCTGACCAGACGCTGCCAGCACGAGCCTGGCCTGGATGCCCGCGTAGTCACCGGACAGCAGCACACGACCAGGTTCAGATGTGATCGCGTGTCGCAGCCCAGTGACCACGGTCGGGATCGCGGGACCGATGAGCATCTCGACGTATTCCCAGTCGCGGGTCATGATGGCATCGACGAGCTGCTCGGGCTCGTACTGATCGCCATCGCTGTCTTTTATCGTCGGCTTGGGAAAGTTGTGTGGCTGCAATAGCCGGCCAGCGGAGCGCCCAGGTCCAGTTCCGTGATACTGAAGCAGGCCGCGGGCACGTCCGTCTGCACAGACACAGGCTTCCATAGCATCGAGCTTAGCGAGGCTAGAGGCCCCCACCAGCTTACGAATAGACAGAGCCCGATGCACATTATCAGGAAGATGTAGCCCACGAACCGTGGAGAGGAAGCCAGGAGCCGGCTCGGAGAGGGGGCCCGCGTCGTCTTCTGCATCGTCATCATCGCCTCCGAACAGCTCGGACATAGTTTCCTTCGTGAGATTGGGGAGCTGCACACCCTGCTCGCTAAGCCAGCCCATCAGCTTTTTGTTCTGGGTTGGCTTCAGACCAGTAAGTCTCTGAAACTCAGCCAAGAGCGGTACACTAGCATCAGCAGCGATCTTCTTGCAGGCCGAGATGTAATCAAGATCGAGGCGCAGACCACGCTGGTTGATACGCTGATTAAGAAGCCAGTACCGCCTCTCGCCCGGCTGGAGCCATCCGAGGTAATTGTGCGCCGCGACTTCATCCATGACATCATTGCCGCAATACTCCACAACGCGCGTGATGATGGCCGGGGTCCGCACTGGGGCATTCCCCTTGCGATCCATCTTCGACAAGCCGATGGTCAGCTTGTTGCCTTCCATGTCCTTGTTGCCGAGATGGGTCACGCGCAGCAGCTTGTCCAAGTCTTTCGGCATGTTCTTCATTGCTGCGGCGGCCTGGATGTCATGCCACCGGCTATTGCCGAGCTTCGGGAACCCATGCACGGCCACCATCTGGTTGAGCCACATGGCCCGTTCGAAGTCACCGAACGAGATGAACGTCATGTCGGGATCGTTGACGTGCGCCAGCAGCTCGGCCGGGTCCTGCCCAGGCTGCCACGCGCGCCAGGGCTCGCCCATGACTGACCAGTTGATCGTCAGGACCTCAGTCTCGATGTCCTCCGAGTAGCGCCAGGCGCCGACCTTCTTGATGCCGACGGCAACGTTGACGCTTTCAAAGTCAGTAACCAGCCAACGCAGCGGCATCAATTCATTCCTTCACCCGCTTCACCCACATGCCGACCTCGTCGGTGGCGAACGGCTCCCATCCCCGCTGGCCAGCCTCATTCAATCGCTCGGTCAGCGGGTGGGCCTCATCCTGCGGATCGAACCGCGGGATGTGCATGACCTCCCAGTTGTGGAAGTGGATCGCGGCCAGGTGCTCCGCGCCGATCTCGTCGTCAATCATCCGCTCGACGGACTTCTCCTGCTTCTTTCTCATGATTGCCTCCAAGAGAGAGAGAGAAAGCAGGGTCCGGTGGATACGCCACCACGCTTGCCACATCAAAGGCGGCGGGCCCTGCATCAATGCCCGTTCATCAGAACGGGATGTCGTCGTCCAGATCGTCCTTGCCGGCGGTCGGGTCCTCCTCGGTGGCCTTGCCGGCGTAGCCCGCGAAGGCTTCCGAAGCCGACTTGCCACCGCCCACGCGCTCGCCCTTGCCGGTGGAGCACACGATGTTAAGGTACGCGACCACGCGGTCGTGACCGTCTTCACCGATGGCGTCCATGGCGACCAGGTTGATCTCGTAGGAGCACTCGGCGCCCGAGAAAAACTTGGCGCGGTGCATGTCGATCTTGGAGATGTCGACCTCGACCGCGTTGCGGTTGGCGTCGTAGTAGGCGAGGCGCGGGGCATTCTTGGAGCCGGCCTTCACGACCATATAGCCGCGCTGCCAGTCGCCACGCCCATCGTCCTCCTTGCCCTCGTTCTGGAGCTTCTTCAGCCGGCGGTCGGCAACCGCGTCGCCGGACTGCCACGGCATCTTCAGCTCGCCGGACTTGTAATCGGCACCGATGTCACGGCCGGGCCACTTCTCCTTGGCCGCCGCAACCGCCGCTTCCTTGATGATCTTGAACTCGGGATCGTCGGGCTTGTGCAGGAACATCCCGCTATACTTGGGCTCGCCGCGACCGGCCTTGCCCTTGCCTTCCCCGAACGCACGCGCCTTGAGCAGCGCGCCGAAGTGAACGCAGGGAACGGGTCCCTGGATATCCAAAATCTGTGTCATCTCACTCTCCTATGTCTGACACACTGTTCAACGATGGGTGAAGTCTAGCTCGGGGCATCCTCCTCTGTCAAGGGCTTTTCCTCGGGATGAACATGAATTGTGAACTCCTTGCCCTGGCCAGGGATCACACGCGTCACGACCAGGCCGCCACCGATGATCCGCTTGTTCAGATATTCCTCAACGGCAGCATTCATCGTGGCGCCGTTCAGAACCATCTTGTTGTTGCCCTTAAGCATCGTCCTCGCTCCTCAGCTTGAAAGTCTCGGAGATGTTGGTCGCCACGACCTCGCGTCGCTTGTCATCGCGACGAGCGACAGTGAAGCCGGTCTGAGGCGTGAAGGCCCAGGACTTGACCAGTTCCTTCGCGCCCTCGCCCATCTTCTCCATCTGTGCCGGCGACTTCAGTGACGGCTCCGTGAAGGCTTCACGTCCGTACTTGTTGACGAACTCCTCCTTGGCGCCGTCCTTCCACACGCGGTCGGCCTTCTTGTTGACCAGCTTCGCGAACTCGGACTTCTCCGACTTCATCAACCGGCGCAACATCTCGGTCTCCAGCGCCTTGCAGTACGACTTGACGGCCTGCACCTGGTTATAGCTCAGGCTCAGGTTCGCCATGGACAGGTTGATCACCTGGTTCGGGTCGGCCTGCATGGCGGCGCCGAACAGCGAGACCATGACCGGGCACACCAGCTTTGCCGGGCAGAACCGACAATGCGGGCCAGGGAGAAGATCATTGTCGAGCGCGGTCAGCTCCATGGCCGGCTTCAGCTTCTCCTCGGCCCACGAACGAATGCTCTCGGCGCTCGTTTCCCAAGTGCGGATCGGGCCGTCCTCATGGAAGGCTCGGGGCTGCACGATGCCGAGATCGACCACGTCGACCTCCGGGTGATGCCGAAGCAGCCCGAAGGCATAGTACATGATCTGCGGGTTCCACTCGATGTCGATGGCGATGCCCTGCCCGAACTTGAAGTCTCGGATGAACATCTTGTTGCCACTCACGTAGCCGCGGTCGAGCGTGCCATAGAACAGCTCGTGGAACTCCGGGTAGTCGATGCCGAACTCGTTGTAGACCTGACCGCCGGGGTTCTCGGTGACCACGCGCAGGCATTCGTCGAGATAGACCTGGATGGCTTGCGACATCTCCAGATCGACTTCATGCTTGCCGAACGTCCTGCCGATCAGCTCCCACGCTTCTTCGCCGTTAGTCAGTGCTGTGTACGCAGCCTCATGGGCAGTGCTGCCCATGGTGCGGTACTCGGGCTCATCACTCTCCATCTCGTTGAGCAGGCCAAGGTCACGAAGCCGCTGGATGAGCGCCACCGATCCGGGGCAGTTCATCCAACGCTCCGCGGCCGAAGCACCGAGTGGCGAGTGAGCGGGTCGATGCTCAGTAGCCATACCAACCTCCACTGTAAAGGATGTACTGGAACGCGACGATGGCGATCATCGCCCACACGGCGCCAAGCCGCCTACCGCCATCGGATGAATTGGCAGTAGCGAACTCGCTGGCCTGGAATAGGAAGCCAAGGACAAAAGCGATGACGGTGACCCACTGCTGCCAATGCATCACTTCGCCTCCCCGCGATTGAGGTAGGCGCGGATGCGCTCGGCTTCTAGGATGACCTGGCTACCAATCGCGCCGGCATTGATCGCCAGCTCGACGGCCTCCAAGCGCTCGGCGCGGACACGCTGCCACTCTTTATGGCGCTTCCTCTCTTTCGCAACCTTGAGATCGAGACGCCGCTCCTCCTCCTCGTACAGCTTGTGCTGCTGTTCATGCCTGATATGGCGCTCGACGGCTTCACTGGCAACCTTGGCGTCATGCTCTTCGACGGAGCAACTGGCGCCTCCATAGTTGGTAGCGACCACCATGGGCTTCTTATGTCCGAACATTAGAGCCTCCACTCTGTTGGGCCGTTGGGGCGCCGCGGCCCTAGCAAACAGCGGCGCCCCGTTCGGCTAGTCAGGGATGGGCTGATACGGCCCGTGCTCCCTGTGGGCACTACTTGGCAAGCGCTTCCAGCTCCTTGATAAACGCGGCGCGCTTATCCTTCGGGATGGTGGTGACGCTCGCGGTCGGGTTCTCCGTGTACTTGGCCCGGACCTCCTTGATCTTCGCCGGGTTCTTGATCTTGGCGTTCACCCGCGAGACCGTATCGGTCAGGTCCTTGTCGGAGTAGTCCTTCACGGCCTGCCCTTCGGACAGCTCCAGCGTATCGCCCGGCAGATCGGGATCGACCTCCTGCGCCGGGTCCTTGCGGTCCTCGGGGTTCTGGCTGATCTGCGGAGTGTCCTCCAGCTCGTCAGCCGGCGCCGCGGCCTTCGCATCCTTGGCGGCCTTGGCATCAGCGGCAGCCATGTTCTGCGCCGCGGCCTCCTTCATCGCCTGCCCGGCCTTGCCGGCGCCGGCGCTCGTCGTGGGCTTGGACGCTTCGACCTTGTCGCTATGGACCAGCTCGACGACCTTGGCCTTAGCCATGGTGCTCGCCTTATCGAGCATCGCCTGAGCCTGCGCTTCGCTGGCGCCTTCGTCCACCGCAAACCCGATCTCGACAATCGCTTCGCGGCCTTCGTACTGGGCAGGCTGCACGTTGCGACGGAACGTGACCTTGCCTCCGGTGATCTGTGACATCTTAAAGCCTCCAGTTAGAGTGACACGGTGACGACAGGACGGTGCCCTGCGTGATCAGCCGTACGTGCCGATCATTTTCAATGGTGTTACCCGGTTGCCCGGCACCTTGACTGCCTCCTATACGCAGCCATCACTATGCCCTCATCATACACGGAACGCCGACCGTGGTCAAGCCCGCGCGAGCGGTGCCGGCCTCAGCTCACGCAGCAGCCGCTCGACCACGCGCGTCCGCTTCTGACGAGCCCAGTATTCGAACAAGACGGAGTTGATCTCGCGAGCCACGTTTCGCATGGATGCACGATAGGTGTCCGACAGTCTCATCACACTTCTCCAATTGCTAGATACGATGGTCAAGGGACTTGTGGACGACCTGCCCCTTCCGCAAGGCAGATGCTAGCACCTTTTCAGCGATTGATCCAGGGGCGACGAAGATGTCACCCTGTACCTGCCAGTTCTGGCCGCCGCGGTCGAGGCGGTCGAAGCACTGAATATTGTTGCCCGGCACCCAATCCGGCTCAGCGATCAGGCCATGGTTGCAGACCTGCTGGAGCCCGTCCGTGCCGGTGCCCATCGAGAGGATGTTGCCAAGGCAGATGTGGAGTGCCGGCTCGTTGATGTAGCGCTCGACGAGCTTCTGCTTACGGATGGCACTCGTGCGCCCGTCGATCCGAACGGTACCATACTTGCTGAGCCGTTCCTCCAGTATGTTGAGGACTTCGATGTGCCATGCGAACAGCGTGACCTTGTCCTCGCCGCTGTCGATCAGCATGGCGATGTAGTCGGCAACCTGCGGTGCCATGGCGACGCCCATCATGTGACGCACGACTGCGATGTGGCCGAGCACGTCCCCATCCGGGTTCTCCAGATCGTGCTCCGGGTCAATGCCGAGCAAGCTCTCCGCTTCAAGAGCCTGCTTCACGGCGCCTGTCTCTTCGAGCTGGATCAGGTCGTAGACCGGCATCTTGAGCTGGTTCATCACGCCATCGGGGCCGTGCTTGAGATGGCGCGTCATGAAGTTGCCGCGCAGCCGGTTCTGCAATTCATAGTGACGCCCGCTGCGCTCGTCAATGTGCCGCTTGGTCTCGCCCGTTACCGGGTCTTCGAACTCGTAGGTGTGCGATGGGTTGAAGCGATCCCGGAAGGCGTCCTCCGACATCCAGTCGATGCTGTCCCAATTCATCCCCCGCGCTAGAGTGTACGCTTCTCGCGGTCGGTTAGGGAGTGGGGTGCCAGTGAGCCCCAGAATGCGATCAGATCGCTCCGCGAGCGGCTCAAAGATAGGCCGACGCGCGCCTCCAAAGATAGCCTGTGTTCGCTTGCTGCTGCGCTCCTTGAGGTAGTGAGGCTCATCAAGGATGAGTGCATCGTACCTTCCTTTCGCCAGCTCCGCTCCGATGGCCGGTGTGCGGGCCAGGTCGTAGGAGCAGATTGTCCAATGCGCCGCGGGATGCACTCCGTTCTTGCTCTTCAAGATCGGATAGATGATGCGCTCGTTCCAGAGCTGGCGCGTCGACCATTCGGTGATCCGGTTCGCCCACTGCAAGCGGATATTAGCCGGGCACACGACCAGAACGCGGTCGGCTTGTATCTCATTGCAAAAAGCAATCGCAGTAGGCGTCTTGCCGAGCCCAGGCTCATCGCCAATGAGGGTGTGCTGATGATCGAGCGCATAGTCGATGTCCGCCTTCTGGAAAGGCCATAGCTCCTTATCCATGGGCACGTCGATGTGCCGGTCGCTGGAATGGCGCCATGAGCGTTCAATCATCTCCCAGATCGGGTACAGCACTTCTTGTGCGCGAGTGGTGCCGTACTTGTAGAAGGTCACCGCAGCGAATGGCTCATGCGTGAACATCACCGCGTTGTCGCCATCGCTCGCGGTGGTCGACAGATCGAGGCCGTGCTCGCGCATGAGCACCCGCACACTGGGGTCACCCTCCGCGCTACGACTAACGCGGAGGATGAACGTGTTGCGAGACGAATTGTAGTCCAGGATCATTCGTTGTGGCCCATTAGACGGTGCTCGGTGCCACGGTCCAGCTATTCATGCGGCTGTTGTTGAGCCGCGAGATGTCGATCTTGTTGATGCGCCCGCGCTCGCTGGTGCGATAGCAGGCGAACGTCTTGCCATTCCTCGGCTCGACATACACCGCGCAGACCTTGACGGTCGGATGCTTCGCAGCCGGGTCGTTGCTGATGAGCCAATCGCCCACCTTCACCAGGTTAGTCATGAAGTCCTCCTCATAGATCGAGGCGCCAGTAGAGGCTCTGCCTGAATGCCCACTTGTGCCTCGGGATGAACAGCTTGAACCCACACTTGATCAGGCTGTTTGATGACGCAACGTTATCATAGGACGTGTCCGTGCGCAAGCCTCGCATGGCATTCTCGCGAGCGTAGCGGATACGCTTACGGATGAGACGCTGCTGGTAACCATTGCCACGGTGCTGCGGATGAACCCCCGCTCGGCACATATACCCCCACCCGAGCAGCGTTGCGCTGTCCTTCACACCGCAGTAAGCGATGGGCTTGCCATCGTCATAGCCGATCCACCAGGTTGCGTCTTCCAGCTCGACCGGAGCCGCGGTGCCGACGAAGCACACGCCATCCAGCCATCGGATGTCGTCGGCCGCCTCATCATCGTCGAACGGGTCGACCTTGCGGAGCTGCATTGACACGGGGATTGACTTTCGGCGGCGAGGAAGAATATAATCTGACCGTAACTTGTCGAGGTTTACATTGTCAACTCCGATCTCTGCGCTCCACAAGGCCGCTTTGGAGTATGCCGCCCGCGGGTGGCCTGTATTCCCTTGCCTGCCCGGCCAGAAGCAGCCCGCGGTCGAGGGCGGCTTCAAGGCTGCCACGACCGACCCGGCGCAGATCGACGCCTGGTGGGCTGAGGCCGACTACAACGTGGCCTTCGAGCCCGAGCAGGCTGGCCTCGCCGTCATTGACGTTGATCCTGGCGCCGACATCGCTCCGCTCAATCTGCCCGATACCTATGAAGTCGAGACGCCGCGTGGCGGCTCGCATTTCTATTTCGTCGGATCGATGCGCGCGAGTGCGAGCAAGCTCGGTGAGCACATCGACACGCGCGGGCGCGGCTCCTATGTGTTGTTGCCCCCGAGCCAGGTCAATGGGAACCCGTATCATGTCAAGCACGATAGAGCCATCGTTGCCCTCCCTCTTGCAGTCGAAGCTCGTCTTGAGACGATGGCTGAGCCGGGTGTCGCGAGCGTATCACAACTCGACCTTCCCACCAACATCGGACGAGGACGAGATCGCCTCCGCGATCTCTCGCGGCGAGGCGTTGTTGCTATCGAAGGACGAGGCGGCGATAGTCTTACATACGAAGTATCTTGTGAGCTTATTCGGGATTTCGGCCTCTCAGTTGATTGTGCCCTTGAATTGATGCTGGAGTATTGGAACCCTCAGTGCGTCCCGCCCTGGCCTACTGAAATGCTGCGCGTCAAGCTGGAGAATGCGTCCCACTACGGCCAGAACGAAGCCGGGACGTATGCGAGCGCCCCGGTGTCCGAGGCCTTTCCTCAGTTGCCCCTCGACAAGGTAGAGGAACCTCGGGCGCCGGGTCGTCCGCGTGGTCGCTTCTTGTTCCGCACTGCCGAGCAGATGGCGAACAGCCCGGACCCTGAGTGGATCATCCCGGAGCTGATCCCCGCCGGCCAGATCATCACGCTGACTGGGCCGAAGGGAAACTTCAAGTCGTTCCTCGGGCTCGACCTGGCGCTTGGCATCGCGACAGGTGGTGAGACGTTCGGCTATACACCGCTGCTCACTGGGCCGACCTTCTATGGTGCGTGGGAAGGTCGGCAGCTCTTGGAGAAGACGCACCGCGCCGCGTGGCTCGCTGATCGTGGGCTCGATCCGCTCGATCCGCTCGTTCCATTCCACATCGCTGATGGCCCGCTCGTTGCGCTGCCCGAAGAGCAGCAGCTCTTTGGCGAGGCGATCCAGGACGCGCTCGATTGGTATCATCCCGGTGAGACCCCGCGCCTGATCGTGCTCGACACCTACAGCAAGTGCATGATGGGCTTGGACGAGAACGACCCCACGGACGCCAATGGCTTCGTCAAGTTCTGCACCAGTATGATCCGGGCATGGCCGGGGTGCTCGGTGCTGGTGCTCGCGCACACTGGCAAGGACAGCAAGCGCGGCACCCGTGGCAGCTCCGCTTTCGAGGCCGGCGTCGACACGGTGGTTGACATCAACCGCGTCGAGAAGACCATGGTCGTCAAGGCAACCGTGCGCCACATGCGCGCTGGCCCCGAGCGTATCGCCCCGTTCATCATGGAAGGACGGGAAGTCGAAGGCTCGCTGGTGTTCGACTATCTCCAGCCGACCGAAGCCTCGGCCGTTCTTTCGCTCAGCAATCCGCTCGACGCCAAGCGCATCGCCAACATCTTGCGCCAGGCTAACGCGGTGGGTGAGAAGAACGCGATCACGACCTCAGCGCTGGCGGTCTACATCACGGAACAGGTTGAAGGCGAGCGGCAGGAAGCCTACCAGGCCAAGCTCAAGCTGAGCGAAAAGGCGCTACGCGCGAAGGCACGTACCAGCCTATCGCGCCTCACCCTGCCGGGTCACACGATCCGCTGGTACGTGCCAGAGCTACCAGATGTACCCGATAAGGATGAACAGGCTGCCGATTAGAATGATGACGCACATAATCCAGGCAATGGCCTGGGCGTCATCCCGCCTTTCCTTCTGGTGCATCGTTCTTCTCCGGGACAAAGCGACATCCACAAGCCGGACAGCAGACCTCGCCCTTGACGGTCGTCCGTGCAGCCGCATCGGCATCATAGGCGTGCCACATCGGCGGGTTCGTGTTCGTGCCGCGGTAACGCTTGGCCGGTCCCGGGTGAACATAGCCGGGCATAAAGCCATTCTCATACGCGGCGCGCAACGCCTTGAACATCTTCTGGCGTCGCAGGATCATGTCGCCGCGAGCGAGCTTCTCGGGGTAGAGCCGCTCGACAAGC
>Ga0209918_1000898_pt1 | contig 17737 bp, 16 predicted proteins | sample SalPonD_shore_MG_FD_185712 | JGI IMG/M metagenome (GOLD analysis project Ga0209918, IMG submission 185712) | Salt pond soil microbial communities from South San Francisco under conditions of wetland restoration - Salt Pond MetaG... | ecosystem: Environmental > Aquatic > Marine > Intertidal zone...
TGGCGAATGGGCCCGAAGGGCGCGTATTGCACATCCGTGACAATCGTCTGGTTCGCTCCACCGCCCGCGAGCGAGATCCCCGAGATTCTGCCGGTGGCGTCCCGGGCAATGGTCAATTGCAGACCGCTCGGATAGGTCATGCCGATCCGGTTGCCGGCTGCATCGTACTCGTATCCCACGCTCAAGGGCGTACCCGCCACGATGCGGTTGTCCGCCGTCAGATTGCCCTGGTAGTCATATTTGTAGCTGGTGCTGCCCGTCGGGTCGGTGAAACTCGTAAGCCTGCCCTGTCCGTTGACCCCCTGGTCATAGTGAAACTGCAGGATCGTTCCGCTGTCCGGGTACCGAATCTCGGTCACTCGATTGAGCACATCATAGTCGCGCTCCGCCAAGACTCCACGGGCGTCCACGCTGCGGATCCGGTTCCCCGCCGCGTCGTAGTCATTGGTGGTGGTCCCGGCATCCGGGCTGAGCTCGGAGAGCAGATTGCCCAGTGCGTCATAATCATATCGGGTCCTCACCCCCCTCGGGTCCGTCACGCTACGGATACTATCCTGAGCGTCGTAGGAGTAGTCGGTGACTCCGCCCAGGGCGCCCAGGGTCTGTCCAAGGCGATCCAGGGCATCGTACTGGAAACGCGTCGTATCGCCGGCACCGTCCGAAGTGGACTTCAGGTTGCCCGAAGCGTCATAGGCATGCGTCTCCGTATCCCCGACGCCGTTGATTTCGCCAATCAGCCTTCCGAGGCTGTCGAACCGGCGCGCGACATCCTTGAAGATCCCGCCAATCGGGCCCCAGGCCGTCTCTCCGATCCGCTGACCGGCGGCATCCAGGGCGTACTCGGTGCGATTGCCCATGGAGTCCTCAATCGCGACCAGGCGGTGCGCGGCATCGTATTGGTACCGGATGAAGCTTCCATCCGGCTGAGTGACTCGAGCCAGATTGCCGGCAGCGTCGTACGTAAACCTGGTAATGGCCGTCCCGCCGGTCGCCGGATCCAGTACCGTGCGGGAAGCGATCCGCCCGCGCGGGTCGTATTCGATGCTCGTCGAGACCCCATTGGCGTCCCTGAACTCTGTCACGCGTCCCGCCGCATCATATCGGGTGAACTCCGCGACCTGGCCGGCGGCATTTTCCATCTGCCACAGATCGCCCTTGCGGAAGGCACCATCGGCATCATCATGATCGTAGAAGCGGTAGTGGGTGATATCGCTGACGTCCAACCGCGGGCCATCCACCGCCACGCGGCGCTCCACCCCGGAAGCGATCTCCCGGTAGAAGTATCGGGTCTGGCGCACCGGGACGGATGCGTCACTCGAGTCCATCAGCGAACGCTCGACCACCCTGCCGTGATCGTCGTATTCGTACTGCTTTCGAAGGTCGCCCACTTCGATGCTTGCACGCCTGCCGGCCGCCTGGTTCCACTGGTACTGGGTCAGTCGTTCACTTGAAGTCCCAACGGCCTCGCGCTTTTCGACGACCAGGCCCCGATCATACGAGAACGTTGTCTTGTATCCCCGCCGGTCGGTTCGGGTAAGCACCTTCCCTAATGAATCATGCGTCGCATGCACGGTTCCCGACGGATCCTGGATGGATTCAGCGCTGATGAAAGCGCCGTCGCCGAAGGCGTAGCGAACCGTCGCGCCCGTCGCTCGCCTGACGACTGTCGAGCCATCAGCTTCATAGCTCAACTCGACGCGTCCGGCGCCGCCCGCATGCTCGCTGCTTATCGCCCTGCCCCGGTCATCGTAGCGGTAGGTGGCATATCGATTTCCGAGCTCGTCCACGATCCCCGTGAGCGCGTGCGGGTAATCTGAATTCTCGTACAGATAGCTGCGCAGGCTACCGTCCGGATATTCCACGCTTGCGAGGTTGCCTTGCTCGTCTTGCACGTAACGAACTGCCCCGCCGCCCGGAAGCTCGACCCGCACCAGTTCATCGCCATCGTAGACAAAACCGAGCCGCCTTCCGGAATCCGAAGCGACAGATGCCAATCTGCCATTTTCATAGCTCAAAGTTAGATCGCTTACTGGAGCATCCAGCTTTTTGATTTCCAGGAGCCTCCCGCCAGAAGAAAAGTACTCCCACACCCCGCCTGGCTTTTTCAGCACCCATCCGTCTTCCAGGTGCTCGATCATCATGTTGGGCCGATTGACGGAGCGCCAATGGAGATCACCTATCCACTGAAAGCGCTCGTAGTTTCCTCGTGAATCAACGAAATGCAATGGATACTGCGAATAGTTGAAGGGCACCAGAATCCGTTCCGTGTAGGAGTGCGTCCACCCATGACCCACACCGGAATGATCGGGGAATTGGTCGAATGAATTGTAATGCCGCCTCAGTTCGAGCTTGGGCGATTTGAAGTCAGTTTGACTGAGACTCTTGTTGCCTGTGCCGGGGGAACAGGGGTTTCCCTCGGTGGGCCCACAGGACTGCAACTGCCTGGCTGTAATGTGATCCCGCAGATTGCTCCAGCAGGTCTGGTCCGGGAAATATTCCTCCTGATGGCGGGGAGGAAGCCCCGGAGGGCAATAGCCCCGCTTTACCGTTTTTAAAACGGAATGATGATCGGCTGGCTCACTGCATGGCAGATCCGGATTCCAATAGGGATGAGTGCCCCAACTCCACATGAGGGATGCCTTGTACCAGACATCAACCGTCTCTTTGATGGGTTTCGTAAAATTCCAGGAGATAAACCAAATGTGATTCTCGCCCGGCGATTCGTGCGAGACGTTACACCAACCGATTTGCTCTATTCGCTTTTGCGTGTATTCAATTGCATCGCCGGCCGACGCGCAACCGTCAAGCCCGTTTCCGCAGTCGAATGTACCCCCAATGAGATCGATGAAGTACTTGATCGGCGTCAGGTCCTTGATGGGCTGGGGCTCGATGGAATACTTGTACTTGACCCTCATCGAGTCCCGACTGACGTCCGCATCAGTACGGACCAGGAACCTGCCCCGACTGCCATTGGCCTCTCGCATTGCTGCCTCGGCCTCGGAAAGCGTCTGGTACGTCTTGCCTCCGTAGTAGAACGTCCAGCGCTTCAGCGCCAACGCTTGGGGACTGGATACGGCAAGAATGGAAAGTACGACGATGAATGGCGACACGACTCGCCGCGCGAAAGGCTGGTAAGACACACTCCCCCCTGTTGATTACTTTTTGCGTTTTCCTTGGCGAGCAAAGCCAAGAGTGCTTTTATGTTTTCATCTAGTGCATATCTTGGGAAATCTGTCAACCATTGCCATACATGGGATAGAGGTAATTGTTGTAAGACACTGAGGTAGCAACAGATTTTGGAGAGGTTTCAAATTTCTTCGCCAAATTCCGGCCATCAACTGACGGGGCGGCGGGGCAACAGTCCTGCTCAATCGGGCAGGTGCTTACTCACTTCTACATCCTTGACCAACTTCCTCAACGCCTCCCGCTCCACCGGCTTGGTGAGAAAGGCGTCCATGCCGGCATCCTTACAGGCCCTGCGGTCCTCGTCGGCGGCGCTGGCGGTGAGGGCAACCAGGATGACGCGGTGGCCGTCGTTGCTCTTTTCGTGGGCACGCTGACGGCGGGCCACTTCCAGACCGTCCATTTTGGGCATGTGCATGTCCAGTAGCGCCAGGCGGATGTTGCCCTGCTCCAGGTGCTTGAGCGCCGCCAGGCCATCCGAAACGCGGGTCACTTCCACGCCCTCGACTTCCAGGAACCGGCACACCACCCGGGCGCTGATCATGTCGTCCTCCGCCACCAGCACGTGGGCGTCGCCTCCAATTGGTTGACTCGCTTCGGGCTCAATGCGCTCCTCCGGTAACGCCCGGGGCACGCCGCGCCGCGGGCGCGGCTCCGGGAGCACCGAGCGGATGCGCCTGCGCAATTCATCCCGGGTCACGGGCAGGGAAAGCATGCCGTCGGCGTCCATGAGCATGCCGGCGAGCTCGCCGATGCCCGCCTGGCAAAGCAGCGGCGTGCGTGGATAGCGCTGCTTCAGCGACTGGCTGAGCGCTTCCGCCCGGCCGCGCCGGGAAGACTCGGCGAGCACGATCACCGACCCCTGCGCCGGGTCGTTCTCCAGGCAGGCCCCGTCCGCCTCCAGGTAAGCCCGTGCCGCGGGCGCCAGGGGCGATTCGCCGGCCACGTGCACACGCAGGTCGGCGAGCGGCCGCGAGTGTTCGCCGCGCGTTTCGGTGCTCTCCACATCGAATGGGACACGCGCCCGCCAATGAAGGCCGTTTCTTCCATCCGTGCTCGCGCTGCCGCCCAGCGCGTGGACCGCGCGCCTGAGGGCCGCGAGCGGCGTGTTGCCGGCGTGGATTGCGTCGGCGCAGTCCAGCGAAATATCGATCCGAGGCCCGCGCTCCTCGCCGTCCCCGGCTTTCGCCGCGAATTCAATGGCTCCATCGCGCGACGCGTAACAGCCTGAGAACAAAACCAGGTCCACGGCGGTGCGCAATCGCCCGGCGTCGACGAACGCCCGGCCCGCCAGATCCGGCGCGATGAATCCGTAAAGCTCGTGTCCCCGCGCCGCGGCGCACGCGGCCCAGTCCTGAAGGGCGTCTTCGAACAGCGCCGGCAGATCCACTGTCACCAGGTTCAGGTCCGAGCCTTCCCCCGGCGCCAGCGCCGAGAGGGCGTTGCCCAGGGCGCGCGCGGCGCCGGCGCGGCGCTGGTCGCCAGCCAGTTCGCGAAGATCGCCCAACGGTTCCCGGAGCGTGGCCAGGGGCTCGGGTTCGTCCACTTGCGCCTCCGGGTCCCGGGATCGAGTGGCAGCGCGCGGCAGGAGCACGAAACATAATGCAATCACCACGAAGACCAGGTAAACAAGGCCTTGCAGGATCAACGCGGCGGACGACGGTCTGGCGCCGAGCAGCCAGGCCGCCACGGCGTAGGCCAGCGGCAGGCCGATCAACACGGCAATCCATGGCAGCGGGCCGCGCGGGCCCGCGACCGGACGGGGCCGCTCGCTGGGTCGGGATTCGGGTTTGTCGTTGCGCTTCATGGTTCGCTCCTTCCCTGGGTGAACCCTCGTCGCGGCGCGCTACATGGTGTGCGTGGGCCGGTCCTCGGTCTTCAGGCCCGCGAGATGGGTCTCGATCTTGGCGCGCGCCGTTTCACCGTCGGCGCCGTCGTTGAACTGTACGCCGATGCCGGTGATCCGGTTGCCCTGGGCGCCGGGCGGGGTGATCCACACCACCCTGCCGGCGACGGGGATGCGTTCCTTCTCGTCCATGAGACTCACCAGAATGAACACCTCGTCACCGACCCGGTACTGCTTGTTCGTCGGCACGAACAGGCCGCCGTTTTTCACGTACGGCATGTAGGCGTTGTAGAGCGCGCCCTTGTCCTTGATGGACAGCGTCAGGATGCCCTGTCTGGGCAGACCGCCACCGGTGTTGAAGTTCATGCGTGCCCGACCTCCGCGCGCCCGCGGGCATCCACCCAGTCCATCAGCAGGGTCTCCAGCAGCAAATCCTGTCGTAGCTGGGTATCGAGCAGGGCGCGAGTTTTGTTGACCCGGTCATACAATTCGAATATCCGTCGCCAGTCTACCTCTTCCAGCATGGGCTGCAAGGGAGAGCCTTCGGCGGCGCCCGGGCGGGCCGCCGCCGCGAGCCAGCGCGCCAGCCACTGCAGCCTGTCGGGCAGCGGCTCCTTGAGCCAGGCCTCGGCCACGCTGACCGGGTCCTTGCTGCCGGATGCCAGCGACTCCAGGTCCCGCAGTGTCGCCTGCTGGCGTTCCACCGCGCCCTCCTCCAGCAGGCGCCAGGCCTCGCCGGGTGCATCGCCGGTGAGTTGCAGGGCGGTTTCCAGGTCCAGCTTGTCGAACCCACCCCCTTGCTCGAGCCATGACAGCGCCTCGGCGTGGGACGGCGCCATGAAGCCCATGCGCTGGCAACGGCTCAGGATAGTCGCGGGCAGGCGCGTGGGGTTTTCCGCCACCAGAATCAGCAGCACCCCGGCCGGTGGTTCCTCCAGGGTCTTGAGAAAGGCGTTGGCGCTGGAACGGTTCAGCGCGTGCGCCGGGTCCAGCACCGCCGCGCGCCGTCCCGCGCCACCGCTCAGCATCAAGCGCGCGCCCAGCGCGCGCACCTGGTCCACGGTCAGCTCGCGGCTGTCCTCCGGTGACAGCACGTGGAGATCCGCGTGGTGGCCCGCCGCCATGAGTCTGCAGTCCCGGCACTGCCCGCAGGGCCGCCGGTCCGGCTCGGCGGTGCACAGGAAGGCCCGTGCCAGGCGCCTTGCGAACAGGCGCTTGCCGGTGCCGGCGGGTCCCGTCAACAGCAACGCGTGGGGCAGCGAGTCGCTCGCCAGGCGCTGGCGCGTACGCTGCCAGGCATCGTCCAGCCAGGGCATCCAGTCCCGATCAGCCATGGTTCCGCAGGTATTCGTCCAGCACGAGATTCACGTCCCGGCGCACGCCCGCCTTGTCCTGAGTGGCGTCGATGCGCCGGAAGCGCTCCGGTTGCGCCTTCGCCAGGGCCAGATAACCTTCCCGCACCCGTTCGAAGAAGGCCTCCTGCTCGGTCTCGAAACGGTCCGGCCCGCCACGTCCGTCGGCGCGCGCCAGCCCGGTGTCCACGGGGAGATCCAGTAGCAGGGTCAGGTCCGGGCGCAGCTCGCCCTGCAACCAGTCCTCCAGCCAACCGATGCGCTCCCGGGAAAGCCCGCGTCCGTAACCCTGGTAGGCGTAAGTTGCGTCTGTAAACCGGTCGCAGACCACCCAGCGGCCCGCCGCGAGCGCCGGGGTGATGATCTCGCGCACGTGCTGCACGCGGGCGGCGAACATCAGCAACAGCTCCGCCTCCGGCACCATGTCCTCCTGCTGGTTGTCCAGCAGGATTTCCCGCACCGCTTCGCCGAGCAGCGTGCCGCCGGGCTCGCGGGTCACCACCACGTCCACGCCGCCGTCTTCCAGGCGCGCGCGCACGGCGTCGATCAGGGTGCTCTTGCCGGCGCCTTCCACGCCTTCCACGGTGATGAATCGGGCGTTCATTTCGGGTCGGACTGATAGTTCAACTGATAGCGTGCCACGGCCCGGTTGTGCTCGGCCAGGGTATCCGAGAACACGTGGGTGCCGTCGCCCTTCGAGACGAAATAAAGGGCACTGCCGGGCTCCGGGTGAACCGCCGCCTCCAGGGAGGCGCGCCCGGGCATGCAGATCGGCGTGGGCGGGAGACCGCCCCGCGTGTAAGTGTTGTAGGGGTTGTCCGCTTCCAGGTCACTGCGCCGCAGGTTGCCGTTGTAGTTTTCGCCCAGCCCGTAGATCACCGTGGGATCGGTCTGCAGGCGCATGCCGCGCTCGAGCCGGCGCACGAAGACGCCGGCGATGCGCGCGCGCTCTTCCGGGGCCGCGGTTTCCTTCTCGATGATGGAAGCCAGGATCAGCACCTCGCGCGGATCGTCGTAGGGCAGACCCGTGTCGCGGGAAGACCAGGCAGATTCCAGGGCCCGCTGCATGGCGTTGTAGGCCCGTTCCAGCACCGCCAGGTCCTCAGTGCCGCGCGGGAAATGATAGGTCTCGGGCAGGAATCGCCCTTCCGGGTGCTGGTCGAGGTGGCCCAGCCGGGCCATCACCTGCTTTGCTTCCAGGCCCTCGGTGGCGTGCAGAAGGTTGGACTCGCCGGCCAGCGCCTTCAGCATTTCGTCGAAGGTCCAGCCTTCCACGATGGTGAACGAGTGCTGGATCACCCGGCCGTTGACCACCGCATCCAGGAACTGCCCCGGGCGCATGCCCGGATCCACCCGATATTCCCCGGCCTGCAGCCGCTCGCTGGCATCGCGCCGCCAGGCCAGAAAGCGCCAGAACCAGGGATGTTCGGTCAGGCCCCGGGACTTGAGCTGGGCCACCATGCCGCTGAAGCTGGTGCCCGCCGGCAATTCCACGACCCGGGATTGATCGTCCGTGTGCATGGGACGTTCCAGGAAGCTGCGATAACCACTGTAGAGCCACGTGCCGCCCGCCGCCAGGGCCAGAACGGCGAAGCCCGCCAACCAGGACCGGCTCGTGAAAAGCTTGCGCTCAGTCATCGGTCTGCATCATCAGCTTTCGCGTTACCGGTCCCGCCTCGAGCACCACGCCGCCGATGCGGCGCACCGGCCAGACGCCGGACAGGCTGTTGGTGAGAAACACCTCGTCCGCCGATTCCACCTCGTCCCGGCCAAGCTCGGTTTCCTCCACCGGGACCCCCAGGCGTTCGGCCCGCTCCATGATAACCGCGCGCATCACCCCGGCCACGCCGCATGCGGTGAGTCGGGGAGTCAGCAAAGCGCCATCGCGCACCAGGAACAGGTTACGCGCGGTAGCCTCCACGACCCGGTCCACGGTGTCCATCATCAGGCCCTCGGCGATCGCCGGGTCGTCCCACTCACGCCGCGCCAGCACCTGTTCCAGGCGATTCAGGTGCTTGATGCCCGCAAGCAGAGGATTGCACGACAGCCGCGTTTCGCACCAGCACACCCGCACGCCCCCCCCGGTCCAGGCAGCAGGCCATTCCGGGAAGGGATGGCGCGAAACGATGCGCGTCGGCGCGGCGCCGGCCGGCGGCGCATAACCCCGCCCGCCCTCGCCGCGGGTAACGATGATCTTGATGACCGCCGGCGACCGGCCGCCCAGCAGACCCAGCGCCTCGGAACGCAGCAACTCCGGGTCCGGCGCCGGAATCCCGAGCCGGGCCAGACCGCTCAGCATCCGGCGCGCGTGGCGCTCCCAGTGCTCCAGCAATCCATCGCGCGCGGCAATGGTCTCGAAAACCCCGTCGCCGTAGGCCAGGCCCCGGTTCAGCGCCGGGACCGCGTCCGCGGGCTCGCCATTGACCAGCACCACGACGCCGCTCACGCGCCCTCCCCCTGAAGCGCCAGCAGCAGTCCCTTGGCCTTGTGCCGGGTCTCCTCCAACTCCCGTTCAGGACCGGAGTCCGCCACGATGCCGGCGCCGGCGCGCAGGCTCACGTCGCGCGGACCGGCCGCCAGGCTGCGGATCAGGATGTTCAGGTCCATGTCGCCGCTCGAGTCCAGGTAGCCCATGGCGCCGGTATACGCCCCGCGGCCGGTGCCTTCCAGCTCGGCGATGATCTCCATGCAGCGCACCTTGGGGCAACCGGTGATGGTGCCGCCGGGAAACACCGCCCGGATCACCTGTCCCGGCGTGACGCCGGACGATAGCTCGCCGCAAACGTTGGACACGATGTGGTGCACGTGGGCGTAGCTTTCCAGGGTCATCAATTCGCTCACGCCCACGCTGCCGGGCCGGCACACCCGCCCCAGGTCGTTGCGCTCCAGGTCGATGAGCATGATGTGCTCGGCGCGTTCCTTGGGATGGCCGATCAGCTCCTCGGAAAGCGCCCGATCGGCGTCCGCCCTGCCGCGCGGGCGGGTGCCGGCGATGGGGCGGGTTTCAACTCGCGCGCCGCGCACGGAAACCAGCCGCTCCGGCGACGAGCTCAGCACCGCGCGCTCCCCGAAGCGCGCCAGGCCCGCGAAGGGCGCCGGGTTGGTCCGGCGCAGCAGCCGGTACAGCGCCACGGGATCGGTTTCCGCTTCGGCGTGGGCACGCCAGGCGCGGGCGATGTTGGCCTGGAAAATGTCGCCAGCGAGGATGTATTCGAGCACCCGGCGCACCGCGTCCGTATAGCGCCCGGGCGGATCCTCTTCCACCGAGCGCCAGCTCGGCGGTACCAGTTTTGGCAGTTCGGGGGGAAGCGACTCGAGCCTTGCCTGAAATTCAGCGACAGCCTCCGGTTCCCCGGTGGCGGACAGCGACCCCGTGGCGTGGTCGCGCACCAGCGCGCCGCGACAGCGCGTGGCGAAAGCGACCGGGAGCCCGTCATCGCCGGGCGGCAGTTCAAGGCGCGGCTCGATTTCCCCCGCCAGCTCGTAGCCCAGGAACAGGAACCAGCCGTCCCGGAACGGCCCATCACCCGGGGACGGACCGCCCCCCTCGGCGCGCCACCAGCGGTCCAGGGACGCCAGGAATCCATCCGCGCCCGCGTGCGGGCCACGCAGCCGTCCGTCCGCCTCAAGCACCAGGCTCTCGCCGGGCATGGCGAACAGGATGTCATGGGTCGACTGGGCCGTGCCGTGGGCCACGCTTTCCAGCAGGAAAGGGAACGACGCCGGGTCGACGGCGTGCCAGCGCAAGAGGTCGAATTCCGCCGTTGGAACCGGCATGGGATCGCGGCGAATGCTCTGCGGTTCGGGCGTGCGGGCGGCGTGCCGCGGCGCCGGGTTCACACCCGCCTGAAGACCAGGGTGCCGTTGGTGCCGCCGAAGCCGAAGGAATTGGACAGCGCCACGTCCATCTTCGTCTCCCTGGCCTGGTTGGGCACGAAATCCAGATCGCAGCCCTCGTCCGGGTCGTCCAGGTTGATCGTCGGCGGCGCCACCTGGTCGCGCAGCGCCAGGATGGAGAAAATTGCCTCCACGCCGCCGGCCGCGCCAAGCAGGTGGCCGGTCATGGACTTGGTGGAACTCACCAGAAGATTGCCGGCTGCCTCGCCGAATACCGCCTTGATGGCCTTGCACTCGGCCAGGTCGCCCACCTGGGTGGAGGTACCGTGGGCGTTGATGTAATCGACGTCCGCGGGCGAGACTCCGGCGCTCTGCAGCGCCAGGCGCATGCAGCGCTGCGCGCCCTCCCCGGATTCCGGCGGCGAGGTCATGTGAAAGGCGTCCGCGCCCATGCCGAAGCCGCACAGCTCGGCATGGATGTTCGCGCCGCGCTTCTTCGCCAGCTCGTATTCCTCCAGCACGATCACGCCGGATCCGTCGGATAGCACGAATCCATCGCGCCCGCGGTCCCAGGGACGCGACGCCTTCTCGGGCTCGTCATTGCGCGTGGAAAGCGCCCTGGCCGAGGTGAACCCGCCCATGCCGATGGGCGTGGTCGCGTACTCCGCGCCACCCGCCACCATGGCATCCGCGTCGCCTGCCGCGATCAGCCGGGCCGCGATACCAATGTTGTGGGTTGCCGTGGTACACGCGGTGACAAGCGACAGGTTCGGGCCCTTCAGGTTGAACTTGATGGACAGGTTGCCCGCGATCATGTTGATGATCGTGCCGGGCACGAAGAACGGGGAAATGCGGCGCGGCCCCTTCTCCAGGTAGACGGAGTGGTTCTTCTCGATGGTGTCGATGCCGCCGATGCCCGCCGCGATCGCCGCGCCGACCCGCTCCGCGTTTTCGTCCGTCACTTCCAGCCCGGAATCCTTCAGGGCCTGGATGCCCGCCGCCATGCCGTAATGGATGAACGGGTCGGACTTGCGCGCCTCCTTGGGCTCCAGGTAGTCGCCCACCTCGAAGTTCCTTACCTCTCCGGCGAAGCGGGTGGGAAACTGGGAGGCGTCGAAATGCGTGACGGGGCCGATGCCGCTGCGCCCGGCCAGCACGTTATCCCAGGCCGTGCGCACGTCATTCCCCACCGGCGAAATGATGCCCATTCCCGTGACGACAACACGTCGTTTACTCACAGAACCCAGACTCCAGATTGCGTGGGAAAGAAATGAAGGCAGGACCGTTGCGGCCCAGGTGGACGCGAGAGGCGTCCACGGGCCGATGATACGTCGGATTACTCCTTGACGTGTTCCTTGACGTAGTCGATCGCCTGCTGAACGCTGGTGATCTTTTCCGCTTCCTCGTCAGGGATTTCGCACTCGAACTCCTCTTCGAGCGCCATGACCAGCTCAACGGTATCAAGCGAATCCGCGCCAAGATCGTCCACGAAGGACGCGTTGCCGGTCACCTCGTCTTCTTTCACGCCAAGTTGCTCGACAACGATTTTCTTGACGCGTTCTTCGATGCTACTCATGAGTGGGTACTCCTCCCTACGCTGACGATCGCGCCGGACATTGTATTGGAAGCTCCAGGCCCGATCCAGTTGTTGTTGAACGCGCGGCGCGCGCCCGCCGAAACCGAAACAGAAACAGAATTCTTGGCCTTTTCAACCGCTTACGGCATGAACATGCCGCCATTCACGTGCAATGTTTCACCCGTGATGTAGCCGGCGGCCGATGATGCCAGAAACAGCACCGCGGATGCGACGTCTTCCGGCCTCCCCAGCCGTTCCAGCGGCACCTGTCCCACCAGCGTCTCGCGCTGCGCCTCGGTGAGATCCCGGGTCATGTCCGTGTCGATGAAGCCGGGCGCCACCACGTTCACGGTGATGCCGCGCGCACCGATCTCCCTCGCCAGGGACTTGGAAAAGCCGATCATACCCGCCTTGGCGGCCGCGTAGTTGGACTGTCCGGGATTGCCGGTCACGCCCACCACCGAGGCGATGTTGATGATGCGCCCGTGACGCGCCTTCATCATGCCACGCAGCACGGCCTTGCTGAGCCGGTAAACGGACTTCAGGTCGGTGTCCAGCACTGCGTCCCAGTCCTCTTCCTTGAGCCGCATCAGCAACTGGTCCCGGGTGATGCCGGCGTTGTTCACCAGCACGCTAACGGTGCCGTGGTCGGCTTCCACCGCCTTGACAAGTTCCTCGGCGGCACCGGGCTCGTTGACTTCGAGCACGCGGCCCGCGCCCTTCACGCCCAGCTTGTCGAGGCGTTTCCCGATGGCGTCGGCGCCCATTTGGGAGGTGGCCGTGCCCACCACCGTGGCGCCCGCCTTTCCCAGGGCGTCGGCGATGGCCGCGCCGATGCCGCGGCTGGCGCCGGTCACCAGGGCGATTTCATGGCCGAGATCGGTCATCTCCCCACCGTCATTGTCATGCTCCAGTTTGTTCCAGCGCCTTGGCCAGATCCTCCGGGTCGCCCAGCGGCAGCGCCGTGAGCGAGCGCTCTATGCGCCGGTTGAGCCCCGACAGCACCTTGCCGGGACCGCACTCCATGAAACTACCGGCGCCCAGGCCGGCCATGTGCCGCACCGTCTGGGTCCAGCGCACCGGCCGGTGCAGTTGTTCCAGCAACGCCGAGCGGATCTCGTCTGCGTCGTCGTGCGTCGCCACGTCCACGTTGTGTACCACGGGAATCTGCGGCGCCCGGATGGTCACCTCGTCCAGCCGCGCCTTCATGGCCTCGGCGGCGGGCAGCATCAGACTGCAGTGCGATGGCACGCTGACGGGCAGTTCCAGGACCCGCTTGGCGCCCAGTTCCCTGCAGACCTCCATGGCACGCGCCACGGCGGCCGCGGCGCCCGCGATCACCACCTGCCCCGGGGCATTGTAGTTGGCCGGCGAGACCACCTCGCCCCCGGCGGCGCGCTCGCAGGCCTCTTCAACCTGGCCATCCTCCAGGCCGATGATCGCCGCCATCGCGCCCTCGCCTTCGGGTACGGCGCGCTGCATCTGACGGCCGCGCTCGGCGACCAGGCGCACGGCGTCATCGAAGGAGAGCGCCCCGGCGGCGACCAGGGCCGTGTACTCGCCCAGGCTGTGGCCCGCCATCACCTGGGGGATGGCGCCGCCGGAAGCCCGCCAGACACGCCAGCAAGCCACGCCGGCGGCCAGCAATGCTGGCTGGGTGTTCTCGGTGCGGTTGAGTTCCTCCTCCGGACCCTGCTGGGCGAGTCCCCAGAGATCCAGTCCCAGGGCCTCGGAGGCCTCGCCAAAGGTCTCCCAGACCAGGCCGTGCTCGCCGGCGAGCGCCGACAACATGCCCACCGACTGCGAGCCCTGTCCCGGGAACACGAACGCGAGCTTGTCGTTCTCGTCACTCATGGCGCGTCAAGTCAGAGCGGAATTGCCAGGAAATCCGAATCAGAGACGGACCAGCGCCGAGCCCCAGGTGAAACCGCCGCCGAAGGCCTCGAGCAGGAGCAACTCGCCGGGGCTGATGCGCCCGCTGCGCACCGCCTCGTCCAGGGCCAGCGGCACCGAGGCCGCGGAAGTGTTGCCGTGGCGGTCCACGGTGACCACAACGCGCTCCATGGGAAGCTGGAGCTGTTTCGCCGTGGCGGCGATGATGCGGTGATTGGCCTGGTGCGGAATCAGCCAGTCCACGTCGGCCTTCTCCAGGCCGGCCTCCTCCAGGGTCTCGTCCACGATGCGGCCCAGCGTGCGCACCGCGACCTTGAATACCTCGTTGCCCTTCATGTGGACGCGCACGCCGCCGTGGGGCTCGGGCGCGAAGCCACGCGACACGCCCACCGGCGCGTAGAGCAGATCGGAGTAGTTGCCGTCCGCGTGCACGTGAGTGGAAATCACCCCCGGCTTCTCGTCGGCGGCCAGCACCACGGCGCCGGCGCCGTCACCGAACAGCACGCAGGTGCTGCGGTCATTCCAGTCCAGCATGCGGGTCAGGGTTTCGGCGCCGATCACCAGCGCCTTCTTCGCGCTGCCAGTGCGGATGAACTTGTCGGCGATCGACAGTGCATAGATGAACCCGGTACACGCGGCGTTCACGTCCATGGCCGCGCACCCGCCGATGCCCAGGCGCTGCTGCAACAGACAGGCGGTGCTGGGGAAGACGATGTCCGGGGTCGTGGTGCCGAGCACCAGCAGGTCCAGCTCTTCCGGCTTGACCCCGGCGGCCGTCAGCGCCTCCCGGCCCGCGGCCTCGGCCAGGTCGCCCGTGGTCTGGTCGTCCGCGGCGATGCGCCGCTCCGAGATGCCCGTGCGGGTGCGTATCCACTCATCGGTGGTGTCGACCATCTTCTCGAGATCGGCGTTGGTCAACACCTTCTCCGGCAGGTAGCTGCCGGTACCGATGATGCGGGAGTAGGTCAATGGACTCTCTGCCTTCCTGAATTCAATCCAAAAAACGGCTCGGCGCCGTTGCCCGATGCCGAGCCGGTTTTCGGCGCTTCACGGACAGCGCCTGGCTGAGCGCTCAGTCCTCGTCCTCGGTCTCCACCGGGGATTCCACGACCTGGCGGCCGCGATAGAAACCCTCCGCGCTCACGTGATGGCGCCGATGCACCTCGCCAGTGGTGGCTTCCACCGACAGGGCCGGCTTCGACAGCGAGTCGTGCGAACGCCGCATGCCGCGGCGGGAAGGCGTTTTGCGTGATTTCTGAACTGCCATGGTCCTGCAACTCCTGAAGGTTGAATCATGAGTCCCCGCGCTTCAGGCGCGAGAGACCCGTAAACGGCTTTTGCGTCGCGTCGTCTTCCACCGCCTCAGGCGGGCTGTCCGCTTCCCCGGGCGCGGGCGCGTCGCAGGCGCCCCCCGGGTGCATCGGCACCACCGGCATGGCCAGGATCAGCTCGTCCTCCACCAGGTCCGAAAGCTTCATGCCCCGGTCGGTGACCAGGAAGGCATCCTCGCCCTCGTCCAGCAGCTCCTCCTCGGCCGGATCGTCCATCAGCACGATCCGCCACCGGCGCTCCACGGCCATGGAGTACGGCTTCAGGCATCGCTGACACATCAGCGGCAGCTCCGTCCTGACCCGCCCCTCGGCGAAACCGTGACCACGTTCGTCGGTTCCGAACCGGACCTTATAGGCGGCGTTGCCCCTGGTGCTGGCCAGGTCGCCGGAAAGCCGGTCGAACACCGAAAGCGGCAGCTCGCCCTCGAAAGAGCGCCCCAGTTCCGCCAGCCGGATTGGATCCCCTCGCTCGGGCATCCCACGCGACATAAGCGGGCTATGTTATAACCGGCCGGAATCCCTGTCAAAACGCCAAATGCGCGATCTTTCACCCACCCTGATACTGGCCTCCGGGTCGCCCTACCGGCGCGCGCTGCTCGAGCGCCTGGGGCTGCCCTTCCAGGTGCGCCCGGCAAACGCGGACGAAACCATCGCCGCCGGCGAAGCCCCCGGCGCGGCCGCGCTGCGCCTGGCGCGGGCCAAGGCCGCGGCGATCGAGCCCGAATCGCCCTCCCTGGTGATCGGCTCGGACCAGGTGGCGGAAATTGACGGCCGCATTCTGGGAAAACCCGGCGGCCATGAACAGGCTGCCCGCCAGCTCCGGGAACAGTCCGGGCGCCTGGTGCTGTTCCATACCGCGCTATGCCTGCGCGACACCCGCGACGGCGGCGAGCGCACCGCCCTAGACACGGTGCGGGTCAGGTTTCGCGAGCTCACTGATGCGGAAATCGAGGCCTATCTCCACCATGACCGGCCCTACGATTGCGCGGGCAGCTTCAAGTCCGAGTTGCTGGGCTCTGCGCTTTGCGAGTCCATCGAGAGCGACGACCCGGCGTCCCTGGTGGGCCTGCCCCTGATTCGCCTGGCGGCCATGTTGCGGGAAGCGGGGGTAAGGGTGCCGTAATCGCGGCACACGCACGGTCCTTCGACTCGATTCCTCGTCGGGCTCGGAATCGGCTCAGGACGAACGGGAAATAGCCCGATGCCTCCGCGCGCCTGGAATCGGCTCAGGAGGAACGGGGAAAAGCCCCATGCCTCCACGCGCCTGGAATCGGCTCAGGACGAACGGGGAAAAGCCCGATGCCTCCGCGCGCCTGGAATCGGCTCAGGACGAACGGGAAAAAGCCCGATGCCTCCGCGGGCTCAGAACCGGCGCAGGACTAGCGGTCCGTCCCACCGTTCGTGGTGAGCCGACATCGAGCTTGCCGAGATGTCGCGTCGAACCACCTAATCGGTTTCCATCGCATCCAGTACCGCCCGCAGGTCGTCGGGCAGCGGCGCGGTCACGTCCACCTCCCGACCGTCCGGCATGGCGAAGTGCAGCCGGTGGGCGTGCAGGAACAGCCGTTTCAGGCCGAGCTTCTTCATGCGCTTGTTGAACGCCGCGTCGCCGTACTTGCGATCGCCGGCCACCGGGTGACCCTCGTGGGCGGCGTGAACCCGGATTTGGTGCTTGCGGCCGGTGTCCAGCGTGGCCTCCATCAGCGTGGCTTCGGGGAACGCCTGTCGTGGTACGAAGCGGGTCGCCGCGCGGCGCCCCTCGCCGCTCACCTCGGTCATTCGCTCCCCGCCCCGTTCGCGGTTGGGGGAAAGTGGGGCGTCCACGGTGCGGGCGCCCCCCTTCCATTGCCCCTGCACGAGGGCGAGGTACTGCTTGCCGATTCCGCCCCGGCGCATCAGGGCGTGCAATTCCGTCATCGTGGCCCGGTCCTTGGCCAGCAGCAGGCAACCACTGGTATCCCGGTCCAGGCGGTGCACCAGGTAGTAGGCGGGTTCTTCCAGGCCGGCGTTCAGGATCTCGATGAGGCCGTGGCTGACCCCGCTGCCGGCGTGCACGGCCATGCCCGTCGCCTTGCCCAGGACCATGATTCGCTCGTCCTCGTACAGAACCGCACGCCGCAGCCGCTCGAATCGAGCCGCATCGGGTTTGGGCGGCGGCCTTTGCTCCCCGGTGCGCACCGGCGGAATGCGCACCCTGTCGCCGGCAACGAGACGCAGCGAAGGCCGCGCCCGCCGGCCGTTGACACGCACCTGCCCAGTGCGAAGCAGCCGGTACACCAGGCTGCGCGGTACCCCCTTGAGCCTCGCGGCCAGCCAGTTGTCCACGCGCTGCCCGTCGTGGGCCGGCTTCACTTCCTCGATCTTGACCCTTGAATTCAATGCTGAGTCCCGCTCCAGGATTGCAATCGACCGGTCCGCCCCCGATGGACGGCCCGGGTATGGTATCGCCACGCGCCGCACCGGGCCGTCACGGCCCCGGGAATTGCCCGGGACGCGCCTAAGGCATTGAGAAGACTGGCCCCAAACTGTTATATTCGCCCCGCCGGGGTGCGACGATGCGGGACCCAGGCGGCGGGCCGGAACCGGGCCCCCGCGACCCCTGGAAACCCCGGCAAGGCGAAGACTTGAGAATTTCGCGACCCGGGCGGCAAACGCTGCCCGGCGGCCCCGCCGCCCAGGACCGGACAAGGACCGGACAAGGACCGAGAGTCTCTCCAAT
>Ga0209918_1000900_pt1 | contig 17689 bp, 17 predicted proteins | sample SalPonD_shore_MG_FD_185712 | JGI IMG/M metagenome (GOLD analysis project Ga0209918, IMG submission 185712) | Salt pond soil microbial communities from South San Francisco under conditions of wetland restoration - Salt Pond MetaG... | ecosystem: Environmental > Aquatic > Marine > Intertidal zone...
ATGCATTCTGGGTTGGGGCGATTCGTCTGACCAGTGGAGCGCAGGCACGCAACGATCCCATGCTCGGGTGGAGAATCGGAACCATCAATATACTCGATCCGTCTCATGTCGGGAGCCGGCAGATGCGTGATGGAACTCTGGATACGCATTCAAGTGACCCCGGTCCCACCAGCCGCGCCATGGCGTCCGGTGCAGGGAGGTTTCGGGTATACCGTCTGCTTGATGGCAAGCTGGTAGATCTCAACGCCTTCAGAAACACCGCGCATTATGACTACTTTTACAGGAAGCGAGGCATCTCCGACCGTATCTGGGCCGCTTTCCCGGTCAATGACGATACGGAATCCTACTTCTGCTTCGATAAATATGGAGAGGGACGAATCTTCAGCGAAGATGACCTGAACCTGGTCGCGCAAGCGTTACGCGGTATCAAATGGTTTCATCGCCACCTCTTGTTGAGCCACGGTTTGCATGTCAGTGAGGAGGTGCTCACAAGAAGTGAGCGTCGGATGTTGCACGAGCTTCTTTCCGGGGCGTCGGAAAGGGAGATCGCCGCACGACTGCATCTGACACCGGGTACCGTTCACCAATACACTGTTAGGATCTTTCGCAAGTTTGGCGTTTCCGGACGAGCGGAATTCATGTCTCTCTGGCTGACCGGTTTTCCCAGATCGGGAAATAAAAATCACTACTGATTAGTAACTATCTTTTCATTATCCATATAAATACCCTGTATTTTTTCTAGCGGGGAGATGACGTTATCCCATGGAGTGGTCGCAGCTTCATGGGGGCAATGACCAAACGTCGAAGGGGATTTGTATGAAGCAGTGCGTGGTCTTGAACCGGAACAGTCATGTCGTCCGGAAATGTTTACGCGACTTCTCGATACCACATCCGAACAGGGCTCATCCAAGATGACCAGAAAGGCACTGGTTGCTGAGGATTCACTTGTTCAGCGCGCGGCCATCTGCCGAATTCTGAAGGCCTTTGGTTGGGAGGTCATTCAGGCTGAAAACGGCAAACATGCGATGGAGATGGTTCTGGAGCAGGATGGGATCGACCTGATCGTGCTCGACTGGCAGATGCCTGTGATGGATGGTCTGGAGTTTCTTTCGATTTTTCGATCCATGCCGGAGTTTGTCCGGAACCCTAAGGTCATGATGATGTCTGCCAAACAGACCATGCCGGCGATCGTGCGGGCTATCTCCGCTCCAGCGGATGAGTATGTCATGAAGCCTTTCACAATCGAGGTATTGGCCAACAAACTGCAGATGATGGGATTTTCCTGTGAGTTGCCGGATATGGCTGCTGTGGAGGAGGAAATCTTTTCCGAAAAGATGGTTGATCGGGTGAAAATGTCGTGACGGGGAATCATAAAGTATTTCTGGGCCGTCAGCCGATTTTCGATCGTCATGGCGATGTAGAGGCGTATGAGCTTCTGTTCCGTTCTAGCGCCTCGTCTGGGAGCTCTTCCGGTATGTTCGATGGTGAACATGCGACGGCGACGGTTCTGGTCAACGCTCTGATGCACTTTGGTCTTCAGCGTGTATCCGGGGGCAAGCAGCTTTTCGTAAACGGGACATACGATTTTCTGACCGGAGAGCACCCCTCGCTGTTGCCTCCAGACCAAGTTGTGTTGGAGGTATTGGAGGATGTTGAGCCGGATGCTCGTGTGGTCGATTCCTGCCGGAAGTGGAAGGAGATGGGTTTCAGGATCGCACTGGACGATTTTCTTTACGCGCCGCATTTGCAACCACTGGTTGATATTGCCGATCTGATCAAGGTTGACATCAGCCTATTGCCGGCGGGTGGTCTGAAAGAGGAGGTCGGCAAGCTGAAGGGTTATCGCGGCCGCCTTTTGGCCGAGAAGGTGGAGACGCCCGAGCAGCATCAGGAGGCGCTGGACGCCGGTTTTCATCTGTTTCAGGGTCATTTCTACTGCAAGCCGGAAACGATGGGCAACCAGTCGATCTCGGCCTCGCAGGCTCGTGCTCTGGAGATCCTGCAGCGGGCCATGACGGTGGAGGCGCCGCAGGATATGGAGGAGGTGTTGGCCCGGGATCTGGCGCTATCCTACAAGCTTCTGAAATATATTAATTCGGTCGGTTTCGGGCTGCGTGTCAAGGTTAATTCGGTGTCTCATGCGCTGGGGATGCTAGGTTTGTGCAACATCAGGACGTGGCTCTCCGTCGTGGTGCTTTCCCAGACCTCTGCCGACAAGCCGGTCGAGCTGATGAAGCAAGCGCTGTTGCGCGGCCGTTTTCTGGAGCTACTGGCCGAGTCAGGCCAGGATGCCGGTCGCAAGTCTGACTACTTCGTTCTGGGGATGTTTTCGCTGCTCGATGCGCTGCTGGGCCTGCCGATGGAACGGATTTTGCAGGAGCTGTGCCTGCCGGATCTGGTGGAGGAAGGGTTGGTCGATATGAACAGTTCCTCCGCCCAACTACTGGCGCTGGTCAAGTCGCTTGAGCGTGGTGATCCGCCTCCATCCGGACTGGGAGGCGATGGCAGGTATGCCGGCCTTTTCATGGATGCCATCGCATGGGCCGATGCGGTGCTGGCAGCTTGAGTCAATGGATGTTATCCGAGAGGTGATACGTCTGGGTTAATAAAAGGCAATCCTTTTCAGGTGCTTCCAGTGACCTCATGGACCGCACATACAAAAGAAGATCCTGCCATGCTAGTTTTTCTTCCCATGTCGTCCGTCCAGAAATCTTCCGGCCACACACCCATGATGCAGCAGTACCTGCTTAATCCATCCTAACTTGTTGGTTTTATTGCATAAATATTACAAGGTGTCTAAGGCTGAAGGATAGTTTGGGGGGTTCTAAGACCTTGAAATCATTGATGGGCGTTTTCAGTTTTAGACACTTGGCGAACGCCTTGATTCTGTCACCAAAGCCAGCTATTTTCGGCTATTCAAGAAATTAATGAACTCAAAGTGTAATGTGATTACAAATAGAGCTTTACATGTGATTAGGGTGTGGGCATTTTCTCACCATGGCTGACAGCAGAGATTTTACCATTGTCATTTCGAAAGATGGCGGTGAAGGGGGGGCTGATGTCGCGACTATTATCCGACGTCTTCGTGCCTTTGAAAATCTCTACGAGGATTTAACGCTAGCCAGTCTCCAGCCCGGCAAACTGAACAGATACATTCCTAAGTCTGAGCAGGAACTTACTAAGCTCATTATTACTGGAGCTGAAACCACAAATAGTTTAGCTGTTCATGGAAATTTGCCCCAGGCTACTGCGCAGTACACGGGAGTTAATCGTGATTTGCCTGACCGAACAACTGGGGCAATGCGAAACGTTTTTGATGCTATATCGAGGAACAAGTTAGGCGAAATAGAGGATATTCTCCCAACGCCGATTGATCAATTCCGAGTAATGAAGCAAATGCAAGCGCTTTGTCCATCAGAAAGCGACGTAGGCGATACAGAAATCCTTGGAAGCATCGTATCGCAGCCTATAGTTTTTGTTCCTCAACTTAGGGAAAAGATCAGTGCATCAGTTCGCCAGCCTGATCCAGAAACCGTTCAGATCAAAGGCGTCATCAGACAAGGCCACTTAGGCGAAAATACTTGGTTAGAAATCTATAACGGCGATTCGAAGATCAAGATTATTGTTCCTGAGAGCTTACGTGAGCGATCAGCTGGCCTTCTTGGGCACATGGTTGAAGTTCAAGGGGTTATGCATTACCGGAAGAACTGCGAGCCATTATATATTCAAGACGTTGAAAGCTTAGACGAAACAACGATTAGTATCCGCGATACCATTGCAGGCAATACTCGTCTCATATTCCAACGACCGATCAAATTCAAATCGACCGCAAGCTTGGATATGAAGTATTTCAGCTTAGATCATGATGACCTTGGGATTTACGTATGCGAACGGAGCCTATTTGCTGCAGTAGAGCAAGCAAAGGCTGAACTTGCAATGATCTGGAATGAATACGTTGTTACTGATGATGCGTTGCACCCGTCAGGACAAAAACTAGCTGATAAGTTACGCACGTTGGTCGAACATACTGAGGTCGTCCAGTGAGTAGAAGGACGTGGAGTGGAAGACAAATTTCCAAGGCCCTTCCCAAGAAAGGGTTCAGGAAATCTCAAGGTGATCACCATTGGTACTATCTGTACGTTAATGGGGAGAAAACAAATATTCGCACCAAAATAAGTCATGGCAATAAAGATTACACGGGAGACCTTTGGTCCTGTCTTCGCAAGCAGCTTAAGCTTTCTAATGATGACTTGGATAATATGTTAGCTTGTCATATTGGTCATGATAGATATGTTGAGATATTGGTTGAGAATAATCACATTTAAGCGACTTCAAGTAACCAAGTCTGTTTCTCATTTGCGAGAAAAGAAATGCTCCCCACATTTTAATGTCTTTTCTGGCCGTACTCCTCCGGTCGTCAGGTTGCAGTAGGTTCCGTATTAGGGCGCAATCTAATCTAATCCATGCAATGAATAGTCCGGTACGGGAACTTCGTGAGGAATCTCGAGAATCTCGAACAGTCTGCGAATCGCGTAATAATGCTGTTCGATAGTGCGAGGGGAAAGTGAGCGGTGACGCTTGTAATATCTGATGACATGTCTCCGACCGATATGGCGCCACTCTTTTACTTTGAGTTCGTGCTTTTCAAGGTGATCGATGAATTCAAGCATGCGGCGACACTGCTTTTTTCGGTTTGATTTCCCTCCTTTGCGGCCATAAGGCCCAATCAGGCGTGCGGCTTCACGATACAAAATTCCCATATTAATACCTCCCCAAATATGTATTTGTTACGTCTGTACGATTGTGGCCAAGTTCCTTGGCGATGATCGCGCGGGCATCTCTATCGTCCTTCTTGGACGCCCCGCCGCCGTTGCACGGCGGCGGATGGCCGGTCAGTTGTTGGTAACGCTGCGCTGCATATTCAGCCCGCAGATTGTGATATCCCTCTCCGGTTGCTTCCCGGATCACTTCTCGTCCGTCGCGGAGAGGCCCGTGTTTCCATTGCGCGTAATTCATTTCTTTCGGAATGACTGACCGGCCATCACCTTGAACATTTGCGGCGTTTTTCAGCGCCTGTATTTGGCGCTGGTTTGTGATCTTCATTTCCCGTGGCCGACCACCCTTTGTACCCTTGGCTATAGATATTTTTCCGTTCTTCTGGGCCGCCCTGAGAGCGGTCCGCGCGTTGAGAAGACTGACCTCTTTTGCCCTCAAACCTAAATCTCTGGCGAGCTCGACTACAGACGCCTGCCTTTCCATTCCTTGGTCGCGAAGAGCTTGGATGCCGGCGGCTGCCTTTTCCTGTCCGATTGTTGGTGTTTCCCTAATGCCCGATTTTTTTGGGATAGAACAATCGCGGACGGCTCCGACTCCTAGATCGACTTTGCCACGCGACGCAATCTTGATGGTCGAGTTAACCGCGCTTACCAAATTTTGGGCGTAGGCGGCTGAAATATCACCTTCGCCTACTCTCTCAGCTAAGTCCCTTCCGTAGTCCAGTAGCATCTCAGGCGTGATCTGCTCCATATATCGCACGCCGTACCCTTCGCGCGCGAATTCGGCGAATTGTTTGAAGCGCAGCGCGTCATCGTAGGCCGTCTGCGGGCCGCCCTCGCGACGATCAGCCGCCGCATTGAGCGCATTCTTCGCTGCCTGTACCATGTCACGCGAACCGTTGTTGTAGTTTCTGCTCAATGGCATTCCTCCTATCAAAATCCGCGTTGGCTTCTCTGAGCGTCCGATTTCGGACGCTCAGAGAAGCCAACGCCTTGGTGGCGATGACTCTCCTCCCCACACACCCCGACGCTCGTGCAGTGCGTCCTGGGCCTCTCCTCATTTCAAGAGGAGACCATTCGAGTTGTGTGGGCCGACCCAGGACGCACTACGCGAGCGTTAAGTTCATATGCTCATTTTTTACGACAGCTTGGCTTGCTGCGGGTCGGGGGATTGTTATCGCGGGTCCCTTCCGCGCTCCTTTCCAATTTTCGAATCTCGCTCAGGGTGTCCGCTCCTGAGGTCCTTAATTCGATTGCGTTCACACCGTTTCACCTATTTTCACCCAAGGTGGTTCCGGCGCAGGACGTTGGCATACAAGCGATGCCGGTTTTTCAAGGCGCCCGTCTCTTTGGTGCCTCCGGCCCCCAAAGAGACGGGCGCGACCGATTCACACGCTCGCACTCGTCGCTCCGCTTCCGCAGCATTGCTCGGCCCTTCGGCCTCGCTCGCTACGTTCGCTTCGCTCCTTCTTTGCATCGCGTCGCGCTTTCTCGCTCCGCTCGCAACGCACCTGCCAACGGCAAGTGCGGTTATGCTGTAAAGAGTTTCACCCGCTTGAGCGAAACCATCGCTTTCTGTTTTTCATGATTTTCCTCCTATGATTTTTTTACCGATCACAGGAGACACAGATATCCCATCAGGGATCGCAATGTCTCCCTGACGGGCAGTTTTGATTACTCATGCGGACGCATGAGTACACAACGCATACCGCCTTGCGGCACATGCAGTTGCTCTTTTTAGTTGTCTGTATTAGACGGCGGACAGAACTGTCCCTATTGATACCGCTCGATTCTTAAAAACCGAGACGGTCGCTTTTGCCAGGTTGGCGGCTGGCTCCGCGAGGCTAATGCACCCGAAGGTGAACAGCACTTACATGCAAACATAGACTCTCGGTTTGCTAGCTGTCAACCACGCCCACCGGTTCGGTCTGTAGAGTCATCGCCAGACACACAGTAGGCGACCAATAGAGGACTTGCGTTTTTTCAGAAGTCGGTACGTTCATAACAAACGCTCTTACAGAGGAGGTTGTTATGAAGCATGAACAAGCATTGAAGGCGGCCAGAAACGGGAAGCTCCCGGCGAATTCCGAGGCGTGGGGGTTAGTCGATCAGCATGGCTGGCCTGTGGCTCACCAGATTGCTCAGGAGGGCAAGCTGCCGAATAATTTTGAACAGTGGGGCTTGGCTACTGATTATGGTTATACAGTAGCTCATGTCGCGGCTGTTCGCGGCACTTTGCCCACCGACTATGCTAATCTCGATCAGGCTGACAGGTATGGGCGGACGGTTCGTGATCTTCTCGTTCTTGCGCCCAAGGATGATGAGCCCCGATATACAATGGTTGCATGATTAGCGATGTATTCAGAGGGACTTGCGTTGTCAGAACCTGTGATACACTCATACTAAACAGACGATTTGCGCTCCTCCTCGCGTGAACGCCCCGGCCTCCGGGCCGGGGCATAATTCGAGAGGCGGAGATCACAGAACACACCACTCTCCTTGCGTGTGTAAGAGCCTCCGGAAACGGGGGCTCTTTGCGTTGGATGGTGACGTCAGTTGGCGGGGATGGCCAAGAGGTAACTGCCCCGGAACCATGCCGCAATAAGCTTAGAGCTAGCCTTGGCGGATACATGCAGGTTTTTTCTCTTCTCGGGTTCGCCTATAGTCGGGGTGGTATATCGGGAGAGGGCTATCAAGTTGGAATGGCCAAAACCATTTGGATTTAATGAGGAAGGGCATTAATGGCCAAGAAAGCTGCGTCTAAAAAACAGAAGAGCTTCGAGCAAACCTTGTGGGATACCGCCGACAAACTGCGCGGTTCGGTAGAGTCCTCCGAGTACAAGCATGTGGTGCTGAGTCTCATCTTCCTCAAGTTTATCTCGGACAAGTTCGAGGAGCGCAAGGCGGAGCTGATTGCCGAGGGCCAAGAGAAGTATGTCGACATGGTGGAGTTCTACGCCATGCAGAATGTCTTCTATCTGCCCGAGGAGTCGCGCTGGACCTATATCCAGAAGAATGCCAAGCAGGAAGATATCGCGGTGAAGATCGACACCGCTCTTCACACTGTGGAGAAAAGCAACAAGGCACTAAGAGGTGCGCTGCCGGACAACTACTTCTCCCGCCTGGGAATCGATGTCAGCAAACTTGCGGCCCTGATCGACTCGATCAACAACATCGACACCGTCGCCGACAAGGAAGAGGACGTGGTGGGCCGAGTCTACGAATACTTCCTCGGCAACTTCGCCGCTACCGAGGGCAAGGGCGGTGGCGAGTTTTACACCCCCAAGTGTGTGGTCAATCTCATCGCCGAGATGATCGAACCATATGAAGGCAAGATTTATGACCCCTGCTGTGGATCGGCCGGTATGTTTGTGCAGTCGATACAGTTTGTCGAAAGACATCAGGGTAATAAGAAAGACATCTCCATTTATGGTCAGGAACTCACTGGCACCACCTACAAACTGGCCAAGATGAACCTGGCAATTCGTGGCATCGCGGGCAACCTGGGCGACGTACCCGCCAACACCTTTTTCAAGGATCAGCACCCCGACCTGAAAGCCGACTTCATCATGGCCAACCCGCCTTTCAATCTGAAGGAGTGGCGTGCTACCGATGAGCTGACCGATGACCCGCGCTGGGCCGGCTACGAAGTGCCGCCTACCGGCAATGCCAACTACGCCTGGATTCTGCACATGCTCTCCAAGCTCTCGGAGAATGGCACCGCAGGCTTCGTTATGGCCAACGGCTCGATGTCCACCAACACCAAGGGCGAGGGTGCCATTCGTCAAAAGTTGATCGAGAACGATCTGGTGGACTGCATGATCGCGCTGCCCGGCCAGCTCTTCTACACCACCCAGATTCCGGTCTGCCTCTGGTTCATCACCAAAAACAAGACCGAGCAGCATTTCAAGGATGCGCGCGAACCCTTCCGCAACCGGCAGGGCGAAACCCTCTTCATCGACGCCCGCAACATGGGCTCGATGGTGGACCGCACCCACAAGGAACTGACCACCGACGACATCAATGAGATCGCCCGCACCTTCCACGCCTGGCGCGGCGAGAAGAAGGACGGCAGCTATGAGGACGTTCCCGGCTTCTGCAAAGCCGCAACCCTCGACGATATCAAAGCCAACGACTACGTACTCACGCCGGGCCGCTATGTCGGCGCAGCCGAGATCGAGGATGACGGCATCCCCTTCGAGGAGAAGATGACGGAGCTAACGCAAACGCTTTACGGGCAGATGACTGAGTCCGAAAAACTCGATGCAGAGATTCGCAAGAATCTGCAGGTGTTGGGTTATGGTGGCTGATACGGCAACGTATTCGTTTGCGGACTTGCTTTCGAATATTGTCGATAACAGAGGCAAGACTTGTCCTGTTGCTGAAGATGGGCTGCCGCTCATCGCCACTAACTGCGTAAAGAACGAAACGCTTTTCCCTGTTTTCGAAAAAGTTCGTTACGTTGACCAGAAAACATATGAATCTTGGTTCAGAGGTCACCCAGAACCAGGTGACATGATTTTCGTAACCAAGGGTTCTCCAGGTAATGTTTGCTGGACGCCAGATCCAGTGAATTTCTGTATCGCCCAGGACATGGTCGCCATTCGAGCCAACCAAGAAATTGTAGACCCCAGATACCTGTTTGCATTGTTGCGGACGCCAGCCACTCAATCACGCATTCTCAACATGCACGTAGGAACATTGATCCCTCACTTCAAAAAAGGCGATTTTAAGAATCTTTTCTTCGAGATCCCTACAGATAAGGGATTACAGCGAGCAATTGGAGAAATCTATTTATCTTTCTGTGAGAAAATCGAACTCAACCGCCAGATGAATGCCACGCTGGAGGCGATGGCTCAGGCGCTGTTCAAGAGCTGGTTTATCGATTTCGATCCGGTCATCGACAATGCCCTGGCGACGGGCAACCCCATCCCCGAACCCCTGCAAGTCCGCGCCGAGGCGCGCAAGGCACTGGGCGACCAGCGCAAGCCCCCCCTGACGCAAATGTCGCGGGAGGCAGGAAGCCGGGAGCTACCCGAAGCGATTCAAAAGCAGTTCCCCAGCAGCTTTGTCTTCAACGAAGAGATGGGCTGGATTCCGGAGGGGTGGGAAGTTCAGCCATTGGATGCAATCGTAAACCTGATTGGCGGAGGAACGCCTAAGACTTCAGTCGATGAATACTGGGGAGGAGAGATACCTTGGTTTTCGGTTGTTGATGCTCCGAATCCATCAGACGTATTTGTACTAAACACAGAGAAAACAATCACTCAGGAGGGGCTTGAAAACTCGTCTGCCAAAGTGCTTCCCAAAGGAACAACGATTATTAGCGCTCGTGGCACTGTTGGAAAATGTGCGGTTGTAGCTCGGCCAATGGCAATGAATCAATCATGCTATGCAATTCGAGGAAAAGATAACCTTCCGGATTACTACACTTACTACACGATTCTTCTGAGGGTTTCGGATTTGCAGCAGCGAGGCCATGGCTCAGTCTTCAACACGATTACCAGAGATACTTTCAGATCCATCAAAACTTGTGTTGGCAGTCCGGAGTTGTTGCGTTTGTTCGATCAAACTGTCTCACCTTATATGGACAGGATAGTTAACAACATCGAACAAATAAGCAGCCTGTCGCAAAGTCGTGATGCTCTTCTCCCCAAACTTCTCTCCGGCCAAGTCCGCATCCCAGATATTGAGAAGTTGGAGGCTGCATAATGAACGAGTTGTCAGCACAGAAATTCCAGATTCATTATTATCTTGCTGATGACTCTCACCAAATGGATGCATTTGTTCGCAACAAAGCAGAAAAAGAATTGCTCGCAGCCATTGGGCGAATCGGAGAATTGCTGGAATGCCCCATACGAGTTGACTCTGAGGCGTATAAAGAAGGTGGATTACTGGAAACATTGATATTTGTTGGCGCAGTTGGAACGGCGATCAAATATTTCTCCCCAGCCATTAATAACATCCTTACTTATCATTTTACCAGAAACACTGCTGACGAGCATTTGGACAGAAAAATTAAGGAAGAGACCTTGCGAAGTCTCAAGCTTGATAATTTGCAAAAAGAGAAAGTACTGCTTGATGAAATTGAAAGAAAAGTTTCAATCGTACTAGAGGATAAAAAGGTGCGTCGGTCAGTTTCAAATTATTACAAGCGATTAGATATTTATCCGAAAGTTGCCCAGGTTGGATTCTCAGATCCGCTTGTCACAGAAGAAGAGCAGATTGTTGATCGGGAAAGATTCAGCTCCTTCTTCGTCGTCGATACGCAAGATATCGAGGAAGATGATAATGCTTCCATAGAGATAATCGCACCCGTCTTGAACAAAGGACGATATAAATGGCGCGGGATTTATAACGGGGAAGTGATTGAGTTCAGCATGGGCAACAAATCTTTTAAGGATGAAGTAAATGCGGGCCAGCACTCATTTATTCATGGCATTTCAATCACATGCCATCTCAAGATCACAATTACTTACGATGATGATGGCGAGGAAAGAAAGCGTGGCTATTCGGTAACAGAAGTATACTCCGTTCAGTACAACCCTTCCCAAGAGCCTGTGCTTCGCTCAAGTGGTCAGCGAAAAGAGGCCATGAAAAATCAATTGCCGTTACTTACAAATGATGAGGCTAACGATGATTAGAGCAAAGGGTGCAGAGGAGGCGGCTGGGTGAGAACCACTTTAAATGCCACAAACTCTGGACTGACCGTTGAAGGGTCCATCAACGGTGGGAATGTCAGTGGTCAAGGGGCTGGAATTTTTCCTCGCCTTTGCTTTCAGGTGCAGATCGATATTCAGGAGGAACGGGGCTGGCATCGTCAGAAGGATGTCCAGGCCTGGTCATTCGGGATGCTTTCGGGGGAGCTTCTCTCCGGCCAGGAGAAAGTCGCTGATATCCGGGCTTATTCCCTAAATCGGTGCAGGTTAGGCGGACAGGATTATCCAACGAGTGAGTATCTGAACGTCGAAGTGCCCTTGGATGCCAAGCGCATCGAATGGTTGGAGCAGAGGCGTTCAGGCAAGAGCTTTGAGGCAACCCTGCGCATCAACTTGCAGGTGCAGATTTTTGGGCACAATTCACATACGGGTCGTTTTCCCACTGGCCTGATAGATATTTGCTCCATTCAAGGTGATATCACCTTCACCGTTCCCGACACCCATTGGCGCGAACAAGTTCTGCCGCGCTTAGGGCATGGAAAGGTGATGGTAATCGAACTCCCTGCTGTCAGCCTGGAGGCGTGCCAGGCACTCGATCATTCATACAAGGCGCTGGAAAAGGCGCAAAGGCAATTCGTGCTTGGGCAATATGACGATACGGTGGGCTCGTGCCGTGTTGCGCTCGATCAGTTCTTCGAGCTTGTCGAAAAAGAAGGCGAGCCAGATAAGAAAATTCCGAAGCTGAAGAAAAGCTGGGAGGCCCGCCTGGGGGAAGCGACATACCAGTGGCTGGATGCTTCGTTGGGTGCGATTAAAACGCCCGCGAACAAACCTCACCATAGTCCCAACAACCACTTCGACAGACTTGAGGCGCAGATGCTGATGATGATCACCACTTCGCTGGTTTCCTATGCAGCTCGTTATGAGGAAGCCCGTTCATGAGTAGAGGTAACTAGATATGGCTAATCTGTTTTGTGTGCGTGCAGAGTTTGGAACCTATGCCCAACAATTCGTTGATGGCGGTTATGTCGCCATCGGCTGGATTGGGTCAACTGATCTCTCGCATATCAAAAGCAGAGATGAACTCTACCCCCTCTACAAAAACGAATATCCGAAGGACACCAGCAACGTGGTGATCGGGCAGCAGGTTGGTCAGATCGCCCGCTTTCTCCTGGATATCCAACCCGGCGACTACGTCATTACTCCGGCAGCCGATACCGAGTGGCTGCATTATGGTGTGGTTCAGGATGAACCATCCTACTTTTACGCCAAAGATGACGGTGGTTGCCCATACCCCCACCGTCGTCGTGTGAAGTGGTCAAGCAAGCGACTAAAGAGGACTGATTTTTCGGTTCCATTCCAAAACACTATTCGTTCGTCGTTGACCGTCTTTAGCATTTCGCAGAAGGATCAATTCTTTGCGGCTATCGGGAAAGAGGAGTTGGTGTCTAAGAGTATTGCTGTGGAATATAACGCCAAGCAGGTCGTGCTTGAGCAGGTGCTTGAACTTGATGATAAGGAGTTCGAACTGCTGATCGCGGCACTGCTGACCGCGCTGGGTTTTGAAGGGTCGGAACATGTGGGCAAAGTCGGCGATGGTGGCGTGGATGCGACAGGTGAGCTTAATGTGGCAAATCTTGCGAAGGTTAAAGTCTTTGTGCAGGCCAAACGCTATAAACTGGGTAGCCGAATCAGTGCCAATACGGTTAGACAATTGCGTCAGGCGATTCCGATGAATGGGCAGGGTGCATTCATCACCACTGCTGACTTTCAGGCCAAGGCCAGTGATGTGGCTCTTGAGCCGGGATTTCCTCGCATAGGCCTGATAAATGGTAGTCAATTAGTCGACCTGTTGGTCGAGCATTGGAACGATATTCCACTTGAGTTCCAAGATCGGCTCGGGCTTAAGCCAGGGTTGGTAAGAGCATGAGGATGGCCAGTGAATATTGATCAGCTGTTAGCCAGCCCGGAAGGGAAGACGCTGGAGTTCAAGCGGGACTTGTCTTCGCCGAAGCCGATCCTGCGGACGCTGGTAGTGGTGGAGCTTTTGATGAAGTTCACCGAGACAAAGCTGGAGGAAGCATGAGCGTGATACTCGAACAGCTGGAAGAGTGGCTAACAATCAACTCCGAAGGCGAACACCTGGAATTCAAGGAAGCGAAGAATCGCTTCGACTTCGAAGAACTGGTCAAATATTGCGTTGCACTCGCCAATGAGGGTGGCGGCCATATGGTGTTTGGCGTATCGGACAAGCCCCCTCGCAAAGTGGTCAGTACGGCAGCCTTCGATGTGCCCGAACGGACCGTGGCCGGCATCTACGAGCGACTTCATTTCAAGGTGACATGGACCGAGCTTGCACACCCGGATGGGCGCGTGCTTGTGTTCTCGATCCCGCCACGGCCAGTTGGCCACCCGGTCGAATACAAAGGCTGCTACTGGATGCGGGCAGGTGAGGAGCTTGTGCCGATGACACCCGACCAGCTCAAGCGCATCTTCGCCGAAGGCGAGCCGGAATTTGTCGATCAAACAGCATTGGGCGGTTGCTCCGAGGAGGAGATCGCCAGCCTGCTCGATTTGCAAAGCTATTTCGACCTGATGGAGCGACCATTCCCTTCAACTAGGGTTGAAGCTGTAAAGGTTTTCGAGGGCAAAGGCTTTGTGCGTAAGGAGAAAGGCGCCTTCGCCATTTCCAACCTTGGCGCCATGCTGTTTGCCAAACGGCTGGATGAGTTCGGCGATCTGCAACGCAAGGCTGTCCGGGTCATTGTCTATGACGGGACCACCAAGAGCCGGGTCAAGGCGGACAAGGACAAAACCGGTATCAAAGGATATGCCTCGGGCTTTGAGTCTTTGCTGGATTATATTGCCGACCAACTTCCCGCAAGCGAAGAGATCGAATCCGCACTCCGGGTCACCACACATGCCTACCCCAAAAAGGCCATCCGCGAGCTGGTCGGAAATGCCATCGTTCACCAGGATTTTGCGGAACGGGGTACGGGAGTAACAGTAGAGATATTCGATGATCGCATTGAGATCACCAATCCCGGTTTGCCCTTGCTCGATGCCGACCGGTTTATCGATGAGAACCAGTCGAGGAATGAGAAGTTTGCCAAGGCTATGCGGCAATTGAGGATTTGCGAAGAGCGCGGGCATGGTATTGATGAGGTGGTCAAACTCGCAGAGATATATCAACTGCCGCCCTATCAGTGCCGACTTGGTTCCCGGCATACGACCATGATACTGATGCGATACAAGCCTTTGCGGGAATTAACTCCCGAAGAGCGGGTGCGCGCCGTGTATCAACACTGTTGCCTGCGATTTGTGAACAATGAAGCAACGAATAATGAATCGATCAGGGAGCGTTTCCAAATCGACAAGAAAAATGCAGCACAGGCAACGCGTCTTCTGAATGAGGCAGTGGCTGCCGAAAAGATTCGGCCGGCAGACCCGAAGGCGGCAAACAAACTCAAGCGATATGTACCGTATTGGGCGTAAGTTGTATTTGACTGATGCAGCCATCACAAAAGCGATTATGCTCTAACACGATGTTTTTGATGATCTATTTTGTTTGACGGGTATTTGATTGGTGTGAGTGGTGTAATTGATTCGGGAGCTTATGGATATAGAGGGAGGTGGCCTAAGCTGCTGTTTTAGAATGATGAGTTTATTTGACTGTTCTTTGATTGGAAAAGAGAGGGTAATAATACTTCTCTGTACGGATGCGGTGCCTGGTCTTGAATGGCGCACGAGGAGGAGTGGTGAATAATGATGATCAGCTGTTGGCAGGCACTGAAAGCCAAGTGCTGGTGATCGAGGAGGAAGCCTGATCCGTCTGCACTGCACGCAAAAACTCCTGGCCAGGCTGCCGCTGGAGGCGGACGGGCGGCTGAGGAGCAAACGCGGTTTGCCCTGGGCCGCCAACGATGCGGCTGAATCCCTTCTCAGCGGCTGGCACGCCAATCTGCTCCTGCTGCAACGCCGCCAGTGCGTGCTCTTTGTCCACGACGCCACCCGTTTTCCGGTCTTTATCCCGGCGCTGAAAAAGGACGACTTCGCCGAGCTGGATTTCTGGTTCACCGATGGCCTGATGAATACCCTGCTGAAAATGGGAGCCGACGAGGCGCTGATGAAGTGCGCCCACGGCATGCTGGGGCCGCTGGTCTGCGACCGCGCCACCGACCGCTCGGTGCAGGGCTCCATGAACCAGATGGGGCAGGAACTGGATCATCTGCTGTGGTTTGACAACGCCCGGATCACCGACCTCCCGCCGTACCGCACCAGCATCTGGCTCGCCCAGACGCCCCGCACGGTGAAGGGATTCAAGGGCACCCTCTGGCCCATTGATGCGATGTTCCGCCTGCTGGGCGGGGAGGCACCGGAGTGGAAGGAAAATGTTATGAACGATACGAAGCACACCGAGTAATGGGTCTTGAATAGTGCATGAGGAGGGGCAGTGAATATTGATCAGCTGTTGGCCAGCCCGGAAGGGAAGACGCTGGAGTTCAAGCGGGATTGTTTTCGCGTGACTTTTGCAAGCGCTTGTGCCCCTGTAAATGTCCCTGTAAATGTCCCTGTAAATGTCCCTGTAAAGTTGAGGATACGATGACTGGCGAAGATCAGCTTAGTCCCGGCGGCGAATTCCTGCTCTATACCACCGAAGATGGACAGGCGCGGGTGGAGTGCCGTTTTGCGGAGGAGACAATCTGGCTCTCCCAGGCGTTGATGGCGGAGCTTTTTGAGACCACGTCTCAAAATATCACCCTGCATCTGAAAGCCCTCTACGATGAGGGCGAGCTGGATGAGCTGGCAACCTGTAAGAATTACTTACAAGTTCGCCAGGAAGGAGGGCGGCAGGTTCATCGTCGGGTCAAGCACTACAACCTGGAGGCGATTCTTGCCGTGGGATTCCGGGTGCGTTCCAAGCGGGGCAGCCAGTTCCGGCGCTGGGCCAATACCCGACTGCAGGAATATCTGGTCAAGGGCTTCGTCATGGATGACGAGCGTTTGAAAAATCCGCCGGTGCCCGGTGCATCGGCAGTGCCGGACTATTTCGATGAGTTGCTGGATCGCATCCGGGATATCCGCGCCAGCGAACGGCGTGTCTATCTGCGGGTGCGCGAAATTTTCATGCTGGCGGCGGATTACGATCCTTCGGCAAAGGAGACGACGCACTTCTTCCGGATCATTCAGAACAAGCTTCACTTTGCCGCTACCGGCAAGACGGCTGCCGAGATCATTCACGAGCGTGCCGATGCCGCGCAGCCCAATATGGGACTCACCGTCTGGAAAGGGGAGATCGTTCGCAAGGGCGATGTGACCGTGGCCAAAAACTATCTGCAAGCCGATGAGATCGACGGGCTGAACCGGATCGTCGTGATGTGGCTCGACTTCGCCGAGGATCAGGCGCGCAGACGTAAACAGGTATTTCTGCGTGATTGGGCTGAAAAGCTGGATCAGTTTTTGACCTTCAATGAGCGTGATGTGCTGGAGCATGCGGGCAGCATCAGCAAACAGCAGGCGGACAAAAAGGCAAAACACGAGTATGAGTTGTTCGCTGAGCGGCGTCGCCAGATGTTGGAAGAGACGGGGGCGGGCGACACCATCAAGGCGCTTGAAGAGCTCTCCAAAACAGCGCCGAAGGATCAGGGATGAAATTCACCGAGGAGAAGCTGGAGCAGGCGATCATCGCCCTGTTGGAGGAGCAGGGATACGCCCACTATCGCGGTGATGTGTTCGACCGCACTCCAGGCGAAGTCCTCATCAAGGATGATCTGCGCGATTATCTGGCTGGCCGCTATGCCGATGACGGCATCACCGATGGCGAGATCGATGCCATTATCAACCAGTTGGATCGGTTGCAGACCATCGACCTCTACGAATCCAACAGGAAGCTGAACAAGTGGGTCTCCGACGGCTTCCTGCTCAAGCGTGAGGATCGCAGCAAGAAGGATCTCTATATCCAGCTCATCGACTATGCCGGGCTGCCGACTCAGCGCGAGCCCAAAGAGGGCGAGGTGGACACCATCGTGGCCGAAGGCGATGCCGCTGCCTACGGCGAAGAGCGGAATATCTACAAGCTGGTCAACCAGATGGAGATCGCGGGGGGCAACAAGCGCATCCCCGACGGCATCCTCTATATCAACGGCCTGCCGCTGGTTGTATTCGAGTTCAAGAGTGCGATCCGTGAAGAGGCGACGATTCACGATGCCTATGTGCAGCTCACCACCCGCTATGCCCGCGATATCCCGGAGCTGA
>Ga0209918_1000904_pt1 | contig 17625 bp, 17 predicted proteins | sample SalPonD_shore_MG_FD_185712 | JGI IMG/M metagenome (GOLD analysis project Ga0209918, IMG submission 185712) | Salt pond soil microbial communities from South San Francisco under conditions of wetland restoration - Salt Pond MetaG... | ecosystem: Environmental > Aquatic > Marine > Intertidal zone...
GGCGGCCAAGGACGGGGATCGCGAGCAAATCGTTTATGAGACCGCCGATCTGTGGTTTCATAGCCTGATTCTCCTGGCGCATGAGGGGCTGGCGCCGGAGGATGTCCTGGAGGAACTGGGACGCCGGTTCGGTGTCTCAGGTCTGCGGGAAAAGGCCGGCCGGGCCCCGAAGTAAGCGGCCCGGGCCCGAGAAAACCTCTGGCGGTGCAGCGACGAGCATGAGCGATTGCCTGTTTTGCAAGATCGTCGCCGGCGAGATTCCGGCCGAGTTCGTCCACGAGGACGAGCGGGTGGTGGTCTTCGCCGACATCAACCCCAAGGCCCGGGTTCATCTGCTGGTCGTGCCGCGCACGCACGTGGCGAGCCTGGCGGAGCTCGGCCCCGAACATGACAACTTGATGGCCCACATCATGCGCCTGCTGCCGGTGCTTGCCGACCGACAGGGCCTGACGGACGGGTTTCGCACTATCATCAATACCGGCAAGGGGGGTGGACAGGAGGTGTTTCACCTGCATGTCCACTTGCTGGGCGGGGAAGACCTGCCCGGTTTTTGATTTCCACCTGGAGAAACAACATGTCTATCGGTCCATTACAGCTCGTTCTCGTTCTGATCATCATCCTGCTGTTGTTCGGCGCCAAGCGCCTGCGCAACGTCGGCAGCGACCTCGGCGAGGCCATCAAGGGTTTTCGCAAATCCGTCAAGGAAGGCGAGGAGAAGGCCGAGTCCGAGAGCAAGGAGAAGCTCCAGCAGCGCAAGGACGAGTCGGGCGAGGTCATCGAGGGTGAGGTCACCCACAAGGAGCAGGGCAAATCCTGACGCCCCGGCGCCGCGTGCGGCCCGGCTGTTTTCTACTGCCCCTGCGCGGCGCCGCAAGCGCCCTGTGAGGTCTCCGCGCCATGTTCGACATTGGATTCTGGGAACTTACCGTCATCGCCATCGTGGCGCTGATCGTGATCGGCCCGGACAAGCTGCCCGGTCTGGCGCGAACCGCCGGCCTTTGGATCGGCAAGGCCCGCCATTTTCTCGGTAACGTCAAAGCGGATATCGACCGCGAGCTCAAGGCCGACGAGCTGCGCCGTGCGCTGGACAACAATGCCGACATCAACGAGCTCAAGGACATCCTGAGCTCCACGCGCGACACCATCGAGCAGGAAGCCAATCCGGATTATCTGGTCAAGGCGATGTCGGACGATCGCCCCGAGCCGATCGACAGCGCCGCGTCATCGGACGAGTCGGGCGCCGCCGAAGAGGCGCCATCCGAGGCCGAACCGGTGAAGACCGAGAATCAGCGGCGCGCCGAGGAGCGCACGCGACGTTTGTATGAAAACGAGGCCGAGGCCAAACGCGCCGCACGCGAGTCGCTGGGGACCGAGGCCGAGGCGAGCGCCGGGCAGGGCGCCGGCGAGGCAGCGCCCGCTGCGACTCAGACCGAGTTAGATAAGTCCGAAGCCGGGGAATCCGCTGAGGCCGACAACAACAAGAAACAATGAGCGATAACACGAGCGCAGGCGGGCGCGGCGGCGCCGACGACGAGAGCGTCGATCAGGAACAACCCTTCATTTCCCATCTGCTGGAGCTGCGCGATCGCCTCCTGCGGGTCGTGCTGGTGGTAGTGATTATCTTTGCGGGCATGTTCGCCTTTCGCAACCACCTGTACCATTTTCTGGCGACGCCGCTGCTGGCCAAGCTGCCCAAGGGCGCGACGCTGATCGCCACACAGCCCACCGGTCCGTTCTTCGCTCCGGTCAAGCTGGCACTGGCGACCTCCATTTTCGCGGCGATGCCCTTCATCCTGTACCAGGCCTGGGGTTTCATCGCGCCGGGGCTGTACCGCCACGAGAAGACCATGGTGATGCCGCTGCTGATCTCGAGCATCATCCTGTTCTATCTCGGCGTCGCCTTTGCCTATTACGCCATCTTCCCGGTCGCCTTCGGCTTTTTCGCCAGTGTCACGCCCGAGGGCGTGACTTTCTCGCCGGACATCAACCACTACCTGGACCTCGTGCTGAAGATGTTCTTCGCCTTCGGCCTGGCCTTCGAGGTTCCGATCGCGATCATCCTGTTGGTGTGGATGGACATCGTTACGCCGGACAGTCTCTCCTCCAAGCGTCCCTATATCATCGTGGTCGCCTTCATCCTCGGTATGGTGCTTACGCCGCCGGATGTGGTCTCGCAGATTCTGCTCGCCATGCCGCTGTGGGCCCTGTTCGAGCTCGGGCTGCTGGCATCGCGTCTGGTGGTACGGCGCAAACGCGAGCGCGAGGCGGCCGAGGAAGAGGAGCACCGCGACCTCACCGAAGAAGAGATGGATGCCGAGCTCGATCGCGCCGAGCGCGAGGAGGCGGACCTGGCGGACAGCGACGCTGAAGGCGAGACCGGCGACGACACGAGCGGCGATTCGGGTTCGGGCGGTGATGCCGACTCGACCGACGGCGGCCGGGACGACGAGCGCCGCTGAGCCAACGCCCCCGGGCTCGGCGCTCGTGCGAGGAGACGGGTCCCCATGCCGATACGCCCACTGCTGCTCTTGCTCGTGCTGTTGGCGCTCCTCGCGGGGCGCCCGACGCTCGCCGCCGCCAGTGGCGAGTCCCCGCTGCAGAACGAGCTCGCCGGCAGCCCTTCGCCCTACCTCACCATGCATGCCGCCGATCCGGTGCATTGGCAGCGCTGGGGTACGGCCGCGTTCGCGCGGGCGCGGCGCGAGCACAAGCTCATCTACGTGACCAGCGGGTACTACGCCTGCCGCTGGTGCCACGTCATGCAGCACGAGAGCTACGAGAACCCCGAGATAGCGGCGCTGCTCAACCGCGATTTCATTCCGGTGGCGGTCGACCGCGAGCTCAGCCCGGCGCTCGACGCCCGGCTGATCGATTTTGCCGAGCGTACCCGCGGCCAGGCCGGTTGGCCGCTCAACAGCTTCGTGACCCCCGAGGGTTATCCCCTTGTCGGTGTCACCTACATGCCCCCCGATCAGCTCAAGGACCTGCTCGTGCGTTTGGGCGCGCGCTGGCGTGCCGATCGCGAGGGCCTGTCCGAGTTGGCGCGCAAGGCCAGCGCCGAGCTCAGCGCCCAGGCCGCGGCCGGCAAACAGAAGCTGGCGTTGACCGGCGCCGAGACCCGCCGCTTGCGCAGGGCGCTGACCGACTCCGCTCGCGCGCAGGCCGATGAGTTGCAGGGCGGGTTCGGCGACCAGAATAAATTTCCGATGGTCCCCCAACTCGACGCCTTGCTGGGCATCTATCGCGACACGCGGGACGAGCACCTGGCCAGTTTTTTGCGCCTGACGCTCGACCACATGGCCGACGGGGGGCTGCATGACCATTTGGCGGGGGGCTTTTTCCGTTACACCGTCGATCCGGGCTGGCAGGTACCTCACTTCGAGAAGATGCTCTACGACAACGCCCTGCTCGCACGCCTCTATCTGAACGCCGGCGACGTACTGAAAGCGCCCGCTTATACGCGCATCGGCCGCCAGACGTTGGATTTCATGTTGCGTGCTTTCGGCCCGGGCGGGCGGGGGCTGGCGGCCAGTCTCTCAGCCGTCGATGCCCACGGTGTGGAAGGCGGCGCCTATCTCTGGCAGCGCGCCGAGGTGCGCAAGCTGCTCAGTGCGCCGCAGTACCGGGTCGCGGCGCGGGTGTGGGGGTTGGACGGACCGCCCGCCCTGGAGCACGGCTACCACCTGGTGCAGGCACGCAGCCCGAAGGACGTGGCGGCCGAGTTGGAGCTGCCCGCGGCCAAGGTCCAAGCCCTGCTGGAGGCCGCGCGCCGTCGGCTGCTCGCCGCCCGTGGCGCACGCACCATACCGCGCGACGACAAACGCGTGGCCGCCTGGAACGGCCTGGCGCTCTCGGCCCTGGTCGCCGGGGCGCGCCGCTTTCCCGATGGGCCATACCGGGGCGCGGCCGGGCGGCTGGCCGGATTTCTCGGCAAACGCCTTTGGGACGGGCGCCAACTGCACCGGGCCGTGGCGCCCGATGGTCGGGTGGTCGGATCCGGTGCGTTGGAGGACTACGCCTATGTCGCGGCCGGTCTGCTCGATTGGTATCGCCTCGACGGTGACCGTCGGGCCCGCGCGTTCACCTCGCGTCTGTTGGATGTCGCCTGGCGCGGGTTTTACGCCCCCGGCGGCTGGCGCCGGGGGGCGCCTTCACTGCTGCGCTACGGCGCGGGCGAGGCCGTTATCGCCGACGGGCCGATGCCCTCGCCGTCGGCCGTCCTGGTGCGCACGAGCCTGGCGTTGGGAAGGGGGGGCGATATCACCCGGGCGCGCGCGGCGCTGGCCCTCGGCGGTCGCCTGCTGCGCGACGAGCCCCTGTGGCACGCCACCGAGATCGCGGTTCTTATGCGTCTGGTCCCGGCGCCCTCGATCGGCAATCCCCCTAGAACAGATACTGCAGCGCCGCGCTGACCACGTGGCGCGAGTAGGTATAGGTTGCGATGTTGGAGCTGTTGTCGGTATAGGTGTACTGCAGTTCCAGCGCCGTGCGTGGGTTGAACTGGCGCGTCAGGCGCAGTCGCGCCCGTGCGCGATCGTCTTCCCGGCGGATGCTCTGGCCGGTGGTGAGCACGTTGGCATCGGCATAGCGGCTGCGGCGGTATTCCGCCATGGCGTTGACGTCCCAGCCTTCGGCCACCGGCACGGTCAGGTCGACATGCGCGGTGTGCCGGGTCGGTGAGACACTGGTGAATGTCGTGGCGGTGCGCAGGTCGCTGCGATTCTCGATCTCCAGGCGGTAATAGGCGCGCAGACGCCGGCCATTGTCCAGCAGCCAGCGGCCTTCGGCCCGCAGGTCGTGCACATTGCCATCCAGGTAGTTATAGCGGCTGTCGAGCGCGGACTCGTGGTGGTAGCGGTATCGAATGCGCAGGCGCGTGGTTCGAGAGGGATAGTTCGTGGCCTGCAGGCTGAGGCTCGTCATGCCCAGATAGCCGTGACCGCCGAGGGTGCTGTGCGTGTAGTAGGCGCCCGCTTCCCCGTCCCAGTCGCCGATCGGTTTGGTTCGATACAGCCCCGCGGTCAGGACGGTCATGTCGAACTGGGTCTGATTGTTGTAGCTGAGCCGGTAGGCATTGGCCTTGAGCAAGACGCCGTCGCGCCGGGCACCGCTGAGTACGCCCCGGGTCGAGGCGAAGAGCTCGGCATAGGTGTCGGACTTGCCGGTGGCCTGGGCAAGGGCGGTGTTTTCCAGCGTGACGTTGTCATCGTGGCCGAGACCGGCGTACAGGATACCCGTCCAGGCCCTCTGCGCGAGCTCGCCGCGCGCAATGCGCTCCAGCATGTGGGACGCGAGGGTGCGCAGCTTGGCGTCCTGCGTGTCGTCGCGGGCACGCTCGAACCAACTGCGGGCTTGTTCGGTGCGATCGCGGCGCAGCTCGACCAAACCGAGATTGTAATAGGCGGCCGGTGCCATGGCCTTGAAACGTGCGGTCCGCCGGAAGGCCGACTCGGATTTGTCGTACTCGCCGAGGCGGTAGTAACACACGCCGAGGTTGTACCACAGGGCCGGCGTGTTCATGCCGGCGTCCCTTGCCTGTTCGAACGCCCGCACGGCCTCGCGGTAGTGACCGGCCTGGAAGGCCTGTCGGCCGGTCTCGAATTGGGATTGGACCGCGGTTTGGGCGAGAGCGGACGCCGAGCCGACGGCCAGGAGTATGAGAAGGACATGCCGCGAGAGGCGGGCAAGACTGCGCATCGTTGGGGCTCCTGTGTCAATTCCGTGTATTGAAAACAAAAAAAACCCTCCCCGCAAAGGGGAGGGAAAACGACGCTCGTTGGGGTCGGGTCATTGCAATCTGTTTATGCGCGGCGGGGCCATCGCTCAGACGAAACACGCGATCCGAACTCTCGCCCGGCAATGGACGCGGCTGTCATGGCGTATGCCTGCGCCGCGGCCGCAACCCGCCTTTCGGCCCCATCAGTTATCCGGTGTCTGCTGGGTATCCTTGGTGGACTCCATGGCGTCGCGGCTGTCTTCCTTGGAGTCTTCAATGGCCTCGTTCGCGTCCTCGTGCTGGTCGTCCATCTGCTCGCGCTGGCTGTCCATGTCGTCGCCGTGGTCGTCCAGCGCGTGGTTGTCCATGTGCTCCCGGGCGTGCTGATGTTCCTCGACTTGCGACTGGTCGGGGACCTCGATGTTTTGGGTGACGTCCGCCGCCGTGTCCGACTTGGAGTCGAGCATGTGCATGGTGACGTCATCGACGCTTTCGCCGGCCAGCGCCGTGCTGGAGACGGCCAGGCTCAGTAGTCCTGCCGCCAGAATGATCAAGGTATTGGATGACTTCATAGCCTGCTCCTCAGTTTAAGCTTGAGTGTTTGCGCCGTTCGGCACCGCTGCTGCGGTGCACGCCTTTTGTTTATCTGACCATCACCGCCCGCATCGGCGCTTCAACCGAGCTGCGCGCCGGCCAAGGCGCCGCCGGTGCGCGGCGTCCGGACCCGCAGCCGGATCCGGAACGTCTTGGCCTTGTCGCGGTGGCGGATGCGGGCGATGAGCTCGCCCCCCGCGCTATCTTGCGCAATCAACCGCAGGTGCAGCACATTGCGTCCCTTGGTCAGCCGGCCTTGCCAGACGATGCTGCGCTCACCCGGGTGGCCTTGGAGCTGTACGCCGGGTGGCAGCTCGAGCGAGAAGGTCACGGCCCGGATATCCGACGGCGCGTTGAATGCCAGGCTCACCGGTCGGACCTCGTGCGCGGTCAGTGCGACTGCACCGACGTCCGGCGCAACCGCCGGTGCCTTGGGCCCCGGCCACCAGGCGGTGACCAGCCACAGTGTCAACCCGGCCGCCGCCGCAGTGGTGAATCCGGCCGCGAATCCCCAGCGGCGGGGCGTCTGCCTTTGTGCCTGCGATGCGTCCCGGGCCCGCTTCAACACGCGACTGGCAAGATCCGCGCTCGGTGCCGGGACCGGCATCTGGCGCAGGGCGCCAATGAGACGCTGCGTCTCCTCCAGTGCCTTGCGGCACTCGCCGCAATCCTGCACATGCCGTGTGACGGCCTCGTATTCGGCCGGGCCGAGAAGGCCGTCGACATAGTCATCGAGCAGGGCTGAGATATGGACGCAGTTCATGGCGGTGACCTCTATGCGTTAACACGCTGGGCCGGGGCAAAAGGTTCCGCGCGCAGATGCTTCTTCAGCGATTCGCGGGCCCGGTGCAGGCGCGACTTAAGCGTGCCCAACGGCGTGGCGAGGATGTGCTCCAGTTCGGTCAGGGTGTAGCCCTCCATGTCGTGCAGGGCGACGACCAGCCGTTGGTCTTCGTTGAGGGTGGCCAGGGCCTCGACCAGACGCCGTTCCAGCAGATGCTGTTCGGTTCGCATCTCTGGCGTGGCCGTGGTGTCGGCCATGGAACCGAGCAGCTCCTCGGAGCTGTAATCGGCCAACCCGATGGGCGAGCGCTGGCGGCTGCGCAGGCCGTCGACAAAGAGGTTGTACAGGGAGCGGGCCAGCCAGGTACGCGGTTCGTCCAGATTCGCAAGCTCCGCGCAGCGCGGATAGAGACGCACCAGCAGATCCTGGACCAGGTCTTCAGCGTCGTGACGGTGGCCCGTCAGTCGGTAGGCAAGACGGTACAGCGAGTCGACCTGCGGTGCCACGACGCGCTCGAAGGCCTCCACCTGGCCCTGGCCGGCGGGGCGCTCGTGCGGCGGGGCGGTCCCGCGGCGAAAAGGAGATGATCGACGCATACAGTCAGTAACACGCTATCGGCGGCCAGAAGGTTCCGCCCCGGCGGCGGGCACGGGCCGAACTCCCGGGGCAGGCGGGAATAGTGTGACAGCTCAGGGCCGAAGGTGGTGCGTCCCGCGCCTCAGAATGCGGATGCGCCCGTGTGGGCGGGGGGCTGACCGTTGCCGGCGGGGCGGAATTCGAACTCGCTGAAGGCGCGGGTGGACAGAACGATGCGGGTCAGTTGCAGGCGACGGAGCTGACGGCGGTCGATTACCTGAAGCACACTGCCGACGTCGAAGATGGAGGCCGGTGTGAGCAGAGTGGCCTGGCTGGACCCGGCCGCTATGGGCGGCAGCAGCAATCCGCGGAAGTAGCCGCCACCGGCGCCGATCCCCGCGAGCCCCTTGACGCCCACCGCCATCGCACGATTCGCGAGATTTCTGATCCCCATCTCCAGCGCGCCCTCACCCTCTGCGTGCAGCCATCGGATGACGCCGATACGCCAGGCGGTGCCGCTCGCCCCGGCGCGGCGGTAAGCCGCCAATTCGCCGACACTGACCGGGACTGCCCCACCGAGCGGGCGGCGCAGCCCGATCCCGTCGCCACTTTGGTTGATCTGCAGACAGGATTGGGGCTCATAGGGTTTGCGGGGTTGGTGGCGCCTGTCCTTTTCCAGTGCGTCTCGATAGGCCTGCGCGAACGAACCGTGCGGCGTTTCCTCTTCCCGCGGGCGGGCGGAGCCATGGGCCATCCCTGGATGGCGCATGGAGGTCGCGATCTTGAGTGCGTCCATCTCGGGGGTGAAGGGGGCGCCGGCGGATATCTGATAGTGGCAGGCGTTGAGTCCGATCGCGACCTGAAGCTCGGCCTGCCGCGGGTGACGAGGCGAGTGCCGTGAGGGGTTCCCGGCCCAGGCGTCGCTCAGGCGCATGAACATGTCGCGACGCTGGCGTTCGGCCAAGCCGATGCATTCGCTCTGGCCGTTGGCGCCGCGCCGGCGCAGGAGCTGCCGGACCACCGACTCCAGTGCCGCCTTCGGCTCGGTGATATCGAGTATGCGCCCGGCCACCGGCCTGACCAGAAGGTCGCGGGAGACAAACCGCGGGGCCATGTCGACGGCGAAGTCGATAACAAACTCGCCGTTGGGCGGCAGGCCACCCAGCGGCAGCATCTGACAACCCCCGGCCCAGGCTTCCAGCACCTTGTAAAGCTCGGCCGCCTCGCCGGCCATCAGGTGATAGGGCTCGGCGATGGCCAGCAGCACGATGCGTTTATAGGCATGCTCGATGCAGCGACCCACTGACGGGGACGCTTTCGCATCGATACCCTCGATCAGGTCCGTGTGCAGGTCATGTGCTTCGGCGAAGCGGAACAGCTGATGGAGCTCACGCCACACGCCCGGCGGTTCGTTCGCATAGACGCCATAACACTCGAGCAGTCGGTGTGCGAGGTACGCGACCGCCCCATAGGTGGCCTCCTTGAGCAGTTCCAGGTCGCTCGGCCGAAGGCGCCTTTGCACAGCCAGTGCGCTGATGATGAGCTTCTCGGCGTGGGCCAGCTCTTCGAGTATCTGCTGAATGTCGCTCGCGGCGCGTCGCCGGCGCGCGTCCAGCGGCACGGAGGCGCCGAGCAATGGGCGGCGCAGGCCGGCCAGGACATCCTCGGCGAGCGGCCGCACGACCGCCATCAGCATGGCTCGCTGATGCGGGCCGTAGCTGTGGAGATTCAGCGAGCGAAGCCGCTCTAGTACCTCGGCGGCCGTACGCTCGCCGTCGCCCTGGGGCAGCGACTCGGCCCAGCGGGCGAGCTCGCGCGGGCGCGTGGGTGCGCGCGGACGTAAGCCGTGGCCGCGCACGGGCAGTCTGAGCTCGGGAAGTTGCATGTGGTGGACGATGTTATTATTGGTATCGGACCGATCCGGGCCCTAGCTGAAAAGTATTACAAAACGAGCACTTGTGCCAGTGGCGCCCGGCCTGCCGTTCGCTCGTACATCGAGTCGAGATGATCGTATCGCCCTTCGTCGAGTAAGGTTTTTGCTGATCGTCTCCGACTCGCGGGGCCATACCGCCGATCAAATCAGGCCGCCGTTACAGAATCCAAATGTTGCATCCGATACATTGGGGTAGCTGCACCACCACGATTGCACCGGATCGATAAGATTGGGTGTCGGCCGACGGGCTCGGCAGGCGCCCCCAGGAGGAACAATAAGAATGCCTATCGTTACCCGCTGGCGCACGCCGGCCTCGCTCATTGGGCTCTGCCTGCTCCTATCCATCTCGGGTCCCGCTGCCGCGGACTTGATCCTGACCTCGCCCCCGCGGGAGACGCCCGCCGCCGGCCAGAAATTCTACGGGCCCATCGCCGCCTACCTGACCAAGCTCTGGGGAACGAAGGTCGTCTACCAGCACCCGTCCAACTGGCTGGTCTATCAGCGCGACATGCGCCAGGATAAATACGACGTTGTCTTCGACGGGCCGCATTTTGCCTCCTGGCGCATGGTCCACCTGGGCAACCGTGTGGCCTTGCGACTCCCCGGCCAGCTGCGGTTCATCCTGTTCACCCATGCCGATGACAAGAACATCAACCAGCTCAACGACCTCATCGGCAAACAGATATGTACCCTGCCGCCGCCGAACCTGTTGACCATGATTCTCATCAGCCAATATCCCAATCCGGCCCGCCAGCCGGTGATCCGCGGAATCCGCGGTGGGCCGCCGAAGGTGCTCCAGGCCTTTAACCAAAGCGGCGAGTGCGTCGCGGGGGTGCTGCGTACCGAGTTCGCCCACAAGAAATTCGATGCCAAGGAGAAGGCCGCGACCAAGGTGATCTTCAAGAGCGGCGACTACCCGAACCAGGCCATCACGGTGAGCAAGCGCATCTCCGATGCCCAGATGGACAAGATGATCAAGGGCCTGACGCAGGACCCGGCCGGGATCGCCGCCACGCGGGCCCTGGTCAAGCGCTTCGGCGGCAAGGCCAAGCACTTCATCCCCGCCAATCCGGCGGACTTCAATGGCCTGAACAAGCTGCTCGAGGGCGTGGTCTTCGGTTGGTAGGTCGCGGCGGGATCACGCTTCGGCCTGCGCGGGCGCACCGGGTACGAGCTGGTTGAACAGACTGGATTCGCGCTTGTAGAAGCCTTCGGTGTGGAACGACTCGTCCAGGCCGAAAAGCTCGTAGTCCAGGTGGTGGCAGAGCTCGTGCAGCAGGGTTCGCAGATAGGTGCGGAAGGCGACGACGCGGCGCTGCTTGGCGGTGAGCATCCACACGCTGATACGGGCGGCGCGATTTCCGTCCACGGGTTCGTAGAGCCCGTGCAGCTCACTGTCGGCGTCGTGCGGCCGGCTGGTGAGCACGCGCAGTCGAACCGCCGGCGCGCCCAGCTGGGCGGTGATGGCATCGACCAGGGCCTGACTGGCGACGTGCACGCTCGCCCGCTCCCCACCGCGCAGTGCCTCGGCAATCGCACTCGCGCGCGGCTGCAACGCGGTCGCGTCGGTCAGCGAAATCGCCGTGCAGGCGTCGCTCTTGCGGTAGGTGCGCCGTTGGGCGGCATTGAGGCGGTTATAGTAGGCGAAGACCATCGCGTAGGTGCCGGGCCGTTGCGCGTCTGATTCGACCCGGAGTATCCGATGAGGGCTCGTGGTTGGCAAGCGGGTTTTGTACGGCCGTACGGCATCGCCCCTGCGCACCTTTTCCCGAAAACGGGGGGCGGGCTGTCAGTGGGTCGGGGCAAGCTGGTGCAGGGCGCGCCGGTAGTCGTCAAAGGCGCCGGCCAGGTGCAGGAACACGTCGTCGAGCTCGTAGGCGCGCGCCATCTGATGGTCCGATGCGCGCTCGAAATAGGCGCGCCCGAAGTCGCTGTAGAATTTCAGGTCCACGCTGCGCCGTCCATAGCGATGGCGATGGCGAATCCAATCGGCGAATAGGCCGCTCAGGTAGAGTGAATAGTTGCCGATATGGGAATAGATCAGGAAGCGGCGCCTGGGGTCGGCCCGTTCGGCCTCCTCGATCATCTCCCACAGGTAGACGAAGGCGCGCTGCTCGTGTGCCTGGAATCGATGCATGCGATCGGAATGAATAAATACGCACAACAGGTTCGCAACGTAGTTGATGGCCTTGCGCTCGATGGCGCTGCGCCGGGGCGCTGGCAGGGCTCGACGCAGTACCGCGTTGAAGAACAAAAAGGGCGAGACCCGCAGCAGCAGCTCGCGGCTGCCAAGCAGCGAGTCGAGGACGAAGTCGCTTTCCAGCATCGACTCGAGCGTCGAGGGAAATTGATTGACGGCCTCTGCGATTTCCTTGAAGTCGCGTCCCGGCAGCGGGAAGTTGTCCATCAGGAACTGCAGGTCGGCCTCGCTGAGGGCGCTGGTATCCGTGCGGGCAAAGTCGGGTCGGGACATCGTTACATCTCCCTCCTCACCGTGGCGTCGTTGCCGCGACGCCTTACGAGAAGATCATCGGCCTGCGGGCGGTGTCCTTTAGGCCGTCCCTTGTTGTTTACAGCAGCTCGCTCGGGAATGCCAGTGTCCCGTTGCAGCCTTGCGCCCGCGCGGCGCCACCATCCAGGATCACTCTATGAGCCGAGATGAACCGTATAGCGCGGTGCCCGGACCAGACGCGCTGGCCTCCCATACCTGGGACGTCCTGGAGGACCGCGTCCTGGCACTGTTAGGGGATTGTCCAGGCGGCATCGGCGAGTATGAACTGCTCAAGCGTCTCCAGGCCGAGGACGTGGCGCCATTCACCACGCTTGCCTTCGACGACAGTCTTGCCCTGTTTCGCCATCACTTCGTGCTGTATCACGTGCTCTATCGCATCGCCGACCGCCTGGCACGCGAGCGCATAGGCACGTTGGACATCGACCCGTTGTGTATCCGTCTGCGCCGCGCGACCCCGGCCTCGACGTCGCTGCCGCACGACCACGACCCCCTGCGCCGCTATTACAGCGACCTCGAAAACCTGGCCGCGATGGACCGCGCGGCACTGCGAGACATGTTGGGACGCTTCTGGAGCGGTCACGAGGCCCGCGCCGGGCGCAGCGAGGCACTGGCGGTGCTCGGACTGAGCGACCCCGTCAGCGACGCCGACATCAAACGCCGTTACCGCCGCCTTGCGCAGGACTGTCACCCCGATCGCGGTGGCGACACCGAGCGCCTGCAGGCACTCAACGCCGCAATGGCGACGCTCGCGCGCGTCGGCCGCGGCTGAACGGCATTCGTATCCCTTGGCCTGTTTTACCGACCTGGTCCTGCTCGCCATGCTGGTGCTGGCCAACGGGGCACCGGTGGCGCTACAGGCGGGCTGCGGGCACCGCTGTGCGTGGACACTGGACGACCTGCTGCGCCCGGCGCTCGGACCTCAGACCGTTGTCTTTGGCCACCACAAGACCCTGCGCGGAATTGGCGCCGCCGTCGTCGCCTCGACGGCGGTCGCTTGGGCGGTCGACTGGCCGCTGTGGCTCGGCGCGTTGGTCGGTACGCTGGCGATGCTGGGCGATCTGGGCTCCAGCGCCTGGAAGCGGCTCCGAGGTGTCGCGCCGGGTGGTCCGGTGCCGGGCGTGGATCAGATCCCCGAGTCCCTGTTGCCCATGCTCGGGGCCGCCTGCTTTTTGTCGTTGGGCCCGGCCGATATCGCGGCGATCGTTGCCGGCTTTTGCGTACTGGAATGGCTGCTGACGTCGTTGTGGCAGCGCGGCCGGCAATGAATGCCGCCTGTGCGAGTACCTGGCCGATAATGCCCAGACCAGCGCGAGGATCGCCCGGGCGAGCGAGGTGCCGAGCAGTGCGTCGGAGAATTCGGCACTCTCAATACGCTCGAGTGGCGCACCGGTCTTGGCGGGTTCATGCGCTGCCGTCCCGATAGGTTACGTCTTTACTAGATGATGCGCTGGAGCTGCCCAGGGCCGTTGAGGGATCGGTGAGTGATTTGTGACGGCGTTGTCCGCGGCGATCAGTCGACCAGGGCCTGCATGTGGGCACAGAGCTGGCGCAGGATTTCCAGTCGCGCGAATTTCTTGTCGTTGCCGGCGATCAGGGACCAGGGTGCATGGATTGTGCTGGTATGTTCGACCATGTCATTGACCGCGAGCTTGTACTCATCCCATTTTTGTCGATTGCGCCAGTCCTCGGGGCCGATCTTGTGGCGTTTCCAGGGGGTGCGCTCGCGCAGGTGGAAACGGCGCAGTTGTTCATCGGGATCGATGTGTATCCAGAATTTGGCCAACGCGATCCCGTGCTCGCAGAGCTGTTCTTCGAAATCGGTGATCTCCCGATAGGCGCGCGACCATTCATCGCGTTCGGCATAGCCCTCGACCCGCTCGACCAAAACCCGCCCGTACCAGGACCGGTCGTAGAGCGTGACATAGCCGGCGCGAGGCAGGTGGCGCCAGAAGCGCCAGAGGTAGTGATGGGCGCGCTCTTCGTCCGTCGGGGCGCCGACGGAGATCACGTTGTACAGCCGCGCATCGATCTGCGCCGTCGCGCGGCGAATGGCCCCGCCCTTGCCGGCCGCGTCCCAGCCCTCGAACACCGCGACAGTCGAGCGCCGCATTTCCCACGCGCGCCACGTCAGTCGATTGAGCTCATCCTGGTAGTCGCGCAGGCGTGCGTGGTAGCTGCCCTCGTCGGCGCGGCGGGCGAGGTCGATGTGATCCAGGACGGTCAACGGTGCGGCGTCGTGGTCCTCTGCAATTTCGGCGGTCGCGGGCGCGGCGGGGGGCGGGGCCGCAGGTGTGCCCAGGCGCCGCTGCATCGCCGTCAACAGCGCACGGCCCATCGTCAGGTCGCGATACCGGCGGTCGTTCGCCTCGATCAGGTGCCAGGGGCAGGCGCCGTCGGTCAGGCGGATGGCACGTTCGGCGCTGCGGATAAATTCGTCGTAGTGTTTGGCGTAGCGTTTTTCGTGGCGATTTAGCCCGCGGCGCCGAGAGCCCCGTTTGGCGAATTGCTTGAACCGTTTGGCCTGTTCCTCGCGTGAGAGGTGAAACCAGAATTTGACGATGAGCGCGCCGTCATCGGTGAGCATGCGCTCCAGGGCGTTGACGCGCCCGAGCCGGCGCTCGAGCGCGTTGTCGTCGAGCCGGCCGGCGACGTGCGCGTCGATGGCTTCGGAATACCACGCCCCGAACAGCACAGCGACGGTCCCGCGGGGGGGCAGTGTGCGCCAGAATCGCCAATACCGCGGGCGTTCGCGTTCCTCGTCGGTTTCGTCCCAAAAGGCGTGAGTGCGCACGCCGCGGCTGTCCAGCCACTCGTTGAGGCGGTTCACGACGTAACCCTTGCCGGCGCCTTCGACCCCGGCGATGACGAGGATTACGGGGACTTGCGCACGTTCGGCCTCGCGCTGGGCCGCGAGCAGCTCGGTGCGCAGCGCCGGCACCTGTTCGGCGAACTGCGCCTTGGAGACCTTGCGTCCCAGTTCGACGGCCTCGAACATTACGATTTCCGGTCCCCGCCGCCGGAACGCGGTCTGTGTTCGGTTTGCGCCGGCTCGGCGTCGGCGTCGGTGCGGGGTTTGTCCTGTTTGGTGCCGAACCACACCACGACGTCGCCGGGGCGCGGCTTGGCGCTGTAGTCCGGCGAGAGAAACAGCACCTCCTCGTTGCCGCGCACCAGGGCCACCGCAATGGCGCCTTCGGGACAGGCCGCCATGCAGTCGTCGAAGCCGAATTCCTCCGTCAGGTGAGTCTTCTGGAAGGTCCAGCCGCGGTACCAGCGCTCGATAAGCGTCTCGTACTGTGCATCGCGCGACGGCGCGACCAGGCCGCGTGTCGTTCGTGTATGCCGCTTGGCGCCGTTTTCGTCGGCAGCGAACTGGGGGAGCTGGAACACGCGGTGGCGGCCGACCTCGTTGGCGTAGAGGCTGCACACCAGCGTGTTGTAGGCGTCGTTGTCCGTTGCCGCCAGCACATAGCCGAGCTCGTTGAACTCCAGGCGGTACTCGGCGGCCTCGGCCAGCACGTCGCCGTAGTACACCGGTGTGCCGGCCAGGCGCGCCGCGCGCAGACGGTGCCAGGAGCCGTCGACCATCAGTACCGGCACTTCCAGTCCCTTGAGCGTCTCGGCCAGCGCCGTGGTCCAGGGCGAGGCACCGACGATGAGTACGCCGTTTCGGCTCTGGGCGCTGAGCTTCAGACGCCGCGCCAGCCAGCCGATGGAAAAGCCGTGCAGCACGACCGTGGTCAGAATCAGGGCGAACACCAGCGGCAGCAGCAGCTCGGCCCCGGCATAGCCTTTGGCGGCCAGCTGTGGGCCGAATACACCGGCCACCGCCGCGGCAACGATGCCGCGCGGGGCGATCCAGCCGAGCAGTGTGCGCTCGCCGAGCGTCATGCCCGCGCCAATCGTGGACAAAAAGATCGTCGCCGGCCGGACTACGAAGAGGATTGCGCCGAGCAGTGCCACACTGCGCCAATCCAGCGTCAGCAGCGTGTGCGGGTCGAGATCGGCGGTGAGCAGCAGGAACACCGCCGAGACCAGCACGATGGCCACGTACTCCTTGAAGCGCTTGATCTCGCCGATGCTCGGCAGGCGCATGTTGCCGAGCACGATGCCCAGGATCGTCGCCGCGAGCAGGCCGGATTCGTCCAGCACCAGATTGGCGAGCACGTACACGCCCACCGCGGCGGCCAGCGATACGGGTCCCTTCAGATACTCGGGGACGTAGCCGCGGCGAAAGGCGTTGCCAAGCAGCAGCCCGCCGCCGATGCCGAGCGCCGCGGCGGCGAGCAGGCCGGCACCGACCCGCCCCAGCAGCTCGTGGAAGATATCGCCTTGGGCGTGGGAGAAGTATTCGAAGATGAGCACCGCCAGGAGGGCGCCGATGGGATCGTTGATGATCCCTTCCCACTTGAGGTAGGACGCCGGGCGCCGGTTCAGCCGGGCCTGTCGCAGCATCGGTACGATGACGGTGGGACCGGTGACCACGATGATGGCGCCGAACACCCAGGCGACGGGCCAGGACAGGCCGCCGATGTAGTGGGCCGCGGCGCCGCCCAGTGCCAGGGCGATGACCACGCCGATGCTCACCAGGCGCCGCACTCCGACGGCGGCCTGGCGCAGCTCGTGGAATTGAAGGCTCAACCCCCCCTCGAACAGAATCGCGGCCACGCCGAGCTTGATCAGCGGCTCCAGCATGGCGCCGAGATCGGCGCTGGGGCGCAGCCAGCCGCTCGCCGGTCCGGCGATGAGCCCGAACACCGTGAGCAGCACGATGGCCGGCAGGCGCACTCGCCAGGCGAGCCACTGGGCCAACATGCCCAGCGCGGCTATGGAGGCGAGGACGAGGGTCAGGTGTGAGTGCATAAGGTTGTGTGCCGTGGCGCCGGTGCGAGGGCCTCACTTTACCAGCCGCCGGCGCACCCGCCCAGACGCCGACCGTCACCGCCGCCCAAGGGGGCGCCCGCCGAGCCCGCCTCTGTTAGCATGCGAACATCGGCCGCGGCCCCGGCGCGCGGCTACGCGACGAGGCAGATGACTTGGAACAAGGCATTGCGGCATTGACCTACGCGGTGCGCCCGCGCGCCGTGGGCCACTATCTGGGACAGTTGTTCGTGGTCCTTGCCGCCCTGACGGTCGCTCCCCTGCTGGTCTCTTTGTGGTACGGAGAATATGCGTTCACCTGGCGCCTGGGCGCGGTGATCGCCGTGCTCCTGTTGACCGGCTGGCCGCTGATGCGCCTGCCCACACCGCCGCACATTCAGGCCAACGAGGCCTTGGTCCTCGTTGCGCTCACCTTCATTATTGCCTCGGCACTGATGACGTACCCGATGATGGCGGCCGGGTTGGGCGGCCTGGACGCCTGGTTCGAGTCCGTCTCCGGCGTGACCACCACGGGGCTGACCACGCTGGCGCACTTGAACGGCCGTCCCCACACCTTTTTGTTTCTGCGCGCGTGGATGCAGTGGTACGGCGGGTTGGGGATTGTGGTGCTGTCGCTCGCCCTGCTGATG
>Ga0209918_1000906_pt1 | contig 17576 bp, 10 predicted proteins | sample SalPonD_shore_MG_FD_185712 | JGI IMG/M metagenome (GOLD analysis project Ga0209918, IMG submission 185712) | Salt pond soil microbial communities from South San Francisco under conditions of wetland restoration - Salt Pond MetaG... | ecosystem: Environmental > Aquatic > Marine > Intertidal zone...
TCACTACTCTTTTTTGTTTAGCAGCTTCATCTTTTAGAATATCATCGATGGTGCTGCGTCCGTAACCAATAGCCACAATATCTTTGGTTCGGCCAAATACATTCAATCCATCCAGGTTCAGATCAGTCGTCATCTTACCGGGGGATACGGTGGGGTGTTGTGCATAATAGCTGGAGCCCAGCAGCCCTTGCTCCTCTCCGCTAACCGCAAGGATAAGCACACTTCTGCGCAGCTTGGGTTGAATGGATTTAAAGGCCCGGGCCAGATTCAGTAAGGCGCTGACCCCGCTTGCGTTATCGAGCGCCCCGTTATAAATGGAATCCCCGTCAACCGGGGGCCCAATTCCCAGGTGGTCGTGATGAGCGGTAATCACCATGTACTGATCTTTGAGCTGTTGATCCTGACCTTCAATCTCACCCACCACGTTTTTGATTTCCATATCCCGGTATTGAGCATGTAGTTGTATGCCCGCGGTTAAGCCTTCCAGCGAAACGGGCTTAAAGTCGGGAGATTCAGCCGCTGCGAGCTCTCGTCCCAGATCCAAACCGGCGCTTTCAAACAACTTCCGGCTGCCCTCTTTGGTAAGCCACCCGTTGAATTGAGTGGGATTGTCGTGCATCTCCGGGGAATCTTGCAGGTAAAAGCTCTCCCCGCTCCAGCTATTGGCCACAACTTTCCACGGGTAGCCTGCCGTCGGCGTAGTATGCACGATCAAAACTCCCAGGGCTCCCCGTTTACGGGCTTTTTCATACTTATAATCGTACCGGCCGTAATACAGGCGCGTTTCTCCATCAAACCGGTTGGAATCTTCGGATGGATCATTATTCTTTACCACCAGGATTTTACCCTTGACGTCTATTCCCTTGAAATCATCCCAATCTTCTTCGGGCGCCTGTATACCATATCCCACATACACCAGCGGGACATTTTCAATATTAACGGTATCCGCCCCGTTGCTCGGCCAGGCCATAAAATCGTCGTAATAATTGAAAGTGTGTACTGGTTTCCCATTTTTGGTAATTACCAGCCGGGCATCATTCGATGTTTTCTGCCCGGTCACCGGTACCTTCTGTATATAGGTATCATCCGGCATACCGGGCGTCAGTCCATATTCTTTATACTGATCCACCAGGTAATTGACTGTTTTTTCTTCGCCGGGCGTGGCAGATCCCCGTCCTTCAAACGCGTCGGAAGAGAGCACTTCAATGGGTTTAATTAAGCTATGTTGCGTAATGCTTTGCATTGCTTCATCTACTGATGGAGTCCGGGAACATGCACATCCCAGGTTCAAAAGAAACAAAATCCATATCGATTTTTTCATAATACGCCCGATAATTAGCCTTGTAAGAGGGCTCTGATAAACCAGGGATTTTGTTCATCTCTTACCCTTTCGGGATGAATGAATTTGGAACTGGAGCCTGATAGACGTCAGTGAGTATTTCAAATTCCCAAATATGCAAAAATCGGACAAAAACCGGTTTTGCAAAGCCCTCTTAAATTCATCTAACAATTTATACAAAATTTTTAAAACTGCTATTTTTCATGAGGTTTTTATGTGATATGATTCCCGTTTTTTACAAAATGCCAGTATTTTATTGATACTAGCCCGGATATTTCACCAAGAAATTTTTTTCTCAGCAAGGCGAAGGCAAAATAGTGGCGGAAACGTACAATTGGTACGTTGAGCAAGCTATTTTACCTTTAACGCAGCTGAGGGGAAAATTTCGCAGCGCTCTACAAACTGTTAAAAATTTATTCACTTGAAATAGATATAATACATTGAATACCATGACAATACAGTAATATTACAAATATTAGTGTGAAATATCCGGGTTAGGACCTTTATCTTCAAATACTCAACTGAAGGCAGAGCCTTCAAGATCGCATTACGGGACAGAGCCCCGTAACGAGAATTAATTTTTTTATAAATTTTTCTCATCTCTCGTTGCATGGCTCTGCCATGCCATGCAATACAAGAGGCTCTACCATTTACAGACAGTACCAATCATGGTGAAATGTGAACCTTTCCAAGGTTTCGAAACCTTGGAAAGGTTGATCGTGAAAACAATAATATTATTCAAAAATGGCGGGATATTGGGAAGGATTGGCTTCATGCATCATAGCATAGATCGCTTCCAGAATGTCTTCGGCATTGGGTTTTGAGAAGTAATCTCCATCCGAACCATAAGCCGGGCGATGATTTTTGGCCGTCAGCGTTGCTGGCTCTGAATCCAGGTAAAAATACCCGTTTTGCTCTTCCAGCACTTTTTGCATCATATAAGCAGTGGTTGCCCCGGGCATATCTTCATCCAGGAACAGGATCCGGTTGGTTTTTTTGAGCGACTCTACGATGGTGTGATTAATATCGAAGGGGAGTAAAGTTCGCACATCAATGAGTTCTACCGAAATATTAAAATCTTCATTTAGCTGATCTACCACGGAAGTTGCAATATTGAGCGTGGATCCGTAGGAAACGACGGTGACATCCGTACCTTCTTTAACGATTTCGGGGACCCCTAGTGGTACGGTAAATTCACCAAGATTGGAGGGCATTTGTTCTTTCAAACGGTAAGCATTCAGGGGTTCTACTATCAGGGCGGGATCATCGCCCCGTAGAATGGTATTATATAGCCCAGCCGCCTGGGTTAGATTGCGAGGTACGCAAACATGGATACCACGCATACCGTGAACAATGATACCCATGGGAGAACCGGAATGCCAGATACCCTCCAGCCGATGTCCCCGTGTCCGTACAATGAGCGGCGCTTTTTGTCCGGATTTCGTTCGATACCGGGTAGTAGCCAAATCATCACTCATGATCTGGTAGCAAAACAATAGATAATCAATATATTGAATTTCAGAAATCGGGCGTAATCCACGCAAGGCCATTCCTATGCCCTGTCCAACAATGGTTGCTTCCCGGATGCCCGTGTCGCCGACCCGTAGTTCGCCGAATTTTTCCTGCAATCCTTCCAATCCCAGGTTAACTCCGCCCAATCGACCGGAATCTTCACCAAAAATCAAAACCTCCGGATGTTTGTTTAAAATCGCTTCAAAATTGTCCCGCAGCACAATGCGTCCATCTACCATTTCAGCATTGTCGTCGTATTCCGGTTTTACCTCATCAACATGCATTGGGGACAACTCGGTCTCACTGTAAACATGGGAGTCATAACGATCTTCATTTTCTTTTTTAATCTTTTTTAACCACGCAATCAATTCACTCCGTGCATCAGAAGGCTCGTTACGAACCAAGTGCAACGCTTTACGAGCTGATCCGTAGATATTGCGACGAATCGGATTGATTACATTTTTTAATTCCTTTTTTAACTCCCCCAGCTTGTCTGCAACGGCACTATTTTCACTCAAACGATCTATAAATTCAATAACTTCATTGAATTCCTTTTTCAAAGGTGTCTGATCGGCCTGCCACGCTTTTCTTTTTTCTTCGCGGACATGCTGTACCGCTTCCTTTTCAATCGATTTCAGCTCATCATCCGTGGCAATATCGTTGTCAAGGATCCATTCCCGGAATTTGGTATTGCAGTTAAACTCTTCTTCCCACTGCAGGCGCTCTTTCGATTTATAACGCTCATGCGATCCGGAAGTGGAATGTCCCTGTGGCTGCGTAAGTTCCTGAACATGTACAATCACGGGCACATGATCTTCCCGTGCCAGGGTATCAGCTTTTTTATAGGTTTCAATCAATTCGGGATAATCCCACCCTTTTACCCGCAGGATCTCCACACCTTCCAGTTCTTCCGTGCGTTGAAAGCCTTTCAGAGCAGCCGAAATACTTTTTTTGGTTGTTTGATATTTTGTGGGAACAGAAATTCCATAACCGTCGTCCCACACCGAGAGCACCATCGGCACTTGTAGCACCCCAGCGGCGTTTACGGTTTCCCAGAAAATTCCTTCCGTAGTACTGGAATCGCCAATGGTCCCAAATACGACTTCGTTTCCATTATCGGAGAACTTATTATGATTACTCAGCAATTCATTTTCTCGATACACCTTGGAAGCCTGGGCCAGTCCCAGCATACGCCCCATTTGTCCGCTGACCGGTGAGACGTCTGATGAAGTATTCTTCATTTCGGTCAGTTTTTTCCAAGTACCATCGTCATTAAGACTACGCGTGGCAAAGTGGTTATTCATTTGACGACCGGCCGATGCGGGTTCTGCTTCTACATCCGCGTGACCATATAACTGGGCAAACAAATCCTGCACGGTTAATACCCCGATAGCCATCATAAAAGTCTGATCACGATAATAACCCGCACGAAAATCACCATCGCGGAACCGCTTTGCCATGGCAATTTGCGGCAGTTCTTTACCGTCGCCAAAAATACCGAATTTACCTTTACCTGTTAATACCTCTTTCCGACCTAAAAGTGATGCTTCTCTGCTAATGACCGCAAGCCTATAATCATTCAATATTGTATCAATTTCCTCATCACTAAATTTGGTCATACTCCTCGATGTGGTTACTTCTGCTTGTGCCATAAAAACTTAGTTAAATAAATTGACCTTGCCGACTGCCCGAGTGATGCAATCAATGTAAAGGGAACTTTGCAAAACCGTGTTTATGTCCAAATTCTGTATTATTGTGATTTCAAAATCTTAACGAATTGCTAAAACGCTGCGATTTTGAAATCATTTACCCCGAAAGCTTTCGGGGTTGACTAAATCACTAGTTTTGCAAAGCCCTCTTACAGGCTGATAAAAGAATTATAAGAGTATCATATATTTTTTACAAAAACTACCTTCGAACAAATCAGCCTATAAGGATTAAGCTATTATTATTTAATGATTTATGTTTTAAACATTTAACCCTTAATAACTTATAATCAAAATAGATTTACACGGTGTTCAGATATCTCAAAATCAATGTTTTTTGTAAATTCCTTCACATGTCAAACAAATCAGATATCCAGTCGAAAATATGTAAATAACACCGATTAAAAATAATAAAAAATACAGCCAATAATTATTGATTATGCCAATTATAATTAAAAACCCCTGTTCTCAATATAGCATGAAAACAGGGGTAGATAATATTACCGGATTTTAACTTTTAGCCTCAACATCATTTGATATTTTTATTACTTAACCGTTTGCTTTTCCGCTACATAGGGAGTTCCTGCATCGGTAATGGCGCCTTCCGAAGCGGTAGATACGAGTTTGGCATATTTATACAGCGACCCGCTTTGAACTTTCAATTCCGGTGCTTTCCAATTAGCTTTTCTCCTGGCTAACTCGTCATCGGAAATATCAAGTTCTATGGAGTTTTCAACGGAATCTATCACAATATGATCCCCATTTTCAACCAGGGCAATGGCTCCGCCCACCTGTGCTTCGGGCGTAACATGTCCGATGACAAAACCATGACTTCCGCCGGAAAAACGTCCGTCCGTTATAAGCGCCACGCTTTTACCCAGTCCGGCGCCCATAATAGCTGCAGTAATGGAAAGCATTTCGCGCATGCCCGGCCCCCCCTTGGGTCCTTCATAGCGGATAACCACTACGTCGCCTTCAACAACTTCTCCATTTTGGATGGCTTCCAGGCTCTCCTCTTCAGATTCGAACACTTTTGCCGTTCCTTCAAACCGTTCTCCTTCTTTACCAGTAATTTTTGCGACCGCTCCCTCTTCCGCCAAATTACCATACAGAATCTCAAGGTGACCTGTTTTTTTGATCGGATCAGAGATCGGGTGTATTACTTGCTGTCCCTCTTTGAGTCCCGGCAATTCGCTGACGTTTTCTTCCAGCGTCTTACCCGTTACCGTCATGCAATCACCTTTCAGGAAACCGTGCTTGAGCAACAGTTTTTGCACGGCCGGTACTCCCCCGACATTAAATAAATCTTCCATTACATACTGACCGCTGGGTTTCAGATCAGCCAGATAAGGCGTTTTATCACTGATTCGTTGAAAATCATCAAGGCTAAGAGGGACTTCGGCAGATCGTGCCATGGCAATTAAGTGCAATACGGCGTTCGTGGATCCCCCCAGCGCAATCACCAGCGTAATGGCATTTTCAAAGGCTTCACGCGTCAAAATGTCGCGAGGTTTAATATCATTCTCAAGCAAATAATAAATAGCCTTACCGGCACGCTTGCATTCTTTTACTTTATCTTCGTGCGTAGCGGGTATGGATGAGCTATAGGGCAGGCTCAAACCCAGTGTTTCGATGGCCGATGCCATACTGTTGGCTGTGTACATACCACCACAGGCTCCGGCACCGGGACATGCGTTGTGAAGCACTCTCTTCAACTGACCTTCGTCAATTTCGTGGGATAAATACTCGCCGTACGATTCAAAAGCGGAAACAATATCAAGCTTTTCGCCATCCAGGCAACCCGGACGAATGGTCCCGCCGTAAATCATAATACTGGGACGATTAACCCGCGCCATCGCCATCACCGAACCCGGCATGTTCTTATCGCAACCCACGATCGATATGTTGGCATCGTACCATTGCGCCCGCATCACGGTTTCAATAGAATCTGCAATAATATCGCGAGAGGGCAGCGAATATTTCATCCCCTGGGTACCCATCGAAATACCATCACTCACTCCAATAGTATTGAATATAAAACCAATGAGCCCGGTATCATTAATGCTGTCGCGCACATCGGCTGCCAAATCGTTTAAATGCATATTACAGGTGTTCCCTTCCCAACCGGTGCTGGCAACGCCCACCTGAGCCTTGTTCATATCGTCATCGTCTAGCCCAACACCATACAACATAGCCTGGGAACCGACTTGTGATTGTTCCTGTGTGAGTCTGGAACTATACTTGTTTAATTTTTCACTCATTTTTCCTCTGTCCTGTATTCAAATAATAATAAAATGAAGATTATCATTCACCGGAGCCAAATCCGGCCAACGTTAAACCCCGGTAGTGAGCTGAAATTGTTCGGGGTTCTATAATATATAAGGTCTTCTTCAAACCCTTTATACTTATTGAAATTTATTTGAGAATAAGAAATTCCCTTTCAAAGTCAAATAAAATAGGAAATTAAAGATGGGATTTCCCAAATTCTTCATATCCATCGTGTATCTTTCATATTTATATTCATTCTTAATAATTTTTTAACATTAGAATAAAAGCGCTTTTTCAATAATTCTGTATAATTTTATTTCTCTTTATACGTCTAACTACTCAAACAACGTTGTTTTATTTGAAATTAGCTCTTGACAAGTGGCGATCTATTAATTAACGTTGGTGTGTGATTGAAAAAAGGAGCTTAACATTTTTAATACATGAATTTTAACAACCGGAACATATTTAATGAATATCAAAGCAAGGCGCAGGCCGTTGCTATACGAGAAAATTCCGGTTTTTCTTCCCTCCACACTATTGTTGATTCTTTCATTAGCTCCATCCGTATATCTATTACCGAACTAGACCTACGAATTAATATTCTGGGTCTACTACTATTTGTAGTGATTATTTCTGGCCTAAACCTAATTATTAGTTAACAACCAGCCAGAGGTTCTCCTACAAATTCAGGTTTCCCCTCATTTTTGTTACGGATTATCTCTGGCAAATCCCAATGAATATTTTAATACCTAGAAGCGAGCAATATGAAAAATTCCAGCAAAACAACTCAAGTCAAAACAAGTAACGTTAACGGAACGCAGAAAGAGTCCGAATCCGGACAGGCTGCTAATCGCGAGATAACCGGTGCTGAAATTCTCGTCGAAACGTTGTCTGATATCGGGGTTGACACTATTTTCGGATATCCCGGCGGTGCCGTGCTCGATATTTATGACCGGCTTTTCGGACAAAAGAAACTGAACCACATTTTGGTCCGCCACGAACAGGCTGGAACCCATGCGGCCGATGGCTATGCACGCGCCACCGGTAAAACGGGTTCGGTTTTGGTAACTTCCGGTCCCGGTGGTACGAACGCGGTTACCGGTATTGCCACAGCGGCTATCGATTCTATACCTTTGGTTGTTTTTACGGGACAAGTTCCCACGGGATTAATAGGTAATGATGCGTTTCAGGAAGCTGATATAGTTGGAATAACCCGGCCTATCACCAAGCACAGTTATTTGGTAAAAGATGTTGCCAATCTGGAAAGCGTGATACGTGAGGCCTATCATATTGCAAACAGCGGCAAACCGGGACCGGTTGTGGTAGATCTGCCCAAAGACATGATTAAGAATAAAGCGATCTACCGTGGTAGTAAAGAGGTTAAGATTCCGAGCTACAAACCGGTAACTCACGGACACGCCAGCCAAATTGCCAAGGCCGCAAAACTGCTCAGTAACGCCGAACGTCCCTTGATTTATGCAGGCGGTGGTGTAATCCTGGGGGACGCTTCTAAGGAATTAACCGAACTCGCTGAAAAGTATAATATCCCGGTAACTACCACGCTTATGGGTCTTGGCGGTTTCCCGGAAGGCAAAAAACAGTCATTGGGAATGCTGGGCATGCACGGAACCTGGTATGCCAACATGGCTATCACTGAATGCGATGTATTACTCGCCGTAGGCGCCCGTTTTGACGATCGTGTTACGGGTCGGTTGGATGGATTTTCTCCCAAATCAACCAAAATTCATATCGATATAGATCCCTCCTGCATTTCCAAAAATGTTCCGGTAGAAGTACCCATCGTCGGTGATGTTAAAAATGTACTGCCGGAAATTAACAAGATGATGCACAAACCGGATCTCGATGGTTGGTGGGATACACTGAACCGTTGGAAAGAAGAACACCCGCTGAAAGTTCCCGAGTCGAAAGACGTGATCATGCCGCAAAAAATGATTACGGCTATTTCCGAAGCCACCAATGGCGAAGCTATCGTGGTAACCGATGTAGGACAGCACCAGATGTGGGCTGCACAGCATTATAAATTCAACCATCCTCGCTCCATGATATCCTCGGGTGGATTGGGCACGATGGGATATGGATTCCCAGCTGCCATGGGTGCTGCTATCGGCAAGCCGGATCGTACCGTTGTGTGCGTAACGGGGGATGGCGGATTCCAGATGACTGCCTATGAACTTGCGACTGCTGTAGAAAATAAAGTACCGGTCAAAATTTGCATCATGAATAACAAATTCCTCGGCATGGTTCGGCAGTGGCAGGAGCTTTTCTATGAAAAACGATATTCCCATACCAACTTGAAGAACGGAAGTCCGGATTTCGTAAAACTGGCTGAAAGTTACGGAGCCGTCGGTTTACGGGCCACCAAACCCGAAGAAGTGGATGAAGTATTGAAGAAAGCCATGGAAATCAATGATAAACCGGTTGTGATCGACTTCCAGGTTGCGGAAGAAGAAAACTGTTACCCGATGGTTCCCGCAGGAGCCGCACTTTACGAAATGATTGAAGAAGGAGAATAATGAAAGGAACGGAAAAAATATCAATGAATGGATCTTCCTCAAATACGGAGACTGAAACTCCCAAAAAACATACGATATCTGTACTGGTCGAACATAATTTCAACGCCCTTTCCCGTATCGTCGGGTTGTTCAGCGGGCGTGGTTTTGAAATCGACAGTATCAGTTTTGGGCAGGGTCAGGAACCCGGGCTCGCCCGTATAACCATCACCACACATGGTGATGAGCAGATTATTGAGCAAATCACCAAACAACTGCACAAAATTATCGATGTTCATAAAGTCACTGATTTGACTTATGAACCGCTCGTGGAACGGGAACTGGCCTTGGTAAAAGTATACGCTCCGGCTTCCGACCGTTCAGAAATCATGCAGATTGTAAATGTGTTCCGGGCGAAAATTATCGACATCAGCCCGGAGAAACTGACGATTGAAGTAACGGGTAGCCGCGACAAAGTCAATGCGTCGATCGGCATGCTCCGGCAGTTCGGGATTGTGGAAATTGCCCGTACCGGAAGCGTAGCCCTAAAAAGAGAATTTCAGGGTACCGCCTGATCCAAATAATTTATCCTAACAGAAATCCATAACACTAATTATTGAATACCAGGAGATACATGGACGTAAAAACGTATTATGATGCAGATGCTGATATGAATAACCTATCCGGTAAAACCGTTGCAGTAATCGGATATGGAAGTCAGGGACATGCACATGCTTTGAATTTAAAAGAATCGGGTGTGGATGTTGTTGTTGGTTTGCGTAAAAGCAGCTCATCCTGGCAGCAAGCTGAAGAAGCAGGCCTTCGCGTAAAAGAAACGGCCGAAGCTGCCAAAGAAGGTGACGTCGTTATGATTCTTATTCCCGATCAGAATCAAAAGGAAATTTTTGAAAAAGATATTCAACCCAACCTGGAAGAAGGCAATGCATTGGCCTTTGCCCACGGTTTTAATATTCATTTTAAGCAAATTGAACCCCGCGAAGATGTGGATGTATTTATGATCGCCCCCAAGGGCCCAGGTCACCTGGTACGTCGCGTATTCGAAGAAGGTGCCGGTGTACCCTGCTTGTTGGCTCTTTATCAGGATTATACCGGAAATGCCAAAGATATCGCGTTGGCCTATGCCAAAGGAATTGGCGGAGCACATGCCGGCGTCATTGAAACGACTTTTAAAGAAGAAACCGAAACCGACTTGTTTGGCGAACAGGCTGTTCTTTGCGGCGGAACCGCTGAATTGGTAAAGGCTGGATTCGAAACACTTGTTGAAGCCGGTTATCAACCTGAAATCGCCTTTTTTGAGTGCCTGCACGAACTGAAATTGATCGTAGATCTGCTTTATGAAGGGGGTATCGAACGCATGTATTATTCGGTTAGTGATACCGCAGAATATGGCGGTATGACGAGTGGTCCCAAAGTGATCAATTCTGATACAAAAGAACGCATGCGCGAAATACTTTCTGATATACAGACTGGCAAATTCGCCAAAGACTGGATCCTGGAAAACAAAGCCGGTCAGGCTTCCCTGGGTTCCATGCGCGATATCCACCACAACCTGCAAATTGAACAGGTTGGTCGTGAACTCAGAAAAATGATGAATTGGATCGAAACTGAAGCATAGGTGCTATTATTATGAGCGGCAGCAAAATAGATATCTTTGACACTACCCTCCGGGACGGAACACAGGGTGAAAAAGTAGCTTTTTCAGCAGACGACAAAGTTCGTATCGCCAAACGCCTGGATAAAACCGGTATTGATTATATCGAAGGCGGGTGGCCGGGCTCAAATCCCAAGGATTTTGAGTTTTTCGAAAAAGCCAAAAATGTAGACTTCGAACATGCAAAGATTGTAGCTTTCGGCAGTACACAGCGTGCAGGTCATGCTCCTGAAGAGGACAAAAACCTGCAGGCCTTGATTTCGGCCGAAACACCGGCAATTAGCATTTTTGGTAAATCCTGGATCTTGCACGTCGAAGAAGCCCTGAAAATATCCTGGGAAGAAAACCTGGAATTGATATCTAATTCTGTCGCTTATTTAAAAGCACACGACAAAGAAGTTATTTATGATGCGGAACATTTCTTCGACGGGTATAAAGATAACCCGGAATACGCGATGAAAACGCTGAAAGCCGCTGAAAGTGCCGGTGCCGATGTACTGGTACTTTGCGATACCAACGGCGGCACGCTTAATACGGAAGTCAGCCGGATCGTATCCGAAGTCGAGAAACAGGTAAATGCACCGCTGGGTATTCATGCCCATAACGATTCGGAGCTCGCCGTTGCCAATTCCCTGGCAGCCGTGGCTGCTGGTTGTATCCACGTACAGGGTACTGTAAACGGTTACGGCGAACGATGCGGAAATGCCAATCTCTGCTCTATCATTCCCAATTTACAGCACAAGTTGGGCTTTGATTGTGTGACGGAGGAGCAGTTGGCTAAGCTCACTTCACTTTCCCATTTCGTCAGTGAACTGGCTAATCTCAGTCATCCAAGCCGGCTTCCTTTTGTAGGTAAAAGTGCTTTTGCGCACAAGGGTGGCGTGCATGTCAGTGCCGTCATGAAGAATGTTCGCACCTACGAGCATATGAAACCGGAACTCGTCGGTAATAACCGGCGGGTGCTGGTCTCTGATCTTTCCGGCAAGAGCAATGTCTCCTACAAAGCCGACGAACTCGGCATCGACCTGGATAAACACCGGGAGAAAGTCCCCGATATCGTCCAGCAGCTGAAAAAACTGGAAAATGACGGGTACCAGTTCGAAGCGGCAGATGGTTCATTCGAACTCCTGATCAAACGCATGACCAACGAGTGGGACGATTTCTTCAAGCTGGAAGGATTCCGCGTAATTACCGAGAAAAATGGCTCTGAACAACCCCGTTCCGAGGCCACCATTCGGGTCAAGGTGAATGGGCAAATGGAGCACACGGCTGCCGAAGGCGGCGGACCGGTTCATGCCCTGGATTGTGCCCTGCGTAAAGCGTTGAATAAATTCTATCCCGAAATTTCACAGATGTATCTCACTGATTACAAAGTGCGGGTTCTCAATGAAAAAGACGGAACCAGTGCAAATGTACGGGTATTGATCGATTCAGCCAACGACGAGTCGAGCTGGGGGACCATCGGAGTTTCACAAAATATTATTGAAGCAAGCTGGCAGGCCCTGACCGACAGTATTTCTTATTACCTGACCAAACACACGACAGACTTAATTGAAGATCAACAAGAAGTTTTACAGGAATAAAATTTAACAACGATGGGTTGAAGTCAGCAACCATATAATGAACTGATTACAATCCCGACGAAGTTTTAACATTCAGTAATTTCTTACAGTAAATACAACAAAGGAAACACGATAATGGAAGACCGAATTCAAATTTTCGATACCACCTTACGAGATGGGGAGCAGTCTCCCGGCTATAGCATGAACCAGGATGAAAAAATCCGGTTAGCCCTCCAGCTCGAGCTACTAAAGGTGGATGTTATCGAAGCCGGTTTTCCCATCTCATCGGAAGGCGACTTCAATACCGTCCGCGAAATTTCCAAAGTGATAAAAGGATGCAGTGTTGCCGGACTTTGCCGAACCAAAAAGAAAGATATTCAGCGGGCCTATGAAGCGCTGAAATATGCTGAGAAGCCGCGTATTCACACCTTCATTGCCACTTCAGATATTCACCTGGAGCACAAATTACAGAAATCCCGGCAGGAAGTGCTGGACAGCGCTGTTGAAGCGGTCGAATATGCCAAGAGCATGTGCAATGATGTTGAGTTTTCGGCTGAAGACGCATCGCGCAGTGATCCGGAATATTTGTATGAAGTTTTTACAGAAGTGATCAAAGCAGGTGCCAATGTGATCAACGTGCCGGACACCGTTGGTTATGCCCTCCCCTGGGAATATGGACAATTGATCAAAAATATTCGGGAGAATGTACCCAATATTGATCAGGCTATATTAAGCGTGCACTGCCACAACGATTTGGGGATGGGCGTTGCCAATTCGCTGATGGCCGTTCAGAATGGTGCACAGCAAATTGAGTGCACCATCAATGGAATTGGTGAACGGGCCGGAAATGCATCGCTGGAGGAAATTGTAATGGCGATCAAGACGCGACAGTCCGATTTTGAGCAGGATACGCGTATTGATACCCAACAGATTTATCCGACCAGCCAGATGTTGACGGAAATTACCGGTAAAAACGTTCAGCCCAACAAAGCGATTGTTGGCGATAATGCATTTGCTCACGAGGCGGGCATTCATCAGCATGGCGTTTTGAAGAACCCGATGACTTACGAGATTATGACCCCGCAGTCCGTCGGCATTAACAGCAATAAGATTGTGCTGGGGAAACATTCCGGCCGTTATGCCCTGCGCGAGCACATCAATGAACTTGAGTTTGATCTGACCGAGGAACAACTGGAGAAGGTTTACCAGGAGTTCACGCATTTGGCTGATGAGCAAAAAATTGTGCGCGAAAATGAGCTGATATCACTTGTGACCCGGGTTACCCGGGATAATAGTAAAAACGGTCGATCCGTTAACTCAGCGAACGCAGTAACTCAATAAGATACATTCAACAATAATTTTTTATAAATCATTAAAATTAATACCAGGAGTTTTTAAAAATGGGAATGACTCTCACTGAAAAGATCCTTGCTAAACACAGCGGCCGATCCAGCGTCGAGCCCGGCGAAAGTGTCTGGGTAAATGTGGACGTTTTGATGACTCACGACGTTTGTGGACCGCCTTCCATCGGCATTTTCCGGAAAGAGTTTGGTGAGGATGCACGGGTCTGGGATAAAGACAAGCTCGTTATCATCCCGGATCACTATATTTTTACGAACGATAAATATGCCAACCGAAATGTAGATATTCTCCGGGCTTTTGCGGCCGATCAGGATCTTCCCAACTATTATGATGTGGGAACGGATGACTATAAAGGCGTTTGCCATATTGCTATGCCTGAAGAAGGGTTTACGCGCCCCGGCGAAGTCTTGTTCGGAACGGATTCTCACACTTGCACCGCCGGCGCTTTTGGTCAATTTGCCACGGGTATCGGTAACACCGATGCCGCTTTCATCATGGGTACCGGTAAACTCTGGGTTAAAGTGCCCGAGACCATGAAATTTGTATTCGAAGGTGATGAAATGCCCGAATATATCATGGCCAAAGATATCATTCTCCAGATTATCGGTGATATTGGTGTTGACGGCGCCACCTACCGAACCATGGAATTTGCCGGTTCCGGTATCAAAGCCATGGATATGGAATCCCGCATGACCCTCACCAACATGGTGATTGAAGCAGGCGGTAAAAATGGCGTGGTTGATCCTGATCAAAAGACGTTTGATTACGTCAATCAGCGCACCGACAAGCCTTTTGAAGCGGTACACAGCGATGATGATGCCAACTATCACAGCATCTATGAATACAAGCTGGAAGATATGGTCCCGATGATAGCCAAACCGCATAGTCCCGATAACAAAGCAACGGCAGAAGAACTGGAAGGTACCGAGTTGGATCGTGCCTATATCGGTTCCTGCACGGGTGGAAAACTTTCCGATTTTGTAGCTGCAGCAAAGATATTGCAAGGCAAAAAGCCTAAAATTGATACTTATATTGTTCCTGCTACCACGGAAATTGCCGATCAGTTGAAAACGGAAACCGTGAATGGTCAACCTATCGAAGATATTTTCGTGGAAGCCGGTTGCCAAATCGGTAACGCATCCTGCGCAGCCTGCCTGGGCGGACCCTCCGATACGTTTGGCCGGCTGAATAACACTGAGCGATGCATCTCCACCACCAACCGGAATTACCCGGGACGTATGGGATCCAAGCAAGCCGCTGTTTACCTGGCTTCTCCCTATACTGTGGCTGCATCTGCCTTAACCGGTACCATCACAGATCCAAGAGCATTCATATAAACCTTAAAATTTCAGAATATTTTGTCAGCAACAGCGACGCAAGAAAAAGAAGAGAAGGACATGTCGAAGGACACGATCAAAGGAAAAGCCTTTGTACTTGGGAAAAATATTGACACGGATCAAATTATTCCGGCTGAGCACCTGGTCTACAGCCTGGATGATCCGGAAGAACGTAAATTTTACGGCCGCTATTCACTTTCCGGTGTGCCGGATGATGAATCCGGGCTCCCCCAGGGAAATATCCCACTGGTTAAAGAAGGTGAATTCGAATCGGAATACGATATCGTGGTAGGCGGGCCCAACTTTGGTTGTGGTTCGTCGCGCGAGCATGCCCCGGCTTCCATGGAAATTGCCGGGATTAAAGCGATCGTGGCTCCCACCTATGCCCGAATTTTTTATCGCAATTCGGTAGATGGCGGTTTTGTGGTGCCTTTTGAGAGCGAAAAAGATCTCAGTAAAGAAATTCACACCAACGATGTGATCGAAATTGACAAAGAAAACCGGAAGCTTATCAATCATACGCAAGACAAAACGTATGAACTGAAGCCTCTTGGCAGTGTTGAAGATATTGTTGCTGCCGGCGGAATCTTTGAATATGCACGCAAAACCGGGATGGTGGATTAATCGATGAGTAAGAAAAAAATTACAATTCTACCCGGTGACGGCATTGGTCCGGAAGTAACCCGGGAAGCCGTAAAAATTATTACTGCCACGGCCGATAAGTACGGTGTTGAAATCGAAACCGAAGAGTATACCGTAGGCGGGACGAGTTATGACGAATTCGGAACGCCCCTTCGGGATGAAGTGCTCGAAGCCTGCAAAGCATCGGACGCTGTATTCCTGGGTGCGGTAGGCGGACCCAAATGGGATAATGTTGAACCTGAAAATCGACCCGAAGCGGCCCTCCTGGGTTTGCGGAATGGTCTCGGTCTTTATACCAACCTGCGACCGGTAAAAGTTTACGAATCCCTGATTGGATCTTCTACCCTTAAAGAAGAAGTGATCCGCGATGTGGATTTACTGGTTGTTCGCGAACTTACCGGCGGCATTTATTTCGGTAAACCGCGGAAAACCGAAGATATTGAGGGTGGCGGAAAGCGTGCCATCGATTCACTAATCTACAGCACGCCTGAAATCGAACGCATTACCCGCAAGGCATTTGAGGCGGCGGCCAAGCGTAAACAAAAAGTGACCTCCGTCGATAAATCGAACATTCTGGACACTTCGCGTTTATGGAGAAAAACCGTGAATGAGGTGGCCAAAGATTACCCGAATATCGAACTGGAACACATGTTGGTCGACAATTGTGCCATGCAGCTTGTCCGCAACCCGGGACAGTTCGACGTCATTCTGACCGGCAACATGTTTGGCGATATCCTGAGTGATGCGGCATCCATGTTGACGGGATCGATCGGGATGCTGCCTTCCGCCAGTCTTGGTGATGGTACTGCGATGTATGAGCCCGTTCACGGCTCCGCACCCGATATTGCCGGATCCGGCAAAGCAAATCCCCTTGCAGCCATTGCCTCAGCTGCACTTTTATTCCGCTACTCGCTGGATATGGATGAAGCGGCCAACGATATTGAAGAGGCTATCTTAGAAGTACTGCAAGAAGGGTTCCGAACGGCTGATCTTTCAGCAGGTTCCGACCCGGATAAAGTATTAAATACCACTGAAATCAGTGACGCTATTGCAGAAAGAATTAAATTGAAACAGGAGAATATTTCCAATGCATAACACAGCAATCCGTTCTCGTTCCACAGAAAAAACTACATCAACGAATTTAAAAATTACCCAAAGCGAAACCACCCGTATCGACAAGGTGGATCTGGATAATCCTGGATTCGGCGCAGTATTTACAGATCATATGTTTTCTGTGGATTACCAGGACGGCTCCTGGAATACGCCTGAAATTTTACCCTACGGACCTTTTGAAGTGGAACCGGCCATGTGCGCCCTGCACTACGGACAGGCTATTTTTGAAGGAATGAAAGCTTTTTATAACCAGGATGGCTCCATCAAGGTATTTCGGCCGGATGCCCATCACCGCCGCATGAACAAATCGTGCCGCCGGTTGTGCATCCCCGAAACTGAATTCGACGTATTCATGGATGGGCTGAAAACCCTGATCAAAATTGATAAAGACTGGGTCCCCAAAAAACACGGGAACGCCCTTTATATCCGACCTTTTATTTTCGCTTCTGATAATTATTTATCAGTCAAGGTTTCGGATTCCTATAAGTTCTTCGTCATTACTTCACCGGTTGGTTCCTATTATAAGGAAGGTATAAACCCGGTAAGCCTGATC
>Ga0209918_1000910_pt1 | contig 17549 bp, 35 predicted proteins | sample SalPonD_shore_MG_FD_185712 | JGI IMG/M metagenome (GOLD analysis project Ga0209918, IMG submission 185712) | Salt pond soil microbial communities from South San Francisco under conditions of wetland restoration - Salt Pond MetaG... | ecosystem: Environmental > Aquatic > Marine > Intertidal zone...
ATGTTTGCCGTTTAGGGGCCGCGGCCCCCTGAGTCAGGACAGGGGACCGCGGTAACGGCACCGGCAGGGAGTACCGGCGGGTGCAACACGCGGGGGGCGTAGTACACCTGTCAGCAAAGATAGTCGGGGGGGCTTTGCCTAGTCAAGGCCCACCGAACCGTCGCAGGTTCGCGAACTATTGACTACAATTTGTGGACGGCACTAACAGGGGATATATAAGGCTATGAAAACAGTGGACTATTTAGACGCCATCCGGCGCAAATATAACTGCAGCGACTACCGGGCGGCGCAGCTGCTCGAGGTCACAAAACAGACCGTCAGCCACTACCGCAAGGGGGGATCGTTCAGTGAAGGGGCCGCGATCAAGGCCGCGCAGCTGCTCGAGCTCGATCCGGCGGAAGTGTTGATCGCGACTCAAGCGGAAAGAATCAAACACCGCGAGGCGCGGCAGATCCTCGAGAAATTGGCCAAGGGATTGCACCGCGGGGCCGCGGCCGGCCTGGTCTTGGCCGCCCCTTTTGTGTTCGCCGCGTGGGCCGTGCACGAGGTCTGTATATTATGTCAAATAGGGCGCGCGCGGCATCTCCAGTCTGTGACTACCCTGCCAGTAATTTAAGGAACCGCTAACGTGTCGCCGCGCCCTGCGGCACACTCCCGCCCCGGTGTACGATTCAAGGAAGGGATCGAGGTGGTGGAAGTGGTGAACGATCTAAGCCCCGGTGCCCTGCTGTGGGCCGCCGGCCTGTCTTGGGACGCCCTGCCCGATGTCTGCAACGTCAGCGCGCGCAGCGTGCAGCGCTGGCGGGCGCGCGGCCAGCTGCCCGCGTTGCTGGTGTTGTTCCTGGCCTGCTTTCAAGACTTGGGGATCATCGCGCCCGAGTGGTCCGGCTGGCAGCTCAGCCACCGCCAGGGCGAACTGTACAGCCCCGAAGGGGTCGGGTACCGGCCCGGCGATTTGCTCTCATTCCAGTTTCGCCTGCAACAGATCCGAATTCTGCAGGGCCGGGTGGCGCAGCTCGAGCGCGAGCTCGAGGCCCGCCCGCCGCTCCGGCCTCAACGCTGGCAGCCCGCCCGCGGGCGGCGGCGCGCTCAGTCGCACGGCGGCTCAATGCGTTCAATCAACTCGTAGTGTTGCTGAAATAAGGAAAGGGATCGCGGGTGCCTGTCGTGCGCGCATACCTCGCGCGCGCCGTTCCAACATTCGCGGATCTGGACTACGAAGGCCGGCAGGTCCGGATCGTCAGGGTCGCGCGCCCACCAGTAGCCCAGCGCAGGTGCAGGTTGATCAGTGGAGCTCATGGCCGGCAGCTTAGGCCGGTTTGTGTTTTTTCACAAACACCCGCGCGGGTGTTTGTTATCTCGTGGCCGCGGCCGGCTCAGTCGCGGGGCTTTTGCCGGCGCTCGGGCCGCTTGGCGATCTCCCACACGTGCGCGTCCAGGGTCTGCACCGTCTCGCGCAACAGGCGCACGGACTCGGCCAGGTTGGCGATCTGCTCCTGGTGAATCGCCACCGATTCTTTCAGCGCGAACCAGGAACCGAACACGCCCACCACGGCCCCGAAGATCGCCCCGCCGGCGACGCTGAATACGTGCCCGATGTCCACTACTGCCCCCGGCTGTAACGCTCGCGCAGGCCTTTGAAACGGGCGTTGCAGGTGTGCAGCTGGGCCCCCTGGGCGAGGGTCAGATCGACCAGATCGCGCCACGTCTCACCGCCCAGCACCGGGTACACCACCGGTTTGGTCAATTCCTTTTTCAGGTGAAGATCCGGACAGCCCGGCGCGGCGCAAGATGCTGACAACGTCGCCAGGCATAGGGCGATCCAGGCACGGGCCGCGCGCGCGCTGCAGTGCAGCGTGCGCCGTTGCCAGGCGCGCCGCGCTTGTCGCCTGCAGGTGGTGAAGCTGGGCCACCAGGCGCGCCTGGCCGGCCTGGTCTTTCGCGCGGGCTTGGCGGTCCGCGGCCAGCTGCTCGGCGCGCCCTTCGGTGTAACCTTTGTGGTGTGCATACCAGATCCCCCCCGCGCTCGCCAACGCGGTGATCGCGAACAGCACCGCGGCGATTTCGGCGCGTAGCATCATGCCGCGGGTTTGGTTTGGTCGTGTTGCTTCACGCCCCAGCCCCCGGCCGCGAACACCGCGCCCAGACCGGTGCCGAAGTCCACCCCATTGAAGGCGTGACCGTGCAACACGGACCAGGCCCCCAGCACCAGGTACAACACCACCCCGGCAGCCCACAAGGTCCGCACACCGTAGCTCGAAAAGATCCAGCCGCGCATGGCCATGGCGGCTATAACAGCAGGCGTTTGATCGCCAGGCCCGCCAGAACCAGGCCCGCCAGGGTCAGGCCCTTTTTGATCGTCGGCCAGTGCGTCGGGCCCGGCTCGCCGAACGGGGCCGCGGTGATCGGGTTGATGTACGCCTGGCGCGGGACAATGGTCACTTTGGGCTTGAGCTGCTCGAGCAGCCAATGCCCCGCGCCCGGTGTCGCGCCCGGTGCAAAGGGATCTTTCAGATCGATCGTTGGCAGGTAGGCCGACTCGATCCGGATCTCTTGCACCAGGTCATTTAGATTTGTGGCCACCGTTGGATCTCCGCTTGCGCCTGGTGCTCGTGTTGCCGCGCCGCTTCGGGGTGCGCGTAACCATGACATACAGCCCCGCGGCGCTCAGGCCCAGGGACAGGCCCCAGAAGACCGCCAGGCCTGGGTTCGCCTTGGCCCAGGCCATCAGGCGGTGCACCAGGCCAGGGCCGCCTGTAGCGGCCGGTACCGGGGCCCCGCTCGGGCCGTGGGCCGGCGGCGGCGCGCTCGAGCTCGAGCTCGTGGCCGGCAGCGTGGCCGGCGTTGGCGGCAGCTGCAGGGCCTGGCCGATGTAGATCGTGTACGGGGCGGCGATCTGATTCAGGCGCGCGATATCGGGCCACATGGAAGCGTGCCCTAACACGCGTTCGGCAATGGTCGATAGGGTATCCCCCGCCTTGACGGTGTAGGAGCTCATGCGATTGCCCCGTTATCGCGCAGCCAGGCGAGGTAGTTGGTGCCATAGGTGTTTCGCAGCTGGGCCACCGATACGCTGGGCAGCTGAAAGTGGGCCATATCCTTGAACGTGTGCCAGTCCCCGCCCCACTCCAGGCCCAGGGCCTTGCCGATCTTGCCCAGCTCCTGCCAGCGCGGATCGCTCGCGTCGGGCCACTCGGGTTGCCCCAGCGCGGACCGAAACACGATGTCCACGGCCGCGCCCCAGGTGTGGTAACTGTTGTATTGATCTTTAAGCTCGCTGGTTTTCTGCTTCTGGTATTGCGCCTCGCGACCAGGTGATCGCCAGCCGTCTTCAAACATCACATCAAGGCCGGCCGCCTTGGCCTGGGCGAGCAGCTGCAAGGCCTTGTGCTTCATTTCCGGCAGCAGGTAATCCCATTTTTTGCCGTGCAGATTGTCGCCGCTCATTTTCAAGGCTCCGATCAGGGCCAGCGCACCGGCCGCACCGCCCAGGATTAACAGGGTTCGCCCGCGCATCTATTCAACGTGGTACATCAGGAGCACGTAAAACGTGCCCGTGAAGGCCTCGGCCGCGGTGCTGGTCAGGTAGACGTAGGAATTCGGCCCCAGGCGTACGCCCGGTCCGGTGCCGTCCAAAATGTTATTGGAGCCTGCCCCATAGGGGCCAAAGTCCACGATCCCCGAGTCCCACAGCACCGCCCCGCCGCCCGCGGCCGCCGGCACGTTGACCGCGCCCAGGGCGACAATCCCCAGGGAACTGGCCGCGTTGGCGATCTCCAGGCCAAAGGCGCGCGGCCCGGCCACGGCCGCAAACACATCGCCCGCCAGCTGGATCCGCGCCTTGTCGATCACATACGTGGTATTGGGCCCGCTCGGGTTGGCGGTGAGCTGCACGGCCGGCACGGTTGAGTAGCCCGCGCCGCCGCCGCCCACTGCAAAATTTGGATCTTGCTTGAGATAGGAATCGGGAAAGACCGATCCGCGCGGCGGCTGGTACAGGGGCACAATCGTGCCGCCGGCCAGCGGATAGTAGCCCAGAAAATATTGAATGCCCGCGCCTTCCATCGTTCAGCCCTCGAGGGCCAGGCCCGCGCCTGGATAGCCCGGTGCGGTCCCTAGCTCGCCGACCAGGAACACCGCGGACGTGGGCACCGCGTCGCCGCTCTCGCGGTACACTTGGCCGGGCAGCAACAGCAGCCCAAATCCGGGCCGCGCTTGGATACCGTAGGAGATCCGCCAGGCGAACGGGCTTTGATTCTGGATCAGCAGGAACCGCCGGGAAGGGTTGCCGGGCAGTACTTGTTTCACTTCGTTGGTAACGCCCAGGGCGACCGGTGCGGAAGTGACAAGCGGGGCCGATTGGGCACCAGGCCCACCAGCCCCACCGCCCGAAGGGCGGCCGGTCTGGCGCTCAATCGGCAACAGGCAGCGGGACGGGTCAGCCATGGCCAGCCCCCCTAGTCGTCTTTGCGGTATTTGAAACCGTGCAGCGACACGTACAGATCGTACACCGTGCCCGCGGTGGCGTAGTTGCGCGCGGACAGCTTCAGGGTGGAACCACCGTACAGCCAAAACGGTTTGGCCAGCTCCATGGGCCCCTCGACCGGGCCGCCGGCCAGGGACGGCAGCGGGGCCTCGGAATCGGTGAACGGGTTAGCGACCAGGGACAGCTGCAGCGTTACCAGCGGCACCACCGCCGTGCCCCGCTCCTGCAGCGCTCCGCCGATGTTGGCGTGGTAGCTGGTCGACAACCAGAAAAAATCGCTGTCGTTCTGCACCTGGACCGATTCATCAGTGGGCGCAGCCGCCACCGCCAGGGCGGCCCAGTGCACCGTATAGGTGAACGGGCCGACCAGGCGGGCGGTGTACTTGCCGTGCTCGACTACGGGATCAACGTTCATTGGCAGGCCTTCGCGTTGGGTGACTGATCAGGACGGTGCGCGCCTTACTGCTGGGCGCGCATCCGGGTGCCGATCAGGATCGCCTGGACGCGGCCGGCCGTGGCCGAAGGCATCGGCACCGCCTTGGACCATTTCAAACTGAATTTGAAATTGATCGCGTACTCGAGAGTGAGGCCAGGCTCCTGCAGCTTGAACAGGCGGCCCACCGGGGTCAGGTAGGAGCCTTCCAGCTGGTAGGCGGCATCGGCCGCGGCGGCCTGGTTGACGGACACCGTGCCGCCCACGTGCAGATCGAAGCGCTGAGGCGGCGGAAAATTGGACAGCGGGCCCAGCAGCACCTGCGGTTTGTTCGCAAGGCGCATGTCCAGGTAGCCCTGCTCCCAAAAGGCGGCCGAATCGTTCGCGGCCGGGTTGGTGGCCACGGCCGCGGCGGCCGCGGCCACCGTCTCCTGCACCGGGTCGACACCAGGCACGAAGCGCAGGGCCACGTACTCGATCAGGAAGGCCTCGCCGCGGGGCATCTGCCCGGCCTGCTCGAGGTTGGTATCCTCATACGTCTTTTTCTGGGTCGCATCGAACGTGGACGTTCCGCTGTTGACCGGCTCGGTGAAAAACGCGAGCTCGGTCTGGCCGGCGGCCGCGTAGGGTTGCCAGTCGTACAGGTGATCGGCGACCACCTCGGCCTGGTCCAGGTTGATGCCGCGCCCGCGGGCAAACTGTGCCTTGATGTCGTGCTGATTCATGGTCTCGTTTCCTCATCCTTCGGCGCAGGTCGCCCTGCGGATGTTGTCTGTGGGTTAAACGTCCGCTTACTCGTTGCTGAGATACACGCCCATCCCGTGCACGGGACTGGATCCGGTGCCCAACGGCCCTTCATCCACGTAGGCGCCCAACATGGATCCACCGCCGTTGATCTCCGACATGTCCGCGCCCAAGGGACTGCCACCGCCGTGGGTTTCGTAGGTCATGGAGGGATAGGCCGCCATGCCATCCATGCCGTGCAGCGGGATGGCCGGGAAAGTGCTGGCTAGGTAGGCTTTGCCGCTCTCGTACAGCACACCGCCGACCATGCCGCCGATAGCGAACGTCGCGATCTTGCGCGGCAAAAAGAAACTGCTGAGCAGGCCCAGCGCGGCCGCGATACCGATCCGCCCGACCGGTTGCCACAGGCCCGCCTTGAGCATGGCCGGCAGGGGGATCAGGTTGTACACCAGATCGTTGGTGATGGCCGCGGCCGGGAACACCAGGGCCGGGGTCATTGCATCCTTGAGGGTGCGAACCACAGCACTACCGGACGGGTTGCGCCGATAGGTGCGCGCAGTCCGGCGGCGGGAATGACCGCGCCGACCGCGCCAGCCTTTCTTCGCAGCACGCGAGCGCGTGACACGGCTCTCGGGATTGCGCCGATAGGTGCGGCGCTTGGCCGTGCTCTTGCGGCGGCTCTTGGTGAATCGACCACCGCGGCCGCGGGCCGGCGTCTTGCGTTTCGGATTGGCCATCGTCTTTGCCCTCGTTCTCTTGCCCTGGGTACGCTTGCGGCGGCGGCGCGGTGCTGGGTTGATCATGATCACGTGTGGCATCGGCCCGCCTCGCAGTGAAAAAAAAAAGGGCCCGGCCGCCGTGAAGGCGAACCGGGCCCTAGTGTTTAGGTACCTGGTGGTGCTTGTTAAGTCTGAGACTAGGCGCGGCCCCTGGGCTTGTCAAGCCCGCGGGGCGGCGTGCGGATGGTCTCCACTATCTCGGCGCGCTGCACGCGCCCTGCTTCAACGTGTAGCGTGATCTTGCCGTAGAGCTCGCGCGGCAGGTCGTCAAACTTGCGCGCCAGGCGCTCGACGTGCGCGCGCATGGTCCCGCCCTCGCTCATCGGTCCTCGATCCCGCGGCTGGTCACGCGGTACTTACCGCCGGCCAAGAACATGCCGCGCCCGTCTTCGGAAATAACCAGGCGCGGCGCACTCTTGGCCGCGAACTCGTGCATGTACTGCAGGCGCTGGCCGTCGCGCACTGTCTCGTAGGCGATCCCCAACACGCGGCCCAACTCCCAGCCCACTTCCGGCGGCTCGGGCACGTACACGCGGCGCTGACGCTTGGGCGGCTCGCCGTGAAATCGCTCATAGGCGCGGCGGGACTTGCCCGTGCCACGGGTGGCTGGGTTGCGTTTGCGCGCGGCCGTCTTTTTCTTTTTCGCGGTGCGTTTTTTGACCGCGCGTGTTCGCGTCTTGCGCTGGGGCGGTCGCAGGTGTGCAGGCCAGGGGCCGCTCGGGTGACGTTTGCGCCATGACTCGCGCGCCTTGTCGTAGGCGATTGCCTCGGCCTGGGCCGGCGCGCGGCCCGCGTCTATGAGCTCGGCGATATTGCGCGAGATCGTGGCCTCGCTGTAGCCGTTTCGCAATGGCATCAGGCGCGCCTCTGGCGTTGGTAGTGTTCGTACACCAGGTACCCGGCCCCGGCCAAAAACAACACGCCCGCGCCCCACTTCAGCGTGGTGGACAGACCGGAAAACAGCCCGCCCGTGTCGGTCGTTTTGTTGACCAGCGCGGCCGCGTCTTGCGGCGAGTAACCCTGGTCCACATAACTTTTCACGGTGTCCAGTTTCTTGTTCATCTGGTAGGTATCAAGACTCTTGTTACCCACCCAAGCAATCGCCGCCGACACCACCGCAATGGAAATGATAACCAGCTGGCCCAGCTCGCCCAGCTGCACCTGCTGGGGCGGATGATAGCCAAACAACTGCGACACCTGGCCGGACACGTAGGCCCAAACGTTTTTGATATCGGCCCACTTACCCTGCAGCCATGCCACCACGTCGCCCAGGGCCGCGTTCACCTCGTCAATGCGCTGCTGCACCGCCCCGGCCTGGGCGAGGGTCGCGTTGTACTCTTTTTGCAGCTCGGGCGAGGCCTTCGCGATCTCGGCCTTGGACTTGAGCAGCTGCAGATTGTGGGCCCAGGCGTTGACTACCTTCTCCCACCGGGTGATCACATCGTGCCAGCTGCTCTTTTGTGCGGCCGTGGGCGGCACGTCGGCATTGACGGGCGCGGTGCCCGTTGAGCTCAGCGGCGTTTGCGTGTAGGTGTCCATCAGAACAGGTGAAACAGCTTGGCCAGGAAAAGACCGCCGATCCCCACCGTGGCGAGCGTGGCCACGGTACCGGTGCCACCGCTATGCGCGGGGTGCGGCGTGGTCACGGTGGCCGGATCGGGCGGCGGCGTGTTGGGCGAAATCGGGCCCAGCTGCTGGGGCGGTAGGTTCGCTTGCGCGTTCTGCACCTGCCGCTGCACCTGGTTCTGCACCTGGTCGGTTTGGCCGCTCTGGATCGCCTTGTACGTGCCGTACAGGTTCAGCACTTTGCCCGTGTAATTGAGCAGCGAATCGTACCAGCTCGAGGCATCGGTTACGGCGCTAAAACCGTGCAAGGCATTGGCACCAGGGCACGGGCCAGGCTTGCCCGCCTTGGCCATGCCTTCGGCTGCCTGCAGCAGGTCCGGGCGGTCTTTCTGCAATCGCTTGAACAGGGACGGGTGGGCCGCGGCCATCCACTGCAGTAGACCAATGGGGCCGCGTTCAAAGTGCGGCAGGTGCGGCGCGGGGTGCTGGTACGCGACCAGGGCCGGGCCGCCGTGCTTGGACACGTGCGTGCCGTGCGCCTTGCTGGTCATGAGCTCGCGCACGCTCTTGGGCACCGGGCGGCGCGGCCCAGGGGCCACAGGCGGGATCGCGGCATTGTTGCGCCCGCGCATATACACCACGTTGTACAGGTCGCTGCTTTTAACTTGCATTGCTGATCTCCGGCTCAGGTCAAAGAGACCTTGACCAAAAGCGTAGCACCGGCCAGCAGCGGTGCCAACTGCCCCGACTTGTGCCGGGCCGGCGGGGTGCTCGAGCTCGAGGCCGGGGCCGGCGCAGGTGTCGACGTGGCCGGCTGCTCGAGGGCCTGGGCGGCGGGCAATTTGAAGGCCTTGGCGTGCGCCTTGGCCGCGCGCTGCACCGCGTCGCGCGTAGCGGTCACGATCACGTTAGTCAGCGGCTCTTTGCTTTGGATCTTCTTCTTCGCCTCGGGCGAGGCCTCAATCATCGCCTGGATCCAGTCGGCCGCCTTGACCGGAAACCCGGCCCCTTTGAAGTACGCGCGCAGCGCATCGCGCCTGGCAGTCTTGGCCATCTGCACGCGGTAGGCGCTCGAGGCCATCGGATCATTCCCGTTAGGCGGCGGCCCGTAGGGCGTGGGCATCTTGGCCCGGCTTCGGTAAGTCCAGAAAATCGGATGGCCCAGGTTTTTGTTGATGTAGTGCGGGCGCATCGGTAGCGACTGCACCCACTGGAACCACTGATCCGGCGACCATCCTCCAGAAAACTTCACCGGCGTAGGCCCCCACAGGTTGGCGCGTAGCTCATTGGTAAATGCCAACGTCACCAGGATCGCTAGATTAGTCTGCAGCTGGCCCAAGGCGGTGGTGGCGGTTTGCAGATCCTGTTTCGCCTTGGCCAGGTCGTGGGGATTGCTCGCGGTGGCCGCCGCGCGCGCCGCGTCAGACAGGGCCTTACCCAGGCCATCGGCGGGATCGCCCTTTGCACTTCGCGCGGCCATGCCCTCGAGGGGCCCCATTAACTTTTTGCCCATCGTGGTTAGGTCCGCGTTGGGCGGCAGTGGTGGGGCCGTTACCGCCTTCAACGCCAGGCGCGGATCCATGACCTTGGACACCAGATCCCCGGCCAGCTTCTTGGCGATCACGGTATCCAACGCCGAAAAGGTTTGCACCAGCAGGCCGGACAGTGCGCCCGCGCTCCAGGCGGCGGCCACGAGCTCGACGATCAAAGCCACCTGGGCCTGGTATTTTTTCGGGAACTGGTTGGCGATAGCGTGCAGCGCGGTCTGCAGCATGTCCTGCACCAGGCCCAGCGGACCCCATAGGCCGGTGTCGGGCGGGTTTTGATACTCGACCATGCCCCACGGGCCCTTGTTCAACTGACCAACGGGTTGACGGGTTAGGGTGCGCGTCGACAGATCGCTAACCATGGCCGGGAAGTAGTACCACGGCCCCAACGTCTGAGCCTTGCACGAGGTGTGCACGTGCCATTGGCCGTTATGACCAGGCCGGCCGAATTCTTGGAACTTCAGCCGCGTGCAGGTAAACCCAATGGGGGTCCAGGCGTCTGGGACTCCGCGATAAAAAAACGATGGTCTTTTGTACGTGCTCATGCTCTACCCCACAACAAGTTTGTGTGGCAAGGGCGGCTCCCAGCCCATCGGCCGCGGCTCGGTTGGGTCCATCGGGATCCAGTGCCCGCGCACCAGCGCGCGCAACCACACGTGGGAGAATTGGCGCGGCGAATAGCCGCCGGCCACCAGCTTGACGTGGGCCCCAGTCGCCACCAGCAGCGCGCCCAACAGTATCACTTTGTCGTCACAATCCCCGGCGCGCATCTGGAGCGTAGCCTCGGGAGTCTGGAGACCTTCGATGGGTTCGCGAATGTAGCGGATCCGATCACGCACGAAACGAAACAGCGCGCGCGCCTCGCCCACGTAGTCTTTTTGCGGCAGGGTGTTAGTGATTTGACGGGCGGCGGCATAGACCGCCATGGAGAAATTCGCCTCAGGGCGCATCAGGCCCCACATTAAACGCAGGGTGTGCCGCGTCCCTGCGACACCGCCGGGCAGTGCTTGAACGTTACCCGATAGGGCCCTCATTGTTGGCAGCTGTAGTTTCACCCTCACCCGCTCCGGTCTCGCCTGGGTCCGCTCCTTGCGCTTCCTTCGCACGCTCGGCCCGCTCAAGTTTCACGAATTCAGCCAATTCCATGAGCCAAGACTCGTAGTTTTTCCACCGCGGGTCAAGGCGCGACAGCTGGGCCACCGGGTCTTTTAGGATCTCTACCAGCAATTCCTCGGGCACCTCATCGCAGATAATGCCAACGAAATTGCCTGGGTTTTTATCGGCCGCGGCCGCCTGCAGCAACATGCCCAAATACATTTGCATAGGGTTTACGCCTTCGGTTTGCTGGTTGGCCGCGGGCCGCTCGCCTTGATGGGGCGGCGGCTCCGCGGCGGCGGGTAGCTGGGCGGACGGCAGGGCCGTCTGCGCCTGGGCGGCGGCGGCCATGGGCCCGCCTATCTTGTCGATCAGTTTCTCAAGGAAAGCGATCGGGTCTTTGTCCCCGCCGCCCTCGCCGCCCGTGATATCGCGCGCCACTTCCACGAGCTCGCGCAGGTTTTTTATATCGAACCCTGTTTCAGGCGAGGCCCGCGGCGGCTTGGGCGTCATGTCGTGGAGCGTTCGCATGGTCTCGGCCATGGCGGCCATCATGGCGGCCGGGTCGCTCGAGGCCGGCGCGGTGTTTACCCGCTCGGCCAGGCGGTCGATCCGGTCGTACATCGGTGACAGGGCCTGGGCAATCGCCGTGGCAAAGCTCTGTGGGTCCAGGCCCTGCGGATTGCGCGCGGCGCGCTCGGCTTCTTCTTCCTCGGGCGTCTTATCGATGTAGACGGTGCGCCGTTCGATCCGCGTCATGGTTGGCCGACGATTCGCGCCGCGTGCTCGTTTGGCGAAAAAATCGAACACGTAGCGGTGGCCGCCGCCAAACTTGGCGCGCACCGCGTCCAGGGTGAATCCCTCGGGGCTCATGTTGCCCTTGTATTTCAGATCGCCGTTTTCGTCTTTGATTTTTACTTGTATATAGCCGTCTTCATCGGGCAAAGACGCCAAGGCGGAATCAATATCAGCTTCATCCGCCGGTAGGTCGTCCTGTAGCTGGTCGTGGTCTTGTTCGCTCTGCTCTACTGCCATTGGTGTTGCCTCTGTGCGGTCGATATGTCGGGGCTATGCCACTGTTATGAAACCAGGCCCCGCGGGCCTTTTCCAGCGGTTTTTAGTGCCTGTCGGCCGGCGGATCCTCCTGCTCGAACTCGCCACACCGGTTGTCATGGCGCACGCGCGGCCAGGCGGACACGAAGGCCAGGCCGCCCTGTGGGCTTTGGGCCGGAAACACCTTGGGCGGATAGCGGCGGCACTCGCCCTGGCCCACTTCATCGCCTACCCGCTCGTAATGATCGCACTCGCTGCAGGTGAACAGGCCGGCCAGGCTCTGGCCGTGGGTGGTATCGGTGGTGGTGTCGTCAGTCATCGTGGTCACCTCTCAGGTAGTAGACGCCTTCGCGGCGCGGTGGGTTGAAAATTTCCCGCACGGTGATCGCGTTGCCGCGCGGTGGTGGGTTCAGGTCGACATAGGCCAGGCGGGCCTCGAGGGTTTGGGCGAGCTCGCGCAGGAACTCGCCCAGGCGCGGATCGGCCGCCTGGATCGCATCCCACTGCCGCCAGCGTTCGCGCTTTCGGATCTCGCGCTGGGTGTAGATATTCAGATGGGGCCCCGTCACCAACATGATGATCGATGCTCGCATGATGTCCCTCCCGGTTGTTCCGGCAAGTGTTGGAGAAAGTCAGCGGCTATTGGCCAGGGTCAAAATCCCGCGGTGCCAGGCGAGCTCGGCGAGATCGCCCAGGGTTTTGGCTTTGTACGGGCTCGTGCACTGTGCGTTGTTCAGATAACTAGCGACCGCCAACAGCTCGCGGTGCAGCTCCATCCAGGCTGTAGCCCCGCCCAGGATTTCGCGGTCTCGGGCATATTGCCATCGCCTGGCAATCCATCGCTCAAAGCGCGAGGCGCGCGCCGCCCTGGGGCCCCCTCTGCGGGGCTCCCAGGACCACGAGATACCACGGAAGCGCACCCCGGCCATTACGGCGGGGCCCTCTGGTGTTGTTGTGCGGTCGCCTGGTGGGCTTTTTGTGGGTCAGTAGCGAAAAAGTTATGGCCCGTTATCAAGTCAACCTGATACCCCGCGGTGCCATCGAACGAAATTAACCCCACCCAATCCACGTTGCCCATGTCCAGGCGCTCGCCGTGAACCATGGATTTACGCAGGCGGTCGCGGCGCTTGGCCGGTGTGTCGCGGTCTCTGCCCGGCAGGTCGCGCCACAGGGCCCCGGCCACCGTGGGGGGCACTTCGGCCAGCTCGGCCCACTGGCGGCGCTGGTGCAGCCCTGCGGCGTTCCAGCGCTTCTCGTGCAGCCCGTACAGCACCCCGTAACTCCGCACGCGACGAAAGCCCAGCTGGGCTTGCCACCACTCGAGCCACAGCTCCGGATCCCAATCGACCATAGCCGGGGCCGCGCTCGTCCCCGCGCCCGCCTTGTCTTCGGACTTGGCCGGCACGATTCGCGCGGAATATTTGATCGCCTCGAGCAGGGCCGCGCGCAGCGCTTTGGCCTCGCCCTTGAGCTCGCGGATATGAATGTTTGCGCCCCAGGCCAGGCGCACGAGCTCGAAATCAAACCGGCCGCGCACGCAGGCAAAGGCGTTTAGGTGCACATTCCACTGCCCGTCACGTGATAACGGATCTTCTTGTATTACCAGGGAACCGCGAATATCAAACAAGCGCGGCCACTGGTCGCGGCGCGCCACCTTTCGCCGCCATTTCTTTTTCTTCTCGTTCCAGGTGTAGCGGATCGGACAGTAGCGGCGCGCGTCGCAAAGCTGCTTCCAACGCTCCATCATTTCCCGCTTACCTTGAGCCAGCTGGCCGGGCCGGTAATTGTGTGTAGTGGGCACCAGGTAAAAGATCCGGTTCCATCGGTCTGTTTGTGAGAAGTCCAACAGGGCGGGCAGGTACCACTCGGAAAGGCGCTGGGTTTCTTCGCGCGATTCATCGGGGCACAGGCGCACCTGGCCACACTTGTGATCCCAGGCCATCAGCCAGCCGCCGCCCGGCTTTTCCCCTAGGTAGCCGCTTTGCCGACACTCGCGCAGGGACTGTGCAATATCCAGCAGCGTGCGCGGGCGCGTGGTGATCGTCTTGCCTTGTACCTCGCGGGTGGTGGGCTCGGGTTGCCAGCCCGTGGTGTGGTGTACTTCTTCGATGTAATCGGCCAGGCGCAACTCGGCCAGGCGTCGCTCGTGCCGCTCCGCGTTCGCTTCCTCGAGGTCCGCGCGGATCTGCTCGAGCTCATAGGGATCGATCACGCGGCGTAGCTGCACGGTGGCCGCCTGCTCGTGGCGGCGAATCAGATCCAGGCAGGCCTGCAGGTGTGGGGGAACGGTGCGGGCGTGCGGGTGTTTCTCCGCCCACGTGAAGATCGTTTGTTCGGCCTTCTTTACCGCGGGCAATGACATCAGACGCCGACTCGGTAGGCCTTTATTGACGCGATACCCGCCCAAAAATTCTCGATGCTCTCGGCCTCGGTGTCACCCCGGCCCTCGAAGCAATCGCTGTGGCTTCCGTAGGCGGTCACGTCCCAGGCCTGGCAGAACCAGCGGCCGCCGTCGTTAAATACGCGCATCGACATGGCCTCTATCTGCAGATCCTCGCCCTGCAGCGAATGGCCAAAGGTGCGCCGCTCAGCCATCGCGCGACACCTTGATCGCGCTGCTTATGATCCCCTTGGCAACGCGCTGGGAATGAAGATCTAGCAGCACCTTGTAGCAGTCTTGCATGGCCGCCTGGGGCGTTGGCCCGTGTCCCGCGAATACGAAGTCATCAAAACAAAGCCGCGCATCATAACCACCGGGCACGAGTCGCACCGCGTACCACAGCGCGCACGGGTGTGGCGGGTTGGGCGTGTCCCACCTGCCTCCATTGCGGTATTGCTCGCAGTGGTCAGGCACGAAAGTACCTTGACACCGAAGCGCGGGCCATCCGCTCAAGCCGCGCGCGGGTTTGCCAGCAGTCGTACAACGTCGCCCCGGCCATGATGGCCGCGACCATACCGAACACCGCGAACCAGACAGCACTCGCGGCGTGCGCGTGCATCATGGCGTAGCTCAGCAGCAGGCCGGCCACGAGGTCCAACACAATGGCGCGCACGAGCAGCACGCGCGCGCGTTGCTGCAATCGTGCCGCCCGTTCTAAATCGATCATGGGCCTTTCCTCAGTCGTCCCGCTCTACCCGGCGGGATGCAGCGGTTGCTGCACCCCGCCCGCGCTCGTCGGCTGTTGCGCGTTTGCCGTCGCCCATCTTGGGCACGCGGGGGGCTTTATACAGTGGATAAGAAATGGGGCCGGACTGATCGGAAGGCTTGACGCGCTCGGCTCTGATCGCGTCCAGGTGCCTGGCCACGATCTCGCGCTGGCGCTCGGTGAGCCCGTGCTCGAGCACGTGGCGCATCCTCTTAACGTTCCGCTCGTGCGCGTCCATCGTCGCGGCCCCCTCGGTTACGCGGCCGAAGGGGCCAGCGGCTGCTCGGTTTCGCAGTCTTTGCAGGCCGCCAGCGCGAACCATTCGCGCGACCCATCAGGAAACGTCAGCTGCACTTCGCCTAGGGTGTCATCGGTCGCGGTGATCGTGCCCTCGCGACCGTCCGGCGCGTAGGCTTGCGCCTGGTCAGCCAGCGGGACCGCCTGGGCGTTCGCGCGGTCGTGGTTTGGCAGGTGAGGATAGCCGCCGCCTTCGCTCGGCGTCTCGTTCCCCGCGCTGGCCTCGAGCTCCGGTTGTAACAGCTTGAAAAACTCCATGGCCTCGGGCGGCGCGTGTTCGCCTGCCTTGGCCACGATCTGGCGGATCGTCGCGTCCACAGCCGTGGCCCCTTCCTCGAGGGATTCGCCCAGCTTCACGAGCTCGCCAATATGCGTGCCGGGGTTGCGCCCGCCTAGGCGTTTTAATTCCAGCAACACCTGCTGGCGCCAGGCGGCGCGCTGGTTCGATATTTCCTTGACCTGGTCGACCAGGGCCAAAAAAAGGGCGATCACAGTCCACAGTGGGGTAGCCGTTTGCTCGTGCGTTGTGTCAGTCATGGCGGTTTTACCTCGGTAGGTTGGTGAGAATGAAAGGCTGCAGGAGCGCAAACAGATCGGCCCCATCGTGCAGCTGTCGTTTTATTTCCTGAAAAACAGGAATGATCCGATCGCTCCCATATCGCCCATCGACTATCCCGCGCTCTGCCAAAAAATCGGCCGCGATATTTTCGGGGCTCTCTGCGGTGAAGCGTGAAAGCACGTGGGACGTTGGCAACAGCAGCCCGTAACAGGCGTGCAAGGTCAGCGCTTTGGCCGCGATCACTCCGGGCGGCGTGCCCTCGGTGCTGATTGCCATCCAGCCGCCGCCCCCTTCGCGCAACAGATAAACGTGTGGGTCGTTGATGTCCCTCGTGCTGCAACTCATGAGGCCCACCCCGGCAGCTTGACGCCAAAAGTCATAAACTCGCGCGCGAATTCCTCGCGGCGATAGACGCGTTCGCCGTCGCAGACAACGTGCGAGGCGCACACCGCGCGCACTTCGACCACTTCGCAATTGTTGCTGTAGACGCCGCCGATCTCGGGTTCGATCCGCACGCCTTCCGCGTCGGTGAATGTTGCGCTATCCATCACAGCCACCCCGCAAGCTTGACCAGGCAAACGGCGACAGACACCACCACCACCACCAACAGGGCGATCCCCACTTTTTCATCGGGTGAGATCATGGCGCGCTCCCTTCGATTTGCAGAACCGCCGCGACGTTGGCGAGCAGATCCAGATCGGCCGCGTAGCGTTTGAACTCCTGCAGGCCTTCGCCGTCGCTCCATTGGTGCGGATCGCTGGCCGCCCCGTTGGCGGCATCCCGCCCGGATAAACACAAGGCGCACACCTCGGCCCAGGAGATCTCGCCCTGGTGCGCCGCCTGCCACCCCGCCATGATCCCCGGCATCGCTCCGGACGATTCCAGGCTACGCATTTCGGGCCTCCAGCTCGGCATGGCGTTTGGCCACTGCGGACAGCCAGACCAGCTCGCTGTGCAGGGCTTCGCGGTCTCGAAAGAATCGGGGCGAGGTGTGCAGCCAGTCCGCCACCGCCTGCCAGGTCACAACGCCAAGGCGAGCATTGCACCAGGCGCGCGCTACCGTCTGATCCATGCCCTCGCACTCGACCGCGGTAATCTGGTGGCGCAGCTCGGCATGGATCAGGGCAATACGCGCGAGCCAGCGCAATTCATTGACGGCCGAAGCGTAGTTAAAAACGAGAGACGCGCCCCACAGGTAGTCCGCAACGCGCGCCCAGGCCTTGGCATTGTCGACACCGCCGCCGAATCCCTGGCGCTGTGGGAATGTCCACAGCTCGCAGATCACGCGCTCAAGGCTCGACTCCTCAATGACCGATCTAGGCGGCGGCCATGCCGCGTTTGCCGCCGCGCTCATGAGTACAGCCCCGGCAGGCCCAGGGAAGCGTGAAAGGCGCGGCCGGAATGCTCGTTCGCGATCTCACACAGTAAGCGCAACTCGCCAGCCACTGCGGTACCGCTCAACAGGCGCGCCGAACCATACAGCCATTCACTTACGCGGTCCCAATACTCTCCGGTGTTTTCTTGGGTAGCGAGGGTCCACCAGTTTCGGATCGTGCGATCAAAAGAGGCGTGCTCAATCTCGGCCGGTTGCCCGGCATTGCATCGCGCCTGGTCGAGAGGTGCGACATTGGACGGTGTGGAATTTAATACAAGGCCGCTTTCTATATTCGGCATGGTCGTGTCCCTCATTTTGATTTCCGTTTTATTCCCCTCTCCCATGTTTGCCGTTTAGGGGCCGCGGCCCCCTGAGTCAGGACAGGGGACCGCGGTAACGGCACCGGCAGGGAGTACCGGCGGGTGCAACACGCGGGGGGCGTAGTACACCTGTCAGCAAAGATAGTCGG